>SAMEA104404100__coassemble_297_pt1 | contig 58885 bp, 45 predicted proteins | sample SAMEA104404100__metabat2_low_PE_102 | metagenome-assembled genome bin SAMEA104404100 (sample SAMEA104404100) | Balaenoptera acutorostrata | reverse complement strand
TTTTTTGTGTAGTACCACAGAAATCCGCCCGCTTTTTTGTTATCTATCACAAGGAGAAAGGAATAATTCCCAAATGATAAACGCTATTTTGATGAAAGATGCCGGGGTTCTGCTGGGGAACTTCCCCCAGAGCAGCTATGACCTCCGGGAAAACCGTGGCTCCATATTAGCGGAATATTGAAAAAAGACCGAGAATTTGATATGATTTTGTTTAAATATACAAAGGCGGTGAGGCTGATGGAATGGAGTCCGATCAATCTGGCATCCCTCCCCGAAAAGGTCACAATGGCAAAGACATCCCACAAGAGCCGTGATCTGTGGCTTCCGTTTTGGGTTCACAGTATGGATACGGCATATGCGATGCAGTTTCTTCTTCAGAACTGGGTATCCAAGGCGGAAAAGCGAAGGCTTCGGGAGACGAATGACACACCCATGACATCAGGGCAAATGTATCAACTGGGGCGGTTTCTGGCGCTGGTTCACGATCTGGGCAAGGTATCCATGGAATTTCAGATGAAAATTACCAGAAACTATCCCGGACGGAGAGAGGCTGTGGCGGATGCAGGGCTTTCCATGCAGGCCGTGACTCAGGATCGGAATCATGCCCTTCTGAGCCAGAAATACCTGAATCGGGATAATCACGAGGAATTGCCCGGTGTTCTGGCAGCAGCCTGCATCGTTGGCGCCCATCATGGAAAGCCTCCGGAGGAAGCCGACCCCGTCTGGACTCCAAACGATCCGGACGGAAGCTGGGAAACAATGCAGAATCGCTGGATGGATTATGCACTGAGCCAGAGTGGATATTCCGATCGGAAGGCGCTGCTGTGCCCCAGTCAGACAGCGCAGGTATTATGGATAGGGCTGCTGATTATGGCAGACTGGATCGCCAGCAATCCATATTATTTTCCTCTGATCGGTATCGAGGAGGACGGGAGCAAGCTGAATCTTGAAAATCGGGGGATGCTGGCCTGCCGGAAGCTGAACCTGACCCATCCATGGATGCCGGAGGAATGCTGGGACTGCGATTTGCTCTATCAGGATCGGTTTGGTTTTGCCCCCAATGAGATCCAGAATATGGTGTCGAAGGCTGTGCAGGAAACACAGGCCCCCGGAATCCTGATTTTGGAGGCCCAGATGGGCACTGGAAAAACAGAGGCAGCATTGGCTGCCGCAGAGATGATCGCTGCGAAAACGATGCACAGCGGCGTTTATTTCGGCCTTCCGACGCAGGCAACGGCAAACGGAATTTTCGGCAGATTGAAAAGCTGGGTCAAGCGGCAGTCGGTGCAGGAGAACCACACGATTCGGTTAGCCCACGGTGCAGCGGAGCTGAACGAAGAATATCATGCCTTGTTGGAGGGCAGCGCCGAAACACAGGATGAAGAAATTCAGGGAAAAATTCAGGTAAACGAATGGTTTTCCGGAAGAAAACAGGCGCTGCTGGCGGATTTTGTCATCGGTACCGTGGATCAGCTTCTGATGGCCGGCCTCAGGCAGAAGCATGTGATGCTGCGTCATCTGGGGCTTGGAAATAAAATCGTCATTGTGGACGAATGTCATGCCTATGATGCCTATATGAACGAATATCTCGAAACGGTTCTGCGGTGGCTGGGGGCCTATCAGGTGCCGGTCATCCTGCTGTCGGCCACCCTTCCGGCAGAGCGGCGCAGAGATATGGTCTTGGCCTACCAAAACCGGAGACTGAGAAAGGGACAGCCGGAGCCGTGGATGAGCAGCTGTGCCTATCCCTTGCTTACATGGACGGATGGGAAGAATGTCCGACAGAATTCGCTGTCCCATCTGACCGTCCGGCAGGAGGTACGCTGGAACATGGCTCCTTGGGAGGCGGAGGATTTTACCTCACTGGCGCTGGATTTGAAGGAGCGGCTTAAGGATGGCGGATGTGCCGGTGTGATCGTCAATACGGTTCACCGGGCCCAGAACTGTGCAAAGCAGCTGCGCTGCTATTTCCCGGAGGAGGAGATCCGGGTGATTCATGCCCAGTATCTGATGCCGGATCGGGCGCTGCGGGAAAAAGAGCTTGTGGATCTGCTGGGGAAAAAGAGCAGAACAGGAAACGGCAGACCGGACAGACTGATCGTTGTGGGAACACAGGTGTTGGAGCAGTCGCTGGACATTGATTTTGACTATCTTGTGACGGATCTTTGTCCAATGGATCTGCTCTTGCAGCGGATCGGCAGACTGCACCGCCATCTATGGAGAACCCGCCCCACGGGGCTTCAGCAGGCAGCCTGTCAGATCCTGTGTACAGCCGCAGAGGATCCGGAGCCGGGAGCGGAAGCGGTTTACGGCGGGTATCTGTTGATGAGAACCCGGGAGATCCTGCGCAATCACGGCAGTCTGCGGCTGCCCGGGGATATTTCCCTTCTGGTACAGAAAACCTATGATCCCGGCTGGGATCCGGAAACAGAAAGCCCGGCCTATCAGGCGGCAAAGGAGAAGGACTGCCGCCACAGGAAGGATCAGCGCTGCCGTGCGGATACCTATTGCTTACCGGCACCGGAAAATGATCCCGATGAGGAGGAACTGGGGCAGGAGCTTTATAACTGGCTGGGTACAGCCTGTCAGGACGGAAAAGCAATGGCAGCTGTCCGGGACGGCGATCCCTCTGTGGATGTGCTGTGCCTTCGGTGGGGCCCGGATGGAAAACTGTATTTTATGAATGATACGGCATTTCAGCGACCGCTTTCGCCTGATTGCACCCCTTCGGAGGAGGAGGCCATGGAAATTGCCCGCCAGCGGCTGCGGCTGCCTCATCGGCTGTGCGTTTCCTACCGGATCAATCAGACGGTGGAGCAGCTGGAACAGCAGACCATGCAGATGGTGGGGGAGTGGCAGTATTCCAAGTGGCTGCATGGGGAGCTGTTTTTGATTTTTGAGACAAATGGTACCGCCCGGATCGGAAATTTACGGATGCGGTATTCCTTTGAAAACGGACTGGAAACAGAAAAGGAGGAACCATGAGACGGGATGATTTTAACCTGATAGAGGAGCCGTGGATCCGTGTCAGAACGCTGGATGCGGCAGTGGAGGAGGTTTCCATGCTGGAACTGTTCCGCAGCGCTCACAGCTATCAGGCATTGGCAGGAGAACTTCCCACACAGGATGCAGCGATCCTGCGCCTGCTTCTGGCTGTCCTGCATACTGTTTTTTCCAGAGTGGACGCACAGGGAGCGCAGGCACCGATGGAGGAGCTGCCGCCCAGAGAAGGACTGCGCAGATGGGAGGAAGTTTGGAACATGGGGAAATTCCCCATGGGGCCCATTCAGTCCTATCTGGAGCAGTGGAAGGATCGGTTCTGGCTGTATGATGCAGAACATCCCTTTTATCAGTGGCCCCGGGCACGGGAGCTTGCCGGCCCGGACGGGGACGGCAGACTGAAGTGCAAGGCGATGAAGCTCAATGCTTCCATCAACCAGAGTGCAAACAAAGACCGTATTTTTGCGGAACGGACGGGGACGGAATTCGAGACTCTTTCCGACGGTGAAGCGGCAAGATGGCTGGTTCATATGGTGGCGTGCGATGACTGCGCAGTAAAACCAACCAATGATTTCAATGAACAGACCGGAAAAAACGGGAAAAAAGAGAAGGAAAGTCCCGGTGTTGGCTGGCTTGGAAAGCTGGGCATTGTCTATGCGGAGGGCGATAACCTCTTTGAGACACTGATGCTGAATCTGGTTTTCTGGCCCAATGGAGAGAAAAAAGATGCTGTGGCAGAAAGACCCATCTGGGAGCAGGATCAGATGCCCGGCGGAGAACGAGAAAAACTGCCATGGCCGGATAATCTGGCGGAGCTTTATACCTTTCCCTCCCGGTATGTGCTGCTGGAACGGAAGGAGGGCAGAGTCATCGGATGCGATCCTGTATCCGGGCCGTTCTTTGACCGCAGCGCCCCAACGGCAGCACTGGAACAGATGACACGCAGAAACGGAAACTCCAATCCGAAGCTGTCCCAGTTTTGCCCGCAGACCCATGACCGGGGAAGTTTCCTCTGGCAGGAATTCGATTCTCTGATGGTGCAGGGCCGACAGGGGGATGACACCCGTCCGGGTGTGGTACGGTGGCTTCATACCATCCAGCAGAAAAAGAAGCGGATCGATCGCAGTAAGCTGGTGCGGCTCCATTCGGTTGGAATTTACTACGACAAAAATAAAAGCTCCATCGAGCTGATTCAGGAGGATCAGCTGGATCTGCACATGGATCTGCTCTCGGATCTGGGACTTTCGTGGCGGGGGCTGATTTCGGAAGAACTGCACTACGCAGAGCAGGCGGCACAGCTGATCCATACACTGTCGGAGGAACTCCAGATTGCGGCCCATGGTTCACAGACAGATCAGAAGGGCAGACCCAAGAAATCCGAGCCTCGGAAGAAGGTGGCAGATCGGGCTTCAGCCCGATTCTATCATGCCATGGATCTTTCCTTCCGGGCATGGCTGCGATCGATTTCCGCAGAGGACTCTAATCAGGAAGAAAAGCGCCGGGAATGGCGGGAGATCGTCCGGCGTACAGCGCAGGCTGTTGGACGCAGTCTTGCGGATCAGGCAGGGCCTGCGGCCTATATCGGCCATATCTTTCAGGTGGATGGTCGTCCGTTGATTTATACGACTGCAAAAGCATACGGGAGCTTTACTGCGGCTTTATATCATCTCAAATAAAGGGAGGGAATCGATGTGAAAAGAAAGGATGCTGTTGCAAGAAAGGTTGCTGTCGCCCAGGAAGTGGCCGGACGGATCACCCGTCTGGAACAGATGAAGGATCTGAGCCGGCAGCGGGCGCTTCTGGCAGAGCTTCGCCGGGGGGCCGGAAAACGGCCGGGAGAACTTCCACAGCTGTGGGGAATGTTCCTGCGGAACCTTCCCGAAGAAATGATGGGATGGGGTGCGGAGCCGTCCCGGGAGGAATGGGCTGTCTATACATCACTGACGCTCTATGCCCTGCATCAGCAGGGCGCAGAGCCGGGAAAAAATTCCGTAAATGCAGGGGGACAAGGACTGGGCCGGGCCGCGGCAAAGCTGGTCGCCGACGATGCGGATGCACGGAATCGGATCCAGCGGCGGCTGAACCGGATTGCACTGGCATCGGATCTTCCCGATATGCTGCCCCATCTGCGGGCGCTTGTGATCCTGCTGAAAGGCAGCGGAATCGGTCTGGATTATCCGCAGCTGGCGAAGGATCTGTATGAATACCAGTTTTACGATGGAATGTCAGATGTCCGGCTGAGATGGGGCCGGGATTTTTACAGAATCGAGAAATCAGAGGAGGAACCTGAAAATGACTGAGCGACTGTTTGTAGATATTCATGTGATCGAAACGCTGCCTCCCAGCTGTGTCAATCGGGATGATCTGGGCAGCCCCAAGACAGCTTGCTACGGCGGCGTGACCCGTGCCCGTGTGTCTTCACAGGCTTGGAAACGGGCGATCCGGATGGAATTTGAAGCCATGGGGGAAGAAATCGGACAGCGAACCAAGCGCTTGAGCAATCTGCTGACGGAACAGATCCGGATGCTGGCCCCGGATACGCAGAATGGGCAGGAGCTTGCAGAGAAGCTCTTGCATGAAGTGAATCTCAAGGTGAAAAAGGACCATACCCTGAGTACACTCTTTTTTATCAGCCCTGCCCAACTGCGGGCGCTGGCGCAGGTGATCGTGGAATACGGGGTGCCTGAGGAACCGAAAAAGCCATCAGATAAGGCAAGTGACGAGAAAAAAGCCGCTTATCAGGCAGAAAAAGACGAATATGAGACTTACAAGGCAAAACGGGATGCTGCGATTCGGGAGAATCCCTCTCTGGATGTAGCGCTCTTTGGCCGGATGCTGGCAGAAAACAAGGAACTCAACTGTGACGCCTGCGCACAGGTGGCTCATGCGCTTTCCACGCATGAGATTCATAATGAATTTGATTACTTTACGGCCGTAGATGATGTGGCCCCCGATTCCGGCGCAGGTTATCTGGATACCATGGAATTCAATTCCTCCACCATGTACCGTTATGCAACGGTGAATGCACTGGAATTGCAGAAATATCTGGGAGAGCAGACGCCCCACGCAATCTGTGCCTTCGTGAAGGCGTTTATCCTCAGTATGCCCGCCGGAAAACAAAATTCCTATGCAAACCGGGTGCGACCGGATGCGGTCTATGTGACCGTCCGAAAGGATCAGCCCGTCAATATGGCCGGTGCCTTCGAGTGCCCGGTACAGGCAGGCAAGGATGGATATGTGGAAGCTTCGGTGCAGCGCCTGACGGCTTATGCAAAGGAGACGCTCAACTATTGTGACGAACCGGCACTGGAGCTGACAGTGGGCCGGGGCATGGAATCGCTTGCCGAGCCGGGGAAGCTACCGGTGCTGCTGGATACACTGGAGAAGGATCTCACAGCACGACTGGAAGGAAAGGAAGTAAAATGAGTACCTTGATCCTGCGTCTGGCAGCCCCGATGCAGGCTTGGGGTGCAGACTCGAAATATAACTACCGGGAAACCAACCGGGAACCTACCAAAAGCGGCGTCATCGGTCTTCTGGCAGCAGCACTGGGCTGCAGCCGGGAGGATACGGAAACACTGAAGATTCTGGGGGAGCTTCGGTTTGGTGTGCGGGTCGATCGGGAGGGCCTTCCGCTGCGGGACTATCAGATGGCCCATCATATCCTTCCAAACGGAAAGGAAGAATCCACCCAGACCTATCGGGATTATCTGTGCGATGCGGTTTTTATGGTAGGGCTTGAGGGGGATCCGGAGCTTTTGAAAAAGCTGGAAAATGCAGTCAGACATCCGGTCTATCCGCTGTTTCTGGGACGAAGATCCTGCCCGCCCACGCTGCCAATTTGTCTCGGAATCGAGGACGGTATGCTGGAGGAGGTACTGCGGCGGGTCCCGTGGACAAAGCCGGCCTCGAATCGCAGTCAGAATGCGCCCAATCTGCGGCTGATGCTGGATACAGAAGGCGGCTATGCCCAGCGGCGGGATGTGCCGATCTCCTTCCGTCCTGTCCGGCGGGAGTTCGGGTTCCGCAGCATCCGGGAAGAACTGCTTCCGAATCCCAGCGTCCCTGCGGCGGAACACGATCCGATGGCAGAATTGCGAGGTGATATGAAATGAGACTGACCAGAATGGCGCTGGATCCCCAGAAGAGAAGAACGATGCTTGCCCTGTCCTATCCCAGTATTTTTCACGGGGCTGTGGAGCAGTCTCTGCTGGGAAAGCCCGGTCAAAAACTGTGGCGGATCGACGAACTGCGTGGAAGCACCTATCTGATGATCCTCAGTGAGGAGGAGCCGGATCTGACTCGGGCCGTCGCCGAACTGGGATTTGACGGAGAAGCGTGGGAAAGCAGGGATTACAGTCCGCTGCTGAATCGGATCGCAGAGGGCACTGTATGGAATTTCCGGCTCTGTGCCAATCCGACATACAGCGAGATGCGGCCGGGGCAGCGTGGCAAGGTTCATGCCCATCGTACCCCCGAGCAGCAGCTCCGGTGGCTTTTCCGACAGGGAGAGAAAAACGGATTCTGTGTGTCGCCGGAGGCTGTGACCGTAACAAAAAGTCAATGGTATCAGTTTGGAAAGGGAAACGAAGATGGTGCCAAACATACCGTCCGTCTGCTGGCAGTGACTTACGATGGAATCCTGAAGGTGACCGATGCCGACCTGATGAAGCAGGCGCTCAAGCAAGGAATCGGTCGGGAAAAGGCCTATGGAATGGGTCTGATGACCCTTGTGGGCGGAGGTGGCCGTCATGGATAAACTGCCGGGGACAGCCCGCCCGGAATTGCGGGGCTTACCCCAGATCGGAGATCGTATGACCTTTCTCTATCTGGAGCGCTGTACCATCAACAGGGAGGACAGTGCAATTACCGTGCATGACGACTGCGGAATCATCCATATCCCGGCAGCTGCGATCAGTGTTCTGCTGCTTGGGCCGGGTACCTCGGTGACCCATCGGAGCATGGAGCTGATCGGTGACAGCGGTGTCAGTGTGGCATGGGTGGGAGAACACGGCGTTCGGTATTATGCGGGGGGAAGGCCGTTGACCCATCGCTCAGATCTGCTGCTGCGGCAGGCGGAGCTGGTCACCAATCAGCGGCTGCATCTGTCGGTTGCCCGCCGGATGTATGAGATGCGTTTCCCGGAGGAAGATGTTTCCGGCCTGACGATGCAGCAGCTGCGGGGCAGGGAAGGAGCCAGAATTCGGGGCGTATATCGGGAGAATGCGAAAAAATGGAAGATTCCTTGGAACGGCAGACACTTTGATCCCGAGGATTTTTCCTCTGGTGATCCGGTGAATCAGGCGCTTACTGCCGGTCATACCTGCCTGTATGGGCTGGCCCATGCGGTTCTTATGGCATTGGGGTGTTCACCGGGACTGGGATTCGTCCATGTGGGGCATGAGAATTCTTTTACCTATGACATTGCCGATCTTTATAAGGCAGAGGTTACAATTCCACTGGCCTTTGAGGTGGCCTCCCAGCCCTATGAGGACTACGGTGCAGAGATGAGAAGACGAACCCGGGATGCATTGGTAGAACATCATATTCTGGAGCGGATGGTTCGGGATGTTCGACTGCTTCTAAGCGGGGAAAATCAGCCGCCGGATGTGGATGCAGTTTATCTCTGGAATGAAAAGGGAAAGCTGGCGCCCAGTGGGATCTCCTATGGGAGCGCAGAGTCATGAGTATGCTGGTGATTGCACTCTCCGACTGTCCGCCAAAGGTTCGGGGAGATTTATCCAAATGGCTGTTTGAACTGAATACCGGTGTGTATGTGGGAAAGCTCAGTGCCCGGGTTCGGGAAGAACTTTGGAGCAGAATATGCGAAAATCTGCCTAACGGAAAAGCCACCATGGTTTATTCTGCGGCCAATGAACAGGGAATGGAATTTCGGGTTCATAACACCACATGGCAGCCGACGGATTTTGATGGCTTGACACTGATGCGCCGACCGTTTCCGAAATCCGATGGGGAATCGGTACGGGCAGGTGTAGGAACCAGCAATGCGGCACATTTTCTGAGATCCCGGAGAATTCAAACCGCCAGACAGCAAAGACAAGAGGCTCAGGGGTATGTGGTTGTGGATGTGGAAACCACAGGACGAAATCCGAAACAAGATGAAATGATCGAACTGGGAGCAGTTTATATATCAGACCACCAGATCAGGGATCGGTTTTCTGTACTGCTGAAAACGGAACGGGAGATTCCGGTGGCCGTCCAGAAGCTGACCGGCATCACACCGGAGATGCTTCTCAGGGACGGACGGGAACCTGAGCAGGCTGTCCGGGATTTTCGGGAATGGATCGCAGATCATATGCTTGTGTTTCACAATGCCGGATTTGATCGTGCGTTTCTCAGCAGGGCCTTTGCAAGATACGATCTGCCCGGTCTTGGAAATCGGTATAGGGATACCCTGACAATGGCAAAGCAGAAACTGGATGATGTGGACAATTACAGGCTGGAAACCATTGCCAGATATTATGGAAACATGGAGCCACAGACGCATCGTGCGCTGGAGGATTGTATGTTGACTTGGTTTATCTATGAGAAGTTAAAGCAATCAGAGGGATCCTGAATAAAAAGTGGCTGCGGCACAAGGGATTTTAAGTCTTTTCCCCGCGTATGCGGGGATGATCCCAGAGGAGCAAATCCGGGAAAGTTTCATGGATACTTTTCCCCGCGTATGCGGGGATGATCCCCTTTTTGCGGGATATGCACCACGCATCACATACTTTTCCCCGCGTATGCGGGGATGATCCCGCTTTACAACCATACTTCTCCTTATCGTTTTTCTTTTCCCCGCGTATGCGGGGATGATCCCGGTGGAGAACGGGGAGATCGCCGCCGTGCTGACTTTTCCCCGCGTATGCGGGGATGATCCCACCCGGTTCAGAATCTGACTGGCCTGCATCCGGCTTTTCCCCGCGTATGCGGGGATGATCCCTGTCGGAAAGGAATCGCCAGCTGGAAACCGAGCTTTTCCCCGCGTATGCGGGGATGATCCCTGAGCCTTAATCCAGTTCATGTCCCAAGGGAACTTTTCCCCGCGTATGCGGGGATGATCCCTACGGCACCGATCTGATGGTGTATCCTGCCTGCCTTTTCCCCGCGTATGCGGGGATGATCCCGGTCTTGATGGGCTGTGTTCTTATCGCTGTTGTCTTTTCCCCGCGTATGCGGGGATGATCCCGGATACGATAGAATCCGTAGTGGTCGAATCATCTTTTCCCCGCGTATGCGGGGATGATCCCTATTTTGAATAAAAAAAATGACCTCGCTATGCCTTTTCCCCGCGTATGCGGGGATGATCCCAACCGACAGAGGAGGACAGGGCAGGATTCCCCCTTTTCCCCGCGTATGCGGGGATGATCCCCTCCTAGCGGGCCAGGTCGTAATAATAGACGGCTTTTCCCCGCGTATGCGGGGATGATCCCCAGGTAGTTCGTCATATCCACTTCCTCGAAACCTTTTCCCCGCGTATGCGGGGATGATCCCAGAATGGTGGACGGCCTGCAATCATTGTATCGCTTTTCCCCGCGTATGCGGGGATGATCCCTGGTACAAATGTGGTACAATATTAGTACAAAAGCTTTTCCCCGCGTATGCGGGGATGATCCCGGGTCGCAGGCTATTCTTCTTGACAAACTGGTCTTTTCCCCGCGTATGCGGGGATGATCCCCCGTCCTCGTCCTCGACCATGATTTCCGTCTTCTTTTCCCCGCGTATGCGGGGATGATCCCGCCTGCCAGGTGTCAACCTTCCGGCCTTCCACCTTTTCCCCGCGTATGCGGGGATGATCCCTGGTAAATATTCTTTAAATTTGTTCGGTTTTTCTTTTCCCCGCGTATGCGGGGATGATCCCTTTTTAGATTTTTTTTATCAGACAATCGTTATCTTTTCCCCGCGTATGCGGGGATGATCCTTCGCAGCCGACGGCCATCCAGTCGGGGAGCTTCTTTTCCCCGCGTATGCGGGGATGATCCCTTGGGACAAATGTTGACTCATGTCGGAAGTTCCTTTTCCCCGCGTATGCGGGGATGATCCCTCAATCAGGCATTGCTTTTCGGTTTCGGCCTCCTTTTCCCCGCGTATGCGGGGATGATCCCAAAAGGCATTGAGTCAACCTTGTCTTTTGAAACTTTTCCCCGCGTATGCGGGGATGATCCCGTTGACTGGTCCACTATTACAAATGCCCTGCACTTTTCCCCGCGTATGCGGGGATGATCCACCATCTGGCAGTATAAGCTGCGGACTTTGGTGCTTTTCCCCGCGTATGCGGGGATGATCCTCACTGGGCGGGCCCATTTCCCAGCCGAAGGAACTTTTCCCCGCGTATGCGGGGATGATCCCATCGACCACAACGAGGCCCAGCTGAACGGCGACTTTTCCCCGCGTATGCGGGGATGATCCCGCCATTGATAAAGTCAGGGTCATAATTTGCAACTTTTCCCCGCGTATGCGGGGATGATCCTGGTACCCGCACCTTTGAGGTGAACGGATCTACCTTTTCCCCGCGTATGCGGGGATGATCCCAAGCGGCCCCTGAAGTATTGCTCTCCGGAGTGCTTTTCCCCGCGTATGCGGGGATGATCCCTTCTCAATGATTTCCGAGCAGACCTCTGCATCCTTTTCCCCGCGTATGCGGGGATGATCCCGAGGCCCAGCTGAACGGCGAATTTGAGCGAGGCTTTTCCCCGCGTATGCGGGGATGATCCCAAAGAGCTGCTGATCCATAACCCCAACCGGATCTTTTCCCCGCGTATGCGGGGATGATCCCTGGAGCGGATCCACGAGCCTGCGTTTCCGCTTCTTTTCCCCGCGTATGCGGGGATGATCCCACCGGTCAGATCTACCTTCAAGGGAATGGTCACTTTTCCCCGCGTATGCGGGGATGATCCCAGGCTCCGGGATCGGTACAGGAGCAGGATCCGCTTTTCCCCGCGTATGCGGGGATGATCCCGGTACCGCAGGCTATGAACTGGGGTGGGATGACTTTTCCCCGCGTATGCGGGGATGATCCCAGAATCTTATCCCGGGACAGCACAAGCTTACAGCTTTTCCCCGCGTATGCGGGGATGATCCCATCGAAGCCATTAACATCAAGGTCCGGGCCAACTTTTCCCCGCGTATGCGGGGATGATCCCCGCTCGGCATTTTCCTTCGCCAGGAAAGCCGGCTTTTCCCCGCGTATGCGGGGATGATCCCTCCACTGATCCTTGATGGCTGCGATTGCCTCACTTTTCCCCGCGTATGCGGGGATGATCCCAGCGCCGATCAGATGGCCGCCTTCTGCAATCACTTTTCCCCGCGTATGCGGGGATGATCCCCAGATAAACCAGGCACGCCAACGCAGCCATACCTTTTCCCCGCGTATGCGGGGATGATCCCCGGCCTCCTTCAGCCCCATACCGACATTGACCCTTTTCCCCGCGTATGCGGGGATGATCCCGCCACAAAATCATCGGCATAGCTGACAATTCCCTTTTCCCCGCGTATGCGGGGATGATCCCAGCGCCGATCAGATGGCCGCCTTCTGCAATCACTTTTCCCCGCGTATGCGGGGATGATCCCCATCGTCCAGATGGCAAAAGAGAGAGGCTGGCCTTTTCCCCGCGTATGCGGGGATGATCCCTTACCGGGCACATAGCCACCGCCTGCGGGAGCCTTTTCCCCGCGTATGCGGGGATGATCCCAGACCCCTCGCTCTGATCTTATGCTCCGCAGACTTTTCCCCGCGTATGCGGGGATGATCCCAGAGCCTGCCGACCGGGATCATCGGCCTGTACGCTTTTCCCCGCGTATGCGGGGATGATCCCTCAGCATCTCACGCAATTCTTGCAGCGGGATCCTTTTCCCCGCGTATGCGGGGATGATCCCCAATCGGCAATCAAGAGGCCTGTGCTAAGTACCTTTTCCCCGCGTATGCGGGGATGATCCCTCTGGATCATAGCGTACCTCTGCCGGAATGACCTTTTCCCCGCGTATGCGGGGATGATCCCACGACGATCCTGATGGAAAACTACAAAGTCCTCTTTTCCCCGCATATGCGGGGATGATCCCAAATTCGGAGACTTCTGGGTATCGTATGAGGCCTTTTCCCCGCGTATGCGGGGATGATCCCTTGTATGGTTTCCTTTCCCAGCGCCTCAGAGACTTTTCCCCGCGTATGCGGGGATGATCCCGAATTAAACGGCGAATCTTTTCTGGTGCCATCCTTTTCCCCGCGTATGCGGGGGTGAGCCTATCTTGTAATTTACCCTTCCGTGGTTCATCATAGGGCTAGAAGCTAGGGGAGGGTTCCCTCCCACAGCTCTGGTGAGTTAGCCTTTGCGTAGGTCGTAAATTGTTTTTGCTATCGCAGCGATTCCTGCTAGAATGTTGCCGATTGTTTGAGCGGTTTGCGCCTTTTCCCGTTGTGCAACCCCAAAAGATAGGCGCCGAAAAAGCCGACAGATGACTCTGTCGGCTCCAGGTATGAGGATCAGTCCAGCACAATGGCTTTCTTTTTCCCTTTTTTGGTCTTGGGATATTCACGGATCCGAACCACGAAATCCAGATTGAGAAACTCCCGTGTTCCCGATGATTCGATCAGCATGGAATGGCCTGTGACCTCTCGGACAATGCCGGTGACCTGCTCGCCGCTGAGCAGGTAGATCAGACAGTCCTTTCCAATCATTTTTTCTGCGGCTTCTCTCATGCGCTTATCCTCCTTTCCGTATTTACGCTTCAGGTACAGCGTGACCCAATTCTTCTTCTTTTTCGTATGGATCAGGACGATGAGGATGGGCAGAAGGAACAATAAATAAAAAACAGGCTTCAAACCCGCACCCCCTTGCAGATGATTCCTCTAGGTGGTTCTAGGATAGCATACGGCCTCCGGGAATGCAACTGAATTTTCCCGTGGCTTCGAGCGGAGCTGTCTCCTGTGCTTGCAAAAAAGAAGAAAATCCTGTAAAATAAATACCATCATTCCAAAAAACAAGGAAAGCAAGGAGGAAACCGTGAAATTTCTACATTTATCGGATCTCCATCTGGGAAAGCGGGTCAACGGCTTTTCCATGCTGGAGGATCAGGCATATATTCTGTCCGAGCTTCTGCGGATCGTGGAGGAACAGGCCCCGGAGGCAGTTCTCATCAGCGGCGATGTCTATGACAAATCCATCCCCCCGGCGGAGGCGGTGGAGCTGTTCGATGAATTCCTCGTTCAGCTGTCCCGGCGGCAGGTGAAGGTGTTCGTCATCAGCGGAAACCACGATTCCCCGGAGCGAATTGCCTTCGGCGGCAGACTGATGCACGAAAGCGGCATTTACATGGCCCCCGTCTACGACGGAACCATCCGGCCTGTGACGCTGGAGGACGAATTCGGCCCGGTTCGGTTCTATCTGCTGCCCTTTGTCAAGCCGGCCCATGTCCGGCGGTTTTTCCCGGAGCAGGAGATCGAATCCTATACCGACGCCCTGCGGACGGCGGTGGAGGCTATGGAGCTGGATCCCAAGGTGCGGAATGTGCTGCTGACCCATCAGTTTGTCACCGGCGCCCAGCGGACGGAATCCGAGGAGATCTCCGTGGGTGGCACGGACAATGTGGACGCCGCCGTGTTCGAGGCCTTCGACTATGTGGCGCTGGGACATATCCACAGAAGTCAGAAATGCGGCAGCGAGCGCATCCGATACTGCGGCACCCCCCTCAAGTACTCCTTTTCCGAGGCCCGGGACCAGAAATCCGTCACCGTGGTGGAGCTGGGGGAGAAGGGACAGCTTTCGGTTTCTCTGGTGCCGCTGCTCCCCAGACGGGATCTGGTGGAGCTGCGGGGGAGCTATGACCAGCTGACTCTGCGCAGCTTCTATGAGGGGACCAGCTATCCCACGGACTATGTTCACATCACCCTGACCGACGAGGAGGACATCCCCGAGGTGCTGACCAAGCTTCGGGTCATCTATCCCAATGTGATGAAGCTGGACTATGACAACCGCCGCACCCGGCATCGGGCGCAGATCGACGGTGCAGAGGAGATCCAGACCAAGTCTCCCTTTGCACATTTCCGTGATTTTTATCAGCTCCAGAATGGTCAGCCCCTGTCTGCCCAGCAGACGGAGTTCCTGACCAAGCTGATGGAGCAGATCTGGGAGGAGGAGCCATGAGACCCATTCGAATGAAGCTTTCGGCCTTCGGGCCTTATTCCGGTGTGACGGAGCTGGACTTTGACCGGCTGGGAACCGGCGGCCTGTATCTGATTACCGGCGATACGGGAGCCGGAAAAACCACCCTGTTCGACGCCATTACCTATGCCCTCTACGGCCAGCCCAGCGGCTCGGCCCGGGACGCCTCCATGCTTCGCTCCAAGTACGCCGACCCGGCTATGCCCACGGAGGTGGAGCTGGTCTTTTCTTACCACGGCAAGGAATACACCATCCGCCGCAATCCGGACTACGAGCGGCCCAGCAAGCGGGGGCAGGGCATGACCAAGCAGATCGCCCGGGCGGAGCTGTGCTATCCCGATGGCCGGGTGGTCACAAAAATCAAGGAGGTCGATCAGGCGGTGCAGGAGCTGATCGGCATTGACCGCAGTCAGTTCTGCCAGATCGCCATGATCGCACAGGGGGATTTTGCCCGTCTGCTGACGGCGGATACCAAGGATCGGATCGAAATCTTTCGCCAGCTGTTCAAAACCGGTCTCTATGCTCAGCTGGAGGAGCGGCTCAAGCAGGAAACCGGCGCTCTGGCAGAGCAGTGCGGCAGCATCCGCAGAAGCATCACCCAGTATATGGGCGGCATTGTGTGCGACTGGGGTCATCCCGACTTTGCCGAGGCTCAGAAGGCCCGGGAGGGAAACCTGACCACGGAGGATACCGTGACCCTGCTGGAACGGCTGATTTCCGCAGATCAGGCGGCAGAGCAGGAGCTGGACAGTCAGCAGAAGGGGTTGCAGACGGAGCTGGCCCAAGTCCATGAGGCGATTTTGAAAGCGGAGGAGGCAGAACGGGCCAAGGCGGCGCTGAAAAAGAACAGGGAGCAGATGCAGTGGCAGAGCAGTGAAATGATTCGGCTGACCGGCGTCCTGCAAGCCCAGCGGGAGCGGCTGCCCATGGCGCAGGAAATGCTGGCACAGGCCGCCCGGATCCGAACGGTGCTGCCGGATTATGGGGTGCTGTCTCAGGGGCAGCGGGATTTTCAGGCGGCCCTGAGCCGGATCCAGACCCGGAAAGAGGAAGTCTCCAAGCTGGAGCAGAGCTTCGGCAGACTGCGGCAGGAAATCACGGCGCTGACGGAGGAGGCCAAAGGGCTTGGGCAGGTCGGAGAGGAACGGCTGCGGCTGGAAACCGAGCAGAATCAAGCCATGGAGCAGGGGAAACAGCTGTCTAAGCTGAAAAAAGATCGGACGGCCCTGCAAGCGCTGGAGGCCGACTATGGAAAGGCCCTTCGGGCCTATGAACAGGCCGCCCAGAAGGCCGCCGGGCTGCTGGAGCAGTTCCAATGGAACAACCGGGTTTATCTGGAGGCGCAGGCCGGAATTCTGGCGGATACCTTGCACGAGGGCGTTCCCTGCCCGGTCTGCGGTTCCAAAAGCCACCCCCGGCCAGCGGTGAAGCCCGCCAATGCACCCACCAAGGAGGCGCTGGATCGGATGCGGCGGCTGGCGGAGCAGGCGGCGGAGCAGGCCAATACGGCCCGGGTGGAGGCCGGAAACAAAAAAGGTCAGCTGGACGGAGCCAGAATTGCCGTGGAGGCAGAGCAGCAGAAGCTGCTGGGGGCGCTGCCCGTGGAGGAGATCCTTCCCACCATCGAGCGGCAGCTTGCGGAGCTGCGGCAGACGGTGGGCTGCTGCGAGGCCGGGCTGGAACAGGCCCGGAGAAGGCAGGAGCGAAGCGCCCGGATCGCCATGGAGCTGCCCAGAAAAGAGGAACAGCTGGAATGGACCCGGACGGAGCTGGGCCGCTTGCAGCAGCAGCTGGCGGCAAGGACGGGCGAGGCAGAGGGTCTGCGGCTTCGGCTTAGGGAGCTTCAGGAACGGCTGGCCTTCCATTCTGCCGAGGAGGCCGAGGCGGAGCTTCGGCGGCAGGAGCAGGGCGCTCAGGCCATACAGGATCAGGTGGAACGGGCCGGAAACGCCTTACAGGAATGTCGGGAGCAGGTATCTTCCCTGTCAGCCGCAGGAGCGGAGATCCAAAAGCGCCTGAAAGGTGTGTCGGAAGGGGATCCGGAGCAGGAGCGCAGGAAAAAGCAGGAGCTGGAGATCCGGCAGCAGAATCTGCGGGCCGAGGAAAAGACGGTTCACAGCCGCCTGACGGCCAACCAAAACGCTCTGCGGCAGATCGAGGCTCAGGCGGGGGCGCTGATCGAGGCGGAGCATCGGTATGCTTGGGTCAAGGCCCTGTCCAACACCGCCAACGGCATGATCTCCGGCAAGGAAAAAATCATGCTGGAAACCTATATCCAGATGCACTATTTTGACCGGATCATCGCCCGGGCCAATGCCAGACTGATGATTATGACCGACGGACAATACGATCTGATCCGCCGAAGAGAGGCGCTGGATCGCAAGGGTCAGAGCGGATTGGATCTGGATGTCATCGACCACTACAACGGCAGTCAGCGCAGTGTCAGATCCCTGTCCGGCGGTGAAACCTTCAAGGCCTCTCTGGCATTGGCGCTGGGGCTGGCAGACGAAATTCAGGCCAGCGCCGGCGGAATCCGGCTGGATACCATGTTCGTGGACGAGGGCTTTGGCTCTCTGGACGAGGATTCTCTGCCTCAGGCCATTCAGGCCCTGACCGCTCTGGCAGACGAAAACCGGCTGGTGGGCATCATCTCCCATGTGGGGGAGCTGAAGCAGAGGATCGAGAAGCAGATCGTGGTGACCAAGGACAAAACCGGCGGAAGTCACGCAAAAATTCTGGCATAAACCCCAATTCAGACAAAAAGGCTTGTTAAAAAGTTTCGCAAAGGGGGCCGATCCTGTTTCCCGGGGCGGCTTGACAGAAGGAGGGGAAGCTGGTATCCTATCCCTGATAGAATATCTGAGAAAGAAGGAACAGACAGTATGATCGATCCTGTTACCATGAATGCCCGGAAGCCCCGGGACGATTCCTACGGCCACGCCATGCTGGAGCGGATGAACGAGCATCACCGGGAGCTGCACGGCTGGGCGCTGGCGCATCTCTCTCTGGAGGGAGCCAAGCGGTTTCTGGACATCGGCTTCGGCGGCGGACAGAATATCAAAAATCTCCGCTCCATGGCCCCCGAGGGGGAATTCTGGGGCATCGACTATTCCGAGGCCAGTCTCAAAAAATGTAAGGAGCTGAATGAGGACGGCATCCGGCAGGGAAAGGTTCATCTGGCGCAGGGCAGCGCCGAGGCGCTCCCCTATGAGAAGGATTTCTTCCAGCTGGTCACCGCCTTTGAAACCGTCTACTATTGGCCCAGCATTGAAACGTGCTTCCGCAATGTCTGGGAGGTTCTGGCTCCCGGGGGAACCTTCCTCATCTGCAACGAGGATTCCTATTTGGAGGGAAATGAGGCCATTGCCGATGCGCTGCATATGGAATTTTACAGTCCGGAGGAGTTGGAGGCGCTGCTGCGGCAGGCGGGCTTCTCTCAGGTTTCCACCGACCGCCACGAAAACGGAAAGTGGATCTGCGCCGTCGGAAGAAAATAAACAATGTCGCCGGGGAAGGCAATGTCGCTTTGAGGTGCGTGGTCATCTGAGGGCAGAGCCGAGCCCGGTATCGTTTCTGCGGAGGTGCGTTTTCGGTTAATGGGACGGAGCGCCTCCTAGCCTCCCCCCACGGGGGAGGTGGATTGCCCGAAGGGCAAGACGGAGAGGGGATGAAAAAGGTTCGATACCTGAGCAGTAAGTTGAACGCTTTTATATCCCCTCTCAGCCTCGCTTCGCTCAGCAGCTCCACAGATTGTGAAATTGCCCCCGGCAATTTTTGGATTTTGATTTGCTGCGCAAAGCACCACCCCCGCAGGGGGAGCCAATGTCGCTTTGAGTTGGTCGGTAATCGTTACACCATTGGGTACCGCCCGGTATCTTTCCATGTATCGTTACCGGGCTTTCCCAATGGTCTGCCCGCTATTGACCAACCCGGTGCGAAATTCGTCTTTGGTCCTTTCTGCGTCCAGAAAGGACAAGAAAGGACAAGAAAGGACAAGAAAAATCGGGCCTGCTTCAAACAGGCCCGATTTTTTTATCAGTTGAGCTTGACGGTTTCCCAAAGAGTGGTCAGATGATCCAGCATCTTCTGATCCAGCGTCCGGTAGGCGAACTCGTTGTAAAGAACGGAGAAATCTCCCAGCTCGGGATAGAGAACCTCCATGGCCTCCTCGCCCATATCCTCCTGATAGCCCTCGTTCTCGTAGACGCTGCGATTGGGGCTTGCATAGCTGAGGAACTCCGCATTGGCAATGGCCGGCGCCTCAGAGAGCATATAGTTGATGAAGATCTCGGCCAGCTCCTGATTCTGGGTGCATTTGGGGATGCACATGGCATCGATGAAGAAGTTGGTCTTGGGGGGATAGTAGAATTGCAGATCCACATGGGGCGCCTGTCCATCCTTCATGGTGAAGTAGTCACCGGCATAATAGGAGCCGATGGCCGCCTCGCCGGACTCCATCATGTTGTAGATCTCGTCCATGACATAGCTCTTGACCAGAGGCCGCTGGGCAATCAGCTCCTCGGCGGTGCGCTCCCACAGCGCCGGGTCGGTGGTGTTGATGTCGATGCCCAGCTTGTACATGGCGGTGCCGAAGGCATCCCGGGAGTTGTTGTACTGGAGAATGGAGCCAGCGTACTTCTCGTTCCACATGAGATCCCAGTCGCCCACATCGGCCTCGTCCACCACATTGGCATCATAGATGATACCCACAATGCCGTAGGTATAGGGGACGGTGTACAGGTCTTGGGGATCGTAGTAAAGACCGTGGAAGGAGGAATCGATGTTCTGATAATTGGGGATGTTGTCGAAGTTCAGCGGCAGGAGCATATCCTCCTGAATCATCCGGGCGATCATATAGTCCGAGGGGATGATGACATCGTAGCTCACGGCACCGCCGTCCAGCTTGTTGTACATATCCTCGTTGGAGGCGTAGGTGGTGTAGTTGACCTGAACGGGTCTGCCGTAGTTTTCCTCGTACCAGCGCTCGAATTCGGCAATGGTATCCATGCTGCCCTCGCTGCCGTCGGAGATGTATTCGCCCCAGTTGTACACATTGAGGATCAGTGGATCCCGGCTCTGTCCGATGACCACGGCTCCCACCACCAGTGCAAGAACGACAGCAATGGCCACGGCCTTTTTCCAGCGGCTGCCGGTGGGGGTCTCCTCGCCCTCGTCCTGATCCCGGTGATAGACGGCCTTGCGGTTTTTCCGCATTTCCCGGATCCGGCGGGTGTCCTCGGTGTCGATGAAGTTGTTGACCAGCAGAAGACCCAGCGTCACGAAGAAGATGATGGTGGCCAGAGCGTACATCTTGGGGGTGACGGTCTTTTTGGTCATGGAATAGATGCGGATGGGGAGCGTCTCGAAGCCGGTGCCGGAGGTGAAGTAGCTGATGACAAAGTCATCGAGCGACAGGGTAAAGGCCATGATGGCACCGGTGACGATACCGGGCATCATCTCGGGCAGCTCCACCTTGAAGAAGGCCCCCATGGGGGTGCAGCCCAGATCCATGGCGGCTTCGGGGAGGGATTTGTCCATCTGGCGCAGCTTGGGCAGAACCTGCAAAATCACATAGGGGGTGCAGAAGGTCACATGGGCGGCCAGCATGGTCCAGAAGCTCAGGCTGTTGGCGGCGCCGAACAGACGGCCCACAAAGACGAACATGAGCATCAGGGAGATACCGGTGATGATGTCCGGGTTGGTCATGGGGATGTCGGTGACGGTCTTGATGGCGGCCTTGTACCACTTGGAGCGGAGCCGGTCGATGCCCAGAGCGGCGGCGGTACCCATGACGGTGGAGATCGCCGTGGCGGAAAGGGCCAGAAGGATGGTGTTTCGGACGGTGGTCAGGGTATTCCGATCGTGGAACAACTCCCGGTACCATTTCAGAGAGAAGCCGGAAAAGACCGACAGGCTCTTGGACTCGTTAAAAGAGAAAAACAGCAGCACCACAATGGGGGCAAAGAGAAATGCGAACACAATGGTGCTGTAAATCTTGGAAGAAAGCTTCATTTTGTTCATCTTATTCGCCTCCGTAAACGTGCTTTGCAGTGAGATATTTGACAAGGGCCATGGTCACCAGCAGCACCAGCATCAGGATGAAGGCAATGGCGGCGGCGAAATGGAGGTTGTTTGCCACATACTGGCCCTCGATGGCGTCGCCGATCAGCAGGAACTTGCCGTTGCCCAGCTTCTGGGAGATATAGAAGGTGGAGATGGAGGGAATGAGAACCATGGTCACGCCGGAGATGACACCGGGCAGGCTCAGAGGGAAGATGACCCGGCGCAGAACGGACATGGAGTTGCAGCCCAGATCCCGGGCGGCCTCCAGCAGCTTGTCGTCCATCTTGGCCATAATGGAGTAGATGGGCAGAACCATATAGGGGAAGTAGTCATAGACCATGCCCACGATGACGGCCCCCTCGGTTCCGATGATCTTCAGGGGCTGGATTCCCACCAGACCCAGCAGGTTATTGAGGATGCCGGTGTCCTGCAAAATGGTCATCCATGCGTAGGTGCGGATGAGGAAGTTCATCCACATGGGGATCATAATGAGGGTCATCATGGTTTTCTGGGTGCGCTCCGGGGAACGGGCCATGATATAGGCGATGGGATAGCCCATGAGCAGACAGACCACCGTGGAAATGACGGCCAGCTTCAGCGACCGCATGAAGATCAGCAGGTAGGTGTGAACCTCCCGGATGGTACCGTCATCGGCATGGACATTGCTGGTGGCGGTGAAGAACCGGAGGATATGCTCCGTGGTGAAGTTGAATTGATTGTCCGTAAAGGCGTAGTAGGCGACGAACACCAGAGGAACCAGAATAAAAATCACAGCCCACAGGGAGTAGGGGGCCAGTGCGGCGTCATAGCTGGTACGCTTACGCTTTGCAGCAGCTTTCATTCCTCGGATTCACCTCCCATGGCATCCTCCTCGCCGGCCAGCTCCTCCTCCTCAATGGCCAGCTCCTCCACCTCGTCGGAGAAGCAGGAGTAGTCGCCGAACATACCGGAGTATTTGGACTTTTTCATAATGTGGATGGCGTCGGGATCCAGCGTAATGCCGATGTATTCGCCCTCGCCGCAGTAGTCGGTGGTCTGGATCATCCACTTGAAGCCCTGAATGTCCACGATGATCTCATAGTGGACGCCCATGAAGGTGACGGAGGTGACGGTGCCCCGAAGCATACCCTTGTCGGCGGGGACGATGTCCACATCCTCGGGACGGACTACCACATCGATGGGCTCGTTCTTCTCGAAGCCCTTGTCGAGACACTGGAAGGTGTGACCGGCGAAGCGCACCTTGAAGTCCTCCAGCATGATGCCGTCCAGAATGTTGCTCTCGCCGATGAAGTCGGCCACGAAGGCATTTTTCGGCTCGTTGTAGATGTCGGTGGGGGTTCCGATCTGCTGGATCTTGCCCTCGTTCATCACCACGATGGTATCGGACATGGAGAGGGCCTCCTCCTGATCGTGGGTGACGAAGATGAAGGTGATCCCGGTGGATTTCTGAATTTTCATCAGTTCCCGCTGCATATCCTTGCGCAGCTTGAGATCCAGAGCGCCCAGCGGCTCGTCCAGAAGCAGCACCTTGGGGTGGCTGATGAGGGCCCGGGCGATGGCCACACGCTGCTGCTGGCCGCCGGAGAGGCTGGTGACCCGGCGCTCGGCGAAGTTGGACAGCATGACCAGAGACAGCATTTCCCGAACCCGCTCATCGATTTCTTTCTTGGGTACCTTCTTTTCCCGGAGGGGGAAGGCCACATTCTCATAGACATTCAGATGGGGGAACAGGGCATATTTCTGGAACACGGTGTTGATGTTGCGCTTGTGGGGGGGCAGATCGTTGATCCGCTGGCCCATAAAGACCACATCGCCCTGATCGGGCTGGGTGAAGCCGCCGATCATGCGAAGGGTGGTGGTTTTTCCACAGCCGGAGGGGCCGAGGAGGGTGATGAATTCATTGTCCCGGATGTAAAGGCTGATATCGTCCAGAACTGTTTCCCCGTCAAAGGATTTGGAAATGTGATTCAGTTCAATTAGCTTGCTCATGAGATCTCTCCATTTCTAAAAATAATAGGATGGCGCAGGGCTTGGGATATAAAAAAACGGTATGCCCGCAGGCACACCGCTTGAGTCTGTGATCGGGGGAACACCCCTGTAAAAATACCGGAAATCCGATGGGGGCTTATCCGCACAAGGGGGTCAGAGTTTCCAGCAAAGATTCCTTTTACCACTCTTATTGACCATTTCACAAGCATATGCCTTTGGGCACTGGTACGGGAGAACCAGCTTATAAAACTGAGCTTCTAACTCAATCAATAAAAGGCAACAGAAGTTGCCAACCGCACCCTGCGGTTCTCGGCATTCGACCCGGCTGTCCGTATGGCCTTGGCCGGAAACCCGGCGGTCGTATCCTGCTTCGGAAAACCCTTTCCAATTAAGACAACAAAATATTATCACTATTTTGTGAAGATGTCAATAAATAATTCCTGATTTTGTCGATCAGAGCATAAAATCCCCTGTGGTCGGTCATAGGGAACGGAAAAGCTTGACAGCGCACCGGGGGAAAGCTATGATAACAGTCAGAATATGAAAAGGAAGTGGGAGTTTTGAACGAGAAAATTTTGGAGGTCTGTGTGGACAGCCTTGCCTCGGCCAGAGCGGCCATTGCAGGCGGCGCCCAGCGGCTGGAGCTGTGCAGTGCGCTTTCCATCGGGGGACTGACCCCCTATGAGGCCCTGCTGCGGCAGATCCGGGCGGAGAGCGACATCCCCGTGCGCTGTCTCATGCGCCCCAGAGCCGGGGATTTCCTCTATACCCGGGAGGAGATCCGGGAGATGGCCATGGAGATGGAGATGCTGGGAAGGGCCGGGGCCAACGGCTTTGTCATCGGCTGTCTGGATGCAGAGGGAAGGCTGGATGGAGCGGCCATGCAGCCGCTTCTGGAGGCCGGACGGGGCTACGGGCTGACCCTGCATCGGTGCATCGATGTGAGCCGGGATGTGGAGCAGACCTATCTGGAGGCCGGACGGCTGGGCATCGATACGGTGCTGACCAGCGGAGGCGGAGCCTCCTGTGTGGCCGGAAAGGCCCAGATCGGCAGACTTCTGGCCCTTCGGGATGCCGAGGGCGGCCCGGAGGTGCTGATCGGCGCAGGGGTCAAGGCCCCGGTGATCCGCCAGCTCCGGGAGGAATTCCCCACGGCCCGGTGCTTCCACATGAGCGGAAAGACCGAGATCGAAAGCGGCATGAAATTCCGCCGGGAGGGGATCCCCATGGGTATCCCCGGCTTTGACGAATGGCACATTCCCCAGACCAGCCGAGAGGCGGTGGAGCAGGCAAGGCTTGCGCTGGATGATTAGTCGCCCGAAAAGCAAAACGGCACCCGGGATCCGGGTTCCAGACCCCTAAAGCAGTCAAAGATAAAAAATCCGGGAACGGGGGATCCTAGGGAGGCGGCGTGACTTCGGTCACGCCGTTTTTCCGTCTGCAAGCAGATCCGGGGGACAAGGGCTTTTCCCCTCATTTGGCAGAGCCCGGCGTGTCCCCAGATTCGCCCTGAACGAAATCCGAGTCGCTCTCGCCCTTGGAAAGTAAGACTACCGTCTCCACATGGGCGCAGCGGGGGAACAGGTCGAAGGCCTCGGCGGACTGGAGGCGGAAGCCCTTCTCGGTCAGCAGGGCCACATCCCGGCCCAGAGTGGCGGGGTCGCAGGAGACATAGACGATCCGCTTGGGGGAGAAGCGGGCCAGCGCCTCGATGGCGTCGGGATTCAGCCCCTTTCTGGGGGGATCCACCACCACCACATCGGCATGGATGCCCTGCCGTTCCAGCTCCAGCGCCGCAGCACCGGCATCGGAGCAGATGAATTCCGCATTGGAAATGCCGTTGCGAAGGGCGTTTTCTCTGGCGTCCTCCACAGCCTGCGGGACGACCTCAATGCCGATGACCTTCCCGGCGGCCTGACTCATCACCAAAGAGATGGTTCCCACCCCACAGTACAGATCCAGAACGGTATCCTCCTTGGTGATCCCGGCGGCGGAAATGGCGGCCTTGTACAGCTCCTGCGCCTGATGGTGGTTGACCTGATAAAAGGATCGGGGGGACAGGCGGAATTGCAGGCCGCAGAGGGTGTCCTCGATATATCCCGGCCCGTAGAGGGGGAGAAATTCCTCGCCCAGCACGGCATTTCCGGGCTTGGTGTGGACGGACAGCACCAGCGTATGAAAGCCCTCGATTTTCCGGAGCCGCTGAATCAGCTCCGGCACATGGGGGATTTTCCGGCCATTGACCACCAGACAGACCAGAAGCTGCCGGGAAACAGCACCCTGACGGACATAGATGTGGCGGATCAGGCCCTTGTGGGTCTGCTCGTCGTAGGGGGCCACCCGGAACTGGTTCATATAGTCGATGACCGCATCCTTGACGGCGTCGCTCTGCCGGGGCAGAATGAGACAGCGCTGATTTTCCACCACCTGATGGGTCCCGGCCTTGAAAAATCCGGCATAGGCCTTGCCCTTCCGGGCAGAAACCGGGTACTGGGCCTTATTTCGATAGTCGGTGGTGCTGGGGGCAGGGTGGAAGGGCAGGGAATCCAGAGACTGTCCCCCCAGACGGTTGAGGCAGCTACGGACCCGCTCGGCCTTCAGGCGGCACTCCTCCTCATAGTCCATATGGTGGAAGGTGCAGCCCCCGCAGAGCTTGGCTACGGGGCAGGCCCGGTCGATCCGATGGGGGGATCTTTCCAGAATCTGAACCATTTTTCCCGAGGCCCAGGTCTTGCCCACCTTCTCGATCCGCACCTGACAGACCTCGCCGCAGATGGCATTGGGGATGAACACGGCACAGCCCTCGATTTTGGCCACACCCTGTCCTTCAGCGGTGTAATCCACGATTTGGGCGGTATAAATCTTCTGTTTTTCCAGCATGGCAGTTTGCTCCTAAACTTCTAATCATAGCATTATTTTTTATCATACCATAAAATCCACAAATGGTAAAGTGGGACTTGAGGCTTGGACGGGCGGATGCTATAATAGGCCAAAAGGATGTGGAATCATGTTACATTATGAGCAATGTCGGCTCTGCCCCAGATGCTGCGGCGTCAATCGGGAGGCGGGCCAAAAGGGCTATTGCAAGGCCCCGGCCACGGCTGTGGTGGCGAAAACCATGCTGCACAAATGGGAGGAACCGGCGCTGGCCGGCTCCGGCGGCAGCGGCGCCATTTTCTTCGGCGGCTGTACGCTGGGCTGTGTTTATTGCCAGAACCGGGCCATCAGCCGCAGGCCCGTGGGACGGGAGGCAGACAGCCGGGAGCTGCGGCAGATGATGGAGGAGCTGATCGAGCAGGGGGCGGAGAACATCGACCTTGTGACCCCCACCCACTATCTGCCCACCATTATACCGGCGCTGACCCCCAAGCTGCCGGTGCCGGTGGTCTACAACTGCGGCGGCTACGAACGGGTGGAGAGTCTGCGGCAGCTGGAGGGACTGGTGGATATCTATCTGCCGGATCTCAAATACACGGATCCCGGTCTGGCCGGACGGCTTTCCGGGGCGCCGGACTATTTTCCCGTGGCGGCTCAGGCCATCCGGGAGATGGTTCGTCAGACCGGCGCTCCCCAATGGGAGGGAGACCGGCTCCTCCGGGGAACGGTGATCCGTCATCTGATCCTGCCCGGACAGGTGGAAAATTCCCTCCGGGCGCTGGACTGGATCGGGGAGAACTTCCAGCCGGGAGAGGTGCTGGTGAGCCTGATGCGGCAATACACCCCCACCGAGGCCACGGCCCGGATTCCGGAGCTGAACCGCAGAATCACCGACGAGGAATATGACAGCGTACTCAGCTGGATGTACCTCAACGAGTTGGAGGGATTTGTGCAGGAGGACAGCTCCGCCAATCAGCAATTTATTCCGGATTTTTGAGAAAAAGCCCTGAATCCATGGGATTCAGGGCGATTTTTTGCGCAAAATTTATTTTCCAGTTGAACCGAAGCCGCCGCAGCCCCGGTCGGTATCGCTCAGGGCCTCCACAGTCTCGAAGCCGGGGGTGTAGACCGGCGTGATGACCAGCTGGGCGATCCGATCGCCGTGGGAGACGGTTTTGGCCTCGGAGCCGTGGTTGTGGAGCATGACGAAAATCTCGCCCCGGTAGTCGGAATCGATGACCCCGACCTTATTGGCCGGTGCCAGACCCTGCTTGCAGGCCAGACCGCTGCGGGCATAGACCAGTCCGGCACAGCCCACGGGGACTTCCAGTGCAATCCCTGTGGAAACGGAGCGGGTTTCTCCGGGGCCGATGACCACGGCCTCCTCCAGACAGGCATAGAGGTCTGCGCCGGCGGCCTCAGCGGTACCATAGGTGGGAACGGCTGCGCCGGAGCGCAGAAGCTTGACATGAATGGGATTCATCTTATATTTCCTCCTGTTTGCTCTGCCAGTCCTCCCAAAGGACGATTTCTCCGGCAGAAAGTGTCTGTTTCAAGTCGATGAGCCGCTGGTTGGAGCTGCCCCGGAACCGCAGGCCCAGATTTTTCAGCTCTTCCACGAAGGGGCCGTCCACCAGAACATCCAGAAGCTTCAGATATTCCTCCGTTACCCCGGGGACATTGGCCCGTCCGGTGAGCAGATCCTCCTCCAGCACATAGCCGGTGAAGGCCCAGATGGTTTTTTTCGGCAGCTCGGCCCGGATCTGCCGCAGAAGGGGCAGGATCGAGGGCTGGTTCCGGGGGTCAAATGGCTCGCCGCCCAGCAGAGTCAGGCCCTTCATGTAATCGGGGCGGAGCAGCGCAATGATGCGGTCGATGGTTTCCTGAGTGAAGGGCTGGCCGTAGTGGAAGTCCCATGCCTCCTGATTGAAGCAGTTTTTGCAGTGATGGTTGCAGCCGGAGACAAAGAGACTGACCCGGACGCCTGGGCCGTTGGCGATGTCCCGTTCCTTGATGTTGGCGTAGTACATAAAATGACCTCCTTGGTGGAAATTGGGTGGCGGTCAGCTCCTGCCCATGCGGGAGAACCAGCCGAAGGTGAGGGGCCAGAGGGTTCCGGCGGTGAGTACCACCAGAAAATATCGGATCATTCTGGCAAGATTCGGGGAAAATAGCAGGAGCAAGGGCTGCTTGAGGGCAGATTTGACCAGAAGCACCAGACACAAACCGCCCACCAGCTTGAGCAGCTGGGCATACCATTTTGCATCGGTGGGGAAGTGAAGGAACCGCCGGTCGATCAGCTCCACCACCATCAGACCGGCCAGCGCCCCGGAGAGGGTGCAGGCATTTTCCCGGGCGGAGTTCAGATTTTCCAAATCCACCTCAGGGGAAAAGGGGTAAAATTCCGTGTAGCAGACAAAGGCCAGACTGAGCAGCAGAAGCAGGGGCAGAATCTGGTGGATACGCAGGGGCTTCTCGGTGCGGAGCATGGGCCGCAGCAGCAGGATACAGCCCACCGCCATGGCGGCACCCGTCAGGGTATCCGCCGGGGTATGCACCCCCAGATACATCCGGGAAAAGGGAACCAGAACGCAAAGGGCAAGGCACAGTCCCTTCATCCACCGCCGGGGGACAAAGAGGGAGAGACTGCCGAAGGTTCCTACGGCATTCTGGCTGTGTCCGCTGGGGAAGGAGTAGCCGGTGGCACCGGCCCGGGCGGATTCCACGATGGTAAAGTCCGGGTCCCGCACCCATGGACGGGGGATCCGGCAGAAGATTTTGAGGAACTGATTGGCCAGCGTGCCGAGAAAGCCCACCGCCATGAGGAAATATCCCTTCTGCTTGTCCACACACCAGAATAGGATCAGGACAGCCACGAGAAACAGGGTCTCGCTGCCAAATTCCGTGAAAAACTGCATCAAATGATCCAGAAACGGGGTTCGGATCGATTCCAGCAGGGAAAGAAAATTCATAAGAACCTCCATTCGTTTATAGCAAATTCATAATTACACATTATAATCAAAACATAACGGATAATCAAGCACCGAATCGGAAAGAAATCGGGGCAGCCGCCCCATGCAGAGGAGGAAACAAGGATGTATTTTGACTGGACCTATGTCTATCTGGTGCTGCCCTGTGTGCTGTTGTCGCTCTGGGCCAGCAGTAATGTGAATTCGACCTTTCAGCGGTATTCCCGGAAGTATTCTCAGCGGGGGCTGACCGGAGCGGAGGCAGCCCGCAGGATCCTGCAAAACAGCGGCGTGACCGGGGTGCAGATCCAGCGTATTTCGGGAAACCTTACCGACCACTATGATCCCCGTTCCAATGTGATCCGTCTATCCGACGGGGTCTATGACAATTCCTCGGTGGCGGCCATCGGTGTGGCCTGCCATGAGGCGGGTCATGCGGTGCAGTATGCCAAGGGCTATGCTCCCATCAAGCTTCGGGCGGCCATCATTCCCCTGACCAACTTCGGTTCGAAAATGGCCATGCCCCTGATCCTTCTGGGCATCCTCTTTTCCACCTTCGGCTATTTCTTCTACAATCTGGTCTATGTGGGCATTGCCTGCTTCGGCCTGAGCCTTGTGTTCCAGCTGGTGACGCTGCCGGTGGAATTCGACGCCAGCCATCGGGCGCTGGTATCCATCGAGCAGGGCGGTCTGCTGACCGGCGAGGAATTGAAGGGCGCCAGAAAGACCCTCCGGGCGGCGGCCATGACCTATGTGGCGGCCACGGCGGTATCGCTGGCCCAGATCCTGCGGCTTCTGCTGATCTTCGGGAATCGCCGGGGCGATGACAACTAAACCCCCAAAAGAGCGAAAATGCGGTGCCTCGGCACCGCATTTTTTATACCTCTCGGATGACACCGCCGCCAACCACCAGATCCCCGTCATAAAGCACCACGGCCTGTCCCGGGGTCAAGGCCCGCTGGGGCTGGTCGAAGCGCAGATCCACCCGGCCATCGGCAAGAACGGTCACGGTGACCGGGGCCTCCTTGGCCTGATAGCGGGTCTTGGCGGTCACATGGATGGGGGCGCTGGGCTGCTCCATGGAGATCCAGTTGAAGCTGTCCGCCACCAGATGGTCGGAAAACAGCGCCGCATTGGTGGAGAGGATCACCTGATTTTTCTCCAGATCCTTATTTTTGACATACATACTCTGGGGCAGAGCCAGCCCCAGTCCCCGGCGCTGGCCGATGGTGTAGCAGACGATGCCCTTATGCTGCCCCAGCACCTTCCCCTCGGTGTCCACGAATTCGCCGGTGGGATAGTCCCGGCCGGTGTAGGACTTGATGAATTCGGCGTATTTCCCGTCGGGGACGAAGCAGATGTCCTGACTGTCGTGCTTGCGGGCATTGATGAAATCATACTGGGCGGCGAAGGCCCGCACCTCGTCCTTGGAGGCAAAATCCCCCAGAGGGAAGCGGGTATGGGCCAGCTGCTCCTGCGTGAGAAAATACAGCACATAGCTCTGGTCTTTGGCGAGATTTTTGGCCTTCAGCAGCAGCCAGCGGCCCCGCTCCTCGTCATAGACCACCCGGGCATAGTGTCCGGTGACGATGAAATCGCAGCCCAGCAGCTTGGCCCGGTCATAGAGCCGGGAGAACTTCATGTATTTGTTGCAGTCGATGCAGGGATTGGGGGTGCAGCCCTGCTCATAAGCGCAGACGAACCGCCCAACCACCTCCCGGTCGAAGTCCTCGGTGAAGTTGAACACATAAAATTTCATGCCCAGCCTGCGGCAGACGCTCCGGGCATCCTCCGCATCCGCCAGAGAACAGCAGGTTTTACAGCCCAACTCGTCCTCCTGCGCAGAATCGTGGAGCTTCATGTTGACGCCGATGCAGTCATAGCCCTGCTGAACCATAAGGGCGGCAGAAACGCTGCTGTCCACACCGCCGCTCATGGCAATGAGGGCCTTGGGCTTATCCGTGGAAAATGACATCATTGGTAATATCCTTTAAGGTGGTGCAGCCGCACATCTCCATGCAGTCGCAAAGTTCGGTTTTGAGCTTCTCCGTATAGACCCGGATGCCCTCCTCGGCGGCCCCGTAGACCATGTTCACAAAGGGTCTGCCGATGAGAACGGCGTCGGCCCCCAGTCCCAGCGCCTTGAACACATCGCTGCCGCTGCGGATGCCGCCGTCCACAAGGACGGTCATCCGCCCGTCCACGAATTTTGCGATTTCGGGCAGGACAGAGGCGGTGGCAGGGGTATGATCCAGCACCCGACCGCCGTGATTGGAGACGACAATGGCGGAGGCACCGGCCTCCAGCGCCTTCTGAGCGCCCCGGACGGTCATGATCCCCTTGACGATGAAGGGCATTTGGGCATAGTCGATGAATTCCCGCAGCTCCTCCACGGTTTTGGGGCCGGAGGGCGGGGTCATTTTCTTGAGGAAGGGCAGGCCGCTGGCATCGATGTCCATGGCGATCATTTTGGCCCCGTGTTCCCGAGCCAGATCGATCTTACGCAGCACCAGATCCCGATGCCACGGCTTGATGGTGGGGATGGAAAAGCCGCTCTCGGAGAGGGCCTTGCAGCCGGCATCGAAAATGGAATCGTCCAGCCCGTCGCCGGTAAAGGCGGCGATCCCGGCGCTGCGGCAGCCCCGGGCCAGCGTGCAGTCATAGGACTCCTCGTCGTAGAGGTCGCTGTAATGGCTGGCTACGGCGGCGATGGGAGCGGCGAACACCGGCAGCTCGAACCGTTCTCCGAACAGGGAGAAGGAGGTGTCCCGGGGGCCGGGCTGGCCCAGCGTATCCAGATTGAGCAGCACCTTCTGCCATGCCTCCGCATTGCGGTGGAATACGGTTCCAGTCCCCTTGGAGCCGGGGCCGGGGATGGTATTTTTACAGGCGATGCCGTCGCAGACGGGGCAGGAATAGCAATGCCCCATTTTGCCACGGGCCATGGCCTGAACTTCGTTGTAGGTCATATCTGTTTCCTCCATAGCGATACTGCCTCCATTATAAAACCTCGAAGGCCAAATTGCAAGAAAAGAAAGCTCCCTCCCGTGGGGGAGGGAGGGGAAAATCAATAGAACAGCAGATCGGAATAGGTGGGATAGGGCCAGAATTTTCGGTCGGTCAGAGACTCCAGCAGGTCGGCCTGCGTCCGAGCCTGAGCCATATCCGCCAGAATGACGCTGTGATAATAGCAGGCGGCGGCGGTGGAATCGGCAGGCACCTGCTGTAAGTCGGCGTGGAGCTGCTCACAAAGCGCATAGAGGGCGTCGCAGGCGGTGCTGAGACGCTGGGCAAGGCCCTGTTCGGCCTTGCAGGACAGACCCAGAGGCTGTTTTTCGGCGATGGAATGGGTGAGGGCGGCGGTATATTTGAGGGCCGCCGGGAGGATCTGCTGGCGGATCATGTCGATGGAGGTCAGCGCCTCGATGTTCACCACCTTGCTGTATGCCTCCATGTGGATCTCGTATCTGGCCCGGAATTCGTTCTCGGTGAAGATGCCGTGGCGGGTGACCAGATCGATGTTCTTCTCACTGATATAGTGGGGCATACACTCGGGGGTGCTGGGCAGGTTGCTCAGACCCCGGTTCTGGGCCTCCACCCGCCAGTCGGCCCCGTAGCCGTTTCCGTCGAAGATGATCCGGCGATGCTCCCGGAAGGCTTTGGTGACGATGGTCTGGAGGCACTGTTCAAAATCCTGCGCCTGCTCCAGCGCATCGGCAAAGCGGCCCAGCTCCTCGGCCATGATGGTATTGAGGGCGATATTGGGGCCGGTGACGGACTGGCTGGAGCCGGTCATGCGGAATTCGAATTTGTTGCCGGTGAAAGCCAGCGGAGAGGTGCGGTTGCGGTCGGTGGTGTCCTTGGGGATGGGGGGCATCACATCGATGCCGATGCGCATGACGCTCTTATCGGGATCCTGATAGTTGGTGCCGTTGATGATGGAATCCACCACGGCGTTCAGCTCATCCCCCAGAAAGACGGAGAGAATGGCAGGAGGCGCTTCATCGGCCCCCAGACGGTGGTCGTTCCCGGCGGAGGCGGCGGTACAGCGGAGAAAATCCTGATATTCGTCCACACCCTGAAGGAAGGCCGCCAGAAACACCAGAAACTGGGCATTCTGCCGAGGGGTCTTGCCGGGGCTGAACAGATTTTTTCCGGTGTCGGTGGAAAGAGAATAGTTGTTGTGCTTGCCGGAGCCGTTGACACCCTCGAAGGGCTTTTCGTGGAGCAGACAGACCAGATTGTGCTTGGCGGCGCACTTTTTCATAATTTCCATGACCAGCTGATTGGAATCACAGGCGGAGTTGGCGTCGGAATAGATGGGGGCCAGCTCATGCTGGGCCGGTGCGGCCTCGTTGTGCTTGGTCTTGGACAGCACCCCCAGCCGCCAGAGCTGTTCGTCCAGATCCTTCATAAAGGAGGAGACACGGGTGCGGATGGTGCCGAAATAGTGGTCGTCCAGCTCCTGCCCCTTGGGGGAATGGGCGCCGAACAGGGTTCGGCCCGTCAGCCGCAGATCCTGCCGCTGGGCATAGAGATCCCGGGGAATCAGGAAATATTCCTGCTCGGCTCCCACGCAGGTGATGATGCGGTTGGCGGTCTGATCGCCGAACAGCCGCAGGATCCGCAGGGCCTCCCGGGAAACCTCGTCGATGGAGCGCAGAAGCGGGGTCTTTTTGTCCAGCGCTTCGCCGGTATAGGAGAAAAAGCAGGTGGGGATGAACAGACTGTCGTCCTTGACAAAGGCGAAGGAGGTGGGGTCCCAAGCGGTATAGCCCCGGGCCTCAAAGGTGGCCCGCAGACCGCCGGAGGGGAAGGAGGAGGCGTCCGGCTCTCCCCGCACCAGCTCCTTGCCGGAAAATTCCATGATGACCTTTCCCTCGCCCACGGGGGTCAGGAAGGAATCATGCTTTTCGGCGGTGATCCCGGTCATGGGCTGGAACCAGTGGGTATAGTGGGTGGCGCCCTTTTCGGTGGCCCAGCGCTTCATGGCCTCGGCGATGTGGTTGGCGACTTCCAGCGTCAGAGGGGTCCCGGTACGGATGCACTGTTTCCACGCCATATAGATCTCCGGGGCAAGGCGCTCCTTCATGGTGGTTTCGTTAAAGACATCACTGCCGAAAATTCCGGGCAGATCGGTGATCTGGTTCATATAAGCCATCCTTTCTGATATTCCTCGTAAAAATTCCACACGAATGATTGAAAAAACGGTTGATCCCACACAATATTACAGGGAAATCATATGCTGTTATCAGGGCAAAAGCAAGATGATAAAATGCATAAAATTCTGTCGAGCCGGGGCGGATTTCCTTGTGTAAAGGGGCAAAAGGAAATTTTTTATGAATTTTGTGTTGGCTTGCCTTGCATTTTTGACTGCGGCTTGATATAATAAGCCCTAAATTGATGTGAATTTCGGGAAAGGATGATGGATATGGCCACCTACGCTTGCAGAAGCAGAGAGGAGCTTCGCACTGAATTTAAAAAGCTGATCGCCCGCTTTGAGGAACTCAAGGAGGAAAATCTGGATCTGGATATGTCCCGGGGCAAGCCCAGCAAATTACAGCTGGATCTGGTCAGCGACCTGCTGACCGTCCTCACCACGGCGGAGGACTGTGTGTTAGACGGTGTGGACACGAGAAACTACGGCGATCTGGCCGGACTGCCCTGCGCCCGGGAATACTGGGCGGATGTGCTGGGCTGCAAGCCGGAGGAAACCTTCGTCGGCGGAAATTCCAGTCTGGCCCTCCAGCATGACCTCATTGCCCGGGCCTATACCCACGGCCTCAAGGACAGCCCCCGGCCTTGGTGCAGGGAGGAGCGGATCAAATTCCTCTGTCCCTCTCCCGGTTATGACCGGCATTTCCGGATCACCGAGAGCTTCGGCTTTGAGCTGATTACCGTTCCTATGACCCCCTACGGCCCGGATATGGATATTGTGGAGGAGCTGGTGCAGGATCCCACGGTCAAGGGCATCTGGTGCGTCCCCAAATACTCCAATCCTCAGGGCTATTCCTATTCCGACGAAACCGTTCGGCGCTTTGCGGAGCTGAAGCCCGCCGCCCCGGATTTTGTCATCATGTGGGACAATGCCTACTGTGTCCACGAATTCACCGGGGAATTTGTCCCCTTTGCGGACATCATCTCCCTCTGCGCTGAGGCCGGACGGCCCAATATGGCCTATGAATTCGGCTCCACCTCCAAAATCACCTTCCCCGGTGCGGGGATGTCCGTCATGGCCTCCTCGGCGGAAAATATCCAATATATGCTCGGCCTCATCTCCGTCCAGTGCATCTCCTATGACAAGCTCAACCAGCTGCGTCATGTGCGCTACCTCAAAAACAAGGAGCATACGCTGGAGATCATGAAGCGCCATGCAGAGATCATGGGGCCGAAATTTGAGATGTGCCTCAAGATCCTGCGCCATGAGGTGACCAACAAGGGCATCGCCCACTGGCACCACCCCACCGGCGGCTATTTCATCTGTGTGGCGGCCATGCCCGGGACCGCAAAGCGCACCTTGGAGCTTTGCCGCCATGCCGGCGTCCGGCTGACCGAGGCCGGCTCCACCTACCCCTACGGCGTGGATCCCCACGATTCCATGATCCGCATTGCCCCCAGCCTGCCCCCCATCGAGGAACTGGAAAAGGCCATGTATGTGTTCTGCACCTGTCTCAAGCTGGCGGCACTGGAAAAATATCTGGGCATGACGCTGGAACAGGTTCTCGGCGACGAATTCTAAAAAGCGGAAGCGGCGGCTCATGGGGGCTGCCGTTTCTTTACATTTCAGGAGAAAACTGCTATAATAAACCGAACGAAAGGAGTGTGGCCCATGGAACAGGCAACAAAGCTTTATTATGAAAAACGGGCGGCCCAGCTGATCCAGAACATCCGCCGCCGCCACAGCGAGGCTTATTACTGCCCGACGAAGGAGGAGGCGCTGGAAAAGGCGCTGGAACTGATCCCGCAGGGGGCCTCGGTGGGCTGGGGCGGCTGCCTCAGCGCCCATGAGATCGGTCTGCCTGAGGCGCTGAACCGGGGGGATTATCGCACACTGGATCGGGAAAAGCTCCATACCCCCGAGGAACGGGAGGCGCTGGCCCGGGCCTGCTTCGATGCGGACTTTTTCCTCACCGGGGCCAATGCCATCAGCATGGACGGGCAGATGGTGAACATCGACGGCAACGGAAACCGGGTGGCGGCCATCATCTACGGCCCCAAAAATGTGCTGGTCATCGCCGGGATGAACAAGGTCTGCGATACGCTGGAGGATGCGATCCATCGGGCCAGAACCGTGGCGGCCCCCATGAACCAGCAGCGCTTTCTGGGGAAAACCGCCTGTACCGTCACCGGGACCTGCGGCGACTGTCTGGGGGAGAACTGCATCTGCAACCAGATCGTCATTACCCGCAACAGCCGGGTGCCGGGACGGATCAAATTCATTCTGGTGGGGGAGGAGCTGGGATTTTAAAGCCCGCCCCAAAGTCAGCCGAGCCGGAGAATGGCGCTTGCTATTTTCTCCGGCTTCCTTTATAATGAAAGGTAACTTGAATAAAGAGGTGTACAGCCATGTATTCCAACAGCAAACTGAATCTCACCATGCTCTGTGATTTCTATGAGCTAACCATGGGCAATGGCTATCTCAAAAACGGCTACGGGGATCGAATTACCTATTTTGATGTGTTCTATCGCCAGAATCCGGACGGCGGCGGCTTCGCCATTGCCGCAGGTCTGGAGCAGATCGTCGAATATATTCAGGATCTGCACTTTGAGGAAAAGGACATCGAATACCTGCGGAGCCGGAATATTTTCTGCGAGGAATTTCTGGACTATCTGGCAGGGTTCAAATTCTCCGGCGACATCTGGGCCGTCCCCGAGGGAACGCCGGTGTTCCCCAGAGAGCCTCTGCTCACCGTCCGGGCGCCTGCCATTGAGGCCCAGCTGGTGGAGACCTATATCCTGCTGTGCATGAACCATCAGAGCCTGATCGCAACCAAGGCCAACCGGGTGGTTCGGGCGGCGGAGGGCAGAACGGTGCTGGAATTCGGCTCCCGCCGGGCGCAGGGGCCGGATGCTGCCATTCTGGGTGCCAGAGCGGCCTATATCGGCGGCTGCAACGGCACGGCCTGCACCATTGCAGACCAGATCTACGGCGTTCATGCCGGAGGCACCATGGCCCATGCGTGGGTGCAGATGTTCGACAGCGAATACGATGCCTTCAAGGCCTATTGCGAAATCTATCCCGACAATGCGGTGCTGCTGGTGGATACCTACAACACCCTGAAATCCGGCATCCCCAATGCCATCCGGGCCTTCAACGAGGTGCTGAAGCCTCTGGGCATCACCAAATGCGGCATCCGTCTGGATTCCGGCGATCTGGCCTATCTGACCCGGCAGGCCCGGAAAATGCTGGACGAGGCCGGCTGGACGGAATGCAGGATCTCCGTTTCCAATGCGCTGGATGAATATTCCATTCAGGAGATTCTCCGGCAGGGGGCGCAGATCGATATGTTCGGCGTGGGCGAGCGGCTCATCACCGCCCGGAGCGAGCCGGTGTTCGGCGGCGTGTACAAGCTCACCGCCGTGGAGCATCCCGACGGCACCATCGAGCCGAAAATCAAAATTTCCGAAAATGTGGCGAAGATCACCAACCCCCACTTCAAAAAGCTCTACCGCTTCTACGGCAACGATACCGGCAAGGCCATTGCCGACTACCTCTGTGTCCATGACGAGGTGGTGGACGATTCGGACAAGCTGGAGATCTTCGACCCCGAGGCCACTTGGAAGCGCAAGACGGTGTATAATTTTACGGCAAAGGAATTGCAGGTGCCGGTGTTCCGGCACGGCGAGCTGGTCTATCAGCTGCCCAGTCTGGAGGAGATCCGGGCCTACTGCCTCAGCGAGGTGGACAAGCTCTGGGACGAGGTCAAGCGCTTTGACTATCCCCACAGCTACTATGTGGATCTGTCCCAGAAGCTGTGGAGCATCAAGTACGACCTGCTGAAGAAGAACAGCTGATGCGGGGAGAAACAAGAGCCATTGCGTTGGGCGGGATGCTGACCGCCGTGGCGGTGACGGTCATGTGTCTGGGCAGCGTGATCCCGGTCAATACCTATATCTGCCCGGTGCTGGCCATTCTGATCTGTCGGCCTGTGCTGAAAAACTGCGGCAGGAAGATTGCATTCTGCTATTATCTGGCCACCATGGCCCTGTCGCTGATGCTGGCCCCGGATCGGGAGGCGGCCATTGTCTATGCGCTGGTGGGATATTATCCCCTCATCCAGCCCGTTTTCCATAAGATCCGGGTCAGAGGGCTGCGGATTTTGGCGAAATTGGGCTTTTTTACCCTGACGGGTGCGGCCTCCTTTGCCCTGAGTATGTATGTGCTGGGCCAGTGGGGGCAGATGCTGCCGGGAGAATGGGTGCTGATGGGGGTCACCCTGCTGGTGTGGGACATCCTGCTCATGATGGTGGATGTTCTGCTGATCGTGGGGGTTCGCATCCCCAGAAGAAAATCATAAAAAATCCGGGCCGGGGGAAACTCCGGCCCAGCTTACGTTGGAAGAATATGGAAAAACAGTGGATGCTCTACATTCTGGAATGTGGGGACGGAACCTATTATACGGGGATCACCGATGACCTCCCCCGGCGGTTTCAGGCCCACTGCACCGGGAAAGGGGCGAAATACACCCGGGGCCGGGGGCCGCTGACCCTGCGCTATGTGGAATCCTGCGGCGATCATGGACAGGCTCTGCGCCGGGAATATGCGGTCAAGCAGCTGAGAAGAACAGAAAAAACAGCCCTGATCCAGTCCGTGGATGGGGCCATTCGTGAGATAGAGACAAAGGAGATTTGATATGGAACGGGAATATACTCTGGTGGTCATGGCTGCCGGAATGGGCAGTCGGTTTGCAGGCGGCATCAAGCAGCTCCAGCCGGTGGGGCCTTGCGGTGAGGTGCTGATGGAGTATTCCATCTTCGACGCATTGGAGGCCGGATTTAATCGCATCGTGTTCATCCTTCGCCATGACATCGAGGCCCTGTTCGAGGAAACCATCGGCAAACGGGTGCGTCAGGTCTGCGAAAGCCGGGGAGTCGAGGTCGTGCTGGCCTATCAGGAGAAAGACCAGCTGCCCGAGGGCTTCGTCTGCCCCGAGAGCCGGAAAAAGCCTTGGGGAACCGGTCATGCGCTCCTGAGCTGCGCCGGGATGCTCCACGGCGGCTTTGCCGTGCTGAATGCCGACGATTACTACGGAAAGGACGCCTATCGGCAGGCCATCCGCTTCCTCAAGGGCCTGGAGCCGGACAGCCGCAATACCTACGGTCTGGTGGGCTTCTCTCTGGGCAATACCCTCAGTGAGCATGGCGGCGTGACCAGAGGCCTGTGTGCAATGGATGCAGAGGGCTGGCTGACCAGCATCGAGGAAACCAAGGACATCCGCAAGGCGGAAAACGGCGCTCAGGTGGAAACCGAGGCAGGACTGCGGGCGCTTTCCGGGGACGTCCCTGTTTCCATGAATATGTGGGCCTTCACGCCGGATATGCTGGAGCATCTGGATCTGCGGTTCCGGGACTTCCTGCGGGAGAATGTGAACCACCCCACGGCAGAATTCCTGATTCCCTCGGAGGTGGGCGAAATGCTCCGCAGCGCCCCCATCCGGGTCAGGGTACTGCCCACCGAAAGTCATTGGTTCGGCATGACCTTTGCCGAGGATCTTCCGGCGGTTCGGGAGGCCTTCGCCCGGATGCAGGCCGAGGGCATCTACGAAAATCCCCTCCACTAAGATTGCAAAAAAAGACCGCCCGAAAGGCGGTCTTTTTGGCTTTTACAGTTCTTCTTCCTCAAAATCGTCGGCTTCGGCCGTCAGAGGATCCGCATCCTCGGCAGGCTCCTCGGCAGGAGCTTCCTCCACGGGGGGCTGCTCCGGCGCTGCACCGGGGGTGGAAGCCTCGTAGAAATCCGGCTCGAAATCATCCTCTAAGGTGTAGTCACAGCAGGGGCAGAATCTGGAAAGCCATTGCTTGATCTGGTCGAAATATTTCACCACCAAAAAGGCAATGCCGGCAATCGCTGCGACGGCGGCAGCCAGCTTCATCAGTGTCCTCCATACTTTCATATCAGGAACCTCCGTTCTTTGAATTACAGATACAGTATAACCAATTCCCAAGGATTTTTCAATCCTTTTTTAGAGATATCCATAAAGTCCCCGGATGCTGACCTCCCCGGAGCTGACGGTCTCGGTATCGCCCTCGGCATAGCGCACCACCAGAGCGCCCTCATCATCCACGGCAAGGGCCGTTCCGTGGCGGATCCGCAGCCCCCGAACCACGCTGATCTCCTGCCCGATGGTGATGCAGTCCTGGCGGTACTGCTCCAGCATGGCCTCCTTCCGGGTCAGCAGCTCCTGTGCCATCCGATGCAGCGCCCGGATCATCTGGGCCGCCAGCAGATTGCGGTCGGGAGCTGTTCCCGAGATCATCCGCACGGAACAGGCCATGCTTCGGATGGACGGATCGAAATCCGCCTCCGTCTGGCCGCAGTTAAGCCCCACGCCCACGATCACATGGTCTACAAGCTTGGTTTCCGGGTTCACCTGAAGCTCCGTGAGGATGCCGCCCAGCTTTCGGTTGCCTGCCACCAGATCGTTGGTCCATTTGATGCCCGGACGAAAGCCGCAGGCCGCTTCTACGGCATCGGTGACGGCTTCGGCAGCGGCACAGGTCAGGTGCATCAGCGCCTGCGGCGGACATTGGGGGCGCAGGATCACGCTGAGGTAGATCCCCTTTCCCCCGGGGGAGAGGAACACCCGCCCCATGCGGCCCCGGCCTGCGCTCTGGCGGTCGGCAATGAGGACTGTCCCGGAGGGCGCTCCCTGGCTGGCCAGTATTTTGGCCAGATTGTTGGTGGAATCCACCTCGTCCAGAACCACCACACTCCCGGCCCATGGATCGCCGCTCAGAATGGCCCGGATCTTATTCTGCTCCATGGATCCCTCCCAGTGTGTGGGCAAGAGCTTGGATAAACTCCGGGGTGGTGCCGCAGCAGCCGCCCAGCACCGTGGCCCCGGAGCGGTGGCAGTCCGCCATGATTTGGGCAAATTCTGCGGGATTCATGGGATATTCTGCCATGCCGCCCTCCCGGATCACGGGAACACCGGCATTGGGCTTGCAGATCAGCGGCCCTTCCACCTGACGGCGCAGCTTGGCGGTCAGACCGGCGGTGAGATTGTCGGCGGCGACGCAGTTGAAGCCCACGGCGCAGGCCCCGGCCTCCTCCAGCTCCCGCAGAACAGGCCCGGCCTCCATGCCGGAGAACAGAGAGCCGTCGCTCTGCATGGTGAAGGAATACATGACCGCCTCGGCCCCCTCCAGCTCTGCGGCGGTGAGGATGGCCTCGGCATCCTGAGGATAGAGCAGGGTTTCTGCCACCAGCAGGTCGGCCCCGGCCTCCATCAGCGCAGAGATCTGCCGCTGATAATTTTCCACCATGGTGTCGAACTGCTCCGGATCCCAGCTGTCCATGAAGGTGGCCATGGTGGTCAGATCACCGGCGATCAGGGCGTCGGGAGCGGCCTCCCGGCTCAGTTCCACCAGCCTGCGGTTGATCTCCTCGGTGCGATGGTCCAGCTGCACCCGGGAAAGGGGGAGGGGCTGGGCCTGAAAGGTGGGGGCGTAGACGATCCGGCTGCCGGCGGCGGCGTAGGAGCGCTGTAAGTCCTGAAGGGCTTGGGGATGGTTCAGGATCCATTGCTCCGTGGAGCCGCCTCGGGGCATCCCGGCCCGGAGCAGATTGGAGCCGGTGGCGCCGTCCAGAAGAACGGGGCCTTGGGCCAGAATGTGCTGCAATGCTTCTCGTGTCAGCATGAAAATCACCTCTAGGTAACGATTTTTGTCTTTCCCTGAAATAGTACCACAGAGCCGTCAAATTTTCAAGAAGGGGAATGGCGGCAGGCAGGAGGGAAAAATTCCGGGACAGATCGATTGACGGATCTCCGAATATCTGGTAAAATAACGCATATCTTTTGATAAGGAGCGAATACCGATGAAAAAAACCATTCTGCGGGAGTATGCCCGTTTGATCGTTCGAGTGGGCGCCAATGTCCAGAAGGGACAGGAGGTTCAGATCCGGGCCGGACTGGATCAGCCCGAGTTCGTCACCATGGTGGTGGAGGAGGCCTACAAGGCCAAGGCAAAGAAGGTCACGGTGGACTGGTACTATCAGCCCATCAGCAAGCTCCATTCCCGCTATCAGACCGTCAAGACTCTGGGCGGCGTGGAGGAGTGGGAAAAGGCCAAGATGCAGCACAACTGCGATGTGATCCCCGTGCGGATCTTCTTGGATTCCGCCGATCCCGACGGCATGAAGGGCGACAATATGAAAAAGCGCAGCGAGGCCAGAAAGCTCAGCTACCCCATCCTGAAGCCCTATACGGATCAGCTGGAGGGCCATGACCAGTGGTGCATCGCCGCCGTTCCCGGTGTGGCATGGGCCAAGAAGGTGTTCCCCGGTCTGAGCAAGAATCAGGCTGTGGAAAAGCTGTGGGAAACCATTCTCTATACCGCTCGGGTCACCGAGGATCCGGTGGCCGCATGGCAGGCTCACAACGAAAATCTGGCCCGGCACTGTGCAAAGCTCAATGAGATGCACATCGTCTCCCTCCACTATACCGCCGACAACGGCACCGACCTGACGGTGGGCCTGATCCCCGAGGCTCAGTTCTGCGGCGGCAGCGAAACCAGTCTGGAGGGCGTGACCTTCAATCCCAATATTCCCACCGAGGAGTGCTTCACCTCTCCCATGCGGGGCAAGGCCGAGGGCATCGTCTATTCCACCAAGCCCCTGAGCTATCAGGGTCAGCTCATCGACAATTTCTCCCTGCGGTTTGAAAACGGCAAGGCCGTGGAGGCCCATGCCCAGCAGGGCGAGGAGCTGCTCAACACCATGATCTCCATGGACGAGGGAGCCGCCTATCTGGGCGAATGTGCCTTGGTTCCTCAGGCCAGCCCCATTGCCGAGAGCGGGGTGCTGTTCTATAATACCCTGTTCGACGAAAATGCCGCTTGCCATCTGGCCATGGGCATGGGCTTCATGGACTGCATCAAGGACTACGATCAGTACACGCTGGAGGAGGTTCGGAAGCTGGGCATCAACGATTCCATGATCCATGTGGACTTCATGATCGGCTGCGACAGCCTGTGTATCGATGCCACCTGCGCCGACGGAACCGTGGTTCCCGTGTTCCAAAACGGCAACTGGGCCTTCTAAATCCAAAAATTTTTAGAAAAAAGTAAAAAAGCACTTGCAATCCGGGGAAAACTATGCTATGATAGCTGGGCGATTGAGATTGCTAAAGGGCGATTCTGCCCTTTTATTAGACCAAGAAAGAGGTGAACAATATGAAGGAAGGTATCCATCCCAATTACGAACAGACCACGATCCGCTGCGCCTGCGGCAATGTCTTTACCACTGGTTCCACCAAGCAGGACATCAAGGTTGAGATCTGCTCCAAGTGCCACCCTTTCTATACCGGCAAGCAGAAGCTGGTTGACACCGGTGGACGTGTTGATCGTTTCAACAAGCGTTTCGGCCTGAAGTAAAGCCTAAACCCCGCACTGCGTCAGCGTAGTGCGGGATTTTTTTACCCAGACCGCAGAATATGACAGAAATTTCGGGTTTCCCCGGCAGGATACGGAGGATTTATGGAAGCAAGATTTGAAGAACACATTCCCGAGCGGGCCGTCCTTGTGGGCCTCAATGCGGACTGCTTTTCCAAGGAGCAGACCGCCACCGATGATACGCTAGAGGAGCTGGAGGATCTGCTGGAAACTGCCGGCGGCTTCTGCACTGCAAAGATCCTGCAAAACCGCCACACCCCCGACGCCCACAGCTTCATCGGCGAGGGCAAGGCGCAGGAGGTGCGGATGCTCATTGAAGCCACCGAATCCACCATGGCCATCTTTGACAATGAGCTTTCTCCCGGACAGATCCGGGCGCTGGAGGAAATTTTCGGGGTGACGGTGCTGGATCGCAGCGCCTTGATTCTGGACATCTTCGCCCAGCGGGCCAAGACCAAGGAGGGCCGCTTGCAGGTGGAGCTGGCACAGTACAAATATCTGCTGCCCCGGCTCTCCGGCATGGGCCTGAGCCTGAGCCGTCAGGGCGGCGGCATCGGCACCAGAGGCCCCGGTGAAACTCAGCTGGAATCCGACCGACGGCACATCCGGGAGCGAATTTCCCGGCTGGAAACCGAACTCAGGCAGGTTCGTCAGGTTCGGGCCGTCCAGAGAGAGCGGAGAATGAAAAATTCCATCCCCGTGGTGGCCATCGTGGGCTATACCAATGCGGGAAAATCCACCCTGCTCAATCAGCTCACCGACGCAGGCATCCCGGCCAATAACCGACTGTTCGATACGCTGGATACCACCTCCCGGCAGCTGACCGTTTCCGACAATCTGGAAGTGGTGCTGAGTGATACGGTGGGCTTCATTTCCAAGCTGCCCCACCATCTGGTGGACGCTTTCCGGGCCACGCTGGAGGAGCTGGAATACGCAGATCTTCTGATCCATGTGATCGACTCCGCCGACCCCCATCGGCAGGAGCATATTCAGGTGGTGGAGCGGCTGATCCGCCAGCTCTCCCGGGAGGGAACGCCGGTTCTCAGCTGCTACAACAAGGCCGATCTGGTGAATCCCACGGAAATTCCGGTGGGGGAGGGCATCGTGGCCATTTCCGCCAAAAAGGGCGGCAATATGGACGGCCTGCTCCGGGCCATCGAAACGGCGCTGGATCGGGGGCTGCACCATCTGCGGCTGCGCCTGCCCTATGCCATGGGCGGTCTGGTGGATACCCTCCACAGCGGCGCTCAGGTCAAGCAGGTGGAATATACCGCAGAGGGGATCGAGATCGAGGCCATCGTGGATGAGATCCTCTATGGCCGTCTGCGGGAATATATCATAGAGGAGATGTAAAAACGCATGGACGAATATCTGGTGCCGACCGCCTTCGGGGAGGACGAGTTCACGGAGAAAAAATCCCGGTTCATCGGACGGATCTGGCCGGTGGACACCGAGGAGGAGGCGCTGGCTCGGATCCAAGAGATGAGAAAACAGCACTACGACGCCACCCACAACTGCTGGGCCTATGTCATCCGGGACGGTGCCGTGCGGTTTTCCGACGACGGCGAACCCGGCGGAACCGCCGGGATGCCCATGATGCAGGTGCTTCAGCGGGAGGGACTATATAATGTGGTGTGTGTGGTGACCCGGTATTTCGGCGGGATCCTCCTCGGCTCAGGCGGACTGGTTCGGGCCTATACCAAGGGAGCAAAAATCGCCGTGGATGCCGCCGGAAAATCCATGAAGCGGGTGTGGACGGCGCTGTATGTCCCCTGTCCCTACCATTTCTATGAGCGGGTCAAGCTGGAGGTGGCGGCATGGGGCGGCATCCTTCGCAATACGGAGTACGGCGCAGAGGTGGAGCTGGAGATCCTGCTGCCCGAGGCCCAGACCGAGGGCTTTCTGGAACGGCTCACCGACCTCTCCGCCGGAACGCTGGAGGGGATGGAGATCGGACAGGAATACCGGGCCTTCCCCGTGGGACAGGGAGAGAAATAAGACGAAAAATCATGGCCCCGGACTGGAAATCCGAAGGGAGCTATGCTATAATAAAATGAATATGCGGCCCCGCAATGGAACCGGGGCCGAGCAGAACAGGAGGCAGGCGTATGGCATTTCCACCGGCATTTATCGACGAACTCATCGCAAGAAATCCCATCGAGGATGTGGTGGGGCAATATGTGCGCCTCAAGCGCTCCGGCTCCAACCTGTTCGGGCTATGCCCCTTCCACGGGGAAAAAACCGCCTCCTTCTCCGTGGCGCCGGATAAGGGGATCTATTACTGCTTCGGCTGTCACAAGGGCGGCGGCGTCATCAATTTCCAGATGGAGATCGAGGGCCTGAGCTATCCCGACGCAGTCCGGGCGCTGGCCAAGAGGGTCGGGATGACCGTCCCGGAGGACGAGCAGTATCAGAGCCGATACCATCAGCAGGAGCGGCTCTGGGCGCTCCATAAGGAGGCCGCCCGGTTCTTCCACAGCCAGCTCTATGCCCCTGCGGGTCGGGAGGCCCTCCAATATGCCCTGAACCGGGGGATGCCCAAGTCCACCCTGACTACCTTCGGCGTGGGCTATGCGCCGGATAGCTGGGACGGACTGATCCGGGCCATGAAGGAAAAGGGCTATACCGATCAGGAGCTGATCGACTCCGGTCTGGTGACCGTTTCCCGGAAAAATCAGGAGAAGATCTATGATCGGTTCCGGGATCGGCTGATGTTTCCCATCATCGACGTTCGGGGCTATGTCATCGGCTTCGGCGGACGGATCATGAATCAGAACGATCCCAATGCCGCAAAATACCTCAATTCCCCGGAGACCCTGATCTTCAACAAGCGGAAAAACCTCTTTGCCCTGAATCTGGCGAAGAAGTCCAAGCTGGGCTATCTGATCCTGGTGGAGGGTTATATGGATGCGGTGGCCCTGCATCAATACGGCTTCGACTGCGCCGTGGCCTCTCTGGGAACCTCTCTGACCGAGGAACACGCCGCTCTGCTGACCCGATATACCAGCGATGTCATCCTCATTTATGACGGGGACGAGGCCGGACAGCGGGCCACCCAGCGGGCCATTCCCATTTTGGAGAAGGCCGGGCTTCGGGTCAAGGTTCTGAAAATGAAGGGCGCCAAGGATCCGGACGAATTCCTGAAAAAATATGGGGCAGACCGCTTCCGTAATCTGCTGGAGGGGGCCTCCAATCGGGTGGAATATCAGCTCAACGCCATTGCCAGAAAATATGACATCCGGGAGGACAATCAGCGGGTGCAGTTTCTGGAGGAATGTGCTTTGCTGGTGTCGGGGCTGTCCAGCTCCGTCCAGCGGGAGATTTACAGCCATCGGGTGGCCGAGGTGGGCGGCATCAGCGACGAGGCCATGGCGCTGGAGGTGAAAAAGGCTTGGAAAAAGCGTCAGCGCCGGGAGGAAAAGCAGCAGCAGCGGGAGGATCTCTCCCCGGCCAGAAGCTTGCAGCCCAAAAGCCGCAGCATCCGCTATGCGCATATGAAGTCCGCCCGGGCCGAGGAGGGACTGCTGGCCTCGGTGCTGCGGGACAGCTCCATGCTGGAGCATTGCCAGAAGCTCCGGCCCGAGGAATTTTCCGTCCCCCTGTTCGGGAGCGTCTATACCCAGTTCTGGCAGCGTTACAGCTCCGGCTTGCAGGTGAGCGTGGCGGCGCTGGAGGATCTTCAGGCGGAGGAAATGTCCCTTCTGGCCTCCATCGCCCAGAATCACAGCGGCCCCGTGAACGAGGAGGCCGTCAAGGATTATGTGGCCACCATCCACTCCGAATATGAGCTTCGCAATGCCAGCTCTCTGGAGGATCTGATGGCTATGAGAAATAAAATGCAGGAAAGCAAAGGATACCGAGGATGACAAAGCAAATGGAGAAGCCTGCCGTGGAGGAAACGGAACCCACGATCAGTGCAGGAGAAAACGATATGCGTCAGTATCTTCAGGAGATCCGCCAATATCCCCTCCTGACCGTGGAGCAGGAGCAGGCACTGGCTGTTCGCTGTGCGCAGGGAGATCAGGAGGCCATTCGGGAGATGGTCAGCTGCAATCTGCGGTTGGTGGTTTCCGTGGCACGGGAATACAGCGGCCGGGGGGTTCCCCTGCTGGATCTCATTCAGGAAGGTTCCATGGGCCTGATCGTTGCGGCGGAAAAATTCGATTATACGCTGGATTATCGGTTTTCGACCTACGCCACCAAATGGATCCGCCAGCGGATCTCCCGATGCCTGCTGATCCATGCAGGACTGATCCGAGTCCCCACCCATACGGCGGAGAAAATGAGAAAGATCATGGCGGTCAAATCCGCCTTCGTACAGGAAAATGGCCGGGAGCCTTCCAATCAGGAGCTGGCGGAGGCCACGGAGCTGCCCCAGACGAAAATCAGTCAGCTGATGGAGCTGATGCCGGAGATCTGCTCCCTCGACATTCCCGTGGGAGAGGACAAGGACAGCACCATGCTGTCCCTTCTGCCCGGGGACGATTCCTGTGAGCCGCAGGCCGAGCTGATCCGGCAGGAGCTGAAGGAGATCTTGGATGATCTGCTCTCCCGGCTCAACCAGCGCCAGCAGCATATCCTGCGGCTGCGCTTCGGGATGGAGGATGGAACCTGCCATACCTTGGAGGAGATCGGACAGATGCTGGGCATTTCCAAGGAACGGGTGCGCCAGATCGAGCATCAGGCCACAAAGAAATTAAAAGATATGGGAACAAGTCTGGGATTGGAGGACTTTCTGGAATGAGAAATCTGAATTTTGACGCATTTGACATCGACTATATGCCAACCCCTTGGGAGCGGGCCGCCGAGCAGCTCAGACCCGGGGATACCATCAGCGCCCAGCGGTTCCTGACCCTGATGGAAATGTCTCAGGATCAGTCCTCCGAGGATGCGGCGCTGGAGCTGGAGGAGCGGGGGATCATGCTGGACATCAGCGACCTGCCCAAATTCTCCGGAAATCCCGATACCGATGCCCGGATCGAGCTGGAGCGGAAGCTGTTTTCTCAGGGCGGCTGGGCGGATACGCTGGAAAAAAAGGATCCCCTGCGGATCTTCCTCCGGGAAATGGAGCAGACGCAGGAGCTGACCGACGGCGCAGAGCTGGCAGCCAGAGGCGCCGCCGGTGACCGCAGCGCCATGCAGGAGCTGACCGACGGCTACCTGCGGACGGTCTATGCCTGCGCCGGGGAATTTTTGGGCCGGGGCGTCCTCCTTCTGGATCTCATTCAGGAGGGCAGTCTGGGTCTGTGGCAGGGCATCCTCAATTATACCGAAGGCCCCTTCCGGGATCATGCCCTTTGGTGGATCCGGCAGGCCATGGCCCGGGCCGTCACCTTGCAGGCACAGGCCAGCGGTGTCGGCTCCCATCTGGCCAAGGAGGTGGAGGCCTTCCACCGGGCCGACCGAAAGCTCCTGACGGAGCTGGGCCGCAATCCCACCATGGCCGAGCTGGCGCAGGAAATGCAGATCGATCTGGAGCAGGCCAATGCTCTGGCGAAAATGCTCCGGGAAATTCAGGATATGGCGAAGATCCGCAATCTGGAGGAAAAAGGCCCGGAGGCCGCCTCAGAGGAGGAGGATCTGGCGGTGGAGGATACCGCCTATTTCCAGACCCGGGAACGGGTCAGCGATCTCATGTCCGGCCTGACCGAGACAGAGAGCAGGCTTTTGGAGCTGCGCTATGGTCTGGGCGGAAAGCCGCCGCTGACCGTGGCGGAGGCCGCTTCCGTGCTGCATATGACGGGAGAGGAAATTCTGGCTGCCGAAACCGCAGCACTGGCAAAAATGCGCCGTGAAAGCGCCGAATGATAGAAAGGAACACTGCGATGAAGCATTATTCTGTGGCCGTTGACGGCCCCGCCGGTGCCGGTAAAAGCACCATCGCCAAGCAGCTGGCCAAGGAGCTGGGCTTCCATTATGTGGATACCGGAGCCATTTACCGGACGCTGGGCTATTTCATGGATCTGATCGGCATCGGCCCCAAGGACATCGACGGCATCACCCGGATGATCGACGAGGTGGTCATCGAGATCGAATATGACCCCGAGGACGGCTCCCAGCATATGTTTATGAACGAGGCCGATGTCACCGACGAGATCCGCACCCCCGAGATGTCCCGGATCGCCTCCCAGATCTCCGCACACAAGATCGTCCGGGAGCGCCTGCTGGATATGCAGCGGGACATCGCCAAGAAATACGATGTGATTATGGATGGCCGGGACATCGGCTCCGTGGTTCTGCCCAAGGCCGATGTGAAAATTTTCCTGACCGCTTCTCCCGAGGTTCGGGCCAAGCGCCGCTTCGAGGAATTGCAGGCCAAGGGCGTCAAGGATTCCTACGAAAAGGTTCTCAAGGACATCATCCAGCGGGATTATGACGATACCCACCGCCCGGTGGCCCCTTTGAAGCAGACCAAAAACCATGTGCTGGTGGACAGCTCCGAGATGACCATTGATGAGGTGGTCGCTGCCATGCGTCAGATCGTAGAGGAGAAGTGCGGAAAATGAGCGTCACCGTAGCCAAGCACGCCGGCTTCTGCTTCGGCGTCAGCCGTGCGGTAGAACTGGTGGAGCAGGCGGCGAAGGAGGGCAGACAGGTCTATACTCTGGGCCCCATCATCCACAACCGCCATGCGGTGGAGCATTTTGCGGAAATGGGGGTCAGCGTCATCGATCAGCCGGAGCAGGCCCCCGCCGGAAGCACCGTCATCATCCGCTCCCACGGCATCAGCCGCAGCGTACAGCAGCGGCTGGAGCAGCAGGGCGTGGAGATCATCGACGCCACCTGCCCCTTCGTCAAGCGCATCCATCAGATCGTCAGCAAGGCCGATCAGGAGGGCAGTCTGCCGGTAATCATCGGCACCCGGAGCCACCCGGAGGTGCAGGCCATTGCCGGCTGGTGCAGCCGCTGTGAGATCTTCGAGACCCCTGAGGAGCTGGCACAATGGGCCGAAAATCCAAAAACAGATCGGTCACAGCCCATTTGTATGGTTTGCCAAACAACCTCCACAGAATTTTTGTGGAAAATTTGCGGTGAAATCGCAAAAAAACAGTTTACTAACCTGAAAATTTTTGATACAATATGTAAAGCAACTGAATTTCGGCAGAATGAGGCTGCAAAATTGAGCGCAGTCTGTCAGGCAATGGTCGTTGTGGGGGATGCCATGTCCTCCAATACCAAGCGTCTGGCCATGATCTGCCGGGAACACTGCGGAAAAGTCCATCTGGTGGACAATGCTTCGGAGCTGAATGCATCCGATTTCCGGGGTGTCAGTCACGTTGGTATCACGGCCGGTGCTTCTACACCGGCGTGGATAATAAAGGAGGTCAACAATATTATGAGCGAAATTACAAATGTCGAGACTGGGGAGAGCTTTGCAGAGCTGCTCGAGCAGTCCATCAAGACTTTAAATACAGGAGATAAGGTTACCGGCGTCGTTACCAGCATTGGCAACACCGAGATCCAGGTCGATCTGGGTACCAAGCACGCCGGCTACATCCCTTATGACGAAGTCAGCGCAGACCCCTCTGTGAAGCCTGAGGATATTCTGCACGTGGGCGACGAGATCGAAGTCTTTGTCGTTCGTGTCAACGATCAGGAAGGCACCTGCCAGCTCTCCAAGAAGAAGCTGGACGGCCTGAAGATCTGGGACGATATGGCTCAGTATGTCGAGGACAAGACCAATGTCGAGGGCGTCATCACCGAGGAGAACAAGGGCGGTCTGGTTGCCAACATCAAGGGCATCCGTGTGTTCATCCCCGCTTCTCAGTCCGGCATTGCCAAGGGCGGCGATATGTCCGTCATGGTCGGCAAGACCGTCGAAATGAAGATCACCGAGGTCAACCGTGCCCGCCGCCGTGTCATCGGCTCCATCCGTGCTGTCGGCGCTGAGGAGCGCAAGGCCGCTCAGGAGAAGATCTGGGCCGAGATCGAGGAAGGCAAGAAGTACCATGGCGTGGTCAAGTCCCTGACCTCCTACGGTGCATTCGTGGACATCGGCGGCGTCGATGGCATGGTTCATGTCTCCGAGCTGAGCTGGAACCGCATCAAGACCCCCGCTGAGGTCGTCAAGGTCGGTGACGAGATCGACGTCTATGTCATCTCCTTCGACCCCGTCAAGCACAAGATCTCTCTGGGCTACAAGACCGACGAGATGAACCCCTGGAATCAGTTCATGACCAACTACAATGTGGATGATGTCGTTGACGCTAAGATCGTCAAGCTGATGACCTTCGGTGCTTTCGCCGAGATCCTGCCCGGTGTGGACGGCCTGATCCATATTTCCCAGATCGCTGACCGCCGCATCGCAAAGCCCGAGGATGTTCTGAGCGAGGGTCAGGACGTCAAGGTCAAGATCATCGATGTGGACGCCGAGAACAAGCGCATCTCTCTGTCTATCCGCGCACTGCTGGATGAGGCCGACGAGGACGCCGAGTAATTAGGACTGCTGCATACCGGGGCCGACTGATTGCTGGCTCCGGTATTGTAGTTACCGGGAGGAATATAGAATGGTTAAGCATATTGTCCTTTACACCTTCAAGGAAGGCGTCGATAAGGAAGAGGCCGTGGAGATCATGTCCAGTTCTCTGGAATCTCTGCTGGGCCGGATCTCCGGCATGAGCTGGATGGAGGTCAACGCCGTGCATCACGGCGGCATGGACTGCGCACTCTACTCTGAGTTCGATTCCAAGCAGGCTCTGTCCGACTACCAGAAGCATCCTCTGCATCTGGCCGCTAAGGAAAAATTCAAGGATAGCATCGCAGAGCGTTACTGCGCTGACTACGAATACTAATTCCATAGAGCTTTCTGAGCGCACTGCTTTTGCAGTGCGCTTTTTGCGCTGATTCGGTGGCTTTTTGAGGGGTGGATTTGCAGAAATATGAGGCTTATTTATCGAAAAGGATTAACTATGCCCTGCGGCGGCGGTTTTTAGGAATCATGCTTGCGGTATGCGGAAAACAATGCTATAATGAACATAATCCGTCATAATGTATGAATCTGATTGGCAGCATTCCCATGGAACTGTGCAGAAAAACATAGAATGACGGGAGCCGGACGAACATTTTTTCAGAACATTCTACCACGGTTATGTTCGCCGCTCATCCGCCTGAACCGAATGGGTGCAGTTTTCGAGTGTCGATTGCTTCTGCCACGGATATGCGGATATGGAAACAGTCAGAAAGGGGGAATCGGAAGAAGAAAATCATTCCAAGCGCATTTCGCCATGTCGGTGGGATTTTCGGAGAAAAACGAAGGAATCATCGACAAAAGCAAAAATGAAAGGAAGATGAGATCAATGTTAAAGAAACACACTAGGTTCCAAAAGGGATTGTCATGGCTGTTATGTCTGGTCATGGTTCTGTCTTTGGTTCCCATGACTGCCCTTGCGGCGGACACGGCGGCACCTGTTTGGTACCAGCTGGTTTCCGGCGAGGGTAATGGAAATGGACACTTCGGCGCCAATGATCCGGAGGCCTTTGTCCTGACCCAAAACAAGTATACCAATGAGGCATTCAGCTTTGTGCTGAAAATCAATAGTGAAATCAATGATACTCGGTTCCGTGTTGTCACCAAATATGTGGATGACAACAACTGGTGCTATCTTGCCTTCGATGGTTATCAGGGGAAAAATCACTGGTTTACCGAGTACAAGGATAATGGACAGGGCGGCTACCCCGCTGTGAACGGACTGCCTGTTCTCAATAAGGGCGATGAGATTAAATTCACCGGTAGCTATGAGGGTGAAAACCTGAAGTTGACGGTGGAAAATCTGACCACCCAGAAATCCGGCTCTGCAACGCTGAATCATGCTGGTGTCAAGGCAGGAACTGCCGGTCAGCTGGGCTTCGGCGCAGCCAAGTGGCAAACAGCGAATACCGATGTTCAGGTGAAGGATTTGACCATCGGTGAGACTGCGTTCGCCAAGGAACAGTATGAGGCCATGGAGCGCTATCAGAATAAGGTCGGCAAGTGGGCCGCAGTAGCTGTTCCCACCCCCGATCCCGAGGAGAATACGGACCCCACTCAGGCAACTACGGCTCCCACTGAGGAAAGCACGGCTCCTACGGTCAATCCCGAGCCTGAGACCCCCAAGCAGGGTAAGATGTGGTACAAGCTGACCACCGGCGCTCATAATGGCGGCGGCCATGCCTACGGCAATGCCAATGTGTCGGCACCCGCATTGGCTCTGGACCAGTCTCGGAAGATGACCGTGGGCGACTCCCTGCGTATGTCCATCAAGCCCAACAATAACTTTGGTGTATTCTATACCTATCTGGATGACAACAACTGGCTGTATGTGGGCTACGATGAATCCAGTAAGTGGTACTATCAGTATAAGATTGACGGCAAGGAGAATTATCCCAAGCTGGGCGATCTGCCCGCACCCGAGGCCGGTCAGGAGCTGACCCTGACGGTGGCACTGGACCGGGAGACACTGAAGGTTCAGGTCAACGATCAGGAAGTCAAGGTTCCGAATTCTGAGCTGCTGCCCTTCACCGAGAGAGAAAACCTCCGTACGCAGGGCAAATTCGGTATCAAGGCCAACGGCGCCAATTCTTCCCTCCAGTTTGCCGATGTCCTGCTCGGCACCGAGGACTGCATGGTCGACCAGTGGGCCTTTGTGGTAGACCGGGATGGCCAGCTTCTGGAAAAGGTCTATACCCAGATTCGGGACCTGACCGGTAAGGTCACGGATTCCGCAGGCGCTCCCATTGAGAATGCCTCGGTTTCCATCAACGGCAGAACCGTTAAGACCGCAGCCGACGGCAGCTTCACCGTCAAGGCTCTGGAGGTCAAGGAATATACCGTAGCTATCTATGCCGCCGGCAAGATTCCCCAGAGCAGAGACATTACCATCACCGCCGACGGTGAAAACAAGCTGGAGATTCAGCTGGAGAATAAGCCCGAGCTGGATTTGAACCAGTTTGATACCATTTCCTCCGAGGATATGACGGTTTATGTCGGTAAGGAGTTCCCCGTGGTCGCCCGTTATGTGATGAAGGATGAAACCGTCTTCCGTGGCAACGAGGATGCTCTGACCTTCCATACCGTGAGTATCAACGGTGTCGAGGTGACTCCTGCTGTGGAGGTCACCAAGCCCACGGCAAATGCACAGGAGTATCTGCTCACCATCCAGAATGAGGAAGCCCATCTGGACCTGACCATGAAGGTCCGCATCAGCGTGGCAGAGAATACCCTCCGCTGGGAGGTCACGGAGCTGAAGAAGAACGAGGGTTGTGCGCCCATCGCCACCATCGACTTCCCCCAGCTGAACCTGCTGACGATTTCCGGTGTGGAGCAGGGCGCCAGATTTGACGGCGCTGTGACCTCCTCCGATACGAAGGTATTCGGTGACACCACCATGACCTTCGAGGATGGGTTCATGCCTGACATGAGCGGAACCTATATGTACGCTTTCCTCAGCAATGGCACGCTCAGTGCCGGTCTGGAATCCAATTCCGAGATGGAAGGCGACTGCCGCATCATCCGCAACAATGGGATTGATACCATCAGCCTGACCGGTAATGTGTTCTACTATGAGCGTGGTGACAAGAAGGGTCAGGGCTATGCAAACGATCACCCCGATACCATCTATCCCGTCAGCGAGCTGCCCTGCATGAAGGTCGCCATCGCCGGTGACATCAACGAGGACGGCGACATCGACTGGAACGACGGTGCGCTGGCTTACCGCAAGATTATGCACCGGGCCTACGGCAACGAGGTCATCAAGGATCTGGTCAACTACCGCATCGTGATGAACTTTGCCTCCATGGCACCTCAGCCCTTCCTGCAGACCGCAGACAATGTGAAGAAGGTCTATCTGGCAACCGACGGTCTGCCTCAGGCTCTGCTTCTCAAGGGCTACGGCAACGAAGGCCACGACTCCGCCAACTCCGAGTATGCAGACATTGCAGAGCGTGAGGGCGGCGTGGAGGACTTCCGCAAGCTCATCGAAATCGCACACAAGTATAACACCGAGGTGGGTGTCCATATCAATGCTCAGGAAGCCTACCCCGAATCCAAGTCCTTCTGCCCCGAGATGATCGGCGGTCCCAACGGCACCGGCACTGGCTGGGGCTGGCTGGACCAGTCTCATGTCATCGACAAGCATTGGGATTTGGCTTCTGAGGCCCGCTGGAAGCGTCTGGTGCAGTTCTATGACCGCATCAACGGCACCCACCACCTGAACCGTGACTGGGACAAGGGCGAATATGTCGGCAAGTCTCAGGGTATTGTGGACGCCACCATGGCCGAGCTTCAGGCCGAGGGCGAACGCAACGACAATAACATGGACTTCATCTATCTGGATGTCTGGTATCAGGATGCTTGGGAATCCCGTCAGATTGCCAAGCAGATCAACTCTCTGGGCTGGAGATTCTCCACCGAGTTTGCAACCGCCTGTGAGTATGATTCCACCTGGCAGCACTGGGCAACAGAAGCCACCTATGGCGGCTCTGCGATGAAGGGCTTCAACTCCGACATCGTCCGCTTCATCCGCAATGACCAGAGAGATTCTCAGGTCCTCAACCATCCCGGCTTCGGCGGCACCGCCGATAATCCCCTGCTGGGCGGCTTCCAGCTGAAGGGCTTCGAGGGCTGGGGCGGTCAGAGAGACTTCGCAGCCTACATCCGGGATACCTTCAATGAAAACCTGCCCACCAAGTTCCTCCAGCACTACATCGTGGTGGACTGGGAGAACTATCCTGCGGGTGAGTCCCCTGTGGGCAACCACGAAAAGCAGATCAAGCTGGCCAACGAGGCTGGCGACATCGTCGTGGTCACCAGAAATGAAAAACAGCGTGACGATACCAATATCGAGCGCACCATCACCCTCAATGGCCGTAAGGTTCTGGATGATGTGACCTACCTGCTGCCTTGGACCGATAATCAGGACGGCACCGAGAAGCTGTACCACTGGAATCTGGAAGGCGGTACCACCACTTGGACGCTGGACGACAGCTGGACCGGTGATGTGATGGTTTACGAGCTGTCCGATCAGGGCCGAATCAATCCCAAGGAAGTCTCCATCTCCGGCGGCGAAATTACCCTGACGGCCAAGCCCGCAACGGCTTATGTCGTCGTCAAGACCGCAGGCGTCAAGGAGCTGGAGGATGACTTCGGCGAGATGGACTATGTGGTTGACCCCGGCTTCAACGGCTATACCGCCGGCGCAAAGCTGGATGCAGCCGACTGGACCGGCGATATCGCCGACGAGGCTGTGACCATTGAGCTGTCCGAGACCGGCGACCAGCGGTTGCAGTTTGCCTCTCCCTACAAGGATGTGGCAGTTTCCACCACCATCCGCAACCTGACCCCCGGTCAGGACTATGTGGCAGAAATCTATGTCCAGAACGACACCGACCTGCCCGCAACACTGGAGGTCAATTCCGGCAGCAAGACCGTTTCTGTCTGGGCCGGTAACTCCTTCGTGACCAACTATGTCAAGTGCGACAGCAAGAACGGCTACTCCCGTATGCAGCGGATGCAGGTGTCCTTCGTCGCAGAATCCGAAACCGCAGTTCTGACCCTGAAGCGGGCCGCCGGTGAGGGCAACACCTACATGGACGGCATCCGCATCGTGGCAAAGAAGCTGGACAATTATCAGGCTGATGGCAGCTTCCGGCAGGACTTCGAGTCCGTGGTTCAGGGTCTGTATCCCTTCGTTCTGGGTCCTGCTCAGGGCGTTTCCGACCCCAGCACCCACCTGTCCGAGCTGCACGATCCCTACACCCAGTACGGCTGGAATGGCCGTGTGGTCGATGATGTCATCGAGGGCAACTGGTCCCTCAAGCACCATAGCCGGGATTCCGGCATCATCTATCAGACCCTGCCTCAGAACTTCCGTTTTGAGCCTCATACCGTTTACGATGTCGAGTTTGACTATCAGACCGGCTCCGACAAGTCCTACGCTATGGTCATCGGCAATGGCAATACCTTTGGCCGTCCTGCCAAGGATCAGCTCTATGCTGTGACCGGCGGGGAAGGCGACAAGGGCAATACCCAGCACCATAAGATGCAGGTCGTTGGCAAGACCAACGGCAACACCTGGATTGGTCTGTACTGCGACGGCTCCGCCGCCGAGGGCGCTTTTGGCCAGATGGACTTTATTCTGGATAATCTGGTCATTCGGGAGAACCCCGATGTGGTGATCGTGGAAGTTCCTGTTGCCCAGCTGTATCAGGGCGAAATCGCCGAGGTGGATTATGCCCCCAAGGATGCCGTGACCAAGTGGGAAAGCTCCAATGCCGAAATCGCAGTCGTGGAAAACAATGTCATCAAGGCTCTGGCCGGTGGCGATGTGACCCTGACTGCTACCCTGAAAAACGGCGAGACTAAGACCTTTGAGCTGACGGTTTTGGACCGTGTATCCGCTCCCATTGAGGGAATCACCGTCAAGGCCAACACCGAGGAAAAGTCCGGTGAGGGCGAGGTCAACGGTCATATTGAGGCTGTTTACGACGGAAAATCCCATACCTTCTGGCACTCCCAGTGGCAGGGCGGCGGATTTACCGTGTCTGAGAACAATCCTGCAATCCTGACCGTGGATCTGGGCGCAGCCAAGGCCGTGGACGGCCTTGCCTTCCAGCAAAGACCCAGCGGAAACACGAACGGTATCGTTGAAAAGTTTGCAGTTCAGGTTCTGGATGAGAACGAGGAACCTCTGCTGACCATCGATGCACAGGATGTTCCCGCCGAAAAGAGAAACAACGGCGAGTGGATTTCCGTTGATTTTGAGCAGACAGTCGAAAATGCACGCTTTGTGAAATTGCAGATTCTGAATGGCCATGGCGGCTTTGCATCGCTTGCAGAGCTTCAGGTTCTCAGAAACACTCATGTTGCCACCGGTGCAGCTCTGGAGGCTCTGGAGCTGGGGGTCGGTGAGCAGAAGAACGCTGTTCTGGACGGTGTTCCCGATGGCACCCTGCTGACCGGTGTTATCTGGAGTACCACGACGCCCGATGTGATTTCCGTGAACCAGAATGGCGAGGTCCGGGGCCGCAAGGAAGGCACCGGTAAGCTGGTTGCAGAAAATGCTGCTGGCCTTTGGGAAAAGGTCGAGGCAGATGTGACCGTCCTCCATGTACCCACCGAGGATGAGCAGAAGGCCGCCGCTGTGTTCGATCAGATCGCCGCCATTGGCGAGGTCACGCTGGATTCCGAGGAGGCCATTGTGGCTGCCCGGAATGCTTATAACCAGCTGACCGAGGCAC
>SAMEA104404100__coassemble_292_pt1 | contig 59080 bp, 47 predicted proteins | sample SAMEA104404100__metabat2_low_PE_102 | metagenome-assembled genome bin SAMEA104404100 (sample SAMEA104404100) | Balaenoptera acutorostrata | reverse complement strand
AAAATCACCACCCGGTTGGATGGTGATTTCTTTTGGCAGAGGATGAGGGATTCGATTTGCTTTTTCGAAAGCGAAAAGAGTGGTTCCCACCGCTGAGGCGGTGGGTTTCCTCTCCACTGGAGAGGAAAATCAGAGATCGGTTCGAATCCTACGGACAATCTCCGATAAACGAAAAAATCACCACCCGGTTGGATGGTGATTTCTTTTGGCAGAGGATGAGGGATTCGAACCCCCGCGAACGGAGTCAGAGTCCGGTGTGCTACCGTTACACTAATCCTCTATCCGATTGTCTTGCAGAAGCGTTTTTGGCGCTTTGTTGTTTGACTCCGTAACAACATGGCTTATTATAATCTTTTTTTCAAAAATGTCAAGGGGTTTTGAAAAATTTTTTCAAATAAATTTTTCTTCTGCATTTTCCGGGACATTTTCCCCAGTTTCCCAGGGGAAAGGATGATTTTTCAGAACCTCCTCCCGAAGATAGCGGAAGGTTTTTTCTTCCCCCTCGTCCCGAAGCATGGTCAGAAGATATAAAAGCTCCCGCTGAAGCTGGGGATGCATGATGCAATGCTCCCGGGATTTTTCAAAATACGCCAGTGCAGAGCCGTCGGTATAGCTGCTGCCCTCGTAGGTCATGCAGGCCGCCCGCCGATCCATCACCATCTCCACCAGATACTTCCGGGGCATGGGAAAGGACTCATAGCGCCGGGTGCGGATGTTCAGATCCGTCCAGTATTCATAATGGTGCTTGTTCCGCCCCTTGTGGTGCATCCATGCGGCAGAATAGCCCAGCTCCTCTCGCTGGGCCGCATTGGGGCTTCGGTTCCCCTGATAGTATTTGGCCCCGGGCAGGAACTCCGTAGGCGAAAATTTGCTCAGATCGTGGGTCAGCCCCTGCCAGTACAGTCCCACCCGAAAGCAGCCCTGCCGCACCAGACGCCGATGGTGGGTGATGGTCTTAAAGTGTTTCCATGCGTTCATATCCGTCCGTCCATTCTCAGAATGATGTTAAAATTTATTATATTCCACATTCAAATATTTTGCAATAGTCAACAATTGTATTCCCCACTTTTCGGTGGTATAATACAGGATATAAGGAGGTAATGTCATGGATTATCGTAAATTTGGCAACACCTATATGGTTCGTCTCGACCCCGGTGAGGAAATTCTCGACCGGCTCGTGTGGCTTGCCTCCAAGGAGGACATCCGCACGGCCACCGTCCGTGGGCTGGGCGAGGTCAACATCATCACTCTGGGCAGCTACTCCCCCGAATCCCGGCAGTACAAATGCACCACCTATCACACGGATTTTGAAATCGTGTCCATGGAGGGGAATCTGACCCGGAAGGACGGCAAACCCTATCCCCACATCCACATCGCCGTCAGCGACAGCTGCGCCCGGTGCTACGGCGGACACCTGAATCACGGTGAGGTCAACGGTACCGTGGAACTGACGATCCAGCTTCTGGAGGGCGAAGCCATCCGGGAAACCGACCCGGAGCTTGGGCTCAACACCCTTCAATTTATCTGATCCTGCCCCGGCTGAGGGCTTCTGCTGGGTCACACCAGCGGGAACGGAACTGCAAAAGGCAAGCAGGCTTCTCCAAAACGGGGGCGCTTGCTTGCCTTTTTTTGATGATACGGCGCTTATCCGGGCATTTTAGTCATAAAAAGAACTAACCCTCGACTGAATCACTCACTTTCAATCGAGGGTTAGTTCTGTTCAATATCGGGACTTCTCATGTTGTAGTCCTCCTGATTCCGGAACGATGATTTTGCTTTCTGTTTGTTTCGTTCCTTTGTTGTAACTAAATAATAGCATGGATCTTCCCCGGATGCAAGGGGCATATTAGAGGAAAAACAGCACAAAAAGTTAGGAAATCTGCGAATGGAAAAGCTATGCTCCATATGCTATAATTGTAATGTTGGGCCGCCGATAAGCTTCTGGCATGGACGGCTTCCGATCTCCGCTGAATCGCCGGGAATGGGTGTACGGACGCCGAACCGATCCGCAGAGGGCTTCGGTCTGCTCCGCCGGCGATCCGTGATTTTTTCGCTCTGCGGCCAAAGCTTGGAACGGACATTCTTTCTCACTCCGGTTTTCCAGAGAGGCCTCATAAGGGCACAGAGCATAGAAAACGCCATGGATAAAAGGAAAAGACGAGCAGGAAATCCCTTCGGGGAAACCCTACTCGTCTTTTTTGTCTATGCAGCGGCTTTGCGGACTGGGAGAATACCGATCCATCTACCCGCCGTGGAAGCATCTTCTATGGATTTGCACAGGCTCCGTGGCATGGAAGCCCACAGAAAGCGTTTTTAGCCATTCAGGTTAAAATCCCCGTTTATCAGGTTCATCGCCATCAGAAGCTTATGCAGGTAGATCAGCGGTCCTACCAAGATCAAAGCCCCAAGTACATTCCAAACCCAAAAGGTCTTTGCGCTGAATTCGCAGTCCAGACTGCGTCTTTTCAGTTCTGCGCCGATTCGATTGCTGAGTCTATGGCCCCAAAACAGCGGCAGAAGCCCAAAAGTCCCCGGCGCCAGCATGAGCATGGCAAAATAGGGCATCGTCCGCTGGCCGTCATGTCTGCAAGCCGCAACATTCAGTTCCGTAATCAGTCGGCACATCACGATCAGATCATAAATTCCGAAGGTGAGCAAGCCCAGAAGGATCATTTTCAGCAGACTTCTGTTGGTCGAAAATTGGATCCGGGGTGCGCCCTCCGCTGTGGATTTCCTCTGCTCTGCATACATGACGGGTACTGCCTCCGCCGATGCCGCTGTCCCCTGAAGCTGTCCGTCCTGCACTGCATAGGGATTGTTTGTCTGGTCCAGAACGACCGTTTCGCCAGCCCCCTGATAATATCCGCAATAGGGACAATAGTTCTCGTTATCGTCTATTTCCTGACCGCAATAGTAGCATTTCATATTCTGATCCTCCCAATACATTGTTGCTCGGCAGCTCCCGAAAGGCTGCCGGCATCCATATGCGTCATATGGCGCATCGTTCTCTCTGCTCTCTCGACAAAGGAACCATCACTTTCATCGGGTCTGCCCGCAGAATCACGGGCAGACCCATATTTTTAGACCTTCACATTCTTTTTCCTGCGCACCATCAGCCACCAAACGCCGCCGGCAGCAGCCGCCAATCCGATCAGGGTACCGATAAACAGCGGCTTGTTGGCATAGAAAATCACCAGCTGATTCTGAGATACCGTGACCTTTTCAAACAGCTCATCATAGAGGTTGGTCGTCTGATCTGCATGGAGCGCACAGTCGCTGCACCGAATCTGCACCTGATTGTTCAGGCCCTCCGGAATGGTGAAAATCACCTTTCCGTCATGCTCCTCCAGATATTGCAGCAGTTCCTCTCCCGTTTTTTCGAATCGGACGCTCAGATCCGTTCCGTTTTCATCCGCAATCGGTTTCCCGTTGGAATCCAAAACCACAACACAAAGGCTGTTCAGCCGTCCGCCCTCATCTGTGGGGATCAGCGTCACGGTCTGTTCATGGGTCTGGTACCGACCGCCTGCCTCCAGGCCGGTAATGGTCATCGCAGGCTTGGTGCGGTCTACCACAAAGGACATCGTCAGATTCTTGACATCGCTGTACGCCGTAGTGTCGGTCTTATCCACCGACGAGACGATCACGCTGTATTCTCCCTCCGGCTGGAACAATTCCTTTCGGATGGTATAGCTGCGTTTGCTCCACTCACCGTCCCGAGAGGTCTGCGTCGTCGTGTAGTCGGTTCCCTCCTCCAATTTCTCTCCGTTGAGAGAAACGGCATAGCGGTCGATTGGGTCTACATTGACCTCTACCAGCACAACATCCTCATCCACCTGATAGACATAGTATTGCTCGGCAAGCTTTTCCGTAAAGTCGTTTCCATAGCCGAAGGCAGAGCCGCTGCGGTTGATGGAGAAGGGAACCTGATCGTAGGCCGTTCCATCCTCAAGAACCAGCTGCGCCATGGAATTACCCGCCATATCCTGAGCCTCGCAGCTCAGGGTATACAGGCCATCCTCCGGAAGATCGTCAATCGTATAGCGGCAGACCTGACCGTTTTGCTCAATCCGTCCCTGTCCAAGCCGGATCTGCGCCACTTCATACGCACCCGTGCCATTTTGCTTCACAGCCTTCAGTACCGGCTTCACCGCAGACAGATCCAAGTTGGTATCCCGGACAGTCAGGGTAAAGCCATAGGCCGCACGCTTATTGGCGGAGTTCGCCCGGATGTCGGAAACCTCGATGACAGGCTTTGTCTGATCCAGCGTCAGCTGATTGGAGGTATAGGGCTGCATCCGGTTGCCGGATTTATCCCTGTACTGAACCGATACCACATAGTCTCCATCTTCAGTCAGGGCAAAGCTGCCCGTATGCGTATCCACACTGGCGCTGCGCCATGCCGTATAAACCGGATAGGCTGCGCCATTTTTGGTCACGGATACCACCACATCTGCGGCGTCGAAGTTGGCCTCCTGAATCACCAGATTGGCATGAATGGCGCCATCGTAATACGAGATGTCATTGGCCGTCTGCGTCGGGGCATTGTAGGTGATCCTTGCCGTCGGTGCGATATTATCCACGATGACCACTCTGGAATCCCTCTGCTCCGTCCGATGCTCGCATCGGTCAAAGGCTGTGAAGGACACCACTCCATGGAACTGATTATCGCTGCCCAATACCAGCTTTGGGATCGTAAATTTGGCTTCCGCCCGCTTGCCGTCATAGGTAATTTCCGCTTCCTCAACCGCCTGATCCAGCAGCTCCACATTGACATCACTGACATTCGGCTCCTTGATATAGCTGTATGCGAAGTGATAAATACCGGAAATATCATCCTCTGCACAGATCGTCACCGTCATCTTCGCATTATAGTAGCCGAAGGTAACGGACTGCTTGATCTGCTCCAGAATACTGGTGCTGTAACGAACCTCCAGATTTCTGGGGGGCGTCGTATCCACCGTAAACAGATCCTGCGGATAGTCGGCACTGGAATTTCCCGCCAGATCTGTATAGTCCACATCAAAGGTATAGTTTGCATCCTCGGTAAAGAAAATCTGAGCCGTATGCACATTGCCGTCATGGCTCCAATTTTCTCCGTCGGACAGCATGGCTGAGAAATCTGCCACCGCAATGGGATGGCCGACCACATCCTTTGCCGTGATCTCTGCGGCGATCTCCGCAGGACGGAAATTATGCTCCATGACCGTAATCACTGCGCTCTGCTTCTGGTTATAATATGCTCTGCTTCCGATGGTATGGACGATCTCCGGTGTTCCATAGGACACCGCAATAACAGGCGCTGTCCGGTCTACCGTCAGGATCTTGGAGACATAGTGCTTCTCCGTCTGGATCCCGTCACTTCCATGGAGGTGGGCAGGATTCTGGGAGAAGTCGCTGTAAGAAAGCTCCAGCACATAATCACCGTCTTCTGCAAAGATGAGCTGTGCCGTATGGGTATCACCGACCGTTTTCCACTGGATCAGCTTGGGTTCTGCACCGGGGATATGCTGCTCGGCTCCTTCACACAGATATTCTGTGACAGAAACCTGACCATGGTCGTCCGTTCTGGTTGCACGGATCGTAAGCGCATGAACCGTCTCCTCGGAATCTGCTCCGATTCTCTGTCCCTCGAAGAAATTCGCTTCCTGAACCGTAATGTCTGCGCAGACAGCGCCGTTATAGAAAACATTGGCCGCCTCTGCTGCGCTCTGCACATCCTGCACCCTGTTGTCTACAAACCGCACCTTGGTGTCGGGGGACTGCGGAGCGTAGTCGATATGGATCTCGGGAGAAACCGTATCCGTTACCACAACGCCAGTGTGATCCTGTGCCTCAGAGATATTGCCGGCCCGGTCTGCGACCCGAACGCCGAAGCTGCCTCTTGCCTGTGCCGACAGTGTATAGCTGGCCGTAAAGGTCTTGGCATCTGTCCCGGGCTTGGCCGCCAACCTCTCGGTAAAATCGGCTGTGTGAGCCTCGGTCGCCGCACCGTCTCTGGTATAGATGAGATCAAAATACTCCACACCGGAGGTTCGATCCTCGGCCGTCACGGTCACAACCATATCCGTCTGATAGAAGCCAAAGCTCAGGGCTTTTATCATCTTCTGAAGCACCGGAACAGAGTAGTCGATCCGAATATGCTCTGCGCCCAGATGGTCGATCAGGAAGGACGGCTCCTCAAACGAGGCTGCATTGCCTGCCAGATCGGTATAGCTTCCGCTGAACTGATATTCTGCATCGGCCTCAAAGGGGAGGCGCAGGGTATGGACATCACCGTTATGCGTCCAGTTTTCGGGGGTTCGTGCATAAGCTTCATAATCCATCAGGGCCGTTTCCTGACCGAAAATATCCCGGCCAGTGACCGCCGCCACAAATTCCTCTGCTTTGAAATTATGTTCGGTTACCGTAATTGTGGCCGTTCTGTCAGACTGATAGCAATTTTCATTCCGGGCAGAATGGTTGTCATATTCTACCTCAATGACAGGCGCCGTCTGATCCACGGTAATGACCTTGGAGACATACGCCGCCCTTGCGCTATTTCCATCCGAACCGGTGATCGCAGCATCATTCTCAGAGAAATCCTTGTAGGACAGCTCCAGAACATAGTCGCCATCCTCCGTGAAGGTCAGCTCCGTGGTATGAAGGTCGCCGTCCGTGGTCCATTCAATGGGCTTGACCGCCGCACCGGGTACCAGCTGCTCTGCACCGTCGCACAGATATTCCGTAACCGTCACTGCACCGGCATTGTCGGTTTTTGTGACCTTCAGCAGCACCTCATGTACCGTCTGATCCTGATTGGGGCCCATGGTTCGGCCCTCAAAGAAGTTTGCCTCCCGAATGGCGATCGAAACCGAGGCATCGGTCTGATAGTAGGCGTGTTCGGCCTGTGCAAAGGTATCCACCGGATTTTGCTCGGCATCCCGATAGTCGGCTCCCTGTCGGCTGTATGCGATCTCGATCTTTCCACCCACCGTATCCGTTACGATCATGGTGTCAGGATCCTCCGCCTCAGAAGCATTTCCGGCTCGGTCATAGGCCTTTACGGCAAAGCTGCCCCGGGCCTGTGCCGGCATGGTATAGCTGGCGGTAAAGCTCCCGGCATCGGTGCCGGGCTTGGCTTCCAGTCTTTGCATGAAGTCCGCCTGATGCGCCGTTGTCGCCTGACCGTCTCTGGTATAGAACAGCTCAAAATAGTCCACACCCGTTGTCTGATCCTCGGCAGTGACCGTAACCGTGACATCCGACTGATAGAATCCAAAGCTCAGGGCCTCGAGGATCTTCCGAATCACGGGCTTACTGTATGTCAGCCGGATCTGCTCGGGCCCGACCTTATCAACTGAAAAAGCCGGCTGGAGATTTTCTCCCGCATTTCCTGCCAGATCCTGACACTCGACACGCACTGTATAGATCGCATCCGTTGTAAAGGGCAGGTGCAGCCGATGGACATCACCTTCCGAATCCCAGTGGGTGGAATCCTTGGCATAGGCCGTATAATCCATGACCTCCACCGTCTGCTGTAAGATATTCTGGGCTTTTACCTGAACATCCACATTCTGCGCCTTGAAATTATGCTCCGTAATCGTAATCACGGCATTTCGCTCCGCACCGTAGCAGCTGCCGTTCAGGCAGGTATCGTTGTCATAGCTGACATCGATCAGGGGGGCTTGGGAATCGATCCGGATCTGCTGCTGATAGGCCGTCATCTCATTGGTAGAGGCGTCGGTAAAAGTCAGTCCGATCTGATAATCCCCGTCACCGCTGAGGCGCATCTGTCCCAGCCACCGGTCTTCTCCTGCCGCTTCCCAGATCACTTCCTGAGCGTATCCGTTCACAGTGGCGACCGGTGCTTCAGCCAGCGGGAAGTTGGCCTCGTTCACAAAGAAGGAAACCGTCACCGCATCCTGCGTATAGAACATATCCTGCTCCGCATGATGGGCGCCGGAGGCATATGTATATTGCACATCCACGGTGGGGATCTTGTGATCCACCACAATTCTGCGGCTGTCACTTTTTTCACTTCTGTTTCCGGCTCGATCCACGACCTCCACACGGAAGCAGCCGTCGGCCTGAGGCATCAGCTCATAGGAGGCCGTAAAGCCACTTGCCTTCCCCTGATCCTGCTGTGCCGGCAGACGCTCCGTTGTAAAATCCGCCTGATTGCTCGGGCTGGCGTCGGCTGCTCTGGTATAGGTGAGCAGGAAGTGATCCACACCGGAGGTCAGATCCTCCGCAGAAACCGTCACCACGGCCTTTGCCTGATAAATACCGAAGGTCAGCAGCGACAGGAGCTTTTCACTGATCGGCTCGCTGTATTCGATCCGGATCCGGTCTGCGGCATTGTGATCCACCGTGAAATCCGTCTCGAACCGATTGGACACATTCTGCGCATGATCGCTGCCGACCACCTCCATATGGTAAGCTGCATCTACGGTGAAGGGCAGCTCCAGACGATGTACATCTCCCTCGTGCATCCAGTTTTCCGGATTTTTGGCATAGGCGGCATAATCCATCACCGAAACATCCTGATTCAGAATATTACGGGCGGATACATAGACCTGAATATCCTCTGCGGAGAAATTATGCTCCGTCACCGTAACGACGGCCTTGCGGTCTGCCTGATAATAACTGCCGTTTTGTGCATCCAGATTGTCAAACTCCACTTCAACCGCCGGAGGGAGCTGATCGATGCGGATCTTCTGCTCAAAAGGCTCCATCTCATTGGCCGCTGCATCCGCAAAGCTGACCTTTACCAGATAGTCTGCGTTGCCGGACAGCGTCAGGACGGCCTGCCACTGATCCGTATCGTTCAGACGAGTCCAGCTGACGGTCTGCGCCTGCTCGTTCACCAGAACCTCGGGAGCGTCAGAAAGATCAAAATTTGTTTCCTCCATGGTAAAGCGGATGGTCACATCATCTGAGGAATAGAGGGTTCCGCCCGTTTCCTTCGACTGTCCGGAGGCAAACTCATAGGCCGCTTGCAGCATCGGATGCTTGGTATCCAGTACCAGCACATGATCGGAATGGATCTGCGTCTGCCTGCCGGATACATCCTCTGCGGTCAGGGTGATCTGATTTCGATATTGGGCCTGCACCACGATGGAGTGGCTGACCGTCTTTTCCCCGGAGAAGGGGATCACGGTATCCACGCCGCCGACCCGATAGGTCAGACTGGCGATGCCGGATCCATCATCCTCTGCCTCAAATCGGACGGCAAGAGAATCGGAGCGGTAGATGCCAAAGCTCAACATTTCCAGAATCTTTTCCCATGTGGGCGTATCGTATTGGATCCGCAGCTTGTCCTGCGCCGGGGCCTGTGTATCCAATCGGATCTCCGCCACCGTGAGCCGATCGGTGATCCACCCATGAGCATCCCGCAGATAGACCACTGCATCGCCGATTCCCTCCGCCGCATAAGGGATCGCATCGCTCCATTTTGTGGTCAGTGCGTTCTCATAGGCGATTTGGTATCCCTGAGGCGCATGGATCGACACCTGATCGACATACCAGCCGGAGTCATTGCGCGTTGTACCGGTGATCTGTGGGCGGATTCCTTCGGGCAGGGGCAGATAGGAAACCTCCAGATCATAGCTGGCCGTGAACGGGAGATAACACGCATCCCCTGCCACAGAAGCCGTCACCCGTGCCGTACCTGTCTGATCCCGAGAATCCCCAAAGGTCACTTCTCCGGTTTCCGGCCGAATGGCCGCTCCGATGGTATTTTCCGTAATGGTGTACACCGGCTGATTCTGCCGGCTGACCTTCTGATCGTCCGATACAAGCGCATTGGTATAGGATCGGGTACCATAGGTCAGCGCAGCCACACCGGCTTGGCTCAGTCGATAGCTCTGAGCCGCCTTCCCGATATGCAGCGTATATACCGCAGACGCTTCGCCATAGCGGTCATCGGCAGCCTTTGTGGCCTTGATGGTCACATCTCCAGCCGTGAGGATCGTGACCACGCCGGTCTGCTCCTGAACCTCAGCTGCGCTGCCCGAAATCACCGTATAGGAAATCGCACCGCTGCCCTGTCCGCCGGATGCAGTCTGCACATATCGGTTCCCGTTATCATGGTAGGTCATGCTGTCCTCGGCCTTTGCAAAGCTCAGGCCCGTCTGTGCTGCACGGACGACCAAAATGGATGTGCAAACCGGTGCAGACGGAAGATAGCGCTCATCGCCATCCTTTTGGGCCTGAATGGTAAAGGAGCCTGCCTTTTTCAAGGTGATCCTTCCGTTGTCATCCACCTGTGCCACATCCTGCCCCTGTGTAATAGTCCAGAGGATCTTCCCGTCCCCTTTTCCATGGGCGAGGGGGATCGCATCCTGAGCAGTCTCCTGCCAGGTCAGCTCCGTAGGCGCATCGACCATGGCAAAGTCAGGCTGAGGGGCCTTCCGGATCTCCACCGTATAGGTAACCGCTTGGGAATTATAGTGTTCATTTCCCTCTGCCACGGCCTGTACCGTGACCCTTCCGGCCTTTTGAATGGTCAGTCTGCCGGTCATCGGATCAATTTCCGCAACCCCGTATCCGTTTTGATCCTCTCCGACGATCTGATAGGTCACCTGTCCGCCCTGAGCGCCCTGAACGGGGTTTTCAAAGGTCAGACCGGGCTGATAGGTCAAGGGGCTGGGTTCTGTCACTTGGAAACGCAGCTGCTGGTCTTTTTTGAAGGCAGTAATGGTATACTCCGTCTTTGCCTCACGGTAGAAGCCCTGACGATCCCCGGCCTTTGTGGCCTGAACGGTCACCGTTCCGGCATGGGAAAAGGTCACGATACCGGTATCCGGTGCAACCACAGCTGCATCGCCCTTGATCAGCTGATAGGTAACAGCCCCATCTCCCTGACCGCCGGAAGCCTGGTTTTGGAAGCTTCCGTTCCCGATCCAGATATCCTGCGGGGTTTCCACTGCAAACTTGAAATCCGTCTGATCCTTCTGATTCAGGACGATCTGAGAATTCGGGTCGATCCGAAAGGCGATCTCCTGATCGTAGGAGCCGTTTCCGTCCCAGTCAAAGCGATAGTCCTTCTCCAGCATTTTCCCGGCTGCCTTGGCCTCAGCCAGAGCATTCGGAGAAACGCAGAGCCACAGGCTGATATATTGCGACGCCTCTCCATCCTGAGAATTTTTTTGTTCCCAGAAGGATCCGGCTTCGGCGGCCATTTCCCAACTCTGCTCGGCATTTTTGCTCTGGAACACGGCATTTCGCAGTGCCGTAGGCGCCAGATCCGCCGGAGCCTCCACCTTGATCCCGGCTCGCCAGCTCCGGGTCTGCCCCTGAGCGGAATCTCCCTCAGACCAGTCCAAAGCCGCATTCCGAAGGGTGACCTCCACAGAGCCGGTGCCGCTGCCGGTTACTTCAGCTCCCTGATAGGAGCTGACCTGTCCCAAAACGGGATAGACCTGTGTGCCGTTTTTGGTCAGCACAACCATTGCAGGATCCACCGTCAGACAGATCCTCTGTTCAAACAGGCCGTCGTTGTTCCAGTCAAAGGTATATAAAACCGGATCCATCGTCCCGGACAGCAATCCATGAAGCGGTACCCATTCCGTCAGGCTCCGACGGAGCGGAGCCTCAGGCTCTGCCCAGCTTTTCTGCTCCTGATTTCTGCGATACCGAACCGTTCTCAGCAGTTCCTCCGACAGCGTATCCGGAGCGGCAATCTCCAGCTTGGCATACCATCCCTGCGGACGGCCAGTGGCCGTCTCGGCCTCCTGCCATGCCACTGTCACCGGCTGGGTATAGGACGCCTGAACATCCGCCGTTTGATTTCCGCTGATGGCGCTCCCCTCCAGCCGGACTGTACCAAATCCCAGCTCCGTCTTGGGGTATTCCATCACAGTGTCCTTCATCAGCCGAACCTGTGCAGCATCCACACGCAGATTCAGACTTTGCTCAAAGTTGCCGTCGCCGTCCCAGTCAAAGGTCCATTGGTGTTCGATCACACCATTGGCGAGATTTGCATCCCGAAGAAGCTCCGGGGTCAGCATGGCCCACAGGCGCAGATACTGCTCCGAGGGATCCTCCGAAAAGCCCTGATCGCCCCTGATTTTTTTTACGATGCCGTCATATGATGTATAGTTTGCCTGTTCCAAATTGGCTTGTGCAGGAGCTGTGACCGTCAGATCAATGCCCCAGCCCTCCCCTCGGCCCGTACTCGGCTCTGCATTGGCCCATGTCAGGCTGCCTGCTGCATACACCGCACTGATCTGAGGCCCGGTTCCGGTGAGCGTAATTCCCTCTGTGGAGGATTGAACCGATCCATACACCGATTCATTTCCGACTGCCAGTGCCTCCAATGGCAGCATCCCAAAAATCATCAGGACACTCAATGTCAGCGCAATCAATCTGCTGATAAAAGCATCTTTTCTGTTCATCGTTTTCCCTTTCCTTTCTGTTATTTCCAGCGGTCGCTCCGGCATGGATCGAGCATCGGTCGGATCCTTCCTAGGGATGCGGCTGCCTCGGCGAGATCGTCTCATCCGTATGAATCATCAGGATCTCCGCCTCAACGGCAAAGGGGCATTCCTCTTGCTCATACGGAGCAAGCACCTCCGTTTCCCCGGCCATGGGGAACAGGGTCTCCGTGATTTCCTGAGGCATATTCTGCACGGCTGCCGCCGAATCATACAGCAGCTCCGTTTCCCCTTCGGCCTCCAGCTGCTGCGTGGCGATCTTCTCGGTGATGGTGACCGCTTCAACCGCAGAGGCTCCTCGGGAGACCAATCTCCCCGAGTCTGTAATGCGATCCGTCACATTGCTGCGCTGGATTTTTTCCGTTCCGGGCCGATCATGGCTCCCGCCGTTTTGTTCATTCTGCCGTCGAATGTTCTCAATGGCCTTCCGTGCAGTCCGTCCCGTAAGATCGTTGATAATGGACGGAATACGGAAACCGAAAAACAGGATCAGCGCAAGTATCCCAAACACCGCACCGGCAGCTGCTGCACCGAGGAAAATCCACCGATAGGTTTCATAGGTCATCTTTCTTCCTCCTTATTGTGCCGTTTGGATCCTAATGATCGTCTCAGAGGCTTCTCTTTGCAGCTGATCGATGAGCATCTGCGTATCCGGATTGGCACGATCCATTTCTCCTGCCCCTGTCTGGATCTCCTGAAGGAGCGAAATCAGCGCCTCCGAATCTGCGACCTCTAAAAAGTCACTGATATTTCCGTTGATGAGGCTGTTGATCTCCAGCCAAGCCTGAAGCTGATAGTCCGTAGCGTAAGCCTCTGCCTTATTCTTAAGCTCCTGAAGCATCCGCCAGAGATTTTCTCTCTGCTCCCTCAGGGCCTGTGTTTGGATCACCTTGCTGCCATGCAGCTCATTTATTTTAAGGGTGCAATCCGAAATATCACAAAAAATCGCTGCAATTTCCCCATTCTCGGTTCCGTTGTTCTGAATCGAGCGGAACCACTTTGCGGCATTGTAATATCGATCCCGATCGATATTCGTATCATAATAGGAGAGCAGTCCCCAGCCGATCTGAAAACATACCTCATCATAGCCCGCAGGATCTGCATTCTTGAGACGGGTCAGCACATCCACAGTCTGAATAAAGCCGCCGGTTCCCTTCTCGTCCAGTCCCACCAAAAGCTGCTGGATCCTCTGCCCCTCTTCCTTGGAAATGATATAATCCGAGGTAAGGGATTCATTGAGCCGCAGATAGGCCTCTGTTCGGGACGGATCCGTTAGGATGGCGCTGTAATAGTCCTCCACCGTATCCGCTTCCAGCAGGATCTGGTCGTAATTTTCACTTTTTTCCCGTTCTGCCGACAGATAGCCCCAAACGGAGGTCAGGCCGCAGGCCACAGACAGGGCTGCGGCGATCAGAACGGCCCCCAATTTTCTTTTTTGCTTCTTCCGATACTGCTCGTCATCCTCCTGATAATGCTCCAGCGCATACATGAGTTCAGCGGCAGACTGGTATCGGTCATTGGGATCTCGCTGGGTGCATTTCAGAATGATTTTTTCCAGTCCGGAAGAGAGGGCCGGGTTGATTTCCCGGATCGGTTTGATCTCATAGGGCGGCTCACAAGGGTTCATCCCTGTCACCAGATGGTACAGCGTCGCTCCCAGACAATAAATATCCGTTCTGGCATCGGTCTGTCCCATACCTCCAAACTGCTCCGGTGCAGCATAGCCCACCGTTCCCAGGCAGGTCGTATCTGCCAGATTTTTCTCCTTATATTCCCGGGCCGTGCCAAAGTCGATCAGCATGACATTGCCATCCGGCTTCAACATGATATTGGACGGCTTCATATCCCGGTAAATAATGGCCGGATTTCTGGAATGAAGATAACCCAGAACATCCGTCAGCTGTCTTGCCCACTCCACAACATTCTCCTGCGGTTGGGCGCCGAACTCCTCCAAGGCTTTATTCAGGGGATTTCCCTGAATATAGTCCATGATGATAATAAAGGATTCTTCCGTATCGATCACATCAATGATGCTCGGAAGATTGGGATGACTCAGCTTCTTCAGGATGTTGGTTTCCGCCACGAGGCCCTGCTTCACCACCTCAAAATCCTGCATCCCATCCTTGCGGACCTCCTTGACGGCCCATTGCTTGTTTGCCTTTTCATTCATCGCCAGATAGACAACACTCATGCCGCCCTGTCCGACTTTATTCAGGATCTTGTATTTCCCTTCGATCAGTGATCCGATCTCCAGCATAGCATCCACTCCCTAGTATGTTCTGACCAAGGAAACCGAGATATTGTCTCGTTCCTGCCGCTGCTTGTTCCGCTCGATCAGGGCGATGGAATTCTGCCCCATCGTATCTTCATCCCGCAGGACATCCGGGCGCAGCAGCTCGTAGATCTCCTCTGGTGTAATTTCATGGCGGAATCCGTCGGAGCAAAGCATATATACCGCATCGGCCCGGATCGGTTCCACGAAGAAATCCGGATACACCTCATCCGAGGCGCCGATACATTGCAGCAGGACATTCCTGCGGGTGTCCGTTGCCGCCTGCTCCGGCGTCATCCGTCCCATTGCCAGCTCTCTGGCAATAAAGGTCTGATCCTTGGTGATCTGGCGAAGCTCCGAAGTCAGCTCATAGGCTCGGGAATCACCGACATTCAGGATAAAGAAGCTGCTCTGGGTCAGAAGCATGACAACAGCTGTCGTACCCAATCGGATCCCCTGATGCGCTCCGTAGGAGCGGATGCTCTGATTCTGACCGGTTACAATTTGTTCCCACTGTCTGCGGATGTCTGCCTCCCGCAGCGGCGCTTTGCAAAGCTCCGGCAGCTCGTTCAAGGCCCAGCTTCGGAACGCCTGAACCACGGATGCACTGGCGACCTCTCCCTTTTCCAATCCTCCCATCCCGTCACACAAAACCGCAAAAGCCATGCGGCCCTGAGGGGTCTGAAGGATCATGGATGCCATACTGTCCTGATTTGTTTTTTTCACGATGCCAATATCCGTATTGGCTGAAATCAAAAAATTCATATTTCTATCCTCTGCCTCTGGCAAAGCGGTCTAGTCCAGCTTGAACTGGTAGTCCTCGTTGGCGAAGCGGATCCTTGCCCCGTCGTTCAGCTTGATCTCCACATTGCTCTGGATCATCACTCCATCCACATAGGTGTGATTGGTAGAATTCATATCCATGACATAAAATTCCCCATTTCGTTCGATGATCCTTGCATGACTGCGGCTGATTGCAGTATTGTCGCTGATAAAATAATCCACATAACTGCGCTCTTTTCCAATTTGGAATACCGGTTTATCGATGATGATTTTTTCGTTATTCTTCTTTCGGATCAGCTTTGGTGTCTTTCTGACAGGCTTTTCGGTTTCATTCAGAACGGTAGTCTCAGAGGTTCCGCCCCCCAGCACCGTTGTCTCCCCAAAATTGATATGGACACTCTGGGGGGCCTTCTCCTGCATGGCGGGTACGGCCTGCGCAGGCTGCGCCGGAGCGGAAGCCTGATTGGGCGTGGGTTTGGACTGCGGTGCCTGTCTGGGGATCGGGTGGGCGGAGGGCTGTCCCGGTACTCCCGGTACGGCGAAGCCGGGGCGTACCGCCGGTTCCTTCTGTCCGGGAATCGAAAATCCCGGTTTCCCGGCAGCCGCTGTCTGTCTGGGGGGAGCTTGGTGCGGAGCCGGATGCGGGGACGGCGGATTGGGTGCGGCCTCCTTTTTCAGACCTTTACTGCCCTGCTGTTCCTTGTAGAGCGCCGCATTTTCCTTGCTGTAATGCTGAAGCAGATACAGCATCGACATAGGCTTTTCAGCCTGATTCTCCGGCGGATTGGGGCTGTGCGGCTTGTCCGTACCGAAGGCAGGCCCCGCATGGGATACCGGCTTGTAATTGGAGCCGAATTGCAGATTTTCGTGCCGGGGCGGCTCCGGGCGGTTGGGACTTGCCGGTCTTGCCGGTCTTGCCGGAGAAGCCCCCGGCGATACGGGCCGCTGGGGCTGCGGCGGCTGTGGGGGCTGCGGGGGCTGCGGAGGCTGCGGAGGCTGCGGCATCCGAGGAGCAGGCGTGGGATTTGTCGGTTTTGCCATGGGCATATTCTGCGTCGGCGGCTGCGGCGGCTGTTTGGACTGCATCATCCGGGGGGCAGGCTTCGGCTGGAACGGCTGTATCATTTGTTCCAGCAGCGTCTTGAAGTCACTGAGGATGGGCGTCGGACTGCTATTGAGGAAATTTATGATCTGTGCAATATGGGTGCAGTTCTCCGTTTGATCGAATTGCGTGTTAAAAATGATATTCTTAAAAAACATTCCCAGCTCCGGATTGCACTGCTTTCTGTTTCTCACCGGAAGGCAGATCACCACCGTCTCACAGGTAGAAAGATCTGTAAAAATATAGTCCAGATCCAGCACAAGATCATCGGTGTTCAGCATATAATCCTCCGCCGAAAGCATTGCATTTACTATGCCGGTAAACACGCCGATCAAGCGCTTCTTATTCACCACGCCGCTGAACAGCTGGGTGGCGGAAATTTTAGAAGAAACATTGTATTTGATATATTTGGATGTATCCATTTGGGTGAAGGAGGCTGGCGCCAAACCCGCAATGCGGTTATTGGTCAGCATTCCCACACTGAGAGAGTCCAGTTCGTCCTCCTCGCCTATCTCATAAACCAGATAGGTATTCGCCCCTTGATTTTCAAACCTAAAATTCATCGTCGGCACCCCTTAATGATTCGTTTTATATAACCGAAGCAGCTTCCAAAGGCCCTCGTGAAACACGAATACGCATCCCTTGGAATTAAAATCTCCCACATTCTCGAACTGCGGCTCGATCAGCATTTTTCCATTCCGATCGATAAAGCCCCACAGGCCGTCCTGCTTGACGGCGGCGATGCCGCAGCTGAAGCTGTGGGCGTCCTCATACTGCGGCTCCAGCTGAATGGAGCCGTCTTTATCCGCAAAGCCCCATTTCCCGTTCACCTTCACCGCCGCATAGCTTCCATCCTGAAAGATACGGACATCCTCATAACGCCCATTGCCCATCGGCATTCCGGAAGCATCGATCATCTGATACCCGTTTCCATGGGAAACAAACAGCCGTTCATTGGAAAAAACCGTGCGGTTCTCGTCCATGGCCACCGCTTCGTAGGCTTTGCCTGTCAGATCGGTTCCCTTTCCGTCGATCAAGTGCCACAGGCCTTGGCTTTGCACGGCGGCCACGCCATTGTGCATGGAGGATACAGCCTCATACCCACCAAAAAGGGTCTGATCCGCCGTACGGTAGAACTGCCATTGCTCCTGCGCCTGTATGGATAGGATCCCCTGTTCCAGCGTACCGAGGCGCTGTATATCCTCCACATCCTGAATCACAAATTTTTTATTTCCCTTGGGATCGATGTAGTAGGCCCTTCCCTCCTGATCCACCACTGGGGCCATGCCCTGATAGAACGGGCCTGCCTCCAGATAGCGGATGCCTACCACCTGCTGGCCTGACTGGTTTACATAACCCCATCTGCCTTCTATGCTGACAGGACACAGACCGCCGCTGTATCGGCCCACATCCTCGTATTTTCCATTGTAGTAAAAATAATATTCCATGCGATGATATGCATCGTCCAGAAGCTGCGAATGAAGCTGTCTTTTTCTTGCCACATCCATCAGCTGGAAGCAGGCCGCATAATCCTGCTGTTCTTCATAACGCTGTAAAAGGAATTCATAGGCCTGCACATCCTTGGGATATTCCTCCACCAGCGTTTCTGCCCAGTCTATCGTCTTTCTCATATTCCGGATCTCCATGTAGTAGTCTCCGATTTCCAGAGCCAGCTCCATGGAAGGATTCTGCTGAAAGGCCTGCTGATAATATTTTTCAGCATCCACCTGAACATCCATTTTTCTGCAGCTTCTGGCCGCATCCAGCGTGGCCTGATAAGCTTTAAATTCCGTTGCTTTTTGATCGTAGAGCATATAAAAGGACCCGAGGAACATGGTGACCAAGAGAACGGGTACAAGAAACTTATAATTTTTCATAGATACCTCACATTCCGAACAGACAAATCGACAGATAGCTTCCGAGGACAAGGGCCGGCCCAAAGGGGATCTCATCCTTCCGGGTTTTCTTTTTGGAAATCAGTAAAATCACAGCAATCACGAAGGAAATCAGAAGGGATAGCAGAATCGTATTCCAGATTCCCTCCAGACCCAGCATCAGGCCCATGACCACAAACAGCTTCATGTCCCCAAATCCAATCCCGCCCTTCACGATCAGCGAACAAAGCACCGCCGCCAGAAGGAGCGCACCTGCCGCAATCAGCTCTGACAGGAAATACGGCCACACATATGGATGTCCCAAAAAAACCTCAAATGCCAAAAGCACAGCCCGGCAAACCAAGCCATAGCCTACAAACAGATTGGGGATCCGCATGGTCTTGAAATCCGTATAGGCGATGGGCCACATGACCGATAGCAGGAGCATTCGCTTGAGCTGCCCCCATATGCTGTTTTCCGGGTACGCTCTGGAAAAAAACACAGAAAGGCAAACCGTAAACAAAATGCACACAGCACTGTATATCCATGCAGAACGACTCATTCCGGATGGGGGACACGGTTCCAAATCCCCCTCTGTTTCCAAGACGCTGCTCTGGCGCTGCTGATCCTTCACCAGCAGAAAAAGGCTGATGATGCAGGCCGCCGTGGTAATTCCAGGTAATAAAATCGTCAATTTCTCACCCCATTGTCTCTCTTCTTCTAATTTTTCTCCGAAGGACTGCCGTATCCCTGTTTGATCGTCACCTTCGCATTTCGATTCCTCGATTCAAACGCTCCGACTGCCTTATGAACCAACTCCAAATCTGCGTCATCCGGAACCACCAGAATGACCCGATAGCTCCGACTGTCCGGATCGGAGGACAGAGTTACCATCTGTCCGTTCTGATCCTGAACCGTGATCTCCTTTTCCATGACTGCAACCTTTTTGGACATTCCGCCGTAGGCCTCTTGCAGCTTGGATGTGATCGTTTCCGCCTTGGAATAGGAATCCTTATGCGTATCCAGAGAGGTGATGGTCACAAACTCATTGGCGCCCCCCTGCGGATCATAGGCGTCAAAGCCCTTCCCGGAGTCGGTGTATGTAAAATTCTTTTTTTCGTTTTCAACGATTCTTTTTCCTCGCTCCAAGGGGTTTTGATCCCAGCAGGTGGATTGGGCGTCCGGGGCAGCGTCGGGATTAGGGCTGGAAGAGGGTGCTTCGGGTTTGATCACGGAGATTCCTCTGCCCCATGCCGTTGTTTTGCTGCATTGACGAATTTTGAATTTATAATCGATATTCAGCAAATCGATGACCCGAATATCATAGGTCACCACAAGCTGGATTTTATTGGACTGGCCGTTTTGCAAGAAGCTTGTATATCGGAAATCCAGCCCGTCCATCCCGTTCACAACACCATACCTGCGGAGAAACTGATCGGGATTGTCCTCCGGGCCTGCCATCAGATTCTTCTGCATGAACATCTTCGCCAGAAACTGGGCCATGATGACCTTTGCTTCTTCCTTCAGCTCATTTCCTGCCATTTTACCCATGCCGATCAGAAATTCCTTGGGATTGTTTTTCAGATTCTTGGCATACTTGGTAAACAGGCTGTTGGCTGTGGTTCCTGCATTCTCCAAGTCGGAGATTGCGTCCTGAAAATTTCCCGATGCGGTTTTTTCCCCCGCCGCACCCATGGCGGTCGTAAATTTATCCACACCGTCGATGGTATCCTCGACCAGCTTCTTTGCATCCGCTGTTCCCTCACTGATTTTTTGATCCAGCGTATCTGCGCCCAAGGCATAGTAGAGGTAAGAATATTGAGAAATTTCCTTGGCAGCCGTATTCAGTGCCACTCCGATTTTGGCCTGAACCATGCACATAGTGACCAGTGAAAGAATCATATAAATTGCAAAGATAAAGGCCGTGAGCGCAATGGTGGCCTCTACCACAATGGCGCCTTTCTCTTTCCGCATCTATGCTCACCTCTCCTATTTTCTATTTTGCCTGAAACTGAAATCCTTCGTCTGCCGCATATTGCTCTGCCGCAGAACCGGCCTCTCCAATGATGAGGAAGTCCTTCGGCTGGCCGTAAAAAGCACCCAGTTCAATATTTGTTGCACCGGAGGGTATTTCGATTTCCGTTAAGCTCTCACATCCTCCAAAGGCAGTCGTTACAACGGTTTCCAAGCCATCATTTAGCACAACGGTGTGCAACTTACTACAGTTCTGGAATGCCATCTCTCTAATTGTTTTCAAGCCACTTCCACAAACAACAATTTCAAGATTTTGATTGATGCCAAAAGAGTGCATCTCAACTTCCTCAATGGAATCCGAAAGTCGGATGGCCTTCACATTAGAATTCACACCAAAGACATAGGAGGCAATGGAGGTGATCTCCTTGCCCTTCCAGGTCTGGGGAATCACAACCACCTCAGAGGAGCCTACATATTGCAGTAACTCGACATGGCCGTTATCATGGTCAATTACAACAAAATCATCCTCCGGGCTTTCCTCGGCCTCCATCAGTTTTTTCAGGGTGATCTCCTTGGAATCCGTGGGCTTTTTCTTCTGCTCAGAGGGCTTGCTCTGGGAATCAGTGATGACCGAGGTCTGGGGCTTCTCCGTATTGTTTTCTCCCTGTGCAGGATTCGTGGAGTTCTCGCCGCAGGCCGTCAGAGACAGCACCAGAGCCGCCGTCACCAGCTGTATCATGTATTTTTTCATTTGTTTTCCTCCTAGTTATAGCCTCGCACCGTGGAAATTTTAAAGGTACACCAGTCTGTTTTTTCTGTGAGATCATTTTTGTATTCGTCCATTTTGAAATATGGCAGGGTGATCATCAAGGGCTTGGTTTGCAGTTCGCTGTTCAGGCGGAAGTACAGCTTGGCGTTTTTCAGCGAATACTTGCTGTTCTGGGCCATGGTGCCGATGTTGAACTGAATCACCTCTGCCATTCTCTGATACATTCCTGCACTTCCGGAACCGCTGAAGCCCAGATACACAAAAAGCGTCAGATAATCGCTGTAGAACAGGCCATTGCCCTGATTTTCGCGACCAAAGCCCTCCTGCCTGGCCAGTTTCTCCATGAACCCTCCGATGCCGCCTGCACTTTCTCCCGGTTCCAGCGACAGCCACCAATGATCTGCCTCTGTTTTATATAGCTCCACCGGGAAGCCGGCCTCCATCCTGTCCAAATCCTTTCCGGTCTCAAAAATGGTCAGAATGGGGATCAGCACGGTTTCCGTTACTGCTATCGGAATCATACCACCAGTACCGCCCTGAATAGCACCTGCAACAAAATTAATTAGACTCGCCGTCGGATTCTTCCGTTGCGCTGCTACGGGGTCCAATGCCCAGAAATGCTGGAAACCGGAAACCAAATTCAGGCCATAGCGCACGGTGTAGATTTTCTGGTAAACAGCCTTGACATTGTCCTTATTGGTGCTGTCCTTGGAGCCGCACAGAATGTACTCGACCTCTGCTCCGTAGGCGGCATTATGGCTCTGGTTGATGAGATGATTGGTCATAGACTTGTTATAGTGATCCTTGGGGGCTTCACTGAGCCAGGTTTTTTCCTTGTCTTTCTCGCCCATCACCTTCTCATAGGCCTCTTGGGTTTTCTGCAGCGTCAGCTTCTTACCCTCATCCGACAGCAGGCCATATTTTCCCTCCTGCTCATAGGTTCCATGGCTGAACATTTCCATCACATATGTGGTGGCATAGAGATCATCTCTCATGCCGCTTAAGTCACCACGACACAGCTTTCCGACCAAATCCACCAAACCCATGATACTCCCGGTTTTTCCTTCACCCGAATATTCCCACGGAACATCCTTGCCCCCTCCATGGTAGCGCTCCTTTTTCTCGATCTCATCTTTCTTACGATCGGCTGTCGACTGGGCTTTATTCTTCTCATTCTTGTACTTCTCAAGCTCTCCTTCACTACCCTTATATTTGTTATAAAAATAAACCCATAGGGCCGGAGGATTGACCTCTTCCTTTTCGGGGTCGATCTCCGGATTATACGCAGAGTCCTTCTGATGCTCCATGGTCGGCAGAGGATCCGGGGCAAATCGCTCTGAGAACAGCTGTTCCGCATAGGCTTCAATCTCCGCTTGGTAGAGGCTGATTTGACTGTTGTCGATTCCTGCTTTTGAGAGGAAATCCGACAGTTCGGAAATCGTCCGAATCTCTGAACCGCCCCATTTCAGACTGTCGATCGCGTTTACGACCGCAGTCAGCTGGGCCTTGATATTGGTCAGGCGTGTCTTGAGAACATCCAAATCTTTCTGTTTCATTTCGATGGTCTGCTCTCGTTGCTCGATTTCCGCTCGGTCATCCTCTGCCATTTTTGTGGACAACCCATGGGCCAGATCCTTCCAGTTACCCAGGTGCGTATCATATTTTCTCACATAGCTTGTCAGGGAATCCAGACTGGGGGTGTCGGGCTTCTCCCCATCGATTGCCACCGTAAGCAGATCGATTGCGCCCTGAATTTTATCTCTGTTCCTCTGAAGCCTTTCGGAAGTCGGAGCAATAACCGTACTCAGCAAAAGCGAATGACCATTCATTTCCACAGACAGGTGGTCGGGATGGATCTTGTTTTGATTCTCAGAGGAGACCCGTTCCAATGCATAGACCGTCTTCAAATAGCCATCCGAGGAATCCTGCATTCCCGCAGTCAAATACTTTTCCTGATATCCTTCGACCGTTCGGACGAGGGAATCTGCACCGTATTTTTCCCGCCACGCATCCAGACTCTCCCATTCCTCGGGAAGCTCTCCCCGCAGCTCATAGTCCGTCTCGTCGGGGGGCATCAGTACATGAACCTCGGTATAAGCCCTGAGCATCTTCTCCGCCGCCTGAGACAGCTTCTTGGTTGGACTGTTATCCGTATTCGGATTCACCGCCTGATTCATCCGAACCCACCACTGGATGCTGTTCACCTCAGGATTGTTATAAGATGTCATCAGGCTGCGTCCGGCAGCGATCACGGCTTGCTTTGCCTTTTCAAAGCCTTCTACACTGTCCGACAGGGTCTGGACAAGTGTCTCGACCTGCTTCAGCTCTATGTAAAATCGCTCTTCTCCACCGACCGTCTCCTTCTTGGCGCCAATTTTTTCCAGAGCCTCGGAGCGGTCGGTATATCCGTCTTGTTCAAATTTATCCAGCGCAAGGGTGGGACGATGATAGACAGACAAGCCCTCGGTATTGGAGAGATTGGAAATCGCCAGCACCAGAATCTGCTGATAGGTGTTCCGAATCGTCTCAAATTCCTGATACTGAGAAAGCAGCTGATCCTCGGTGATCCCCTTGTCCTGCGCATAGGTGAAATAGGCATTGATTGCCTTATAGCTTTCGTAGGCCTTCTCCACCAGTTTTCCTTCCGTTTCATAGAATTTTTGCTTCTGGTTCACCAAAGGCTCATTGGGTTTGGCCTCCAACGCCCCCTCAACGGTTTTGTCATTCTTGAATCGTTCGATCAGATTGGTGGTAATTTCTATGGGCGCTCGATATTTCATAAATTCCACGACCTGCTTCTTAATCATCGCCGCATTGGAAAGGTCTGCCCCGTCCACAGCAGAGATCATCGAATCTGCCGAGGTCTTGCTTTCCAGCCGAAGCAGATCCCGTACAGAATCATCACGGGTAACATTGGCATAATAATCACTGAGCAGATCGATTTCATCATCCGACATTCCCTGAGAGGACAGCGCACGCAGGAAATATTCTGCCGAAATTTCATAGAACTCGTCGATATTCTGGCAGGAGGCCACCATACCGTACCAGTCCCTCAAATCGGCATCATAATTGGTCAAAAGCGTATTCAGAGCCAGATCCGCCGAAGACTGCGCATGCAATTTGGACAGATGAACCCGGCTCAAATCCACAAAAACACTGGATATGACAATGCACGGAACCAAGATGATCGTCAGGAAAACCGAAATTGCCCCCCGTGTACCCCCTTTTCTCTTCATCGTACTACCTCCTATGAGCGTGTCAGCCATTCTTTCGCCGCAGCTGCCATCTTCTCGATTTCATCTACAACGCCATATCGCTCCATATAATCCCATACCATATCCAGGTTCCGGATCAGCTCCGTGGTATCCGAAACAGGCATCTCCACATGGGTGGAGAATTTCAGACTGGAATTTTTCTTTGCTCCCCATAGCTTGACCGGAAGCTCGATCCGATAGGACGCATCCACCGAAAAGGTCGCATATAGGAACTGGGAATGATAGTGTGTAGCGACCTCCACATTCTGGGGCTTCATACCCCCAAAATGCCCCGAGTCCAGCTGTTTGATCCGTTCTTCGATTTGTTTCTTTGTGTCACTTTCTACCTGAGATGCGGCGCCGGAACCGAATCTGCGATATGGCTTGATTTTGGTATTCATATCGGGCAACTCATTTCTTTCGACTGCTTGCAGATACGGGTCCGAACAGTAGGCCGCCGCTTCGATTGCACATTCGTTAATGATACTTTCGATTCTGCATCTTTGGAAATATGCGTTTGCTGCATATATCAAAAAGAAAATAACAAGGAACATCACCGGGAATACAATCGACGCCTCCACGATCAACGCACCGTGTTCCGTTTTATTTTTCATCGTTCCTTCTCACTTCCATCATTTCATCATAAAGGCTGTGCCTGTGTACAGCCCCGAAGGGCTGCACACAGACCGGATGTCAGACTACCCTCCAAATGTTTCGCCGATGTTCTTAGCCTGTGTCTCAGCTTGCTCAAACAGCTTTGTAATCATACCGCCAATTTTGTCTTTAAAAAGAATCGCTGCCACCACTGCAATGGCCACCAGAAGCACCATGGACAGCACATTGACATCTCCATTTTCTTTTCTGAAAAATTCATGCAGCTTGTGCTTTGCCCGGAAATACAACAAATCAAGATACATTATTTTTCCTCCTTTCTTGTTCTAAAAATTTTATGAATCAAATACCCATATTGGTAAAAATGGGTACGATCACCATAATCAGGATACCAACAAACATAATGGTCAGCGGAATAATCAATTTGCTGGCAGCCTTTTCGCCCTGTCTGCGAACCAGCTGTTTCTTCAAGCTCCAGACCTCTTTGCTCTGCTCCTGAAGCATACCGACCAGCTCGCTGTTTCCCTTGGAAATGCCTTGGACGATGGTGGAGGTAAATTTCTTGATTTCAGGCACCACACTGCGGGCGCCGAACTGATACAGGGCATCTACCTCTGCCACGCCGTTGTTCATCTGTTCCACCGTGAGCTGCATCTCCCGATAGATCTCGGTATCGCCGGTGTAGGCCACCTCCTCCCACGCTTCGTGCAGGATCATGCCCGCATTGGTCAGCAGCGCCAGCTTGGAAACCACATTGGAAAAATCGCTCAACATTTGTTCCGAGCGCTTCTTGATCTTCTCATCCACGAGGGTGCCGTAATAATAGTAGATCGTCACTGCCAGAACGAGAAACATCAAAACCATTATCACATCGTTGCTAAAGCCATAGAAAGGGACAGCCATCGCCAGCAGGGTGAAGGAGAGGGTCACTTTCTGTGCATAGGTCACACGCAGAAAATATTCCGTGTATTTTTCTCCGTAGAGGATTTCCAGCTCCCGTCTGATTTTCCGGTCATGTTTGGACTTATAAGGATAACGGATCGTCTCCATCACCCCATAGCCCAGACCGTACAGCTCCTTGAGGGGGTACTCTTTTTCCTCCAGTGTTTCAAACAGATCTGCATATTTGAGCCCCTTGGCAAAGAAGAACAGCCACGCCGCAAGGATCACCAGTCCGAAGCCGTAGATGATATAATCTGTAACCGACAACATTCGTATCCCCCCTACACCTTAATATCCAGAACCGTTTTGCCGATCCAATAAGACGCTGCAAACATCGCCACCGCCGCCGTTGTGGCCATGATCCCGCTGGGCGTGGTGAAATTCTCGGCAAACTCCGGACTCATGAATTTAATCAAGGCAATCAGCACAATGGGCATCACCATCATAACCTTTTGTTCCGTTTTATTGGAGGTCACAATGGTTTCGATGTCCTCATTGATCTCCATTTTCTCACTGAGGATGCTGTGCGTATTTCGGATGGTGTCCTTGATATTGCCGCCCTTCCGGTAGCAGATCCTGAACACATTGGCGAAGCTTTCAATATCCTCGCATCCGCTGCGAGCGCCGAAATCCCACAAAAGCTCCTCGATCTCCACATTATTCGCCAGCCCGGACAAAATGACCTCCAGTTCCCGGAGGATGTAGGCATTTTCGTCGTACTGGATCTTCAGATCCTGATTGATGCTGACAAAGGAATCCACAATGTTTTTTCCTGCGCCCAGATTGGTATTGAGTGCCTCCAGCATATCCCGGAACTGACTTCTCAGTGTGCTGATCTGTTTATCGACCAGCTGTTTTCTCCGGATCGGAAGAAAGACACAGCCTGCAATCACACCCACCACAGAGGAGATCGTCAGATCCATGATTCTGGTCAGCGTGGTCGGGCTTCCGAACTCATCCTTGCCGATCCCGCCGTAGAACAGGTATCCGACCGCCGCTCCAACCAGAAAGGCGCAGAGGAAATAAAACAGCTTTTCGACGGCCTTCATGTGATAAACCTTATAGTTATAGGTCGGGATATTCGTTGCAGATACATAATACTGCGGCTCTACCGGCTTTTTTTCCTTTTTTTCTGCTTTCTTTTTCGCCATATTTCCCACCTCAAATAATCGTTTTGATACCGGACAGGCGGAGCTTGTAATCATTTTTCATCGGGTTCTCCGTTCGCTTCAAGCTGCCCGAAACCTTGGTCATGGTGCTGTTTTGATCTTCCTCGAACACATACAGCGGATTCAGAAGGATCTCGCCGTTTTCATAGCCGAGAACCTCCGTGATCTCCATGGTTTTTCTGGATTTGTCCCGAAGTCTGGAAAGATGGATGATAATATCCACCGCAGAGGCGATCTGCTGTCTAATGGCGTCCAGCGGGAGTCCGGCTGCGCCTTGCAGAACCATGGTTTCCAATCGGCTCAACATATCCTGTGTGGAGTTGGCGTGACCCGTGGAAAGGGAGCCGTCATGGCCCGTATTCATGGCTTGCAGCATATCCAGAGCCTCACCGCCTCTGACCTCGCCGACCACGATGCGCTCCGGGCGCATACGGAGGGAGGATTTTATCAGATCCCGGATCGTGATCTGTCCGGCGCCGGAGGCGTTGGCATTGCGTGTTTCCAGACTGACCAGATTTTCGATTCCGGTGATCTGAAGCTCCGCAGAATCCTCAATGGTAATGACACGCTCATCCTTGGGGATGTAGTTGGATAATGCATTCAAAAATGTGGTCTTACCGGAGCCTGTACCGCCGGAAATAAAGATGTTGTATTTTGCCTGAACCAGAAGCTTCAGCACATCTGCGATCTCCGGTGTCAGCGAGCCGTAGGCGATCAGACGATCGATCGTCATGGGTGTTTTGGAAAACTTCCGAATGGTCAGGGTCGGCCCGCACAGAGCGATGGGCGGCAGCACCACATTGACACGGGAGCCATCGGGCAGACGGGTGTCACAGATGGGATTGGCCTGATTGACCTCCCGCCCTGCAAGACCGACGATCCGCTGGATCACATCCTCCAGCCGACGCTGGCTTTCAAACTGCTTGTCCAATTTAAACAGCCGACCGTTTTGCTCAATAAAGATGTTCTCCGGCCCATTAATCATCACCTCGGTGATGGTGTCATCCTTGAGGATGCTGTCCAGCAGGCCAAAGCCACGGATCGAGCTGTATACCTGCTGGATCATGGACAGCCGCTGCTCAATGGAGCAGTAATAGCCGCCGATCTGCTGGGTCACGATCTCCTTGACCTTCTCCTCCAGCTCCTCATCGCTCATTTTACTCAACGGCAGATTCTCCGTAACGAAGCGTTTGCTCTCCGCCACAAGCCTCTGTTCCAGCTCTTCATTCATTGCGCCGTCACCTACTCCCTCACAACGGTGTCAAACAGATCCGTAGCCGCCAGCAGTTCCATCACCTGTCTCGTACTGCCCCCGGAATATCTGGGCGCTCCCCCCAGCACCTTGAGGCCGGGAGCTTGGATGGTTACGCCGTTTTTACTGCTGACCCGATTATAGAGATAGGCCACCCGATTGTTCAGCGGCACATCTGCCTCCGCCTCAAGGGTGGAAAGTGCGACATAGGCCCGTTCCGTCTTCCGGTTGGATTCCATAGAGCCGTCTCCAACCATAATGATGGCAGCCGCCTGACGATAGATGCTCAACATATCCCGATCCAGACCGAAATCCAGATCCGCCACGATATAGTCATATCCGCCGGTCAGCTTCAGCTCGGAAAGGAGCTGAAGGGTATCCTCCGTGGTCATCTCCATCCGATCCAGTGCGATCCTCGTCTGAGAGAAGAAGCATACACCGCTTTTGTCCCGCTTCACACAGCTCTCCAGCTTGAGGGGCAGATTGGCCTTGCGGCTCTTGAGTGCAAAAATAATATCGCTCATATCCGACTGGCCCTCACCGGAGAAAAACAGGTCTGCGGAGCCAAAGGTTTCCAGATTCAGATAGAGAACCTTCCGGCCCTGCCGTGCAAGATACATCGCACAGGACGCCGCCATTGTGGAATTTCCCACGCCGCCGCTGGGGGAGCTGAACATCAGGATCTTCCCCTCCTCATCGGACTGGCAGAAGCCGGTGATGCTGGTGGCCTTCTCGGAATAAGCACTCAGGATCTGCTTATAGATCAGATCTGCCTTTTGGAATTTTCCGATTGCCCGCTGTCCATTCACCGTATCGACCCCGACGGCATCGACCAGATATGCAAAGGCGCACCGATTCGGCAGTCTGCTCACATCGATGGAGAAGGCGTCGCTGGCCAGCAGCATATTGATCCTTGCGGTATTCAGCGTCTCCAATGCCACCTCCGGGTCTGTGAAGGAATAAATTTCCAGATGCTCGCCATACTTTGTACCGAAGGTCGATACCATTCTCATAAGGTATACCTTATCCCGCTCCAGAATTGCCAATTTAATCTTCATAACGAATCCTCTCTAATTGCAAGGCCTGCCGCCAGACAGCCTCCTGAAGCATCCGCTTCTACACCGCCATCTGCCAGACAGAGCCATGACCGTAAAACCAAAATGGGCTTTTATTTTCTTTTTGTTCATTCCTGTGTAAACGAAGTTTCGTAGAGTATCTTACTCTACGAAAAAATGCCGCTATCTGTTGTGCTTCAACAAAAATAGCGGCATTGACGATTTTATTTGACGGCGATAAACGCAGAAAGTCTTTGCATATGTTCCCGCTTCAACGCCATGGATGGATGGACATATCGGTTCATGGTAATGGTGACACTGGCATGACCGAGTATTTCGCTCAGGGTTTTAATGTCAAATCCCTGCTCCATGCACCGGGTTGCAAAGGTATGCCGAAGCGCATGGTAGTTGGCCGGTTCGATCTCACAGATCTTCAGGATCCGCTTGTATCTGTTTTCAAGCGTCCGAGGCTCCAGATAGGCTTCCCCGTTGGTCAGGACAAAGCCTTTGCGTTCCTTGGTGTGTACCCGAAGCAGCTCCGAGACTGCATCCGGGATGGGGATGACACGGATGGAGCAGGCGCTTTTCGGAGTAGTGATTACGACCCTTGTTTTGGAGCCGGAGGGATCCTGACTTTGGATCCGCTGCATCGCCTGATGAATGGATACGGTCTGATGCGTAAGGGAAATATCATCCCATCTCAAGGCGCAGATCTCACCAATACGCAGCCCGGTGAAGAAGCTCAATAAGATGCCCAGATGACATGGCGTTGGGTTTTCACAGAGATAGCTGCATAAGGCATCCTGTTCAGACTGGGTCAGGATCCGCATCTGATGTTCCGCTTGCTTGATACGGATGGATTTTACATTGCATTGGAGGCGGCATCCCCTTTTTTCGGCGTATTGTAAGGCGCCTCCCAGAAGAGAAAGGAGATCCGAGACGGTTTTCGGAGACAACCCCTGATGCCGTGCGCCACCGTTGGAAAGCAGATTGCTGCAATGCTTTTGGAGTATCTCGTATGTCAGATCCTCGACCCGAAGCTCCCCGAGCATGGGGAGCAGATAGGAGGAAAAGAGATTGATATACTTATTCCTTGTGGATTCCTTCACATGATTTTTAGAGTCCTCCAAATAATCCAGCGCCAGATCTTTCAAGGTGGGAGCGTATTGCGCCCTTGTTCCGCAGGGAACCGAAAGGTTGCTGCTTGCAGCCGCTTGCAGCAGCGCTTTTTTTACATCCCGGTAGGTTCTTGAATAAACATACCCATATACAGCCTTTCCCGATACAGACCGGCTCTTGATATAGCGGCCTTCCCATCTTCCGTCCTTCCGTTTATAAATATTTTCCCCTTTTCGTGGCATGGATGTACCTCCTTTCACTGTGACGAGGATACTGACGGTAAATATTACAATTTTTTTCATATCTGAAAACAATATTTGTAAGAATCGTTAGAACATTCATTGACAAATAAGATCAGAAGCTGTAAGATAGTAATATAATTTGTATTTTTAGACCCTATTCGCCTTCGTAGAGTAAGATACTCTACGAATTTTTTCGGGGCATCTGCAAGGTTCCGCCGTGATCCCCTTATCCCATCCAGACGCCAGCCCTGCTGACACATACGCAACAAGAAAGCAGCCCTGCACTTCGGTGCAGGGCTGCCAGATCATAGGTGCCTGTGAAATCCCTCTGTCCGACGATCCTCAATGGAATTGCAGCTCGAAAACCGCCGGCTCTCATCGTATTGCCTTCCAACGCTCCGGCCCGTGAACCGGAATCGGAGCATCGACTCGTCTGCATGAAAATGGACGCTCCTGCTCCATAGATTCCTGCATTTCCTCCATGCGAATGCCTCCTTGCTCCGCTGTTTTGATTATAGCATAAGCCGATACCATCAACAATAGCGATTCCTAAATCCAAATATCAGGCAATCATGGTTGACAGATCGGAATATCTGTATATAATTAACATTGTTAATTGAATGGAGGCGAGTAAATGGAAGAACCGGATTGGCGGGAGATGCTGGAGGCCTTGCAGCAGCTGCATCTATTGTCCCGCAGCATCTTGGTGCAGGGCCAGAAGCAGCATTTGACCAGCAGTGAACTGGAGCTGCTGTCCCGGCTGTTTGTCCGAGGCGGATGCACCCCCATGGAGCTGAGTCGTCAGACCGGCATGAAAAAGGAAGCGGTGAGCAGAGGTCTGCGCAGGCTGTCGGAAAAGGGCTATATCACCCGGCAGCCCCAGCCCCGGGATGAGCGAAGCTGTCTGCTGCTGCTGACGGAAAGCGGGGCGCAGGCGCTGGACGCCTGCTACGGGCCGATGCTGCGGCCTCTGTACACCCTGTATCGGCGGATGGGGCCGGAATTTGAGGAGCTGTTCCGCCTGATCGCCCGGGCCAACGCCCGAATGGAAGAATCATAACCAACTGGAAATGGAGGATACCTTGAACTTTTATGATGCGCTGCAAATGGATCCGGCCGGACTGAAAAAGCAGATCCGCACCTCCGACGCCCCGGCCTATCGGTGGAAAATGCTGGGGGCCATGGCCCTCCGTTCTCTGCTGCTGGTGATTTTTTCCACCCTTGTGATCTCGCCGTGTGCGGCGGGATTCGGCAGTGAAAACAGCTGTATGGCGGTGGCCCTGCTGTGCATCCTGCTGGGGATCCGATTCGTGGATCTGGGCTATTGCATCCGGGATTCCCTGATGAATCTGGCGGTGGTCTTTGCTCTGCTGTGGCTGGCCCCTTCTCTGGCGGCGCTGGTCAACCCGATCTGGGCCATCCCCATCCATGTGTCGGCATTTTTTGTGATCCTGTACATGACCAGCCAGCACCCCGAGATGGGAAATGCAGGACTTTACACCTTTTCCTATGTGTTTCTGGCGGGAAATCCCGTGTCCGGGAGCCTGCTGTGGAGGCGTGGCGCTCTGACACTGGCGGGCTTTGCGGTCTGCGGGGCCATTCTCTATGCCAAGCATCGGAGCAAGCACCGGGAGCTGTCCTTCCGCAGCATCGTAAAGCAGTCCCGGCTGACCGACCCCAAGCTCCTCTGGCAGCTCCAGCTTGCATTGGGCGTGGGGCTTCTGCTGGGACTGGGCAATCTCCACGAAAACCGCCGCATGATGTGGGCGGCCTTCGCCTGCGGCTCGGTGCTGGGCTGCTATCAGGTCAGCGAGACAGGCATCCGGGAACGGTTCTCCCAGCGGATCGTTGGCACCCTTCTGGGAACGGGGGCCTACTGTCTGGCCTACTGGCTGATCCCCGGGGAGCTGCACAGTATGTTCGGGCTGGTCGGCGGTCTGATCCTCGGCTTCTGTGCGGATTATCGGGCAAAAACCGCCTGCAACTGTCTGGGAGCGCTGTTCATTGCCACCAGCCTGTTCGGCTTGCAGGACACGGTGCTGCTCCGGCTGGGGCATAATCTGGCCGGTGTGGTCTTTGGCTATCTGGTCTGGCTGCTGGGCCGGGAGATCGGCAAAAAGCTCCGTCCCACCTCTGCGGCACAGCCGGTGCAGGGTGCATAGGCGGAATATTCCAAAAAAAAATCCCCCCTCTACGGAATCTCCGGGCTGCTGTGTCCGAAGCCGTAAAGGGGGGATTTGATATTTTGGGGGGAACTTCCCCATTAAGCCTGCTCCAGAATATCCGCAATGCGGCGGCAGGCATGGCCGTCCCCGTAGGGATTGCAGGCACCGCTCATAGCCTCATAGGACTGCCGATTTTCCAGCAGCTCCTTGAAGCTTCGGTAGATCACTTCCTCGTCGGTTCCCACCAGCCGCAGCGTCCCGGCGTCGATGCCCTCGGGCCGCTCGGTGGTATCCCGCATGACCAGCACAGGCTTACCCAGAGAGGGGGCCTCCTCCTGAATCCCGCCGGAATCCGTCAGGATCAGATAGGCTCTGGAGAGGAAATTGTGGAAATCCAGAACCTCCAGCGGCTCGATGATGTGGATCCTCTGGTCGCCGCCCAGAATCTCCCGGGCGGTCTTTCGCACCGTGGGATTCATGTGGATGGGGTAGATGGCCTTCACATCGGGATGCTCGTCCATGACCCGGCGGATGGCCCGGAACATATGAACCATCGGCTCCCCCAGATTCTCCCGGCGGTGGGCGGTAATGAGGATCAGTCGGCTGTCCGCCGCCCATTCCAGCTCGGGGTGGGTGTAGTCTGACCGCACCGTAGTCCGCAGGGCATCGATGGCGGTGTTGCCCGTGACGAAGATCGTCTCCGGCTTTTTGCCCTCGTTCAGCAGATTCTGCCGGGAGCGCTGGGTGGGGGCGAAATTATATTTGGAGATGATGCTCACGGCCTGCCGATTGAATTCCTCCGGGTAGGGGGAATAGAGGTCGTAGGTTCGCAGTCCGGCCTCCACATGACCCACGGGGATCTGCAAATAGAAGCAGGCCAGCGCCGTGACGAAGGTGGTGGAGGTATCGCCGTGAACCAACACCACATCGGGCCGTTCCTGCTCCAAAACCTGCCGGATCCGCTCCAGAATGTTGGTGGTGATGTCAAACAGGGTCTGCTTTTCCTTCATAATGGACAGGTCATAGTCGGGGGTCACATGGAAGGCCGACAGCACCTGATCCAGCATCTGGCGATGCTGTCCGGTGACACAGACCAGCGTTTGCAGGTTTTTTCTGGTTTTCAGCTCCTGCACCAGAGGACACATTTTGATTGCTTCGGGTCTTGTGCCAAAGACCAGCATGATTTTCTTCATCGGATGCTCCTCTCCGGGCTTATTGCTCCAATTCTCCGGCCACCAGCTTCTCGATAAATTCCCGCACGGCACCGTCGCCGCCGGGATGCTCGCAGACATAATCCACCGTCTCCCGGATCTCCTTCACCGCATTGCGGGGGCAGCCGGAAATGCCGCAGTAGCGGATGCACTCCAGATCGTTGAGGTCGTCGCCCAGATAGGCGATCTCCCCGGCGGTGAGGCCGTAGCCGGCGGCAATGGTCTTGAGCCGATAGAGCTTGTCCCCGATGCCCTGATACAGCTCGGTGATGTTCAGCTCTCTGGCCCGGTTCTGGACAATGGAGGAGGCCCGGCCCGTGATAATCACCGGCACCACCCCATTTTCCCGGAGCAGATGGCGGATGGCATAGCCGTCCCGGACATCGAAGGCCTTCATCAGCTCCCCGGTATTGCCCATATAAATTTTACCGTCGGTCATGGTACCGTCCACATCCATGACCAGCATTTTGATCTTCGTATGGCTCATTTTGTATGTCTCCTCTCAAACGGCAGGGGTCTGCCGCCTCTCAAAAACACAGAATTTATTTTGGCGGGCTTTCCGTCGGAAAAGCCACCCTAATCATAGCACGGAATCGGAAAAATGCAAGAATTATCCGTTTCCGGCGGCGCTTTTTGGAAAAATCCTTGCCATGGCGGCGGATGCTCTGATATAATGCAGAAAAATGAGATGCAGGAGGCAGATATGGAAATTCTCTTTGAGGATCGGGATTTGGTGGTGGCGGTCAAGCCGGTGGGCATGGATTCGGAGCATGAGCTGCCCCAAGCGCTGAGCGAGGCGCTGGGCGGCGCCATGTATGTGGTACATCGGCTGGATCGGAATGTGGGCGGTGTGATGGTGCTGGCCCGAAATGCTTCGGCGGCGGCGGCGCTTTCCCGGGTGATCCAGCAGGGGGAAATGGTCAAGGAATATCGGGCCATGGTTCACGGCCTGCCTCCGGAGGAGGGGATCCTCACCGACCTGCTGTTCAAGGACAGCCGCAAGAACAAGGTGTTTGTGGTCAAAAAGGAGCGCAAGGGGGTCAGGCGAGCCAGTCTGGAATACACCCGGCTGACCCAGACCGACCCGGCGCTGGTTCACATTCGGCTCCACACAGGCCGCTCCCACCAGATCCGGGTGCAGTTTGCCTCCCGGGGGTATCCGCTGGTGGGGGATCACAAATACGGCGCCCGGGACGAAGAAACAGCGCCGAAGCTCTGGTCTTGCTGTCTGCGCTTTCCGTGGAAGGGTGAGGAAAAGACCTTCACCCGCCTCCCCGATGCAGGCGCCCCTTGGCCTCCTACCGGCAGGTAGCTGCCTGCACCGAATTCGCACGGGGATGGTCTGTTATCGTCTTTGCCCTGACCCGCCCGGTGACGCTATCTCGGCGCTTTTCATCCCCTCTCCGGCAGGCACCGGCCTGCACCGAATTCGCACGGGGATGGTCTGTTATCGTCTTTGCCCTGACCCGCCCGGTAACGCTACTGCGACTTTGGCTCCCCCTACGGGGGAGGCTAGGATGCGCTCCATCCCATCAACCGAAAACGCACCTCCGCATAATCGTTACCGGGAACGCCCAATGGTGTAACGACTACCTCCCAACTCAAAGCGACATTGCCTTCCCCGGTCGGGACTCCCCGAACCGGCAGGTAAAGAGCAGGATTTGGTGGGTTTTCCCCAGCTCCTCCAAAAGCGCCAGACCATAGCCCAGCCGCTCCTCGTCCCAGCGGACAAAGACATCGTCCAGAATCAGCGGTGCCTCCGGACACAATACCTGCCAGACCGCCAGCCGCAGCGCCAGATACATCTGGTCTGCCGTCCCTTCGCTGCGCCATAGCGGCGTCCGCAGCACCGTTTCCTCCCGGCTCGCCGTCTGTACCGTCCAGTCCGAGCCAATGGAAATCTGCTGATACCGCCCTCCCGTCAGCCGGGAGAACGCTTCCCCGGCCAGCGCACTGAGCCGAGGCGCAAACCGCCGTTGCAGCTCCTGCGTCGCCGTTTCCAGCGCCGCCTGACTGTATGTAAGCGCCCGTTCGTACCGTTCCAGCTCCCCCTTCCGGGCCTGTGCCGCCTGAATCCGACGCTGAAGCGCCTCCAGATCCGGCAGCTGCTCCATCTGGCCCCGCAGCTGGGCCAGCTGAATGGTCTGCTCCTGTACCTGCCGCTCCAGTTGGGCCAGCTCCAGCTCCGTCTCCCCGGCAGACAGGGTGAGATAATCCTCCCCCTCCGGCTTCTCGGAAACCTGCACCACCTGCATCAGATCCTGCAAGCTCTGCTTCTCCTGTCCATACCGCTGCCGCAGCTCCGTCAGCGCCTCCCAGTCCTCAAGGCCCTGCCGCCAGCGCTCCATGGAGCCTTCCAGCTCCCCCATCTTTTCCAGCCGTCGAGCATCCTGCTCCCGGCGGTTTTTTTCTGCCTTTTTTCGCCGAACGGTCAGAAAAAGCCCGGAAATCCCCAGCCCCAGTGCCGCCTGCAGCGCCACCGCCCAAAGAGGCCGTCCGGAGATCCGAAGCCCAACGGCACTCAGCGCCGCCAAAGCCGTCAGTCCCCATAATATCCACAGACCCATGGCCGAGCCTGTGGAAACCGGCTCCGCCTGCGCCAGCCTCTGCGCCAGCGCCTCCCCCTGTTCCAGCTGGGCCGCCAGCTCCTCCCGGCTGGGCAGGGCCGCCACAGTCTGCTCCTGCCGCTCCAACCGTTCCCGCAATTCCTTTGCGCTGTCGGCCCGGGCCTCCAGCAGCCGTCGGGCCTCCATGGAGCGCTCATAGGCCGTCATCTCCCGGTGGAGCCTCAGATCCTCCTGCCGCTGGGTATCCATCCGAAGCCGCCCCAGCAGCTCCTCCTCCCGTCGGGCCATGGCTTGAGCCTGCGCCAGCTGGCGCTCCAGCCCGTCCAGTTCCTCCTGTACCTGAGGCAGAAGCCCCCGGCCATGGTAGCGGATGCTCCGTTTCAGCGCCCCCAGCTGTTCACCCAGCTTTCGGCCGCTGCCGCTTTCGTCCCCGGTGGAAACCAATGCCTCCAGCCGCTGGCGCAGGCTGTCATCCGGCTCCATGGGCAGATCCGCAAAGCGCACAAAGGCGCTGCGGCAGAATACGCTCCGCTCCACCCCCAGCAGCTGCTCGCCGCAGTTTTCCCCGGTCAGGCCGGGGATTTCCAGCCCCGTGTCCGTCTCATAGGCCCGAAAGCCCCCCATGGGCGTCCGGCCCTGCGGGAACCGCTCCAAGGTGATCCGCCGTCCCCCCTGCTCCAAAATCATCCGGCCCTCCATGGGCTTTCCCGACCAAGGGGCATATTTTTCCTTCACCGCCAAACTGCCCCTGCCGCTGCGCTCCCGGGTGTCCACGCCGTAGAGCATGGCCGCCGCAAAGGCGCACCAGGTACTTTTTCCCCACTCGTTGGGGGCCTCGATGACGGAAAGCCCCGGCTTCAGGGAGAGCTTCGCCCCCTCCAGCTTGCCGAAGGTGGCCTGCATTTCCAGAATCCTCATGGCAGCTCCACCTCCATTCCCATCAGAAGCTGTCGGGTGAGCTTAGCCGCCAGCCGGAGATCCTCCTGCACCTGCCGGGGCTGGCCCTCGGCGGAGTTGCGAAGCAGATCCAAGATCATCCCCTCCAGACTGTCCTCCCCGGCCTTTTCCCACAGGTCGGCGGCAGGAACGGTTTCATCCACCACCGTCAGATTGGGATAGCCCGGGATCCCCCGGGTCACGAAGTCCAGCCGGGCCGGGTCGGCCTCTCCCGTCAGGTGTACCCGGTAGAAATCCGAGCTGCCCCCTCCGGGCAGGCGATCCAGCACCTGATCCAGCGGCCTGTCTCCGGCCCGGATCTTCAGGTCATAGAAACGAGGCCCCTCCACGGGAACAAATCGGATCTGCGCCCGCTGGTCCAGCTCCACGATCAGAGCGCCCTTGACCCCGGTTTCGTCGTAGCCCCGGCCCATGGGGCATCCGGGCCATGCGCAAAGCCCTGCCCCGGCCTCAAAGCTCCCGCCCTCGTGGATATGTCCCAGCGCCAGATAGTCCAGCCCTGCCTCCCGCACCTGTCCGGCGCTCACCGGACAATAGGGGGAATCGGTGGTGACGGCATCCCCGTGGAGAACCATCACCGCATGGCGCTCCTGACACCGGGCCACAAACCCTTCCAGCAGCGCCGGACAGCTCCTGCCGGTGAAGGCCGCACCGTATACCCGGCAGTCGAGGCTGGGCAGACGGAAGGAGGAGATCTCCTGAGTGCGGAAGATATACACATTTTCCGGCCAGTTTTCCCGGAGCCACGGGCTGTTTTCCCCATAATAGTCGTGATTTCCCGGGGCGATGAACACCGGAACCTCCATCTGCCGCAGTCCGGCGCAGACCGCCTGATACCCCTCTCCCGTGTAGGGCCCGTCGAACAGATCCCCGGCCAGCAGGACGAACTGACATCCCTCCCGGCGGCACAGCTGGGCCATCCGCCCGGGCAGCTCCAACAGCTCCTGCCGCAGAAGCGCCCGCTGCTCCGGGGAAAAGCCCCCCAGCGGCGCATCGATGTGCCAATCGGCACTGTGGAGAAATTTAACCATATATATCCGCTCTTTCCGCCTTCAGGCATTTTCCCGTGGCCCCGTCGATGGTGAACAGGCAGGCATTGAGCTTGGTGGGGCCGTCGGCACAGCGATAGCGCTCGTACAGCTCCCCCCGGAACTTGTCCACGGACAGCTTGGGCTGGATGCCCAGCACCGACACAGCGGGGCCGGTCATGCCCAGATCGGTGACATAGCCCGTCCCCTTGGGCAGAATCTGGGGGTCTGCCGTGGGGACATGGGTATGGGTTCCCCAGACCGCACTGACCTTTCCGTCCAGCATATAGCCCATGGCCAGCTTTTCCGAGGTGGCCTCGGCATGGATCTCCACCAGGATCACCTTGGCGTCGATCTTCTTGAGGATCTTGTCCATGAGCAGGAAGGGGTTGTCCGGGGTGTAGTCCATGCCGCAGCGGCCAATGAGATCCACCACCGCCACCGATCCGATCTTCGTCTCGTAGACGCCAAAGCCCCGCCCGGGCTGCTGAGGCGGCAGATTGGCCGGGCGCAGCACATAGGGACAGTCCTCCAGAAAGGGGACGATCTCCCGCCGGGAAAAGGTGTGGTTTCCCATGGTGATGACATCCGCTCCGGCATCGAGGATCTCCTCCCCCTGCCGGGGGGTCATCCCCAGATTGCTGGCATTTTCTCCGTTTACGATGACGAAATCCGCCCCGGTGTCCCGTTTGAGCCTTCGCAGGCTCTTGGCCAGCCGGGAAAGCCCCGGATCGCCCACCACATCGCCTACCGCCAATACCTTGAGTTCCATTTTACTGCCTCCTCTGCAAATAATAATATAGTATATACGAAAATCCTCCGGCCTGCAATCACCGGAGGGTATTTTTTTCACCTCCCGGGGCATAGACTCTCACCAGATCAAAGGAGGGATTGCCTTGAAACGAATCATTGCCGGCCTTGCCCTGCTGGCGCTGCTGCTTCCCCTGCTGGCCTCGGCTGTCCGGGCGGAAGCCCCCGCCTATCCGGGAAAGGCCTACTGCCTCATGGATGCGGAAACCGGAACCATCCTGCTGGCCCACAACGAACACGAGCGGCTGGCCCCGGCCAGCGTCACCAAGATCATGACCCTGCTGCTCATCATGGAGGCGGTGGACTCCGGCCAGCTGGACTGGAAGGATCCCGTCACCGCCTCGGAAACCGCCGCCGCCAAGGGCGGCAGCCAGATCTATCTCAAGGTCGGAGAAACCATGTCCGTGGAGGAGCTGGTCAAATCCATCGCCGTGTCCTCCGCCAATGACAGCGCCTGCGCCATGGCAGAGGCCCTGTGCGGCTCCGAGGCGGCTTTCGTGGAGCGGATGAACGAAAAGGCCCGGGAGCTGTCCATGGAGGACACCCACTTCGTCAACTGCACCGGTCTGGACGACAGCCCGGAGGCCCGGGAGCATCGAACCTCTGCCCACGACATCGCCCAAATGAGCCGGGAGCTGCTGGTGGGGCATCCCCAGATCAAGCGCTTCACCACCATCTGGATGGATTCCGTCCGAAACGGCAGCTTCGGTCTGAGCAACACCAACAAGCTGGTGCGCTTCTATCCGGGCTGCACCGGCCTCAAAACCGGCTATACCTCCGGGGCAGGCTTCTGCCTCAGCGCCAGCGCTCTGCGGGAGGATCTGGAGCTGATTGCCGTGGTTCTGGGCTGTGAAAGCTCCAAGGAGCGTTTTGCCGCCTGCCGCTCCATGCTGGATTTCGGCTTCGCCGGATTTGCCCGGTACGAAGCCCAGCTGCCGCCCCTTTCCCCCATCCCGGTGACGCTGGGCGAAACCGACCAGGCCCTGCCCCAGCTCAAGGCCCCCTGCCGCCTGCTGGTGGAAAAATCCCGGCTGCCCCGGCTGGAAACCGAGCTGACCCTGCTGCCCCAGCTCTGCGCTCCCCTCTCCAAAGGCGCCGAGGTGGGCTATGTCCGCATCTTCGAGGGAGCGGAAACGCTGCTTCGGATGCCCCTCGTGCTGCCCGAGGACATCCCCCGTCTGAGCCGGGGCGCCCTGTTTTCCATGCTCCTTCGCCAGCTTGCGCTGGGCGCATAAATCCTTCGATCTGAAAATTTTTTTCAAAAATTCCGGCCTTTGTGGGAAACTGCCAAAAAATATGCCGAAAATCCGTCAGGATTCCGGCTTGCATAAGCTCTTGCGCCATGGTATCATTTAGACATACCGGCGAAGTGTGTCTACTCCACAAAATAGGCCCGTTTCGCTAAAAAAGGAGGAAATTTTATCCCACATGACTCGTGGTGCGGCAGTGTGGAGACCTGTCGTAATGCAGTGTCACCCTTCATCGGTGACTGCGAGGCCATACCCTGCGGATGCAGTATGGTCAGAGTCCGGAAAGCTATGGCATCTTTAACTCTGAAAAACATCAAGAAAATCTACCCGTTCAGCGGCGACGACGAGAAGGCAAACAAGAAAAAGAAGAAGAACGGCGAGGAGCCTAAGAAAAAGACCAACCTGCAGATCACCGATAAGGGTGTTGTTGCTGTGCAGGAGTTCTCTCTGGAGATCAAGGACAAGGAATTTATCGTTCTGGTCGGTCCTTCCGGCTGTGGTAAGTCCACCACCCTGCGTATGATCGCAGGTCTGGAAGAAATCTCCGAGGGCGAGCTGTACATCGGCGACCGTCTGGTGAACGACGTCGCTCCTAAGGATCGTGACATCGCAATGGTTTTCCAGAACTATGCTCTGTACCCCCATATGACCGTTTATGACAACATGGCTTTTGCTCTGAAGCTGCGTCACACCCCCAAGGATGAGATCGACAAGGCTGTCAAGCAGGCTGCTGAGATTCTGGACATCACCCAGTATCTGGGCCGTAAGCCCAAGGCTCTGTCCGGTGGTCAGCGTCAGCGTGTTGCCATTGGCCGTGCTATCGTCCGTAACCCCAAGGTTATGCTGATGGATGAGCCTCTGTCCAATCTGGACGCCAAGCTGCGTAACCAGATGCGTGCTGAGATCATCAAGCTGCGTGAGCGTATCAATACCACCTTTATTTATGTTACCCATGACCAGACCGAGGCTATGACTCTGGGCGATCGGATCGTCATTATGAAGGACGGCTTCATCCAGCAGATCGGCACGCCTCAGGAGGTCTTTAACCATCCCTACAACCTGTTCGTTGCCGGCTTCATCGGCACTCCCGCTATGAACCTGTTCGACGCAAAGCTGGTCAAGAAGAACGGCAAGTACGCTGTCGAGCTGGCAAACCTCTGCGTGGAGCTGTCCGCTGAGAAGCAGGCTGCCCTGACCAAGAATCAGGTCGCAGAGCAGGATGTGGTTCTGGGCGTCCGTCCCGAGCATATCACTCTGGACAAGGAAGGCATCCCCGCAAAGGTCGATGTCTCCGAGATGATGGGCTCCACCGTCCATCTCCATGTCACCGCCATGGGCCGTGATGTGGTTCTGGTCGTTTCCACCATGGATATGACCGGTGCAGAGGTCGCTGCCCTCAACAACGGTTCCAATGTCAACTTCAACTTCGGCGGCCATGTCTGCCATGTCTTCAACAAGGAGACCGGCATCAATCTGGAGGCTTAATTGCCCCGGCGGCAGCCGTTTTGACTGACCAAGCATAATATGATACGGTACAGTCCATCGGGCTGTACCGTATTTTTTGTGTCTGAGCCGACGATCTGCTTCGATTCGGTATAAACCTTTGCCGCTTCGGTTAGAGTTTGAAAGCCGATGTCAAGCCGTACGCACATTTCATTTCGTAGAAAATCCCGTTTATAAATTGGTAAAAACGACAAAGAATGGCCCCAAATTCGCTTTTATCCCGACTTTTCCTTGACAAACCCCTAAATCGGCGCTACTCTAATTAACGCAGTCTGTATCACGGCACTGTGGAGCGCCACAGGAGAAAGCAGACTGTATGACGGTCAGAGATCTGGAACCAGACTTTGATCCATTATGATTTATTGCGGCTGCGCCGCATGAGATAGGAGAATGAACATGAGTTATAACTGCCAGAACATTTTGCAGTGGACCGAGGCACAGCTCAAGTATCAGTACGATGTGTCCCTCACCGACGCCACGCCTCAGGAGCTTCACGAGGCTCTGGGCAACGCCGTTATGATGGCCATCAGTGAAAACTGGACTGCCTCCCGAAACCAGCGCAAGGCCCAGCGCAAGGCCTACTACTTTTCCGCCGAGTACCTGATCGGTCGGCTGGTCTATTCCAACCTGTTTAACCTCGGGATTCTGGACGAGATGAAGGAGCTGTTCGCCAGCCGGGGCGTGGATCTGGCCTGTCTGGAGGAGATCGAGGACGATGCTCTGGGCAACGGCGGTCTGGGCCGCCTGTCCGCCTGTTTTCTGGACAGCGCCGCCAGCTGCAACCTGCCCCTCAGCGGCTACGGCCTGCGCTACCGCTTCGGCCTGTTCAAGCAGAGCTTCGATGACAACGGCAGTCAGGTGGAGTCCGCCGATGACTGGACTCGCTTCGGCGATCCCTGGTCCTTCCGCCGCTATAACCATACCGTGAAGGTTTCCTTCCCCGACCATACCGTTCTGGCTGTGCCTTACGATGTGCCTGTCATCGGCTACGGCACCAACAACATCGGCACCCTGCGCCTGTGGCAGTGCGAGGCCGAGAGCGAGCTGGACTTCAACGCTTTTAATAATCAGGATTATCTCCGTGCCTTGGATCAGAAGAACAAGGCCGAGGACATTACCCGTGTCCTCTACCCCAACGATTCCACTTGGGACGGCAAGCGCCTGCGCATCAAGCAGCAGTATGTGCTGTCCTCCGCCTCCCTTCAGGATATGCTCCGGGTATTCAAGCTCAACCACGGCAATGACCTGCACAAGTTCAGCGACTTCTACGCCGTGCAGCTCAACGATACCCACCCCGCCATGTCCATTCCCGAACTGATCCGTCTGCTGATGAACGAGGGCATGAGCTTCGACGAAGCCTTCGAGGTGGCCCGCAAGACCTTCTCCTACACCAACCACACCGTCATGGGGGAGGCTCTGGAAAAGTGGCCTCTGGATCTGCTGCGCAGCGTGGTTCCCGACATCGTGGACATCATCTGCCGCATCGACCACAAGCTCCGTACGGAGCATCCCGGCCTGTTCGTCATCAACAACGACATCGTTCACATGGCCAACCTCTCCGTCTATGTGGGCAGCTATGTCAACGGCGTGGCCGAGATCCACTCCCAGATCCTCAAGGACGATCTGTTCCGTGACTGGTATCAGGTGTTCCCCGACCGCTTCCAGAATAAGACCAACGGCATCACCCCCCGCCGCTGGATCGGCCTGTGCAACCCCGAGCTGACCCAGCTGATCGAGTCCCGCATCGGCGGCGACTTCCTCAAGGATCTGGACGAGCTGACCCAGCTCAAGCCCCAGATCGACGAGAAGCTGGTGGAGGAGTTCAACGCCGTCAAGCGCACCAAGAAGGAGCAGCTCTGCAAGATCATCGCACAGAAGGAGGGCGTGGAGCTGAATCCCGACTTCCTGTTCGATGTGCAGGTCAAGCGTCTGCATGAGTATAAGCGCCAGCTGATGAATGCCCTGTCCATCATGGACATCTACTTCCGCCTCAAGGACGGCAGCCTGCCTAATTTCCACCCCACGGTTTATATCTTCGGTGCCAAATCCGCTCCCGGCTATGCCAGAGCCAAGGCCATCATCCGCTATATCAACCGCATCGCCAACCTGATCAACAACGATCCCACCGTTTCCGACAAGCTCAAGGTGGTCTTTGTTCAGAACTATAATTGCTCCTATGCCGAGCATATCATCCCCGCCGCCGACATTTCCGAGCAGATTTCCCCTGCCGGCACGGAGGCCTCCGGCACCGGCAACATGAAGCTGATGCTCAACGGCGCTGTGACCCTTGGTACTCTGGACGGTGCCAATGTGGAGATCGTCAAGGAAGCCGGTATGGAAAACAACTATATCTTCGGCTCCACCGTGGAGCAGATCAATGCCTGCCGGGACAGCTATTATGCCCGGGGCATCTATGATAACAACTGCCGCCTGCACCGTGCCATCGACACGCTGGTGGACGGCACCGTTCCCACCGACAGCGAGCAGGCCGACCTGTACCATGCCCTGCTGGACGGCAATGGCTGGAGCCGTGCCGACTGCTATTACCTGCTGCTGGATTACCAGTCCTATGTGGACGCCAAGCTTCAGGCCAATGCCGATTACTGCGACCGGCAGGCCTTCGGCAGAAAGTGTCTGGAGAACATCGCCTCCGGCGCCAAGTTCTCCTCCGACCGCACCATCCGTCAGTATGCCGAGGAAATCTGGCATATCCGTCCCACGGAGCTGAACTGATTGAATTTTACCCGGCAAAAAAGCCCGTTTTCTTCGGAAAACGGGCTTTTCGTTTTTTTAGCTTCGATGCTCTGTAATGGGTGGGATCGCCCCGGATGGATCCGCCTCCCGGAATCGGAAGGAATAGACCACATAATCCTCCCGGCTCTCCTGTTCCATCCGCAGCTCCAGCAGCAAGGCGTTGATCCGCCCCTGAACGGGCAGCACCAAATCACCGGCAACGGAATCCTGCAAATGGGAGGCCAGCTCCCGGTATTGCTGGGCGGCCTTCATGCCGTGGAACACGCCGTTTCCCCGGATCTCCCGGCACAGCGGCCCCAAGCCCCGATAGGTCAGCGTCCCGTTTGGGGCCGTCTCATACCGAGGCGCCCGGATGGAATGTACCTCCAGACGCTCCGGCCCCTGTGGGAACACAAAGGATTTATACTGACAGCAGCCCATGCTGTTCCTCCTTTCTCCCGGTTGCCAAGCCCCGGCGCTCCAGAATGATCTGGTTTTCCTGACAGGTTCTGTGGATCTCGTTCCAAACGCAGCCCGAGAAGGTCACCCCGGCGTACTTCTGATAGACCGTCAGAGAAAAGGGGCTGCGTTCCACCTCCGGCTCCGGCTGGCCCACGGGAATGGTCTGGATCAGCCGGATCTCCCAGCCGCCGACCCCCGGTGTGATGCCCGAGGGGGTCTGACTTCCGGCGTCGCCGATCAGCCGCCGATGCTGATCCTGATGCTCGGAAAATTCCGTCACATAGGACAGCTCCGCCTGATCGATGGTGACCCACCAGCCCTTGGTCACGGGCTTCTGCTCGGGCAGCAGCTCCGGCACCAGCATTTTCCCCGTCACCGGCAGCTCAAAGCAGTCGCTTTCGCAGCGGTATTCCATATTTCCCATGGTACAGCGCAGGCCGTTCTGTTCCAGAACGCCCACCGCCGCAGCCGCCGTGATCTGACAGGCCCAGCCTCCTCCGGTTCTGGGGCTGATGATCCGAACCATCACCGTCACCGTCGCCGAGGGCAGATCCAGATTCCGAAGCCCCACCGTTGCCACAGCCTTGGTAATGACGGGCGACGGGGCTGCGGCAAATTCCTCTCCGGCGGCAATGCCAGCCTCAGAGAGCAGGTTCAGCACCTTCAGGAGCCACTCTTTTCCCATGCCTCCGTCCCTCCTTCCACGCACATGGCCCAAATACAGGCGATTTTTTCCATCCCCCAAATGGGCTGGGCCGTCCGAACCACATAGCTGCGGCCCTCCTCCGTCAGTCGGTCGCCCTGCTGGAGCTGGGGCTGGGGCGGGCCGATATAGATATACCGCCTGCGGTTTTCCAGTCCCAGCGGACTGGGGTGGAGCTTTTCCAGCCGGTCGATCCGACCGGTATCACTTTCCAGCATCCCCCAGACCTGCTCCCGAAGCTCCCCCCGCACCAGTGTCAGGGGTCTGCCGAAGCAGCGGAGCATCTTCCCCACCATCCGTTCCATGCTACACCCCCCGAAATGCAAAGCGGTCTCCCCGGAAGGGGGTCAGGATCCGATCCGCCTGCTGCCGCAGGCCCGCACCTCCCGTTCCTTCGGTTCGCTGCACCGTCACCGTACCTGCGGTGAAGCGCTGAACCGACCGGGCCTCGTCTGTCTCCATAAAATCCGCCATGGCATACAGCCCTCCGGCCAGGATCCTTGCCCTTCGTCCCTCGGGGCTGTTCCATTTTTCATTGCCCCCGGCCTCCATGGCGGCGTCTTCGGCGGCACAGAGGGCATGGAGCAGATTTTTCTGCTCCGTGTCCAGCCCTTCCCCGGCCAGAGAAAGGGCTTGGGCATAGATTTGCTCCGTCAGGCTCATACCTTCAGCACCTTGACGGCGCCATCGCAGATCTTGCCGAAGCCGGAGATTGCGGTGATCGCCGCCCGCTCCAACTGGCGGTCGATGAGCTTGTCATATTCCACCAGCACATCTCCGGCCCGAACCTGTTCCAGCGCATAGCGGCTGTCCAGACCGATGAGCATCCCGTCAGCCACACAGCCGGTGCGGTGCAGCTGGGCGCCCAGAGGGGTGGACAGCTTGCCGGTACCCTGAAAATTCAGACCGGTGAGGGGATTCTGCAATTCGGGGATCTTGAGCATTTTGGTCATGGTAGCGCTGTTGCACAGCAGGCCGTTCATGGTGTAGGGGTCGAACTGGCCCCAGAATTCCACCAGCTGATCGTAGCCCAGCTGGCCCTTCTGCCCGGAAATGGGAGAGGTTCCCACCTGAAAAACCGGGGCAGGATTCTGGTTTCCGTCGCCGTTTACCAGCACCTCCACCGCATCCTGAAGCTGCATTTTCTGGATGTAGCTGCCGATCTGGCGCAGCATCACGCCGAACAGATCCAGCTTCTGGAACCGCACGGCCTCATAGCTTGCCACCAGCATCCGTCCCCGCTTGGTCAGATTGATGAGATGATCCTTGGTCTTGACTCTGGTGGCCGGGATCTCAGCCCCTTCTGCCACCCGGCGCAGACCCACGGCATCCTCGTCCGCCTCGGAGTAGATGGAGCGATAGTCCATGGCGTCGATGACGGTGGTGGTAGCGGTGATGGAGGGCAGGATGTCATTTTCCTCCATGCCCTGCCGGACGGCTCGGGCGATGTACTCGGGGAACAGCACCGCAGAATCCATGCTGCGGAAGAACTTCTCCACGGTGGAGGAGCCTGCGCCCTTGACCTTGATGCCGAAGCGCTTGAGCTGACGCTGGAAGGCGTCAGTGCCCTCCAGTGCCGTACCCCGATAGTTCTCACTGGGATCCAGACTTTCCAGCACCTGAGAGAAATTCATCCCCTCCTGACGGTACATTCCCTTTTCCAGCTTCAGATGATCGTAACCCATTCTATTTCCTCCTTACAGCTCGATGACGGCGGTCTTGCGGACGGTGTCCACGGAAACCACCAGATATTCCTTCGTACCGGCGGCCTTCACGCCGCCCTGACCGTTGGCCTGCAAGGCCGTATAGCCCAGAGCAGGGGCTGCGCCGGTGTAGGGCAGCCGGCAGAAGCCGTGGAGCTGAACCGCCGCTGCCCCTTTGCGCAGGCTCTCCACCATGCCGCAGAATTTGTCCCCATCCAGACAGGGGACGACCTTGGAATCGGCCCCGATCTTGCAGACCTGACCGGCCTGCCCCTCGGTGCAGGCAAAGCTGGCACTGATGCGTCCGATTTCCTCAAACGATACCTTCATACTTGTTTCCTCCGTTCAAAATTTATGTGTTCCGGATGGCTCCGGCGCCACTCAGATGAGATAATCCCCGGCAGGCTCCTCCTGCTCCCGGGGGTGGCGAAGCTGCAACTGGACGGGATAGCGCTTTTGGGCCTGCTGTTCCAGAGCGGCCTTGAATTTCCGCAGCTCCTCCGGGGCCATTTTCCCGGCAGCGCTGCGCAGCACCTCCTCCTCCACCCCCAGCTCCAGACTGAGGCAGAGCCTTACCACCTGATTTTCCAGTTCCCTGCTGTATTCCCTCCCCAGCTGGGCCAGCTTGAACAATGTCCTGTATTCCTCCTGTGCGCCATAGCGGTCGGCCAGCTCCTTGAGCCGGATCTTTCCCAGACCCATGCCCTTGAGGACTCCGGCCTCTCTCTGGGCCGGAACCGCCACAAAGGAGAATTCGTAGGCGTCCATCGGCTCCTGCAAAATGGCATAGCAGGGGGTTCCCTCGTAGACCTCGCCCTTCTGATGACCGCAGCTGCCATAGTCGCCGCCGCAGATGGAGCAGACGCTCCGGCCCATGGCGCAGCCCACGGAGACTTCCTTTTTGATCCCGGCCTCGATGTCTGCGATCCATTCGTCCCCGGCGCCGCCTCTGCGGATGTAGGCCCAGGCCTTGATGTAGCTGACCCCCTGTTCCTCCACCACCTCGGTGGCAAAGATCCGGGCCAGCTGGCCCTCGGCGGACCACTGATGGTCTACGATGCCGCTTTTGCCCAGAAACAGCTTGGCCAGACCGGGCAGCGCCCGGGGATCGAACCGCTCCCAATCCCGGTCGGGCTGATCGTCGCACAGCCGCAGAGAGAATACATACACATCCTCCTGCCCCAGCCGGGCCTTAGCCTGAGCGTTGATGGCCTCCAGCTGGGCCGCCGTGGGGGTACCGCCGCCCACGGCCTTGGTTTCCTTTTTGATTTCCAAATTTATCCCTCCTTCTCCAGATTCTGCCGGATCTCCATGGCCTGTGCGGCCCACAGTCCGGCCTTTGCCTCCTCGGTGATGTCCTGCAAGCTGATGTCGTTCCAGCGGATCTTCACCCGGGGATCCAGTCCCTCCAGCGCCAGATAAGTCCGACAGACCTTTTCCAGCATCGGCTCCACCGCTCTGCGCAAGGCCCAAAGCTCACTGGTCAGAAGATCCACCTGCTGGGCGCTCATGCGCTCGGTGGTAGACCAGCTGAAGCCCAGCAGGAAGGGCGGCAGTCCGGTTTTGGAGATGAGCTGTTCCAAGATCTGCCGCACCGGCACCTGAGAATCCAGAATGGGGCTTTCCCCGCCGATGACCTTGATCTCCACATCGCCCACCGCCACGAAATCCCGGACGGTTCCGTTTTTCCCATCCTCCATGGCTCTGGCCCATTCTGCGGCGATCTGCTGTCCCCGGTTCTGGGCGGTGTCCGGGTCTAAGCCCTCCTCGCCCTTGCAGATGACAGAATATCGGATGTTTCCGGCCCGTTCCCAGTTGACCCCCAGAGTGTGATAAATTTTCATGAGGATCTCCGCCAGAAAGGGCATCCCCCGGAACAGGCTCACCCCATAGGGGCTTCCCGGCTCGGGATGGAGGGTGGTAAAGAGCAGAAGCTGCTGATAGGGCAGAGGCCGGATGCATCCCTGACTGTCCTCGCCGCACAGCTCCACCTCCAGCGGGTTTTCCCCCTCCCGAATCTGCAAGGCCGTCACATCTCCCCAGCAGACCGCCTGTAATCTCCCGCCGCTGACCACCATTTCCCCCACGGCTCTGCCGTAGGTCAGCAGGCTGTCCAGATAGCTCCCCAGGAAGCTGTCCATGCCCACCTGACCCATGCCGCAGGGTACGGTTTTGAGGAAGTCCTCCAGCTGCCGGGTCACGGCCTTGGAGGGACATTCCACCCGGAAGCCGCCGCAGAGGCGCACCAGCTTTTCCACCGCCGCATCCAGTACCGGGATGGCCTCCCGAACCTGCCGATAGATCCGTTCCTCTCCGCCGCCCAGAGGGGTATAGCTGCGCAGACTGCCGAAGGGATGCTGTTCCCCTCTGCGGATCTGGCACAGGGCGGCCGAGCCGGGATGTTTCTTTCGTTTCATACATTCGCTCCTTTCAAACGCTTCGCTCCACGCTGCCCACCGCAAAGCCCCCGGTACGGGGCTTCAGGGCCGTGGACACAAAATAGCGCATATCATCCATGGCGTGGTCATGCTCCTTTCGAACCTTGTCCCGGGTTCCGGAGCTGAGATCCCAGACATACTCCTCCATTTCCCGGAGGCAGTCCCGACAGCCGTCACAGATGACGATCTCGCCGTTTTTGAGTTTTTCTGCGGTGGCCCGGATGCCGCTGAGGACATCGTTCTGGGCCTTCCGGACGCTCCAGCCCTTCTGCTTCAGCAGAGCCATGAAGCTGGCCGCCGAGGGATCCACAATGACCGACTGGATGGGTCTGTCCCCCACCAGCTCCCGCAGGGCCTGTTCGTACTCGCCGTCGGTCATCTGCCGCTGCTCCCGCCGGGAATCGAAGTAGAATTCCTTCACCCGGTAATAGCGCCCGCCGCATTTTCCCCAGAGGCCCATGCTGGTGGGATTGACCGTTCCATAGTCGCAGGATACCGTCCAGCCCTCAAAAGGCCCCGGCGGCACGGGCTTTGCCATTTCCGGCTGGAAAAAGTCATAGACCCGGCCCTCGGCCTGCGCCCACTGGCCCAATACGAACCGCCGGTAGAACACGCCGCTGTACAGCCGCTCATACCGCTTGCGGATCTGCGGGGTCAGGGAGGGGTTGTCCTCCATGGTAAAGTGCAGATGGAGGCAGTTCCGCTGGGGGGCATCCAGGATCCACTGCTTGTAGAACCAATGGCTGGGGCCGGCGGGGTTGCAGTTGAACCAGAGCCGGCTGCCCGCCACAGAGCATCGGGCGCAGGCCTGCTCCACAAAGCTGCGGGGCATCAGCACCACCTCATCCATAAGGATTCCGGCCAGCGTCATGCCTTGGATCAGGGAGGCGGAGGATTCATCCCGGCCGCCGAAGACGAAATACTCGTTTTCGTGTCCGGCAAATCGGAGGATGATTTTATTTTCCGTCCGTTTTTCCTTCCATGTGGCCCCCAGAGCCTGTAATTTGGGCAGCAGCTCTGACAGCACATTTCTGCGCAGAGCCGCAATGGTCTTGCCGCAGAGGGCAAAGCGCCGATGGTGGAAGCTCAGCTGCGCCCAGAGGAAAAACCCCAGCCCCAGCGCCGTGGTCTTGCCCGAGCGCACCGCCCCGTCCGCCACAATGGCCTCCCGGCCCTCGTATGGATTTCCGGGCATCCACCATGTCATGGCTGTTTTCTGTTTTGGGGAAAAACAGGTCATCTGTCCTCCCCAGCGGCCTGCAAGGCCTGTAAAAAGTCCTCGACCTGCGCCGTGTCCTCTCCTGCGGACTGGGCCAGCTGCTCCAGCGCCCGGAGCCGGTCAATGAGTTTGATTTCGACCATCCCCTTCTCGCTGCGCTTGATTTCACTGAGCAGGCTGAGATCCAGCTTTTTGAGATCCCCCACCTCCTCCAGCGCCAGCCGTACGCAGTCGTTGGGCTGACCAAAGGCCAGCTCTGCCAATCTTCTGGTCACATCCTCCCGGCGGATCTGACCGCTCTGGATCCGGCTCCTGAGGGTGGAGCCGGAATGTTCCTGTTTGCTCAATCGCCAACCTCCTTTCAATCATGGGGGAAAATTCCCGGAGATTTGCACGAACCCGTGCATAGAAAAAAGAATTTCCAAAAAATTTCTGCCCTCCCGGGGGAATCGGTTGACAATTTTTCCCCCGGAGGTATAATGAATCTATCAATGGGCCTCGGCCCTCTAAGGAGAAAAACTATGGTCTATCATATGAATGTAGCAGGTCTGGAACGGGATCTGCCGATCTGCCCGGTGTCCGATACCCTTTCCATCGCAGGCTTTGTGATCTTCGGCGATCCGGAGCTGACCGTGGCCTGCGCCCGGGAGCTGCTTCGTAAGGCCCCCGCCTATGACTACATCGTGACCGCCGAGGCCAAGGGCATCCCGCTGGCCCACGAAATGGCCCGTCAGGCCGGCGATTCCAAATATGTTCTGGCCCGGAAATCCCCCAAGCTCTATATGCGGGATCTTCTGGAGGTTTCCGTCCGCTCCATCACCACCGCCCGGGAGCAGAAGCTCTATCTGGACGGCGCAGATGCAGCCCTCATCCGGGGCAAGCGGGTGCTGATCGTGGACGATGTGATCTCCACGGGAGAAAGCCTCAGTGCGCTGGAGGCGCTGGTGGAGAAGGCCGGCGGCGAGATCTGTGGCCGGATGGCCATTCTGGCCGAGGGTGAGGCGCAGGAGCGCCCGGACATCACCTATCTGGAAAAGCTGCCCCTGTTCCACCCCGACGGGACTGTGATGGACTGATCTCTGCATAAAAAAACGGCGAAACCCGATGGTTTCGCCGTTTTGTTGAAAATTTCTTGCAAATATGGGGAAAATAGCATATAATTTTTTTATCTGTCAAATGAACAAAGGAGTCCTTTTCATGTCCCAGTCCTCCCTTCCCTCGGAAAACAAAATGGGTACCATGCCCATCACCAAGCTGCTGGTTCATATGGCCCTGCCGCTGATCGTCTCCATGCTGGTTCAGGCCCTGTATAACATCGTGGACAGCATCTATATCTCCCGGGTGTCGGAATCCGCCGTCACCGCTCTGGGACTGGCCTTCCCCATCCAGAACCTGATTATCGGCTTTGGGGTCGGTACCGCCGTGGGTGTCAATGCCCTGCTGTCCCGCTCTCTGGGGGAGAAAAATCAGGAGCAGGCCAATCTGGCCGCAGGCAACGGTCTGTTCCTTGTGACGGTATTTTCCCTGCTGTTTGCCCTGTTCGGCCTGTTTTTCGCCCGTCCCTACTTTGAGATGCAGTCCTCCGTCCCGGAAACCGTGGCAGGCGGCAGCGCCTACCTTGCCATTGTGAGCATTTTCAGTCTGGGCTGCTTTGTGCAGATCCTCTGCGAGCGGCTGCTGCAAGCCACAGGCCGGAGTATGCTCTCCATGGTGCTGCAAGGCTCCGGCGCAGCCCTCAATATCCTGCTGGATCCGATTTTCATTTTCGGCTGGATGGGGATCCCCGCCATGGGCGTGGCCGGAGCCGCCATTGCCACGGTTCTGGCCCAGTGGATCTCCGCCCTTCTGGGTATCTTCCTCAATCTCCACTATAACCCGGATCTGCACCTGTCCCGGCGCTACCTCAAGCCCCACGGCGAAGTGCTGCGGGGGATCCTCTCCATCTCCGTTCCCTCCATCGTGATGATGTGCATCGGATCGGTGATGACCTTCGGCATGAATCAGATCCTGCAAGGCTTCAACGAAACCGCCACCGGCGTGTTCGGCATTTACTTCAAGCTCCAGAGCTTTGTGTTCATGCCGGTATTCGGCATCAACAATGCCACCATTTCCATCATCGCCTACAATTACGGCGCCCGAAAGCCGCAGCGGGTCATGTCCACCGTCCACCATGCCATGACCATTGCCGGCTGCATCATGGTTCTGGGGATGCTGGTCTTCGAGCTGGTTCCGGATCTGCTGCTGGGGATCTTCGATCCGTCGCCGGACTTTTTGCGGTTGGGCCGGGTGGCCCTTCGGGTCATCGCCCTGAGCTTTCCGCTGGCAGCCATTGGCATATCCCTCAGCGGCTTTTTCCAAGCGCTGGGGAAAAGCACCTACTCGGCCCTTGTCTCCCTGTCCCGTCAGCTGGTGATCCTGCTGCCTGCGGCCTATCTTCTGAGCCTGTCCGGGCAGGTCGATCTGGTCTGGTGGTCTTTCCCCATTGCCGAGGTGGGCAGCTTTGCCGTCTCCCTGTTTTTCTATTTCCGGCTCTGCCGCAAGACCGTCCAGCCCCTTTATCACTAGACACCGCCCCACCGGCCCAGCCGGTGGGGTTCCTATTTCTCCAAAAGTCTCACAGTGTTTCCCCCTTCAGCGCCAAAAACGCCGGACAGAAGCATCTGTCCGGCAGAAATTGGAGCGTATTTTGGGATCAGAACCGCTCATGCTGATCCACATCCAGCACAAACAGCACAATGCCGCCGCAGTGAACAGGGATGGGAACGGAGGTCACGGTGAGGGGAGAGATGCTGGTGCCCATGGTGGAGGTGGCCACCTGATATTCCATCTCCGTCCGGCGGCCATAGCGCTTGAGGATCTCCAGCGCCTTGGGCAGATCCTCGTGGTTCAGACCGATCATAATGGTGGCATTGGGCTTTTTGAGGAAGCCGCCGCTGGAATTGAGGACGGTCACATAGAAGCCGTTGCTGTTGAGATCCTCCACGATCCGGCGGTAATCATCATTCTGGATGATGGCAAAAATCATCTTGTCACACTTGGGATTGTTCATAAAAATGCTCCTTTGCTGTGTATGGTATCAGGCTGGCAGCTGGGCGCAGCCTGAAAAGTCGAAGGCCCGGGCGCAGCTGTGCAGGGTGGATCCGGGGGACAGCCCCGGAAGATCTGGTTTTATTTTACACCAACAGGCCGGAAATTGCCAGCAGAAAACCGCCGGAGCCAAAATTTTATTTTCGTCGGCAAAATCCCCGGCCTTTCGGGAAGGCCGGGGAGCGGACACAGGCTTCAGGGAGAATTGGAGGCTTTATCGTTTTGTGTCCTTTTTGTAGCTGTCCAGCACCATGCCGGTGAGGGCAAACAGGGCAAGGCCGTTGGGAATGACCATCAGCTGGTTGAACATATCAGACAGATCCCACACCAGCTTGTTGTCTGCCAGCGTACCAAGGAAGATGAAGGTCAGCGCCAGCACGAGGAAGGGCATCCGGGCCTTTGCGCCGAACAGATACTGCATATTGATCTTTGCGAACAGGTTCCAGCCCAGAATGGTGGAGAAGGCAAAGAAGAACAGGGTCACAGCCACAAACATATTGCCGAAGCTCTCGCCGAACACGGAGCCGAAGGCCGTCTGGGCCAGATTGGTATTATTGAGGACATGGACCACATCACCGGTGTACCCTGCGGCCAGAGGGCCGTCGGCGGTGTAGAGGGTGGAGATGATGACCAGAGCGTTGAGGGTCAGCACCACGAAGGTATCGATGAACACGCTTGCCATGGCAACCGTCCCCTGCTCATGGGGATTCTTGACCTGAGCCAGTGCGTGGGCATGGGGGGTAGAGCCCATACCGGCCTCGTTGGAGAACAGGCCCCGCTTGGCGCCCTGACTGATGGCGATCTTGAGGGCGGTGCCGAGGCCGCCGCCGATGATGGCCTGAGGCATGAAAGCATAGCGGAAGATCATCCCGAAGGTCTCGGGGAGGTAGCGCAGGCGCATGACCAGAACGGCCACCGCACCCAGCAGGAAGACCACTGCCATGATGGGAACCAGCTTCTCCGTGACGGAGGCCAGCCGGGACACACCACCCACGAAGATGAAGCCGCAGATGACGACCAGTGCAATGCCCACCACCCAGGAGGGGATGCCGAAGGCCGTCTCGATGGTGGAGCCGATGGAATTGGACTGGACCATACAGCCGAACAGCCCCAGCGCCAGCGTGATGGCGATGGCAAAGAATCCGGCCAGGAACTTGCCCAGCGAGCCCTTGAAGGCGGTGGTGATATAGTAGACCGGGCCGCCCAGAATGGTGCCGTCCTTTTCGACCACCCGGGTCTTTTGGGCCAGAGTGGCCTCGGCATAGATGGTCGCCATGCCGAAGAATGCAATGAGCCACATCCAGAAGATGGCGCCGGGGCCGCCTATCAGAATGGCGCCGGCGGAGCCGACGATGTTGCCGGTGCCGACCTGTGCGGCAATGGCCGTGGCCACCGCCTGAAACGAACTCATACCGCCGCCGTGATCTCCGCCGTGAAAGGAGATGTCACCGAAGATTTTCTTGAGGCCGGCGCCCAGATACCGCACCTGAATGAATCGGGTTCGGACGGTGTACCAAAGCCCCACGCCCATCAGCAGGGCAACCAGAATGTAGTCCGACAGATAGGTGTTGATGGTGGTTACAACTTTTTGAATGATTTCCATGATCGAGTTCCTCCTAACTCTTTGATCTGCCAAAGCAGGGTCTGCCGCCGGAAGCTCTAAGCCCTGCTTTTGTACCATCCACTCTATCACGGAATCGATTAATCGTTGGCAAATGTGGGATTTTCCCCCGGTTCTTTTGCCAAACATTGGCCAACTCTTATGTATTTCTTAGTTTTTCCCCTCCGAAGAAAATGAAAACCGAAGGCCCGTCCGGGAGCCTTCGGTTTTTTCGGTTTGGGAATTCCTGTTTTACAGGAACAGACTGCCCAGCTGATAGACCGCAAAGGTCACGATCCATGCCACCGCCAGCTGGAACAGGGCGGTGAAGAACATCCAGCCGGTGCTGTTGGACTCCCGGCGGATGACGGCCAGCGTGGCCGCACAGGGGATGTAGAGCAGGGAGAACAGCATCAGGCACAGGGCATTGAGCGGCCCGAAGCCCGAAGCGCCCAGAACCCCCAGCATGGTGTTCATGCCTGCGGCGGAGGTGAGATTGGACACATCAAACAGCACCGCACAGCTGGAAACCACCACTTCCTTGGCGGAGATCCCGGCGATCAGAGCCACGATGATCTGCCAGAAGCCCAGACCCACCGGGGCAAAGAAGGGAATCATCCAGTTGCCCAGCACGGAGCCGAAGCTCTCGGACATCTCGGTGGTATAGCCGTGGGGGCCGAAGTTCAGGATGACCCACATGAGGATGGAGGCGATCAGAATGGTGGTTCCGGCCTTGGTCAGATAATCCTTGACCTTCTCCCACACATAGATGAAAACCGTGTGGCTGCTGGGCATTTTATATTCCGGCAGCTCGATGAGCAGATAATTTTCCGATTCCCTGCGATCCAGCAGGTGGATGACCTCTGCCACAGCCACCGCCACCAAAAGGCCGATGAGATACATGGAATAGGCCACCAGCATGGCATATCTGGGGAAGAACATCTCGGAAAACAGGATGTACACCGGCAGTCTGGCGCTGCAACTCATGAAGGGGGTCAGCAGCATGACCTTGAACCGGTCCCGCTTGTTCTCCAGCGCCCGGGAGGCCATGATCGCCGGGACGGTGCAGCCAAAGCCCAGAATCATGGGGATGAAGGCCCGCCCGGACAGCCCCAGACGGCTCATCAGCCCCTCCATCACATAGGCCACCCGGGCCATATACCCGGTATCCTCCAGAAAGGCCAGCGCAAGGAACAGGATCACGATGTTGGGCAGGAAGGACAGGATGCCGCCCACACCGGCGATGATGCCGTCGGTGACCAGAGAGCAAAGCACCGGGGAGACCCCCGCAGAGGCCAGCAGCACTCCCACGCTCTCAGAGAGCAGCTCCACCCCGGTTTCAAAATATCCCTTGATGAAATCGCCCAGCGTAAAGGTCAGCAGGAACACCAGCGCCATGACCCCCAGAAAAATGGGGATGCCCCAGATGCGGTGGGTCAAGGCCCGGTCGATCTTCTCCGTCATGGCCCCCCGGCAGTCCTTGTTGACCACCACCTCGTCGATGACCTCCTGCAAGAAGTCATATTTTTCGTTGATGATGTCGGATTCATAGCTGCGATCCAGCACCTCGGGCAGCTCCACCGGGTATTCCTTGGTGATCTGGGTATCCTGATCCAGCAGCTTGATGGCATACCAGCGCAGATTGGTCAGCTGAGGATAGCGGCTGTGCAGCTGCTCCATGACCAGATCGATCTTATCCTCCAGCGCATCGCTGTACACCATGGCATATTCCTCGTGGTGATCGTGGCGATGGTGGGAGGTGTAGCTGTGCTGATGGATCAGCCGCTCCGGGGCGGCATGATCCTTGTGATGGACGGCGGCATGGAGCAGCACCTCCAGACCGGTCTTTTTCCGGGCGGAAACGGGGATCACCGGGATGCCCAGCATCTCGGGCAGCCGATGGGTGTCGATCTCCATACCCCGCTTTTCCACCACATCCATCATATTGAGGGCCAGCACCACGGGCTTGCCCAGCTCCAGCAGCTGGAGGGTCAGATAGAGGTTGCGCTCCAAGGCGGAGGCGTCCACCACATCCACGATCACATCCACCTCGTCGCTGAGGATGAAGTCCCGGGAGACCTGCTCCTCCATGGTATAGGAGGTCAGGCTGTAAGTACCGGGCAGATCCACCAGCCGGATGTCCATATTGTGTCTCTGGATGAAGCCCTCCACCTTTTCCACGGTGACGCCGGGCCAGTTGGCCACCTTGAGGTTTGCGCCGGTATAGGCATTAAACAGGGTGGTCTTTCCGCAGTTGGGATTCCCGATGAAGCCGATCGTCATTTTCTCTCTCATCTGATGCACCTCACCGTAATATTTCTCGTGATATTTCTGCCGAGGGCAAACCGGGTGCCTCTGATCTTGACGATCAGGATCCCGCTGCCCTTCTCATTCAGCACCTCGACCCGGGTGCCTCTGGTCATTCCGATGGCCTCCAGCCGTTTTTCCAGCTTGGACGGCAGGGAATTTTCCTCCACCGTGTAGCTGCTGCCGGTCTTTCCTTCACTCAGTACCATAGCTCTCTCCTTGTTCTGTCTCGCTCTGCGGTAAAAAAGCCCTGCCGGCTTCGGCAGAGCATCCCCGTTTTTATGTCCTACGCAGATTAGAATACATTATAGCACAGCAGAATCGGATTTTCCAGAAGATGTTTCCTTTTTTTCCAAAATTCTCCCCGGCAATTTCCCGATGATTTTGGTAAAACCGCCGGGTGTATGGGATGAACCGCCGCCCCCTCCGTCAGCCTCTGGGGAGAAGTAAGCGCTTAATAACCACCCGTCAAACAACGGCAGCAGGGCACTTTTTCAGT
>SAMEA104404100__coassemble_229_pt1 | contig 68118 bp, 60 predicted proteins | sample SAMEA104404100__metabat2_low_PE_102 | metagenome-assembled genome bin SAMEA104404100 (sample SAMEA104404100) | Balaenoptera acutorostrata | reverse complement strand
TTGACCAGCCCCGTGCGAATTCGTTGCAGGCCGGTGCCTGCCGGAGAGGGGATGAAAAGCCATCCCATGACTTCCGAGCCAGCGTCACCGGGCACGGGTCTGCCCATAGAGAACCGACCATCTCCGTGCGAATTCGGTGCAGGCCGGTGCCTGCCGGAGCAGGGGTAAAAAAAGCCCACCCGATTGGGTGGACTTTTATGGTGGACGATATAGGACTCGAACCTATGACCTTCCGCACGTCAAGCGGATGCTCTAGCCAGCTGAGCTAATCGTCCATATTTTGTTTTGTTTGTTTCGGGGTGTCCCTCGGAACAAGATGCATTATATTACAGGAATCCTGTTTTGTCAACACCTATTTTTGATTTTTTAAAATATTTTTTTCAGAGGGCTGGACGGCCTGAAATCTCCCCCACCGGGGACTGCGGAATCCGTAACGGAAAAGAGGAAAAAGATACGAAAAAACCCTTGACGAATTGCAAAATTCCTGATAAAATGAGTAAGCCGCATCGAAGGGGTTCTAAGCGTGTGCGCCTGCACAGCACCCTCAGAGCGAGACTACAAACCGAAGTAGGTGAATTTAATGAAAGCAGTTATCGTTACCGGCGGTAAGCAGTATACCGTCGCAGAGGGCGACATCCTGTACATTGAGAAGCTCAATGCTGAGGAGAACGCTACCGTGAAGTTCGACGAGGTTCTGGCTGTTCTGGACGGCGAGAATTCCAAGATCGGCGCTCCCGTTGTGGAGGGTGCCTCCGTCGAGGGTACCGTCGTCAAGAACGGCAAGGGCAAGAAGCTGACCATCTTCAAGTACAAGGCTAAGAAGAACGAGAAGAAGAAGATGGGCCATCGTCAGCCCTACACCAAGGTGCAGATCAACAAGATCGCTCTGTAAGGCGTGAGATCATGACCAAATGCGAATTTTTTACCGAGGGCGAGAGAATCACAGGATTCTCCGTTTCCGGTCACAGTGGATACGGCGAGGCCGGTACCGACATTGTCTGTGCTGCTATTTCTGCCGTTGTCACCATGGCGGAGGCCACCATCAACGATGTTTGCGGTGCCAAGGCCAAGGTCAGAGTCAAGGACGAAAACGCCCGGATTACTCTGATGCTCCCCGCTTCCTGCGATGAGGAGGATACCGTACAGGCCGTTCTGGCCGGTATGATGCTCACCCTCACCGGTATGCGGGACGATTATCCTGATTATATCGAAGTTTTGGAGGTGTAACACCATGCTGAAGATTGGTATTCAGTTCTTCGCTCACCATAAGGGCGGCGGCTCCACCAAGAATGGCCGTGATTCCGAGGCAAAGCGCCTGGGCGTCAAGCGTGCGGACGGTCAGTTCGTTCTGGCCGGCAACATCCTGGTCCGCCAGAGAGGCACTCATATCCATCCCGGTGTCAATGTCGGTATCGGCAGCGATGACACTCTGTTCGCTCTGGTTGACGGTACCGTCAAGTTCGAGCGCAAGGGCAAGGATCGCAGACAGTGCTCCGTTTACGCAGCACAGTAATGCATTTATAAGGTGAAGGGCTGCTGCAAATACTTGTAGCAGTCCTTTTTCTGTTCTGCCCTGACAGATTCCTGAGGGAGCCTCCGGAAGCTGTGAAGTCAGAAACCTGTTCCCCATTGATAAGGAGGATATTCTATGTTTGTTGATAAAGTACGCATCACTGTCATCGGCGGCAGGGGCGGCGACGGCGCCGTGGCCTTCCACCGGGAAAAATATGTGGCCTCCGGCGGCCCCGACGGCGGCGACGGCGGTCACGGCGGCAGCGTGATCTTACAGGTCAACGATAACCTGACCACCCTGCTGGACTTCCGCTACAAGCGCAAGTATCAGGCCCCCTCCGGCATCGCCGGGATGGGTCGGAAAATGGCCGGAAAGCGGGGCGAGCCGCTGGTCATTCAGGTTCCCCGTGGCACCGTGGTCCGGGACGCCGAAACCAATCAGATCATTGTGGATATGTCCACCGGCGAGGATTTCGTCATCGCCAAGGGCGGCAGAGGCGGCTGGGGCAATGCCCACTATGCCACGGCCACCCGTCAGGTCCCCCGGTTCGCCAAGGCGGGCCGCAAGGGCGAGGAGCGGGATGTGATCCTGGAGCTGAAGCTGCTGGCCGATGTGGGTCTGGTGGGCTTTCCCAATGTGGGCAAATCCACTCTGCTCAGTGTGACCTCCAATGCCCGTCCCAAAATCGCCAACTACCACTTTACCACCCTGTTCCCCAATCTGGGCGTCATCTATGTGGAGGAGGGCGTGAGCTTCGTCATGGCCGACATCCCCGGCATCATCGAGGGCGCCGCCGAGGGCGCAGGTCTGGGCCACGATTTCCTGCGGCATATCGACCGCTGCCGTCTGCTGGTTCATGTCATCGATGTCTCCGGCTCCGAGGGCCGGGATCCGGTGGAGGACTTCGACGCCATCTGCGCCGAGCTGGCCAGCTACTCCGTGGATCTCAGCAGCCGGCCCATGATCGTCGCCGCCAACAAGGTGGACATCATGGATCCCGACAGCGACAATCTGGAGCGCCTCAAGGCCCATGTGGAGGCCGCCGGCTGTGAGCTGTATGAGATCTCTGCCGGAACCACCCAAGGTACCAAGCAGCTCATGCGCATCATTGCCCAGAGGCTTGCAACCCTGCCCCCCGTCACCATCTATGAGCCGGAATATATGCCGCCTCAGGAGGAGAGCGTGGATCCCGAGGACATCGAGATCGAGCATAGCGGAAACCTTTGGATCCTCACGGGCCGCTGGCTGGAAAATCTGGTCATGGATATGAATTTCGAGGAGTACGAATCGAGAAATTATTTCGATTTGCTGCTGCGGAAGGCCGGATTGTTCCAAAGATTGGAAGAAATGGGCATTCAGGACGGCGATACCGTGGATATTTACGATTTTGAATTTGAGTATCAGCGCTGATGGATAAAAAAATAGCAAATTGTGCAAAAATGTTTTGCCATTTTCGAGAATATCTTGTATAATAACAGGGACGCAAGGTTTTGCGTCCCTGTTGATTTTGATACACTCTGATGATGGAGGGAAATATAATGATCTGCAATTTAAACCAGTTGTCTTTTCAGCAGTACGGTTCCATTGATTCCGAACGGGTCACAGCCAGAAATCTGGCCCAGAAGGGCGTGGAAAGCCGGATCATGGAGCTTCACGCTCTGGATTCTGCCGTGTACCGCAGTGAGGGTCAGGTCTGGGTCTGCAATGACAGCAACATGACGGTGCTGAGTGTTTCACAGGACGGGAAGGAATATCAGCACTTCTATCTGGATAAGGTGGTCTGCATCAAGCCCGGCGTCTGCTTCACCCTGTCCGCCTATCAGGAGACTTCCACCGTCCAGATCGCCGAGGAACAGCCCTTGGAGCAGGTCGGGGTTCTGACCCAAGAGGACAAATACCGCATTAGACGCCGCATCGATGTCAGCAGCATCTATACCTTCTTCTACCACGAGAAGGAAAAGGGCTTCATCTTCCCCGGCGAATCCCACAGGCCGCTGGAGCTGACCTATGTGGACAAGGGCAGCATCCATTCCGTGGCAGACGGCAAGGATATGCTGCTCAATCAGGGGGATCTGGTGATCTACGGCCCGGATCAGTGGCATATGCAGTATGCCGATGTGGATGTTTCCGCCAGCTATATCACCATCAGCTTCGATCTGGAGGGCGAATACCCGGAGCAGCTGCTCAACCGCAAGTTCACCATCCCGCAGGCGGCGGTTCCCAGCCTCCAGCAGATGCTGCGGGAGTATGATCGGATGGACGAATACTCCGAGGATCTTCTGATCTGTTCCCTCCAGTCCCTGCTGCTGACGGTGCTGAGAGAACAGTCCTCCCCGGCTGCCACCAAGCTTAGAACCACCAATGCGGTGAACTCCGAGAACGAGATCATCCGCAGAGCCCAGCAGTTCATCAGCTCCCATGTCCGGGAGAAGCTGACCGTGCCGCTGGTGGCCCGCCATGTGGACGTCAGCCCCAGCTACCTCACCGCCCTGTTCCGCAAGAATCTCCAGATCTCTCCCGGTGAGTATGTCCGCCGGGTCAAGCTTCAGGAGAGCAAGCAGATGATCCGGGAGGACAATATGAACTTTACGGAGATTGCGGCGGCTCTGCAATATTCCACCGTCCATCATTTCTCCCGGCAGTTCAAGGACAAGTTCGGCATCACCCCCACGGAGTATGCAAAATCCGTCCGCTGATCCCATCAAAACAGAAATTCCGCTGTGCGTGGCACAGCGGAATTTTTTCTAGCCGATGCGGTCGGGGCCGGTTTTCAGGATCTTATCAAACCGGGCAAAGAACACGGTGGCCGTGGTGGCAGCCGCCAGAATGTCGCTGACCGGCTCGGCAAGGAATACCGCAAACACCTTGTTCTCAAAGAAGAAGGGCAGGATGAAGATCAGGGGGATCAGCAAAATCAGCTTTCGCAGACAGGCCAGCAGCAGACTGACCTTCGCCTGCCCCAGCGCCATGAAGGTCTGCTGACAGGCCACCTGAACGCCCATGGCAAAAATACCGGCCATATAGACCCGCATGGTCCAAGCGGTATGCTCGATCAGCTCCGGGGTGTTGTTGAAGATCCGGACGAATACCTGAGGAACCAGCATGGTTGCCAGAAAATACAAGGTGGTGGCTCCGGCACAGACCAGCAGCTCCAGCTTGAAGCACTGCTTGACCCGGTCGTTTCTTCCGGCACCGTAGTTGTAGCTCACAATGGGCTGACAGCCGGCGGTCAGGCCCTGAATGGGCATGGAAATCAGCTGGGAGCAGGAGGCGATGATGGTCATGGAGGCCACCGCCAGATCGCCGCCGAAGTGGGACAGGCTGGCGTTGAAGCAGATGTTCAGCAGGCTCTCGGTGGAGGTCATCACGAAGCCAGAGGCGCCCAGCGCCAGCGCCGGCCCAAAGACCGAGGGGATGAGCTTCATGGAGCCGACCCGGAGCTTGAGCCGGGACTTGCGGCCCATGGTCAGGAACCACAGGACAAAGGCAGCAGAGACGGCCTGAGAGATGATGGTGGCCGTGGCAGCGCCCCGGACGCCCAGCTTGAGGCCGAAGATCAGGATGGGATCCAGAATGATGTTGGTGACAGCGCCGATGACCACCGTAGCCATGGAAATGGCGCTGAAGCCCTGAGCGGTGATGAAGGGATTGAGACCCAGCGTCAGCAGGACGAAAATGCTGCCGGACACATAGATCCGCATATAAATGAGGGCATAGGGCAGGGTGGCGTCACTGGCACCGAACAGCCGCAGCAGCGGCTCGGCAAAAATCAGCACCAGCGTAGTGAGAACCACGGAGAAGATGAGCAGCAGAGAGAAGCTGTTGCCCATGATCTTCTGGGCCTCCTCCTTGTTGCCCTGCCCCATGGCAATGGCGGCCCGGGGGGCGCTGCCCGAGGAGGCCAGCATGGCAAAGGCCATGACGAGGATCAGGATGGGATTACAAAGGCCCACACCGGTGAGGGCGTCGGCACCGATGCCCTCGATGTGTCCGATGTAGATGCGGTCTACGATGTTGTAGAGCATATTGACCAGCTGGGCCACCACACCGGGAACGGCCATTTTGAAGATCAATTTGGGGATCGGTGCAGTCCCAAGCTCTTCATTGGATTGTTTTCTGTCCATAAAAGTTCTTCCTTTCAGTTCGATTTTTCCATCCGACGGATGGCAGCCAGAAGCTTTTGGATGATTTTGTTCCAATTTTCCATGTCCTCCGGGGTCAGATCCTGCCCCAGAAGCCGGAAAAACTGCCGCTGGGCGGCGGTGATCTCCTCGGTCAGCTCCCGGGCGGCGGGCTGGAGATGCAGATGCACCGTCCTCCGATCATGGAGATCCGGCAGCTTGCAGAGAAGGCCCCGGGCTTCCAGAGCAGCCACACTCTGGGACACATGGCTTTTGGCGATGCCCCGGCGGCTGACAATGTCGCTGGCCCGATCCAGCGTGGGATTGTTGCACAGAAACAGCAGCACATCCAGCTCGTTCTGGGTCAGATGCCATTTTTTACAGCACGGCTCCAAGGCCCGGTGATATTGTTTGCGGAAGCGGAGCATATGATCCATATAATCCAGCATGACAAACTCCTCCATATCGTTCGATTTTGAACAGACTATACTGTACCACATATGATTCCCCCGGTCAATAGAAAAAACACCCCTTTCCATCGGAAAGGGGTGAAAAAATACTTTTTTTACTTACCTGCCACAGCCATCTCCGTGAACAGCACATCGGGAGCGCCGAAATCCGAGGTCAGGCTGAATTCCACCCGGTCGGACAGAGCCTCCACCTTTTGGAGCAGCTGGAAGAAATTATCGGATACGGTGATGTTCTTCACCGGACGGATCTTTTTGCCGTTTTCCACCCAGAAGCCCTCGGCTTGCAGGGAGAAGTCGCCGGACTGGATGTTGGCTCCGGCATGGAGGCCGTTCAGCTCGGTGATGTACAGGCCGGTTCCCATATGGGCCAGCAGGGCCTCCTTGCTCAGCGCTCCGGCGGCCACATACAGGCCCTTCGGCTCGATGGATTTGGCATCCCGGGCATTGCCGGTGGTCTGCTTTCCCATGAGCTTGGCGTACATCCGGTTGTAGAGCAGGGTGTTGAGCCGACCGTTTTCGATGATTTTCTTGGTGTAAACTGCCACACCCTCCCCGTCAAAGGGACAGTGACCGAACTTTTCGGGGTAGAAGGGGTCATCCACCAGCGTCAGCTGGGGACTGCCCACCAGTTCCCCCTCCCGACCGGCCAGCAGGGTGGTTTTCTGATAGGCGCTCCGGGCGGAGAACACCGGGGCATAGGTGGCCAGCAGAGAACGGACGGTGTCCGCATTGAAGATCACCGGATATTTTCCGGAGTCCACGGATTCGGCCCCCAGCTTGCGCAGAGCGCCCTCCACGGCCTTGCGGACGGATTCCTCCTGAGACTCCTTTTCCACATCGGCGATGCGGTATTCCTCGGCGGCCTCCTCGCCGTCCTTGACGGCGGCGGCGACCCCATGGTAGTTGAGGCCGCAGACATAGCTGAGATCCAGACCGGCGGAGTTCAGCAGGGTCTGGGTCAGCCGCAGGCCGTTGGTGAAGCACTGGGTTCCCTCCACGATCTTGGGGGAGGCGGCATAGGTTTTGCGCTGGAGGGAGAGGGTATGAGCCTTCATTTCGGCGGTTTCCATCAGCGGCGGCACCGGCTCGCTGACCGTCTCATAGCAGGGAGAGCCTGCAAAGAGGGGAACCTCGTCCGGGTCGTCCAAAATCCCGGCGCTGGCACAGGCCTGCTCGCAGAGCTGGGCGGCGGCCTCGGGGGTCACCAGATCGGAGCTGGCATAGCCGGATTTTCCGTCCTTGACACAGCGAACCTGCATGGAACCGCTGAGGGAGTAGCTGACGGAGCTGATCTCGTCCTTGAGGGCCTCGGCCCCGGCGCTTTCGGTGGAGGTGATGATGATTTCATAGCCCTCGGCCCCCAGCAGCTGGGCAGCCTCGGCAACGGATCTCTGAATGGCTTCGGTATTCATTGTGCAAGCACTCCTTTCTTAGACCTGACCGCCCACGGTGATTTGAGAGACTCGGATCAGGGGCTGACCCACATCCACCGGCACGGAGCCGGAGGAGGAGCCGCACATTCCCTGAGCCGTCTCCAGATCCTGACCCACCATGTCGATGTCCATCAGCACCTCGCTGCCGGTGCCGATGAGGCTGGCGCCCCGAACCGGCTCGCAGATCTTGCCGTTGCGTACCAGATAGCCCTCCCGGACGGAGAAATTGAAGCCGCCGGTGAAGGGGTTGACGGAGCCGCCGCCCATAGCGGCGCAGTAGATGCCGTTTTCCATGGAGGCCAGAATGTCCTCGTTGCGGTCGGGGCCGTTGGCGATGTAGGTGTTGGTCATCCGGGAGGTGGTTTCGTAGGAATAATCCTGCCGTCTGCCGGAGGCGGTGTGGGGCAGACCCATCCGCCGCTGGCCCAGCCGGTCGATCATATAGGAGGTCAGGATGCCGTCTTGGATCAGCACCCGGCGCTGCATGGGATTGCCCTCGTCATCGATGTTGCAGGAGCCCCATGCATTGGGGATGGTGCCGTCGTCAATGGCGGTGACCTTGGGGTTGGCGATCTGCTTACCCAGCTTGCCGCACATCTGGCTCATGCCGATGCCCACGGAGCTGGCCTCCAGAGAATGGCCGCAGGCCTCGTGGAAGATGACGCCGCCGAAGCCGTTGGCAATGGCTACGGTCATCTTGCCGCTGGGACAGGGAACGGCCCGCAGATTCACCAGCGCCTGACGGGCGGCCTCTGCGCCGATGTCCTCAGGTCTGTGGGTCTGGAAAAATTCCATGCCCATGCTCCGCCCGGGGGAGCAGGAGCCGACCTGATTTTCGGTGCCGTTGGAGGCCACGGCGGAAATGGCCATCCGGGTGCGAACCTGACGGTCGGAGGTGTAGAGCCCCTCGGAGTTTGCCACCACGAAGGATTTTTCCATGGTGAGGAGGTTGCCGGTGACCTGAATGATCTGCTCATCGGCCTGAGCGGCCTTTACGCAGCCGCAGCGCAGGAGTGCGGCCCGCTCCGCCGCCGGCACATCGGTGGGTAGCAGAGAAATGGGGTGGATATTGGGGTTGATCCGCTCGGTGAGGCAGAAATCCGGGATGCGCTCCACGGGACTGCCCACGGCCTGTGCCACCCGCTTGGCACATTCGGTCAGGCCCGAGGGAGTCAGATCAGTGGTGGAGGCAAAATAGGTTCGGGTTCCCACAAAGCCCCGGATGCCCACGCCGCTGATGATGCGGTCGGAGGTGTTCTCGATGCGCTTGTCCGCATACTGGATATTGGAATTTCGGGAATATTCCCCGTAGACCTCTGCAAAGTCCGCTCCGCCGTGGAGGACAATGGAGATCAGCTGGGACATGATTTTTTTATCAAGCATGGCTGCTGCTTCCTTTCGGTTTCCATTTGAAACAGATTCAATATAGCATAGTTTTTTCCCTGTGTCAAAAGGCTTTCCCCGGTTCCAAGGGGGTTTTTCGGGAGAAATTCTACCAAAGGGGAGGGGAAAGGGCGCCCTTCGTAAATTGGAATCTGTAATCTTTGTGTAAATATTGATATTGCCAATTTTTTGGATTGTGATATAATGAATATTAGTGAAAGTGTTGAATTTTCCCGGGCCGTTTTCCCGGAAGATCTGTCAGCACGAGAAATAGGAGGAATGTACCCATGCAGTATTTAGGCGTTAACTATGAAATCAAGCACGCTCCCAAGCTGGATCCTGACTTCATCCCCTTCGGAGTCTGGTCTGAAGCTTACCTCAAGGGCGCAGAGAAGCCCCTGGCCATCGCTGTCGAGCGGGATCAGGGCAAGGTTTCTGTTCATCATACCTTCATCCACGGCACGGCCGAGCTGGCCGAGGCCGACTATCGCTATGTGGAGCGCTATGTGAAGTTCCTGCTGTGGTCCATCGGCGGCTTCAAGGTTTCCATCTGCGGCTGCTCCGAGATCGCCCAGAGACTCAAGAAGGCCTATTCCGTGGACGGCGAGCGGGCCTTCGATTACGACTTCTTCTTCAAGCTCTATGAGCGCCATCTGGAGATCGTGGATCTGCCTCTGGATCAGTGCCCCGAGACCAACGAGAAGGCCATGCCCATCGGCGGTCATCTGGACGGCTGCCGCATCGGCTTCGACGCCGGCGGATCTGACCGCAAGGTTTCCGCTGTCATCGACGGCGAGTGCGTCTACTCCGAGGAGGTCGTCTGGTATCCCAAGCTCAACGAGGATCCCAACTACCAGTTCGAGGGCATTGTGGCTGCCATGAAGACCGCCGCCTCCAAGATGCCCAGAGTGGATGCCATCGGCGTTTCCTCTGCCGGTACCTTCATCGGCAACGCTCCCATGATCTCCTCTATCTTCTACAAGGTCCCCCGGGATCGCTGGGACGAGGTCAAGACCTGCTTCGACCGTGCCGCCGCTGAGATCGACCCCAAGGTTCCCTGCGTGGTGGCCAATGACGGCGATGTTTCCGCTCTGGCCGGTGCCATGGGCCTCAACAAGGGCAACATCATGGGTCTGGCCATGGGTACCTCTGAGGCAGTGGGCTATGTGGACAAGGACAAGAATGTGAAGGGCTGGATCTCCGAGCTGGCCTTCGCTCCCGTTGACCTGAATCCCGAGGCCATGCAGGATGAGTGGTCCACCGACTTCGGCGTGGGCTGCAAGTACTTCTCTCAGGATGCCGTCATCAAGCTGGCTCCCAGAGCCGGTATCGAGCTGGATCCCACGCTGGCTCCCGCTCAGAAGCTCAAGGTCGTTCAGGGTCTGATGGAGCAGGACGATCCCAGAGCCCAGCAGATTTTCCACGACATCGGTGTGTATCTGGCCTACGCCACCGTGCAGTACAGCCACTTCTATGACATCGAGCATATGATGTGCATGGGCCGTGTGCTGTCCGGCAAGGGCGGCGACACCATTCTGGAGGTCTCCAACGCCGTTCTGGCCGACGAGTTCCCCGAGCTGGCCAAGAAGTGCGAGATCATCGCTCCCGACGAGAACACCCGTCGTGTGGGTCAGGCCGTTGCAGCTGCATCCCTGCCCGAGATCCGTAAGTAAATTTCCCGCTTCCCGGGGCCAGTCCGGCCCCGGGATCATTTTTGAGGAGGATAAATCCAATGTTTTATAAAAATGCCAGAATTTTCACCGGCGATTTCCAGTTCCATACCGGCGCTTTTGAGGTGGTGGACGGCAAGTTCGGTGCAGTTCTGCCCGAGAATGTCCCTGCCGATGCCATCGATCTTCAGGGCGCAACCGTGATCCCCGGCCTCATCGAGGTTCACAGCCACGGCAACTCCAACTATGACTTCTCCGACGGCAACTACGAGGGTCTGAAGGCCATGGCAAAGTTCTATCTGGAGTGCGGCGTCACTTCCTTTGCCCCCGCCTCCATGACCCTGCCCTACGATGTTCTCAGCAAGGCCTTTGCCACTGGCCGCAAGCTGGCCGACGAGCGCCCCGAGGGCTGCTCCGTCCTGCGTGGCATCAACATGGAAGGCCCCTACTTCTCCATGAAGAAGAAGGGCGCTCAGAACGGCGCCTACATCAAGGACCCGGATTTCGAGGGCTTCAAGAAGCTCTATGACGAGTGCGGCGGCCTGATCCGCATTGTGGATCTGGCTCCCGAGCTGCCCGGTGCAGTGGAATTCACCGAGAAGGCCAGCAAGTTCACCACCGTTTCCGTGGCCCACACCGACACCGACTATGACCATGCCAAGGCTGTGTTCGACGCAGGCGCAACCCATATGACCCACCTGTACAACGCCATGCCCGGGATCCATCACCGCAACCCCGGCGCCATCCCCGCAGGCAACGAGAATCCCAATGTGCAGGCGGAGATCATCTGCGACGGTCTGCACATCCATCCTGCCTCCGTCCGGCTGGCTTTCAATATGTTCAAGGATCGGATGATCGTTGTCTCCGACTCCGGCCGCTGCGCCGGTATGCCCGAGGGTACCGAGTTCGATCTGGGCGGTCAGACCGCATGGGTCAAGGGCGGCGTGGGCCGTCTGGCAGACGGCACCATTTCCTGCTCTGCCTCCGATATGTGGGCCTGCATGACCAACTGCCTGAGCTGGAACATCCCCGAGGAGGAGGTCATCCGTGCCTGCACCTACAATCCTGCCAAGGCTCTGGCCTGCGAGAATGAGGTCGGCTCCATCGAGAGCGGCAAGGTCGCAGACTTCCTCATCATCAAGGGCAACTACGAGGGCAAGCGTGTGTTCCTGGCCGGTCAGGAAATCTAAGCGAAGCTTCCGGATCAATATCTGAAACTCCATCCCCGGCTCCGTCAGGAGCCGGGGATAAAGTCGCCGGGGGAGGCCCCGGGGCCAAAGTCGCTTTGAGGTGGTCAATAATCGTTACACCATTGGGTACCGCCCGGGTCGGGGAGTCCCGACAGCCGATTTCGCACGGAGCTGAGAGGTAGTCTTTTTGCCATTGGGCGTTCCCGGTAACGCTTGTGCGGAGCGCCTCCTAGCCTCCCCCCACGGGGGAGGTGGATTGCCCGAAGGGCAAGACGGAGAGGGGATGAAAAGCGTTCCCATAACTGCCGCAGTACCGTCACCGGGCATCGTTTCAGCCCTCAAATGACATACCATCCCCGTGCGAAATTCGGTGCAGGCCGCCGCCTGCCCCGGTAACGCTTTTGCGGAGCGCATCCTAGCCTCCCCCTTTGGGGGAGGTGGCACGGCGTAAGCCGTGACGGAGAGGGGATGAAAAGCGTTCCCATAACTGCCGCAGTACCGTCATCGGGCATCGTTTCAGCCCTCAAATGACAGACCATCCCAAAGCGAAATTCGGTGCAGGCCGGTGCCTGCCGGAGAGGGGATGAAACCCCTACCCATGACTGCTCTGTAAAATTCGGGCGGGTCAGGGCAAAAACGATAACCGACCATCCCTGTGCGAATTCGTCTTTGGTCCTTTCTGCGGCCAGAAAGGACAAAGAAAGGACAAAGAAAAAGCCCGACTCCTGACGGAATCGGGCTTTGAAGATACGCAATTAGTCTGCGACGTAGGGCAGCAGAGCGATCTGACGAGCACGCTTGATAGCGGTGGTCAGCATACGCTGATGAGCAGCGCAGGTACCAGTGGTACGGCGGGGCAGAATCTTGCCACGCTCAGACAGGTAACGGCGGAGCTTTGCGGTATCCTTGTAATCGATCGAAGTGACCTTGTCCACGCAGAAGGAACAAACCTTCTTACGCTTGCGGGGACGGACACGCTGTTCGTTAGCCATGGTAAATCCTCCTTTTAGCAATGTAGAAAATTCAAGAAATCAGAAGGGAAGCTGGGCGTCGTCATCTTCCAGCATGGCAAAATCAGAGACAGGAGCAGAAGCAGGAGCGGTGTAACCGCCATAGGACTGGTTTCCGCCATAGTTCTGGCTGCTGCGATCATTGCCATAGGAATTGCCGCCGAAGGAACCGCCGCTGTGGGCATTGTTCTCGGCGCTGCGCTTGCTTTCTCCGAAGTAGACATTGTCTGCCACGACCTCAGCAGAGCGACGCTTGTTTCCATCCTTGTCGGTCCAGCCACGAATCTGGAGCCGACCGGATACCACTGCCATGCTGCCTTTCTGGAAATACTTGGAGACGAATTCTCCGGTAGATCTCCAAGCGACACAGTCAATGAAATCCGTTTCCCGCTCTCCGCCATCCTTGGGAGCAAAATCCCGGTCAACAGCCACAGTAAAGCTGGTGACGGCGGTACCGTTTCCGGTCCGGCGAAGCTCGGGGTCACGGGTCAGACGACCCATGATGGTGATATGGTTGAGCATTTTATTACTCCTCCACGACGGTGGTCATGCCACGCAGGATGCCGTCGGTGATCTTCATCACACGCTCCAGCTCTGCGGGGAAGTCGGGCTTGGACTCGTAGTTCATCAGAACATAGTAGCCCTCGGTCAGATCGTTGATGGGATATGCGAGACGACGCTTGCCCCACTCATCGATGTTGGTCAGAGTACCCTCCGCCTCCACCATTGCCTTGAACTTTTCCACAAGTGCTGCGATGCCCTCCTCGCCCTTTGCAGGATCGATGATGTAGAGCACCTCGTACTTACCGGTAATCTTAGCCATGTTGTTTGCACCTCCTTCTGGACTTTTGGCCCCCGGTCTCGCCGGGAGCAAGGATTGTCTGCATTACAGACCTACTTATTATATAAGCTGAAAAACCGTTTGTCAATAGGATTTTTCTAACTTTTTCTGAAAAAAGGCCGCCAGTTTTTGCCCGTTTTTTGTCGGAATTTCCCGTTCCGGCAGCTCCAGCACGAAGCGCTCATAGACATTGATGACCTTGGTGCCGTGATATTCCCGTTCCCGGGTCTTATCCTGCCCATAATTGAGATGGACATGGCCGTGGAGCAGGTAGGCTGGGTGGTATTCGTCGATGAAATCCAGCAGGGTGCGAAAGCCCATATGGGCCGGATCCTCCGCATCGCCCACCCCTCTGGGGGGCGCATGGGTCACCACAATATCCACGCCGCCGGCCAGCCGGATGTCCCGGCGGAGCTTCTTCATCCGCTTCTGCATCTGATGGTCGGTGTACTGGTGGGGGCCTTCGTGATATTTCCGGCAGCCGCCCAGACCCACGATCCGCAGCCCCTTGTAGATGACCAGCTTTCCGTCGATGTCATCGCAGCCCTCGGGGGGCTGCTGCTCGTATCTATGGTCGTGATTCCCATGGACATAGTACACGGGACAGTGGGCCATGGTCACGAGAAAGGAGAGATAGGAGGCCTTGAGGTCGCCGCTGGAGAGGATCAGATCGTAGTCCTTGAGCCGTCCGGGAACATAGAAATCCCAGAGGGCCTGACATTCTTCGTCGGATACGGCAAGGATTTTCATAGTGACGGCTCCTCCTCTGCAAGTTCGTCTTGGGGATAGATGCCCAGCAGCCGCACCATGGGCCGGGATATGGGCAGCAGATCCTCATAGGCCGGGAAATCTCCCTGAATGTTGCTGCACAGCCAGTCACAGTGGAGCAGCTCCTCTGCGGACAGGCTCCGGGAGCCGTCGTTGATTACGGTGCCGTCCCGGGCGATGATTTTCCGGTGGAAGGGGTCGATGGCCCCGATCCGCAGGCCCTCCCGCAGCACATTGGCCAGATACCGAACGCCCTCCGGCACCCGGTCGGAGAGGGAGACGTCGATGACCTCGCTGTTCATGCCCCACCAGTAGTTGACGGCGTGACCGCTGGAGCGGGACTCCCAGCTGCCGTCCAGAATGGAGCGGACGACCTGCTCATAGAATTTTCCCCAGATCCAGACGGGGGAGCCGAGGGGGATCACCTGACCGTCGGTGCCGTAGATATAGGTGCCGTAGTCGGTGTAGCGGGGGTCATCCAAAGGAGCGTCCCGGTTGGAGATCACCCGGATGCCGCTGTTCAGGAATTCCTGCGTGGGATTGCCCTCCACGCAGGACCATTTGAGGTCGATGACCGCCCGGGGGTTGGTGAGCTGGACGCCCAGCGCAAAGGCGTTGATGGCCGCCGGGACGCCGTGGATGGGATAGGAGCCGACATAGCCGATGCGGTTGCTGTCGGCCATGGCCCCGGCAATGGCCCCGGTGATGAATTTCCCCTCGTAGATCCGGCTGTAATAGGTTCGCACGGAGGAATAGGGCATATGCACGGAGCAGTTGAGGATCTTGACCTTGGGATATTTGACGGAGATCTTCAGGGCCGGGACGATCATCTGGGGGGTGGTGGTGAAGATCACATCGGCCCCGGCCTCCACCGCCCGTTCCATGAGCTTTTCCACGGTTTCCGGGGTGTTGGCATGGAAATAGCTGTGGGTGACCACCTGATCTCCCAGAGCCGATTCCAGATATTTCCGTCCGGCCTCATGGGCCTTGGTCCATGCGGAGGCGGTATCGTCGCTCTGGTGGACGAAGGCCACGCTCACATAGTCCGGGCGGATGATCTTGGAGAAGAGATTGGTCTTGGCCTCGGCGGAGGGCTCGGTCTGAAGCACCGGATCCTTGGCGGTCATGGCCACCACATTGGGCCAGATCTGCTCCACGGATTTTTTGAGTTCTGCGGAGGATTTGCTGCCCAGATCGGTGTAGGGGAACAGCTCCAGCCAAAGCAGCAGGGCGTCCTCCGGCTCCACCGCCAGCTTTTGGCCGCCTTGGGCATAGAAAGCGTCCCGGAAATACTGGAAATAGGCCCGGAACCGACGGCGGTTCATCTCCGTCCATTTCTGACCGGGGGCAAGGCCGATGGCCTTGGTGAGCTTCTGATAGCTCCCGGGCTGGGTGAACTGGACGTCGTAGATCCCGGTGAGTCGGTACCAGTCCAGAAATTCCCGATAGGCCCGGATCCGGGGGGTGTCCTCCTTGGGGGGCAGCACCCGATGGACGATGCCGGTGATCCGGGGGGAGCCGTAATGGCGCAGCACACTGACCCGCTTATTGCCCTCCTGTACATAGAAATTGCCCAGATATTCATAGCAGACCACCGGATCCCGGATGCCCTCCTCGCTGAGATGGGCGTTGCACAGCTCGATCCACTTTCCGGCGAACTCGGTGCTGACACTGAGCAGGGGGGCAAAGCTGGCGGTGAAGGCAGAAATGCGGCCTGCGGTCTTGGTGCCGATGATGCGCTCACTGGGGATCTCCACCAGACCCACATACTGGCAGTTGTCGGCGGCGATCTCTCCGGCGATGTCGGTGAGAACGGCTGGGTTGGGGCTGCGGCCTTGGGCCAGAAGTTCCTTATATTCCTTCTGGGCCTGCTTGAGCGCAGACTTGTATTCATCGATTGCTTCCTGACGGCTCATGGCAAAAACCTCCCTAAAACAGATATTCTACCCCTTATCATACCGTTTTTTTCGTCCGAATGCAAGAAAAAACGGAGAGGAAACCATCCTCTCCGCAGAATTATCGGATTTTCTCTCCGTTCAGCACGGCCTCGCACAGATGGCCGTGGTCATAGCGGAGCTTGAGCAGGAAAAAGGGGGCGTCCTGCCACAGAAGATCCAGAAAAATCTGATCCCCCTCCCACTTGGGCAGCCGATCCAGAAAGGCCCGATCCACCCATTGCAGCTCGCCCTCGTTGCAGTCGGTGAGGGTTCCCTCGAAGCCGTCGGCGGTGAACAGGTACATGAATTCCCCCTGCCCGGGCGTTTCCGTCAGGAAGGTGATGACGCCCCGGCATTGCCACCGGGTCAGGGTCAGGCCGGTTTCCTCCCGGGCCTCCCGGAGCAGACATTCGTCCGGGGACTCGTCCCCCTCGAATTTGCCTCCGATGCCGATCCATTTATCCTTGTTGATGTCGTTTTTCTTCTTGATCCGATGGAGCATCAGCACCTGATCTCCCCGGGTCACATAGCACAGGGTCGTATTTTGCATGGCTTCTCCTTTTATATGGTATGGATGTGCTGCTTTTGTAGGGGCCGGTCTATAAAATCATGGTGATGGCGTGGCGCAGGTTTTCCACCCGGACGCAGTCATGGCCGTTTTCCTTTTCGCCGTCCAGCGTCCACGGCATCTCCGGGTCGGGATAGATGGTCAGCTCCGAGAAGGAGCGGAACAGCAGGGTCTTGCAGTCATAATTCTGGCTGCGCAGAGCGGCGATACATTCCGCCAGCTCCACCATATCCCGGGGGTTTTTCACCAGCAGCAGCTCGAATTTCCCGTCCTGCAAGTCCACCAGACTGGGATCGAGGGTCAATACGCCGCCCACGGAGGTGGAATTGGAGATGGCCCCGAACAGATAGTCCCCCTCGATGAGCTGTCCGTCCAGCAGGAACCGGGCATGGGTCTTTCGGATCTGGGGCAGCTCCTGAATCCCCTCCAGCACATAGGCCAGATGCCCCAGCGCATTTTTCACATTCTGAGGGGTGGAGTAGGAGGCCCGGGTGAAGGCCCCGAAGGAGGCCACATAGGTGAAATACCGATCCGCAAACCGGCCCACATCGTAGGGCGTGGGGGTTCCGTCCAGAATCCGCTGGGCGGCCTGCATGATGTTGGTGGGCAGACCCAGACTGGAGGCAAAGTCGTTGGTGGAGCCGCAGGGGATGTAGCCGATGGGCTTTCCGGCGCCGCTGCGGAGCATCCCGGTGACGGCTTCGTTGAAGGTGCCGTCCCCTCCGGCACAGACCACCAAATCGAAATCGGCGGCCCGCCGCCGGACGATCTCCGACCCGTCGCCCACCTTGGTGGTGACATAGGCCGTGACCTCGTAGCCCCCGGCATTGAACAGGCCGATCAGCTCCGGCAGAAGCCGATTGACCCGTCGGGTCCCGGCGCAGGGATTGATGACAAACAGCAGCTTTTTCATAAGATACCCCCAGACACAGATCATACATTGAATCACTATATTATAAGCGCAGAAGGAGCGCTTGGCAAGGAAAAGTGGGAAAATTTTTGCAGACGGCCCGAATTTCGGGAGAATGGATTTGACGAAGCGGCGGTTTTGCAGTATGATATATCCTGAGATTTTATCGAGAACAGGAGGAACGGATATGGAACTTGTCTGTCCCATCTGCGGCGAAATCCTGCGCCGTGGAGCGAAGCAGTGGGTCTGTCCGGCAGGACACAGCTTTGATGTGGCCCGTCAGGGCTATGTCAACCTTTTGACGGTTCAGCAAAAACATTCTCTCCATCCCGGGGACACCCGGGAGCAGGTGCTGTCCCGGCGGCGCTTTCTGGAAAGCGGGGCCTATGCCCCCATTGTGGCCCAGATGCTGGAGCTGCTGAAGGCCCATGGAGCCAGAGGCCCCATTCTGGATGTGGGCTGCGGCGAGGGCTACTACGGCACCCGGGTGGCCGAGGCATTGGATGGGGCGCTTTTGGGGCTGGATATTTCCAAGGAGGCCGTCCGCTGTGCGGCTGGAAGCTACAAGCAGGCCGACTGGATCTGCGCCACCGCCGCCCATGTGCCGGTGCGGGATCATGGAGCCGGACTGCTCATGAGTATGTTCGCCCTGACCCTGCCGGAGGAATTCCGTCGGATTCTTTCGGAGGACGGCCTGTTTTTGCAGGTTTTGGCGGCGCAGGATCACCTGATGGGCCTCAAGCACATCATTTATCCCGAAATCCTGCGGAAAGAAAAGGATTCTGTGCCGGAGCTTCCGGGCTTTCAGCTGGTGGAGAGCCGCCCGCTGCGGTTCGGGTTTACGGCGGAGGGAGCGCAGATCCAAGATCTGCTGTCCATGACCCCCCATTTCTGGCGCATCAGTGCGCAGGGAGCCAAACGGCTTCAGGAAACGGAATGTCTGCACGATACAGCCAGCGTGGTGCTGAACCTGTACAAACCAAAGGAGGAACAAAATGATTGAGAAGCTGAGAGCGGTGGAGAACCGCTATGAGGAGCTGTGCGCCAAGTCCGAACAGCCCAATTTTTACGAAGATCCCAAGAAGGCCGCCGCTCTGCTCCGGGAAAAGGCCGATATGGAGCCGATCGTGGACTGCTTCCGGGCCTATCTGGCGGCCCAGCAGGAGCAGGCCGACGCCGAGGAGCTGATGAGCGACCCGGAGATGAAGGAATTCTGTCAGGAGACCTTCCAGACCGCCAAGGAACGGCAGGAGGAGCTGTACCGGGAGCTTCAGCTGCTGCTGCTGCCCAAGGATCCCAATGACGAGAAAAGCGTCATCGTGGAGATCCGTGGCGGCGTGGGCGGCGAGGAAAGCGCCCTGTTTGCCCACAGCCTGTTCCGGATGTATTCCATGTATGCCGCCAAGAAGGGCTGGAGCATCGAGCTGATGAACTACAACGAGACGGAGCTGGGCGGCGTCAAGGAGGCCGACTTCGTCATCAACGGACGGGGAGCCTATTCCCGGCTGAAATACGAATCCGGCGTCCACCGGGTTCAGAGAGTGCCGGAAACCGAGTCCGGCGGCAGAGTCCACACCTCCACGGCCACCGTTGCGGTGCTGCCGGAAATGGAGGAGGTGGATGTGCAGATCAACCCCTCCGACATCGAAATGCAGGTGTTCCGGGCCTCCGGCGCCGGCGGTCAGCACGTCAACAAGACCTCCTCCGCCGTGCGTCTGATCCACAAGCCCACGGGCATTGTTGTTTCCTGTCAGGAGGAGAGAAGTCAGGTTCAGAACCGGGAAAAGTGTATGCGGATGCTGGCCTCCAAGCTCTATGAGATCGAGCAGGAAAAGCTGGACAGCGCCGTGACCGGTATGCGCCGCAGCCAGATCGGCTCCGGTATGCGAAACGAGCGCATCCGTACCTACAACTTCCCGCAGGGCCGGGTCACCGACCATCGGGTGAATCTGACCCTCTATAAGATCGACAACATCATGGACGGCGACATCGATGAGATCATCGACGCACTGGCCACTGCCGATCAGGCGGAGAAGCTCCAGAACGCTCAGAATGCATAAGCCATATTATATAGTATAAAGATCTGATAAAGAAGGAATCCCCATGAAAACACTGTGTCTTTCCTCTGCTGACCCCAAGGCCCCCCAGACGGCGGCAGAAATCATCCGGGCAGGCGGTCTGGTGGCCATCCCCACGGAAACCGTCTACGGGCTGGGCGCCAACGGTCTGGACGAACAGGCCGTCGCCCATATTTTCGAGGTCAAGGGCCGTCCGCAGGACAATCCCCTGATCCTCCATGTGTCGGAGCCTGCCGAAATGGAGCGCTTCGCCCGGGACATCCCCCCGGAGGCCTATCTGCTGGCGGAAAAATTCTGGCCCGGGCCTCTGACCATGATCCTGCCCGTCCGGGACATCGTCCCCAAGCGCACCACCGGCGGCCTCCATACCGTGGGCATCCGCTGTCCCGACAGCGCCGTGACCCGGGAGATCATCCGCAGAGCCGGGGTTCCCATTGCGGCCCCCTCGGCCAACATCTCCGGCAAGCCCTCCACCACCACGGCGGCCCATGTCCTCCATGACCATGACGGACGCATCGAGGCGGTGGTGGATGACGGCCCCTGCCGGGTGGGGGTGGAGTCCACCATCGTGGATCTGACGGAAAAGCCTGCCCGTTTGCTCCGCCCCGGCGGGATCACCCCGGAACAGCTGCGTCAGGTGCTGGGAGAGCTGGTGGTGGATGAGGCCGTCACCAGCCAGATCGACCCCACCAAGGTGGTCAAGGCCCCGGGGATGAAATACCGCCATTATGCCCCGCAGGCTCCCGTGGTCATCGTGTCCGGCAGCCGGGAAAAGGCCAGCGCCTATGTCCACCACTTCTTCGAGGAGGGGGATCGGGTGCTTTGCTTCGAGGAGGAGCTGCCCCTCTATGCCGACTGCCACCCGCTGGCCTATGGCCGGGAGGCGCAGGTGGAGAGCCTGAGCGCCGGGCTGTTCGACGCCCTGCGGATTCTGGACGACCCCAGCATCCATCGGGTGTTCGCCCGCTGTCCCGAGGGCGGCGGCGTGGCCTATGCCGTCCAGAATCGGCTGAAAAAGGCGGCGGCCTTCCATATTATCAATGCGGAGGAAGCGGAATGATTCTGGGCATCACCGGGGGAACCGGCTGCGGCAAGACCACATTGCTGGAGGAAATCGAGGCCAGAGGCGGTCTGGTGCTGGACTGCGACGCCATCTATCACGGCCTGCTGGAAACCGACCCGGCGCTGCTGGCGGCCATTGAGGCAAGATTTCCCGGGGTGGTGGAGCAGGGGAGCCTGCGGCGCAGGGAGCTGGGCCGGCGGGTGTTTCAGGATGCGCAGGCCCTTCTGGATCTGAACCGCATCACCCACGGAGCCGTCCGGGCCGAGGTAAAACGGCGGCTGGCGCAGGGGCCGGGTCTTGCCGCCATCGATGCCATTGCACTGGTGGAGGCGGAGCTTTCCGGGCTTTGTGATGTGACCGTTGCGGTGACGGCGCCCACGGAAAGCCGGGTTCGGCGGCTGATGGAGCGGGACAAAATCTCCGAGGATTATGCCCGTTCCAGAATCGAAGCCCAGAAGTCGGAATTGTTTTATGCACAAAATACGGATTATGTATTAAAAAATGATGGAACTCTGGCTCAGTTTCGGCAAAGATGCAGGGATTTTGTAGAAAATCTACTTTCTGCCCCGATTCCGGGGGCAGAGGTGGGAAACACCCGGAGAAATCCGGGGCAAGCCCCCAAAAGCCGCCCCTGAACCGCCGGAATTTTCCGAAATGCCGACTTGACGAAGGCCCGGGCTTGTGCTATTATAAAAGAACTTCCGTCGCTGTGGTGGAATCGGTAGACACAGGGGACTTAAAATCCCCCGGTAGCGATACCATACGGGTTCAAGTCCCGTCAGCGGCACCAGCATCCGGCCTCGACGCAGTACACTGCGTTGGGGCCGTTTCTTTTCTTCTTCCCCTGCAAATACCGAAAAAACCTGTTATTTCCGAAAGAAACCTTTGCGGCCTGCCCACCTCGGCAGGCCGATTTTTTTTGTCGGAGCGCTCCCGTGGGAGCAGCAGCGGCGGCAACCCCGGCCCGCCGCCGGAACGGCCCGGAGGACGGCTCTCGGGGTGGAATCCAAAAAGAAACGGGGACAATCGAAATAGATAAAATGAAAAAATGGAGTTTCGGAAACAAAATGCGAGAAAATTATTTTGATAGAAAAACAGAAGGAAAATTGTATTTTTCAGTCGTCAGATCCCGGATGACCGGGTAAAAAAAGCGTGGATTTCTTCGGTAAAAACAGAATGTTTGCAAAATGAAGCAGACAATCCATCATCATGTGACCTCCTGTAAAAATGAATTCAAATAAAATACATGATTATAATAATAAAAAACACGATAACATTCAATTATTCACGGAAAAAGTGGGGTTAAAAATGAAGTCGAGAATGCCTGAGATTAAGAAAGTGAAAAATATTTTGCAATTTCAAAAAATAAATGTTGCAAAACTGAAAAGAGTGTGCTAAGATAGGTTACAACATCCGAAAACAAAATTTGTTCTGCAGTCAAAGATAGCAACTCGGATAGGAGATCCTGAGGAAAGAACCTAAAATTCAATTTTATAGGAGGAAAAGAAAATGTATCAGAAACTGAAAAAGCCAGTCTCTCTGGCGCTTGCTTCCGTCATGGCACTGGGCGTTCTCGCCGGCTGCGGCGAATCCGACACTCCCGGCACCAGCAATGCGACCACCCCCCCTGCAACCGTTGCTACGGACACGACCAAGCCCCAGCAGGTTGCTTATGTAGATCCTTATGCCGATCTGGCTGCTGCCGTCGCCGCTGACCCCGACGATGTGGAAGCCTATGACGCCCTCTCCTCTGCTATTTATCACGATGAGCTGGGCGAGTTCCTGAGCTACTACGAGGAAGCTCTGGAAGAAAAAACCGACATTTCCCGCCGTTACGCTCTGATGGCTCTGGCCGAGGCAAAGCTCATGGAGAGCGCCGTGATGATGCCCATGACCACCAGAGGCGGTAGCTACGGTATCACCCGTGTCTGCCCCCACTCCGCTTCCTCTGTTATGTGGGGCGGCGACGCTGACCGGTTCCACAACCGCATCGTGGTCGAGGAGCTGCTCAAGGTCGAGGATCGGGAAGCTCTGAAGGCCCTGTGGGCCGAGAAGAAGGGCACCGGCGAGTGGCAGGATGCCGCTAAGGCTTACCTGACCGACCACGGCTACACCCTGACCCGGGATCACAAGGAGGTCTACGCCTCCGAGATCAAGAACTGGGATGCTCTGGCTACCTCCCGTCAGCCCGACGGTCAGGTTTTGGTTCAGACCTATGACTGCTTGGTGGAATATGATTCCGAAAATGTCCTCCAGCCCGCTCTGGCTGAGTCTTGGGAGATCTCCGAGGACGGCCTGACCTACACCTTCAAGATCCGTGAGGGCGTGGACTGGGTCGATGCACAGGGCCGTTTCGTTTCCAAGCTGACCGCCGATGACTTCGTCGCCGGTATGCAGCATATGATGGACGCCGCCGGCGGTCTGGAATTCCTGATTGACGGCAAGATCGTCAACGCACACGAGTATATCACCGGTGAGATCACCGACTTTGCTGAGGTCGGCGTCAAGGCTGTGGATGACTACACGCTGGAGATCACCCTGACCGAGCCTGTTTCCTTCTTCCTGACCATGCTGCCCTACGGCTGCTTCGCTCCCATGAGCAGAAGCTACTACGAGTCTCAGGGCGGTAAGTTCGGCGCTGACTACGATCCCTCCGCTGACTCCTATAAGTACGGCAAGGGCCCCGACTCCATCGCCTACTGCGGCCCCTTCGTCGTGACCAACTACACCCCCGAGAACACCATCGTCTTTAAGGCCAACGCTTCCTACTGGAACCCCGAGGGCAACAATCTGGATTCCGTCACCCGTCTTTGGAATGACGGCAAGGATCCCACCAAGGCCTATACCGACGCCATCGCCGGCACCATCGACGGCTGCGGCCTGAACGCTGCTGCTGTGGAAGCTGCCAAGAAGGACGGCAAGTTTGACGATTATGCAGGCATTTCTGCCACCGACGGCACCTCCTTCATGGGCTACTACAACCTGAACCGTGCCGCTTATGTCAACACCAATGACGGCGTTTCCGCTCCTTCTCCCAAGGACGATGCCGCTAAGGTTCGCACCACCGCCGCTCTGCGGAACGATCACTTCCGCCGTGCCATGAGCTTTGCCACCGACCGTGCCGCCAGAAATGCACAGGCCGTCGGCGAGGAGCTGAAGCTCAACGCACTTCGCAACTGCTACACCCCCGGCACCTTCGTTACCCTCGAGGACGAGGTCACCGTTGACATCAACGGCAAGGCAACCACCTTCCCCGCAGGCACTGCTTACGGTGCAATCGTTCAGGCTCAGATCGATGCAGACGGCATCGTGATGACCGTTTGGGATCCCGCTGCTGACGGCGGCATCGGTTCCTCCGACGGCTTCGACGGCTGGTACAACCCCGAGGCTGCAAAGGCCGAGATGGAGCTGGCGGTTGCCGAGCTGGCCGCTATGGGTGTGGAAGTCTCCGCTGAGAACCCCATCTATGTGGACTGCCCCTACGAGGCTGCTGTGGAAACCTCCAAGAACAGAGCCAATGCTTACAAGCAGGGTCTTGAGAGCGTGCTGGAGGGCAAGGTCATTGTCAATCTGGTCGTCTGCAACACCCCCGATGAGTTCCGCTACACCGGTTTCCAGACCGAGCTTGGCAAGGAGTCCAACTACGACTTCACCGACGGCTTCGGCTGGGGCCCCGACTACGGCGATCCCTCCTCTTACCTGGACACCATGCTGCCTGACTACGCAGGCTACATGATGAAGAGCTGCGGTATCTTCTAAGTCGTATTATTTGAATGAAGGATGGAAGGATGGACACAAGTCCATCCTTCCATCTTTTTTAGGGGGAGAACAAAACAGATACCGATAGAATCCAAAAAGATACGGCCTGATAAAAAATACCTCCCGGCGCTTTGCAGCTATCAGACGGAGGAACTGCAAAAATCGGGACGCAGGGCCGGGAATTTCAAAAAACAGAGCGACGAAATGAAAATAATAACCAAAAAATGTGCAGGATTTTGTGAGAAATACCAGACAATTTTCAAATTTGCAGCAAATAAATCTCCATAAAGGCCGGTGGTGTAAAAGTTGCATAAATTTTATGAACGGATTGCGTTTTTTGGTTGAAAAATACTCCTTTTTATGGTACACTGGTGTTTGTGAATTTTTATACGGTGCCAGGACCGGCTGAAGATCCACAAACTCTATTTTGCACACGATGCAGGATAAAACTATCATAAATTGGAGGAAAACAAGAATGAAGAAGTTTCTGTCCCTTCTGCTTGCACTGACCATGGTTCTGTCCATGGCAGCCTGCGGCGGAAAGACCGACCCGACGACCCCTTCTGCCGACAAGACTCCTGATTCCAGCAAGCCTGAAGTTCAGGATCCGGAATCCGGAATCAAGGATCCCTACGCAGAGCTGACCGCAGCTCTGGCTGCTGACCCCGAGGACGATGAGGCATATGACGCCCTCTCCGAAGCCCTCTACAATGACATTCTGGGCGAGTTCTATGCCCAGTATCAGCTGGCTCTGAACGAGAAGGAAGACCTGGATCTGCGCTACGCTCTGATGGCCATTGCTGAGGCAAAGCTGCTGGAGACCGGCGTGATGCTCCCCGGCAACACTCAGGGCGGCAACTACGGCATCCGCAGTGTTGTTCCCCGTTCCCGCTCCACCGTTCTGTGGGGACCCGACACCGACCGCTATCATTCCACCATCGTCACCGAGGAGCTGCTCAAGGCTGAGGATGTGGAGAATGTCAAGGCCCTGTGGGCCGAGCTGGCCGGCACCGGTACCTGGCAGGAGGAGTGCAAGAAGTACCTGACAGAGCATGGCTACACCCTGAAGAACACGCTGGAAGAGGGCTACAACAGCGATGTCAAGAACTGGGATATTCTCGGTTCCTCCAACGCTCCCGACACCCAGGTTCTGGTTCAGACTGTGGACAATCTGGTGGAGTATGACTCCGAGAACATCATGCAGCCCGCTCTGGCTGAGTCTTGGGAGATCTCCGAGGACGGCCTGACCTACACCTTCAAGATCCGTCAGGGTGTGAAGTGGGTGGACGCTCAGGGCCGTGAGATCGCAGATCTGACTGCCGATGACTTCGTGGCCGGCTTCCAGCATATGCTGGACGTCTGCGGCGGTCTGGAATTCCTGGTTGACGGCAAGATCGTGAACGCCCACGAGTACATCGTCGGCGATGTCAGCGACTTCGAGGAGGTCGGCGTCAAGGCTCTGGATGACTACACTCTGGAGTACAGCCTGACCGAGCCTGTCTCCTTCTTCCTGAGCATGCTGCCCTACAACTGCTTCGCTCCCATGAACCGTGCCTACTATGAGTCCATGGGCGGCAAGTTCGGTGATGAGTTCGACGCCACCGCTGCTGATTATAAGTATGCAAAGGGCCCCGATTCCATCGCCTACTGCGGCGCTTTCCTGATTACCAACTACACCTTCGAGAACTCCATCGTCTTTAAGGCCAACCCCACCTACTGGAACCCCGAGGCCAACAATCTGGTCTCCGTCACCAGAATGTTCAATGACCTCAAGGATCCCACCAAGGCTTACAACGACACCAAGAACGGCGTCATCGACGGCTGTGGCCTGACCGCCTCCGCTGTTGAGGCTGCCAAGAAGGACGGCCTGTTCGAGGACTACGCCACCGTTTCCGGCACCACCGGTATGTCCTTCATGGGCTTCTACAACCTGAACCGTGTGGCCTACACCAACTACAATGACCAGACTCTGGGTGTGTCCCAGAAGGACGAGGACGCAAAGCTGCGCTCCACCATGGCTCTGAGAAACGAGCATTTCCGCCGTGCGCTGGCCTTCGGCACCGACCGTGCCACCCGCAACGGTCTGGCCATCGGTGAGGAGCTGAAGCTGCCCTCCCTGCGGAATTCCTATGTTCCCGGCGACTTTGTGAAGCTGGCCAATGAGACCACCGTTGCCATCAACGGCACCGATGTGACCTTCCCCGCAGGCACCTACTACGGCGCCATCGTGCAGGCCCAGCTGGATGCCGACGGTGAGCCGATGAAGGTCTGGGATCCCACCATGGAAGGCGGCAACGGTTCCTCCGACGGCTTCGACGGCTGGTACAACCCCGAGGCTGCCAAGGCCGAGCTGGAGCTGGCCATTGCCGAGCTGGCCGAGCAGGGTGTGGAGATCTCCGCTGAGAACCCCATCTACATCGACAATCCCTACCCCGCATCCGTGGAGTACATGAAGAATCAGGCCAATGCTCTCAAGCAGGGCATTGAGGAGCTGACCGAGGGCAAGGTCGTCATCAATCTGGTGGACTTCGCCAGCACCGAGCAGTACTCCTACGCCAACTTCCTGACCCGTAACGGCCGGGACTGCAACTACGACTTCTCCGATGGCGTGGGCTGGGGCCCTGACTACGGCGACCCCTCCACCTATCTGGACACCATGCTGCCTGACTACGCAGGCTACATGACCAAGTGCATCGGCCTGTTCTAAAAACAGTCTGATTCCTTTCTGACACCGGTTGGGAGGGTGGAGCCGATCCATCCTCCCAATGATGTAAATTGTGGAACAGCAGGAACCTGTACGCAGGGAAGTGCTGCCCGCAGTACTCCATCCGTCTGATTTGTGAGCGTATCCAATGGAATATTGCGGGCAGTGTTTTCCGGCAGTTGCTTGCACCCGCGTCCACAAAAAATCCTTCCCGTGCCTGCGCAGCACGGATCTGCAGCATCCCCTCTCTGCGCTGTGGTGTGACGAACAAACCCATCTCAAAAACCCCGTTTTTGAGAAAACCCAATGAGATGAGAGATTATTATGACAAAATACTTATTGAACCGAATCATCCGTGGCCTGCTATCGGTAATCATCGTGGTCGGCATCGTTATGGTGATGATCTACTCCTGTCTGGATCGGAACCTGATCTTTGCCACGGACCCCATGTATACCAAGGTCAAAAGCAACGCCAAACAGACCTACATGATGCAGCAGTGGGAAAAATACGGCTATGTGGACTATGTCTCCTACGCCGACTTCCTGATGGGCCTCAAGCGTGAGGGCGCCATCGATCAGGAAACCTACGATGCAGCCGTGAAAATCGGCAGAACGGCCTCCAAGGACAGTGAAGTAACTGCCAAGTATGTCCAGATGTTCCAAGAGGAAATGGAAAGCAGGGGCTACGAGGTGGAGCGTCTGGACGCCAAAATGAAGAGCAAAACCAAAAAATATGTGGAAGGCGGCGAGCCGAAGCTCTATGCCTACAAGGATGTCCCCCTCATCAACCGTCTGGGCAAGTACATCGGCGGCCTCATCACCGTGGATAATATCCACAATGTGGAGGAAGACATCGAAGACCGGGGCCTGAGCTTCACCCTCTATGATCCCGTGTACGGCGGAGAAAAATTCTCCCCGGCCATCATGGGCAACGGTACCACCCATAAGTACCTGCTCTACTGCGACAACGAATTCCCCTTCATCCACCAGAATCTGGTGAACATCAATCTGGGCAAGTCCTACTCCGTCCGTCAGGGCGTGGATGTGTTCCAGATCATGACCGACTCCCAAGGCTCCTTCGAGCATTCCACCGTGACCTATCCCTCCGGCATCACCACCGACAGCGCCGATGACCTCCATTCTGCCACCTATCTGGCCGGCTCTCTGGAGAACGGCACCCCCGTGGTCAAGGCCAACTTCGTGGATGACTACACCAATGTCAGCTCCAACAAGGCCGGTCTTTCCAAGGTGGGCTACTCCTTCACCATCGGTATCATCGCCACCCTGCTGTCCTACCTGCTGGCCATTCCTCTGGGTACTTATATGGCCCTGCGGAAGGACAAGCTGCTGGATCATCTGGGTACCATTTATATTGTGTTCATCATCGCCGTGCCTTCTCTGGCCTACATCTTCCTGTTCAAGGCCCTCGGCGGCAAGATAGGACTGCCCACCACCTTCGATATGGAGCATCCCACTTGGCTCATGTACATCCTGCCCATCGTGTCTCTGGCCCTGCCCAGCATCGCCAACCTGATGAAGTGGCTGCGCCGGTACATGATCGACCAGATGAACTCCGACTATGTGAAGTTCGCCCGTTCCGGCGGCCTGTCCGAGAGCGAGATCTTCAAGAAGCACGTGCTGAAAAATGCCATCATCCCCATTGTACACGGTATCCCTGCCAGTATTCTGGGTGCCATGACCGGCGCCATCATCACCGAGCGTGTGTATGTGGTCCCCGGTGCAGGTAACCTGCTGACCAACTCCATCAGCGCCTACGATAATGGCGTGATCGTCGGCATGACCCTGTTCTATGCACTGCTGACCGTTACTTCCATCATTCTGGGCGATGTCCTGATGTCCGTTGTGGATCCCAGAATTTCCTTCACTAACAAATCGAGGTAAGAACTATGGCTGATAAAAAAATTGATCTGTCCGAGCTGAACCTCTCTGAAGAGGAGCTGTTCTCCGCAGTGGATCACGACGATCTGGCCTCAGAGAAGATCACTGCGCCCAGATACTCCTACTGGCATTCCGTGTTCCGTGTGTTCTTCCGCAAGAAGATCAACATCGTGATCCTGGCCCTGCTGGCAGTGGTTCTGGTATTCACCTACATCTATCCCGCCGTCATCCACTATAACGCCGAGGTGGATCCCTTCATCAACCTGATGGACTCCACCGCAAAGCATCTGCCTCCCGCAGCGGCCATGGAGAAGTTCGGCCACAACATCCACTGGATCCTGGGCGCCGGCGCCTCCGGTCAGTCCACCTTCGACGCCATCTGGTACGGCTCCAGCATCTCCGTGACGCTGGCTCTGGTCTGCGCCCTCATCAATATGACCGTGGGTGTGGCCATCGGCGCCATCTGGGGCTTCTCCAAGAAAATCGATATGTTTATGACCGAGGTCTACAACATCGTGGGCAATGTGCCTTATGTGCTGCTGATTTCCGTCATCGTGCTGATTATGTCCGCCAGCTTCTGGTCTATGGTGTTCGCCCTGACCATCACCGGCTGGATCGGCATCGCCTACTTCATCCGAACGCAGGTCATCATCATCCGGGACCGGGAATACAATCTGGCTTCCCGCTGCCTCGGCACTCCCCTGAGCCGCATCGCCACCAAGAACATCCTGCCCTTTATGACCTCCGTCATTGTGACCATGGCCGCTACCGAGATCCCTTCCTATATTTCCATGGAAGTGTTCCTGAGCTACATCGGTATGGGCCTCAAGGATATGTCTCTTGGTAAGATCATCGAGGCCGCCCAGTCTGCCATGCAGACCCCCGGCTGGGAGATCGAATTCTGGGCCCCTGTGGCTGTTGCATCCATTATCACGGTCGTGCTGTATGTGGTCGGCCAGAACCTCGGTGACGCATCCGATCCGAGAACACACACGTAAAGAGGAACTTGTATGGAAGAGAAAAAAGTCTTATTATCTGTCAAGGATCTGCACGTCAAGTTCCATGTGCGTGGCAGAACGCTGACAGCCATCCGGGGCATTTCCCTGGATTTCTATGAGGGTGAATCCATTGCCATCGTCGGCGAGTCCGGCTCCGGCAAGTCCGTGTTCACCAAAACCTTCGCCGGTATGCTGGATTCCAACGGATTCATCAGCGAAGGCTCCATTATTTTCAACGACGAGGAGCTGTCGGATACCAAGGTCAAGATGACCTCCGGCGATCACCGCATCCTCGAAACCTGTAAGCAGGAGCTGAATGCCGCCTCCAAGCTGGAGTACGGCGCTCAGACCATGCTGGCCATCGAGGCTCTGGAGGCCGAGAAGGAGGCCAAGCTGAACCTCAGCCCCGAGGAGGAAAAGGCCCTCACCGGCCACATCGACGAGCTGGCCTTCAAGCGCACCGAGCTGTTCAACGTCCGTCAGACGGTGGACTCCAAGCACGAGAAGGAGCGCTACAAGCAGATGGGCCAGCAGATCAAGGAGATGGACGAGGAGATCAAGGTGCTTCAGAAGAAGCGGGAGGAGACCATCGCCGCCCACAAGAAGGCCGTCCACGAGGATACCGCCTATCAGAAGGAATTCAGCGACAAAATGGCCGCCCTCAAGGCCCAGTATGAGCAGGAGATCCAGCACGAGATCACCGACGAGACCAAGGCCCGCAACGAAAAGCTGGCCAAGGAGATCGTCCTGTCCGTGGGCCGCTTCGATCTGAGAAGAAAGTCCGGCTGCGCCAAGCGTCTGCTGGCCGGCCTGAAGAATGCCATGAAGCACGGCAAGGATCTGACCAGCGATCAGGTGCTGAACGCCATCTTCGACGAGGTCACCTTCCGGGTCGCCTATCTGGACGAGAGCGGCGATACCCTCCACGGCAAGTGCATCCTGAATCTGGCAAAGGTTCATTTCCCCAAGGACTGGACGCAGATCCGGGGCGGCAAGATCGCCACCGTGTTCCAAGACCCCATGACCTCTCTCAACCCCATCATCACCATCGGCAAGCAGATCACCTCCGTGATTTTGCAGCATCAGGACTGCTCCGAGCTGGAAGCCCGGGCCAGAGCCTTGGAGATCATGAAGAAGGTCGGTATTCCCAATGCCGAGAGCCGGTTCGACGATTACCCCTTCCAGTATTCCGGCGGTATGCGCCAGAGAATCGTCATCGCCATTGCCCTGTCCTGCCAGCCCAAGATCCTCATCTGCGATGAGCCGACCACCGCTCTGGATGTGACCATTCAGGCCCAGATCCTCAAGCTCATCAAGGATCTGCAGAAGGAGTTCAAGTACACCATCATCTTCATCACCCACGATCTGGGCGTGGTCGCCAATGTGGCCGACCGGGTCGCCGTGCTGTACGGCGGTCAGATGGTGGAGCTGGGTACCTGCGAGGAGGTTTTCTACGACCCCCGTCACCCCTACACTTGGGCGCTGCTTTCCAGCCTGCCCCAGCTGGCCCAGAGAAATACCGAGCTGTATTCCATCACCGGTACGCCTCCTTCCCTCTATAACAAGATCGTGGGCGATGCCTTTGCACCCCGGAACCCCCACTGCCTGAAGATCGACACCGTGAAGGAGCCGCCCATGTTCCAAGTGAGCGATACCCACTTCGCCAAGACCTGGCTGCTGGATCCCAGAGCCCCCAAGGTCGAAAAGCCCGAAATCATCCAGAACATCCATGAAAAGCTTGTGGATGCATTCAATATTTAAAGGAGGCCGAACCCATGTCAGATGAAAAGAAATTCCATCATTTGCCGGAACACGGCCCCATTGACGAAAAGACCGGCAAGGAGATCCTGCTCTCCCTCAAGAATGTAGACATTACCTTCGGCAAGGGGGACAGCGCCGTTCGTGCCGTCAAGAACGCCAGCTTCGACATCTATAAGGGAGAAACCTTCTCTCTGGTCGGTGAATCCGGCTCCGGCAAGACCACCATTGGCCGTGCCGTTATCCGGGTCAATCCCTGCGCCAAGGGCGAGATCCAGTACAAGGGCGTGAAGATCTCCGGCAAGACCTCCAAGAGTCTGGACCGGGAAGTCATCCGGAACATCCAGATGGTGTTTCAGGATCCTGCCGCCTCCCTCAACGAGCGTGCCACCGTCGACTATATCATCTCCGAGGGCCTGTACAACTTCCACCTGTTCAAGGACGAGAAGGAGCGTGTGGCCAAGGTCGAAAAGATCATCGAGGAGGTGGGTCTGCTCCCCGAGCATCTGACCCGTTACCCCCACGAGTTCTCCGGCGGTCAGCGTCAGCGGATCGGTCTGGCCCGGGCCATGGTCATGGATCCCGAGCTGGTCATCGCTGACGAGCCTATCTCCGCATTGGATGTGTCCATCCGGGCGCAGGTGCTGAACCTGCTGAAAAAGTTCCAGCGGGAAAAGGATATTACCTACCTGTTCATTGCCCACGACCTGTCCATCGTCCGGTTCATTTCCGACCGCATCGGCGTCATCTACAAGGGCGACATCGTGGAGGTCGCAGACGCAGAGGAGCTGTTCGATTTCCCCATGCACCCCTATACCCGCTCCCTGATCTCCGCCATCCCCATCCCCGATCCGGCGCTGGAAAAGAACAAGGTGCTGTTCACCTACAACCCCGATATGCATGATTATTCCGAGGATAAGCCCGAGCTGGTGGACATCGGAAACAACCATCTGGTCTACGGCAACAAGAAGGAGATCGAGGAATACCGCAAGCTCCGTACCGAGGGCAAGCGGCTCAAGTCCATCACCATCCTCGATCCCAATGACCCCACCACCCGGGAAAAGGTGGAGTCCGTGGAGATCATCCCCGAGGAGGATCTGATCCTCCAGACCCCCCTGCATGACACCGGAAGCCTGTGGTACACCATCGCATCCTTCCTCCTGCCTCCCGTGGGTCTGATCGGCGGCCTGATCTTCCGCAAGTTCAAGCACTTCAACAACTGGAAGGCCTGTAAGAAGGGCGCTCTGGCCGGCCTTGGGGTGCTGGGAGCCATCATCCTGCTCTTCCTGCTCCTGCTGGCCAGCTCTCTGCTGTAAGCGGGCGTTCTATGAGAAAGCATCGGGAAAGACCCGGGCTTCCGCCCATCATCCGGGCGGAGGTCACGGGCAGGCATTTCTCCCTGCGGGTCATCCTGCTGGCCTGTACGGCTACGCTGGCGCTGCTGGGACTGGGCTACGGCCTGTTCTCTCTGCTCAACGGCGACCCCGGCTGGCAGACCGTGGAATATGTGGGAAATGAAAAAAATGTATCGGAGGAATTCATCCTCCGATACGATTACGGCAGCTCCGGCGCTTCGGCCTCCGTGGAGCGGAAAATGGTCTCCGATCTCTTTTCCGATCTGATGGAGCAGGGCTATCTGGCCTTCAGCATCGAGGAGCATAGCGACAGCTGCCACAATCTGGCCTACCTCAATGACCATCTCAACCAGCCCGTTTCGCTGGATCCCATGCTCTATGAGGCGCTGACCCAGCTCAAGGCCCATGAAAGCCGCTATGCCTATCTGGCCCCGGCCTATGGGGAATATCAGCGGCTGATGCACGCCGAAAGTCAGGGGGAGGCCGCCGTCTATGACCCCGGACAGAACCCGGAGCTTTCGGCCTATCTGCTGGAGCTTTCGGCCTTCGCCAATGACCCGGCCCACATCGATGTGGAGCTGCTGGGTCAGGGGCAGGCGGTGGTTCATGTGTCCGACGCCTATCTGCAATATGCGGCGGAAAATGAGCTGGAAACGCTGGTGGATGTGGGCTGGCTGCGCAATGCCTTCCTGACCGACTATGTGGCCGACCGAATGGCAGAGCAGGGCCTCGTGCGGGGGTATCTGGTGAGTTATGACGGCTTCACCCGGAATCTGGACGCCAGCGGACGGGCCTACAATCAGAATGTGTTCGACCGGCTGGGCCGGGAGCTGAATCTGCCGGCGGTGCTTTCCTACGAAGGCCCCATGAGTCTGGTGTCCCTGCGGAATTACCCCATGGGCGCTCAGGATCGGTGGCATTACTATGCCATGCCCGAGGAATACATCACCGTTTTCCTCGACCCGGCGGATGGCCGGAGCAAGAGCAGCACGGATAATCTGCTGTGCTACTCTCAAAGCAAAAGCTGCACCGAGATCCTGCTGGAGGCTGCCCCCCTCTTCATCGCAGAGGAGCTGGACGAGGCGGCCCTGTCCCATTTGGCAGAGCGGGAGATCTTCTCCGTCTGGGGCGTGGGAACCACCCTGCGCTATACCCAGCCCGGAGCCAAGCTGGCGCTCACCGAGGAAATGGCCCAGACCTATGTGCTGGAGCAGTACGGATAAAACAAACAGGCAGGAGCCGAAGCTCCTGCCTGTTTTCTCTGTTTTGGGACTTAGATGGAGGAAAGCCCCTCCTCCTCGGCAGGATGGGCCAGACGCTCATAGGCCAGCACAAAGGCCGCCAGCTTCTGATCCTTTTTCCAGTAGTCCAGCGCCAGATTGATGCCGCTGTATCCGATCAGCGTCAGGAAATAGAATCCCGTGGGATCCAGCCCGGGGGTGACGCCCAGCAGCGGCAGGAGCAGATCCAGATACAGGATCACGATCCCCACAGCCTGAAGCAGATAGTACCACCAGTAGCTGAGATCCAGCCGGAACAGCTCCATCCTGTGTCCCCGAACCAGCTGCATACTCATCATCAGGGCGCTGGGGCCGCCCCGGGCCTGATCGGTCACGATGAGATACGGCCCCATATGGAAGCTGTAAGTCAGGAACAGGAAGGCGGGGGTGTAGACCAGCAGGCAGATCAGCCCCATGGAAACGGAAACGGAGATCATCAGCTCCGTGGGGATGAGGGACAGATCCACCGCTCCGGCGGCGGTCAGGATCGAGCCGGATTCCAGCATGGGCAGAAGCACCGCCGCAAACTTCGTTGCCACCGGGGTCAGCAGAAACAGAAAGCTGGCCAAATAGGTCAGGGGCATGACAACCAGCAGCATGGCCCCCAGCTGAAGCAGGCTGAAGCTCAGGATCTTCGTCACCCGGCGGAAGCCCTGAAGCATGGAGGCAGGACGCACCTCCTGATTTTGCAGCAGCAAAGCGAAGCAGTAGAGCAGTCCCGCTGCCCAGAAGGGGGTGAACAGGGTGGCGCCTGTGCCGAGCAGGGATTGGATGGTTTGCAGCACCGAGCGCATCCCCAGACCGCTGAGGCCGCCGGTGGAGCCGATCTGATGGCCCAGCAGGAAGTTCACGCCGCTGACCAGCAGCCCGAGGGCCACCACCACGCCGGTGTTGAGCAGGATCAGATGCTTGGGATTGACACGGGCGGCCTTCAGACGCTCCGTGGCCTCAGCTTTGAGGGCTTTCGGAATGAGTTTTTCCATATTTCTTCTCCTTTTTGGGCAGCGCCCAAAGGTATTCCTATTATTATAACGGATTGCATCCCAAAATGCCAATGAATTTTCTGTGATGGGCAAAGGATCGGGAAAAATCCGGCGGTTTTTCCCGGTGCAGGGCGGCGCTCCCCATGGTCTGCCGGGCCTCGACAGCCTTTGACATGAACACACCCCAGAAAGCCATTTGACCGCACAGGAAATACAGTCCCCGTTTTCGGGCGGGGACAGGGAAGGGACAGGATAAAAATTCGCTTCCACAGGGTTCATTTTCAAAGGTGGAAATGTGGCAAAAGAAAATCAAAATCACGAAAAATCAGAATAAATTCCTGCTTTTTGCAAGGAAGCCCCAATTCTTTTTACTGATTCGTAAAAATTGTACTTGCAATTTGCGGAAATTTTGGTAAAATATAATCAAAGACTGAGCCACGGCCCAAGCTGGGCTTCGCTCAGTGAATATCTTTGGATGAAGCTGCCGGGAGATCTGTTCAGACAGAGCCGAAGGAATAAGCTCGGAGGGTACCGCCTTCGGGTGAATATCTCAGGCAAATGGACCGGACAGTGGACAAACCTCTGAAAAGCAAGGGCACCGATGGAAGTTTTCCGAATGTGGGAGCTTTCGGCTGGGAGCGTTACAGAGCGAACGGTGCATCATGCAGTTCGTTCTGTTTTTTGTTGTAGGAGGGAGGGAGGAATCATGGAAAGCAAATACAGCTATCTCATCGTCACGAACAATCCTCTGGTCAAGGAGCTTGTTCCTGCCGATTACGCAATGGACTTTGAGCCTGTTTCTTACAAAGAGGTTTTGCTGAAGGTCCGGGATCTGGTTTACAGCGGCCACCGCCTCTATACCCATCCCCTCAGCGGAAGCGTAAAGCCCAATGAGACCCCCTACAAATCCATCGTTGTCTCGAAAAACCCCAAGAAAATGGAGCTGGACGAGGCAGAGATCATTTCCAACAGCATCGTTACCTATGACAAGTTCCCCCAGAAATACCGGGATCTTCCCCAGCAGGTGCTGAAGGATTTTCAGTTAATTGACTATACCCTGCTATGCGGCGCCCTCGGCCTGGACGCTGAAGCAGGTCTTAGTAATAGAAATCTTTAAATTTCAAGAAGGAGGTGTTCACTTTGAAATTGGAACTGGGTTACATCCAGATCAATGACATTCAATTTTCAAAGGAATGCAAGGTAGACAATGGCACTCTCTATGTAGACGTCGACGCTCTGAAGAACTTTATCTTCGAGGAAGATGACGTTAAGGAATGGGTTAAGGACTTCTCGTTCGACATCGCAAAGCCCGGCGAGAGCGTCCGTATCACTCCCGTTAAGGACGTTATCGAGCCCCGTGTTAAGGTTGAGGGCAACGGCGGTGTTTTCCCCGGCGTGATCAGCAAGGTCGATACCGTCGGCTCCGGCAAGACTCATGTCCTGCGTGGCATGGCTGTCGTGACCGCTGGTAAGATCGTTGGCTTCCAGGAAGGCATCATCGATATGACCGGTCCTGGCGCTCAGTACACTCCCTTCAGCAAGCTGAACAACCTGGTTGTTGTCTGCGAGCCCAAGGAAGGCTACGAGGATCACAAGCATCAGTACGAGCGTGCAGTTCGTCTGGCTGGCCTGCGTGCAGCTACCTTCATCGGTGAGCTGGGCCGCAATGTGCAGCCTGATGAGACCGCTGAGTTCGAGACTCTGGGCATCAAGGAAGGTCTGGCTAAGTATCCCGACCTGCCTCGTGTGGCTTATGTCCATATGCTGCAGTCTCAGGGCCTGATGCACGACACCTATGTTTACGGCGTCGACGCCAAGCGTTCTCTGACCACCATCATCAACCCCACCGAGACCATGGACGGTGCAATCCTCAGCGGTAACTGCGTTTCCGCTTGCGATAAGAACACCACCTACCACCACGAGAACAACCCCGTCGTGGCAGAGCTGTTCGCACAGCATGGCAAGACCCTGAACTACGTTTGCAACATCATCACCAACGAGAATGTTTATCTGGCTGATAAGCAGCGTTCCTCCGACTGGACTGCAAAGCTCTGCCGTCTGCTGGACCTCGATGGCGTTATCGTGTCTCAGGAAGGCTTCGGCAACCCCGATACCGACCTGATCATGAACACCACCAAGATCGAGAAGGTTGGCGTTAAGACCACCATCATCACCGACGAGTACGCCGGTCAGGATGGCAAGTCCCAGTCCCTGGCTGATGCTGATCCTCTGGCCAACGCAGTCGTTACCGGTGGCAATGCCAACCAGGTCATCGTTCTGCCCAAGCTGGACAAGGTGATCGGTATGCTCGACTATGTCGATGTCATCGCCGGTGGCCATGCTGGTTCTCTGCGGGAAGACGGCTCCATCGAGGCTGAGCTCCAGGTCATCACTGGCGCTACCAACGAGATGGGCTTCAACTGCATGAGCGCCCGCTAAGACATCAGAAAGGAGGAAATTTCACTATGAGTTATCGTGTTGTTCATTATATCAACCAGTTCTTCGCTAACATCGGTGGCGAGGAAATGGCTCACGTTGCACCTGAAATCCGTGACGGCCATGTTGGCCCCGGTCTGGCATTCAACCAGGCTTGGAAGGGCGAGGCTGAGATCGTCAAGACCATTATCTGCGGCGACTCCTACTTCGCTGAGCACGAGAAGGAAGCCAAGGAGCAGATCCTGGCTTGGGTCGAGGAAGTTAAGCCCGACCTGTTCATCGCTGGTCCCGCATTCAACGCCGGTCGTTACGGCTACGCTTGCGCTACCATCTGCGCTGCTGTCCAGGAGGCCGGTGTTAAGGTCCTGACTGGTATGTACGAGGAGAACCCCGGTGCTGACCTGAAGGACAAGGTTCTGATGGTTGCTACCACCAACTCCGCTGCCGGTATGCGTAAGGCTGCTCCCACCATGGCTGCTCTGGCTCTGAAGATCCTGAAGGGCGAGAAGCTGGGCGCTTCCTGCGAGGAAGGCTATATGCCCAACGGCATCCGTGTCAACTTCTTCGAGAAGGAGCGCGGCGCCAAGCGTGCTGTCGATATGCTGGTTAAGAAGCTGAACGATCAGCCCTTCACCACCGAGTATCCCATGCCCTCTTTTGACCGTGTGGCTCCCAATCCCGCTATCAAGGATCTGAGCAAGGCTACCATCGCCCTGTGCACCTCCGGCGGTATTGTCCCCAAGGGCAACCCCGACCACATCGAGTCCTCCTCCGCATCTCACTACGGCGAGTACAACATCGCTGGCGTGGATGATCTGACTGCTGAGACCTACGAGACCGCTCATGGCGGCTACGATCCGGTCTACGCTAACGAGGATGCTGACCGTGTCCTGCCTGTCGATATCCTGCGTGAGTTCGAGAAGGAAGGCAAGATCGGCAAGCTGCATGATTTCTTCTACACCACCGTCGGTAACGGTACTGCTGTTGCATCTGCAAAGAAGTTCGCTGAAGAGTACGCTCAGAAGCTGCTGGCTGCAAATGTCGACGCCGTTATCATGACCTCTACATGAGGCACCTGCACTCGTTGCGGCGCAACGATGGTTAAGGAAATCGAGAGAGCCGGTATTCCTGTTGTTCATATGTGTACCGTTACTCCTATCTCCCTGACGGTTGGTGCGAACAGAATTGTTCCCACCATCGCTATCCCCCATCCTCTGGGCAACCCTGCTCTGACCATGGAGGAGGAGAAGCACATTCGTCGTAAGCTGGTCAACCGTGCCCTCGAGGCCCTGTGCACCGAGGTCGAGGACCAGACCATCTTCGAGGTGTAATTCACCGAAAAGTGGACGAATGAAGGAGTCTGCGTAAGCAGATAACTGATTTCTATACGTTAGGCGGCAAGGATTCTTCCTTGCCGCCTTTTGTTCTGCCCAAATGGCCCCAGATCCTGCCCCAATTCTGCCCGGATGCCATGCATCCGGGCCTTGTTTTTTTCCGGTGACCCCCAAAGCTGCACATTAACGGCGCCGATGGGGGAGGATATAATGAAAATAAGAAATCCACAGGGCTGTCACAGCTCTGTGGAAAAAGGTCGAATCCGCTCAAGGAGTAAAAAAAGACACCTGCCCAGCTGGGCAGGTGTCTGGCGGAGTGGGTGGGATTCGAACCCACGTGACGGTATGAGCCGCCAAACTGATTTCGAGTCAGCCCCGTTATAACCACTTCGATACCACTCCGTATCTCGTTAGATTATAGCAGGCTTGGGCGCAGAAATCAAGAGGGAATCCGCAGGATCTTTCAAGGCCGCTTGCACCCGGGCGCAGATCGTGACCTTCCTGTACCGCAGTGAGCATTGAGGCGCTCGATTCCGGATGGGAAGGGAACAGCATAGGCTCCCGATGAGGACGGGCAGAACCTTTCGGCGGATCTTGGGCTTGTCAAATGGGCCGGGATTCTTTATAATAGGGTCGAAATAAAATACCGCACCCCGGTGCGGATGAGGAGAAATGACCTGATGTTTAAAAAGCAAACTCATATGACCCGTCGGCTCTGGATGAGCGTCATCGGTGTGGTACTGTGCGGCATTGGCGTGGGCTTTTTCAAGGCCGCTGCTTTTGGCGTGGATCCATTCCAATCCCTGATGGCCGGACTGCACGAGGTCATCCCCATGTCCTTCGGCCTGCTCTACCTGCTGGCCAATCTGGTGCTGCTGCTGTTCAGTCTGATCTGCGACCGAAGCAAGATCGGCCTCGCCACCATCATCAATCTGACCCTGCTGGGCTATATCGTGGACTTCTCCCACCAGACCCTGCTGGGGCTCCTGCCCTGCGGCTCCATGCCCGTCCGGCTGACCCTGCTGGCGGTGGGACTGGTCATCCTGTCCATCTCCTGCTCCCTGTATATCACGGCGGATCTGGGGGTTTCCACCTATGACGCCGTGGCGCTGGTGGGCCATGACCGCTGGCCCAAGCTGCCCTTTGCGGCGCTGCGGGTACTGACCGATCTGGTCTGCGTGGGGCTGGGGGTCGGATTGTTTCTGGCCTCCGGACAGCCTGCGGCCCAGCTGGGGCAGGTGGCCGGGATCGGCACGATCCTCACCGCCTTCTGTCTGGGGCCGCTGATCGAATTGTGCAATCGCCGCTTCTCCCGGAAGCTGCTGAACCGCTGACCCATCCCAAATCCCCGAAAAGGAGTCTTTCACCATGAACCGATATTCGTTTTTCCTGACCTCCTCGCTGGAAAAGGTATTCCCCGACAGCCGCCCGGAGCGGATGGCGCAGGGGAGCCGTCTGTCCGCTTGGAGAGGCACCCGTGCCGCCGTTCAGCTGGTGTCCTACGCCGACCCGGCGGTTCCCGGCATCCCCAACCAGCCCTTCCAGCTGGAAATTTCCGGCGGCCCCTGCCCCTGCACCCTGCGAAGCGTGGAGCTGATCCCCTCGGATTTCCCCTGCTTCGAGCAGACCGATTCGGATTATCTGCGGAAAACCCCGGGGCTTTACCCCGATCTTCTGGCTCCGGCCTCCCACCAGATCCAGCCGCTGTCCGGCCAATACCGCAGCCTCTGGCTCAGCTGGGACATCCCCCGGCAGGCCCAGCCCGGGGAATACCCCGTGACCCTGACCATCCGGGCGGTGGAGCGCTGGACTCTGTGCAACGGGGTGGAGCAGAGCGACCCGGAAATGGCGCATTGGTCGGTGGAGCTGCCCCTGACCCTGTGCGTGGGCAAGGCCGAGCTGCCGCCCCAGAGCCTTCTGCATACGGAGTGGTTCCATAGCGACTGCCTCGCCAGCTATTATAAAGTGGAGCCGCTGAGTGAGGCCCATTGGGAGATTCTGGAGCGGTTTATTGTGGACGCAGGCCAAAACCACGGGGTCAATCTCCTGCTGACCCCGGTGTTCACACCGCCGCTGGATACCATGGTGGGCGGAGAACGGCCCACGGTTCAGCTGGTGGACATCAGCCGGGACGGCGGCTGTTATTCCTTCGGCTTCTCCAAGCTCTCCAGATGGTGCGCCATCTGCCGCAGGGCCGGGGTCACGGATCTGGAAATCGCCCACCTGTTTACCCAGTGGGGGGCGGCGGCGACCCCCAAGATCATGGCCACCGTGGACGGAGTTTACCAGCAGATCTTCGGCTGGGATGTGCCTGCCACCAGCCCGGAATACCGGCGTTTTCTGGAGGCCTTCCTGCCGGCGCTTCGGTCGGCGCTGGCCCAGATGGGCTATGGCCCGGAGCATCTCTATTTCCATATCTCCGACGAGCCGAGGGTGCATCAGCTGGAGGCCTATGCCGCCGCAAAGGCTCAGGCGGCGGATCTGCTGGAGGGCTGTCACATGATCGACGCCCTGAGCAATCTGGAATTCTACCAGCAGGGTCTGGTTCCCCAGCCCATCCCCAGCAACGACCACATCCAGCCCTTCCTCGACGCCGGAGTTCCCGACCTGTGGGTATATTACTGCTGCGATCAGGGATATGAGGTGTCCAATCGATTCTTCTCCATGCCCAGCGCCCGGAATCGGATCATGGGGGTGCTGATGTATCTGTATGACATCAAGGGCTTTTTGCAGTGGGGCTACAATTTCTATTACAGCCAGTATTCCATCTATCCCATCGACCCCTTCCAAGTGACCCATGCCGGGTATGCCTTCCCCTCCGGGGATGCCTATCTGGTCTATCCGGGCCGGGACGGAGCGCCTATGTCCTCTCTGCGGGCAGAGGTACAGGACGAGGGGCTGTGGGATCTGCGGGCCTTGCAGAAGCTGGAGGCTCTTACCGACCGAAGCTTTGTGGAGGCGCTGATCTATGAAAATGCCCCCATGGAGCGCATCACCTTCAAGGACTATCCCAGAGACGCCGCCTACCTGCTGAGGCTGCGGGAGCGGGTGGCTCAGGAGCTGGAGCTGCGCAGCTGATTCCAAAAAAAGAAAAAAAGGGCGTGACGGCAGTCACGCCCTTTCTTAGCCTCTCCCGGAGGGGGAGCCTTGGTGCGGCGGAACGGGTCGGATTATTTCACACGTTTGCTTATCACAGCATCAGAATGAACCCGGTACAAGACACACCAGAATGAAAAAAACTGGCATCAGATGTTGATGCCAGTTTTGCTTCTGTAACTGTTTTAGGAGCGCCCGCCGTTGGGCCCGGGGCGATTGCTTTCAGAGGGGAATATTAGATCTGATACTTCTGAGCGAACTCCTCGTAGTGCTTGTCAAACTGGTGGGAGTGCAGCTCCTTGAGGTTGATGACATAGTCATGGGCATCATAGCGGTCGGAATCCAGCTCGATGATGGCAATGGCGATGTTGGAGCAGTGGTCGGCCACCCGCTCGAAATCCGTCATCAGATCGTTGAAGATGAAGCTCTGGGTCAGGGAGCAGGTGCTGTTTTGCAGACGCTCCACATGGCGCAGCTTGATCTCGTCACAGAGGATGTCGATGCGCTCCTCCAGCGGCTCCACCAGATAGGCCTTTTCCAGATCGTCCTCGGTGAAGGCGGCAATGGACAATGCCATGATCTCCTTCAGAGCGGCGGAGATCACCTGGATCTCCTGCAAGGCGGCCCCGGAGAAGGTGAGCTTTTTGGAATGCATTTCGGAGGCCCGCTCTGCGATGTTGATGGCGTGGTCGGAGATACGCTCATAATCGCTGAGGGTGTGGAGGAATTTGGTGATGCTTTCATTCTGCACGGGACTCAGCTCATGGGTGTTGAGCTTGACCAGATAAGTCCCCAGCCGATCCTCGTACTGATCCACCAGATCCTCGGTTTCCTCGATGGCCTTCTTGCCGTCGCTGGAATAGTGGTCGAACAGATGGAGGGAGGCGGCGATGTTCTCGCAGGCCAGACGGCCCATGGTATTGACCGCCAGACGGCTCTGCTCAATGGCAAGGGCCGGGTGCTGGAGAAAGCGCTCGTCCAGCCGATCCAGCTCCTCATGGCCGTGGCGCTCGCCGGAGCCGTCCTTGATGACCAGCTTGGTGAGCTTCACGATCTGCCGTGCGAAGGGGAACAGGATGACGGCGGTGATGACCCGGAAGATGGTATTGATGGCGGCGATCCGCACCGGGGACATGACCATCTCGTTCAGTTCAAAATGCAGGAAGTGATTGGGGATATAGTAGAGCAGACCGCAGAGAATGGCGCCCAGCGTCTCGATAATCAGATAAGACAGGGCAGTTCTGCGTCCGTCGGGCTTGGCCCCCAGAGCGGACAGCAGCACAGGCACGGCAGCGCCGATGGCAATGCCCAGAATGATGGGGTAGGCGGTGGCGAAGCCCATGGCCCCGGTCATGGACAGGGCCTGCAAAATACCCACGGCGGCGGAGGCGCTTTGCAGCACGGCAGTGAAGGCGGCACCGGCGATGATGCCCAGCACCGGGTTGGAGAAGGTGGTCATCATAGAGATGAACTGGTCGCTTTCCTTGAGAGGAGCCACGGCACCGCTCATGATCTGCATTCCGTACATCAGCACGGAAAAGCCCAGCATAATGTCACCCAGATGATGCTGCACCTGCTTCTTGCAGAACATCCGCAGGACGATGCCCACCACGGCCACAACGGCGGTGATGGTGGCGGTGGAGAACAGGGATACCCAGCCGCCGCCCTCGATGCTGGAAAGACAGATGACCCAGCCGGTGATGCTGGTGCCGATCAGAGCGCCCTGAATGACGCTGACGGCCTGACGAAGCTTCATCATGCCGGAGTTTACAAAGCCGACCACCATGACGGAGGTGGCAGAGGAGGACTGAATGACGGCGGTGACGCCGGTACCCAGCATAACGCCCTTGAGGGGGGTTCCGCTGAGGCGGTAGAGAACCAGTTCCAGCTTGTTGCCGGCGACCCGTTTCAGTCCCTCGCCCATGAGGGTGATGCCAAACAAAAACAGCGCAATGCCGCCCAGCAGGCTCAGAAGATTGGTGATGCCCAAAAACTCATCTCCCATATTTTTTATTTTTACGCTTTTTATGATACCATATCGGGACATTTTGGGCAAGGAATTTGCAACAGAATCATTCACAAAAAATTCAAGAGAAAATGGGATTTCTAATGCCTTTTTCTGGGAAAAAAAGAGAAATCGGAGGACGCTGGCAGACTGTATAAAAAATGAACGAATGGATTGCAATTTCTTATGAAATTTGCTAAGATGACAGAAAAGCCCTCTGGGGGGCAGAGTCAGGAGGAAACGAATATGAAAATTTTGTGTGCAGGTTCCCTGAATATCGACCGGGTCTACACGGTTTCGCATTTTGTCCGGGCGGGGGAGACCATTGCCAGCCGGGGCTATGGGGAGGTTCCCGGGGGGAAGGGCCTCAACCAGTCCGTTGCGCTGGCCCGAGCCGGGGCCGAGGTCTGGCACGCCGGAAAAATCGGCGGCGACGGGGCCATGCTCCGAAACGCTCTGCGGGAGGCCGGGGTTCGGGACGAATTTCTCCGTACCGGGCCGACCCCCACCGGTCATGCGGTGATCCAAGTGGATGAGCGGGGGCAGAACAGCATCATCGTGGAGGCCGGGGCCAACGGCGCACTGGAGCAGGACGAGCTGGCCGAGGCGCTGGATGCCTTCGGCCCCGGGGATCTCCTGCTGCTGCAAAATGAAATCAATCTGCTGCCGTGGCTGCTGCGGGAGGGCCGCCGCAGAGGACTGACCGTGGTACTGAATCCCTCGCCGGTGACCGAGGGGCTGAAGGACTGCCCGCTGGACTGCGTGGATCTGTTCCTGCTCAACGAGATCGAGGGAGCGCTGCTGTCGGGAACCGAGGAGATCGCCGCCATTCCTCAGGCTCTGCTGGACAAATATCCCGGAGCCAAGGTGGTTCTGACGCTGGGCAGCCGGGGCAGCCTCTATTATGATGGAGAGCGGATCGTCCGGCAGGCCGTTTTCCCGGTGGAGGCGGTGGATACCACGGCAGCCGGGGATACCTTTACGGGCTATTTTCTGGCGGCGCTGGCCCAGAACCGGCCCGTGGAGGAGGCACTGGAACGGGCCTCGGCGGCCTCGGCGCTGGCCGTCACCCGGAAGGGAGCCTCGGTGAGCATCCCCACCCGGGCGGAGGTGGAGGCCTTTCTGAACCGATGAACCGATCAGGAAAAGCAGACCGCCGGGGCAGCTCCGGCGCCGGAAAAGGGAAAATCCTGAAAGTTTTGAAAATGGATCGAACACAGCGGTGATATAGAATCTATTTCCGAAAAAAATGGGAAAATTGTAGATTTTGGGAGAATGAACGAAGGTTCTGAACGGATTTTTAGACAGATTGCACAGAAAAGTGTTGACATTGACAAGGAAAACGGTTATTATTATAAAGTACCGTAGTCTTTGACTGGGGATACATCATTTTCAGGAGGTTATTAAAGTGAAAAAGATCATTGCATTGCTTCTGGCAGTTGTTATGGCAGTGGGTCTGGCCGCCTGCGGCGAAAAGACTCCCCCCGAAACCACCGCTCCTGCCAAGAGCGGCTCTGTCGATCCTACCGTCGCAGAGCAGAAGGATCCCGAACCCGCAGATAAGGTTTACAATGTGTGCTATCTGGTCAACGGCAATCTGGGCGATAAGTCCTTCTTCGACTCCGCCATGTCCGGTCTGGAGCAGCTCAAGAACGATGGCCGCATCAAGCTCAATACCATCGAAATGGGCGGTCTGGACGAGGATAAGCCCAAGTGGCTGGAGACGCTGTTCGAGGTTTCCGAGGACGGCAGCTACGATGTCATCGTCTGCGGCACCTACCAGATGCCTGACTTCCTGAAGGAAGTCGCCACCGCTTACCCCGATCAGAAGTATGTCATTTTTGATGACAATACCTATGTGGGCCAGAACTCCAATGTCCTGAACCTCATCTACAAGCAGAACGATCTGGGCTACCTGATGGGCATTTATGCCGCTTCCCTGACCACCGACACCTCCATCCCCAACATGAATGCGGAGGCCGTGGTGGGCTTCGTCGGCGGCGTGGATTCTCCCGTCATCAACGACTTCCTTGTGGGCTTCATTCAGGGCGCTCAGTCCGTCAATCCCGACATCAAGGTAGATACCCGCTACACCAACGACTATGTGGACACCGCCATTGCCAAGGAATACGGCCTGTCCATGATTAAGGACAACAAGTGCGACATCATCTGGGGCGTGGCCGGCAATGCCGGTAACGGCGCAGCCGAGGCTGCCCTCGAAAGCGGCAAGGCTTACTTCCTGGGCGTGGACTCCGATCAGGAGCTGACGCTGGGCGCCGATCTGGCAGCCCTGACTCTGACCTCCGGCCTCAAGAACATCGGCAACTCTCTGGTTTGGGTGTTTGACGAGCTGGATGCCGGCAAGGAGCATTGGGGTACCGAGGTCGCTCTGGGTCTGGCCGAGGGCGGTGTCGGTCTGGTTACCGACAAGAACTTCGAGAAGTTCGCAAACGATGATGTGAAGGCCGCCATTGCCAAGGCAGAGGCCGACATCAAGGACGGTACCGTTACCGTGCTGTCCGCCCTGACCGACGCTGACGCTGCGGTTGCACTGCGTGAGGCAGTCCGTCCGTAACACAGGCGCATCCGAACATATCCCTAACATGGAGGGAGCTGGGTTCCCAGCTCCCTTTTTAGCCTGTCGAAACCCCCTGTCGGGGCTTTCCGACAAATTTTTGCAGCCTGACCCGTGCATAATTTGTCCGTTTGTGACGGCCAAATTCTACACTCTCAGTCCGAGCGGTATTTTCCCCGAGGTACACGCCCCCGGGGAAAATGATTTCACTTTCTTTGCCGTATGGGCGGCAAACTCGGTGAGACTTTTTTGGCAAGCTGGGAGGGAGCTGGGTTCCCAGCTCCCTCTTTTCACACCCTTTGGGTCGGTTCCCAAGGGCCAACACAGATCAGTAAGGAGAGAAAACTTTCATGGCAGAGCAATATGCAGTCGAAATGCGGGGCATCACCAAGGTCTACCCCAACGGTATCGCTGCCAACCAGAATGTGGATCTTTTCGTGCGAAAAGGAGAGATTCACGCACTGATGGGGGAAAACGGTGCCGGTAAATCGACCTTGATGAAAATGCTGTTCGGCATGGAGCAGCCGACCGAGGGCGAGATCCGGATCAACGGCAAAAAGCTCAATCTGTCCTCGCCCAATGTGGCCATTGCCAACGGCATCGGCATGGTTCATCAGCATTTTATGCTGGTTCCCAGCCTCACCGTGGCGGAAAATATCGTTTTGGGCATGGTGCCCAGAAAAAGCGGCTTGTTTATCGATCGAAAAAAAGCAATCGAGATCACCGAGGAATATTCCAAAAAGTTCAATTTGCAGGTGGATCCCAATGCCAAGGTCATGGATATCCCCGTGGGCATGAAGCAGAAGGTGGAGATCCTCAAGGCGCTGGTTCGTGGCGCCCGGATCCTGATTCTGGACGAGCCGACGGCGGTGCTGACCTCTCAGGAGACGGCGGAGCTGTTTAAGGAGCTGGTTCATCTCAAGGAGCAGGGCTATACCCTGATCTTTATTTCTCATAAGCTCAACGAGATCATGCAGATCACCGACCGGATGACCATTCTCCGGGGCGGCCGCTCCATGGGCGTCTATGACACCAAGGATGTCTCCCCCGAGAAGATCTCCCGGCTGATGGTGGGCCGGGATGTGGTGCTTCAGGTTCAGAAGGACAAGGCCCAGCCCACCGAGGAGGTTCTGCGGGTGCGGGAGCTGGAGTATGTCAACGAATGGGGCAAGAAGATGCTGGATAAGCTCTCCTTCTCCGTGCGCCGGGGAGAGATTCTGGGTGTGGCCGGTGTGGACGGAAACGGCCAGACCGAGCTGGTGGATATGCTCTTTAACCTCAATACCCCCAACGCCGGAAGCATTTCCGTCTGCGGCGAATCCACCCTCCACCTGAATCAGCGCCAGCTCCGGGATCGGGGCGTTTCTCTGGTTCCCGAGGATCGGATGCTCTACGGCATCGCCGGCAGCGCCTCCATTCAGGAAAACCTCATCTCCGACCGCATCGCCTCCAAGGAGCTGAACCACGGCCCCCTGTTCGATATGAAGGCCATCCGGGAAACCTCCGACCGACTGATCGAGGAATATGACATCCTCTGCAAATCCCGGATGCAGCGGGTGGACAACCTCTCCGGCGGCAACATCCAGAAGGTGGTGGTGGCCCGGGAATTCTCCGGAAATCCCTCCCTCATCATCGCCGATCAGCCCACCCGGGGCATCGACATCGGCGCAACCTCCTTCATCCGCAGAAAACTGGTGGAGCTGAGCCGCTCCGGCATTGCCGTGCTGCTGGTCAGCGCCGATCTCAACGAGGTCATGGAGCTGAGTGACAGCCTGATCGTCATGTACGGCGGCAAGATCGCCGCCTATTTCGAGGATACCTCGGAGCTGAACGACGAGATCATGGGCGAATATATGCTGGGCATCAAGACCCAAAGCCCGGAACAGATCAGGAGGGTCTGCCATGAGTAAGAAACGAAATATCATGTTCACATTGGTTCGGGGCCTGACCGCCATCCTCATTGCACTGGCGGTGGCCTCCCTGCTGATCTTTGTCTCCGCCGCAGGCCCCACCATGGGCGAGCGTATGGCCCAGACCATGGACGCCCTCAAGCGGCTGCTGATCGGCCCGGCCATCAAGGCCAAGGGCGGCATCAGCGTGAAAAATCTGTCGGATGTGCTGGCGGCCATGATCCCCATTATCTTCACCGGCCTTGCCACCTGCGTCATGTTCTCTGCCAACCAGTTCAATCTGGGCGCAGAGGGCGGCATCATGCTGGGCGCCTTTGTCACCGGGCTTGTGGCCATCTATGCCCCTCTGCCTCCCGTGGTGCTGCCCATTGTGGCGGTGCTGGCCGGTGCCATTGCCGTGGGCGTGATGATGCTCATTCCCTCGGTTCTCAAGGCCAAGCTGGGGGTCAGCGAAATGGTCAACTCCCTGATGCTCAACTATGTGGTGCTGTACTTCATCAAATATCTGCTCAACACCTATCTGGCGGATAAGAGCAAGGGGCAGGTCATGACCTATGAATTTCAGGCCCATGCCGCCATCCCCCAGCTCATCGAGAACGGCTCCAAGCTGTCGTGGGGCTTCGTGGTGGCGCTGATCGTGGTGGTGCTGGTGTCCGTGTTCATGTACCGCACCCGCTGGGGCTATTCCATCCGGATGATCGGCATCAACCAGCAGTTTTCCATGTACTCCGGCATGAAGGTCGGCGGCATCGTCATCATGTCTCAGGTCATCGGCGGTATGCTGGCCGGTATGGGCGGCGGCATCGAGGTGCTGGGCCGATACAATGCCTTCACATGGAGTTCCCTGCCCGGCTACGGCTGGACGGGTATCACCGTGGCCATTCTGGCGGGCAACAACCCGGCGCTGGTGCCGCTGGCGGCCTTCTTCATGGCCTATCTCAATAAGGGATGCAGCCTCATGTCCACCTATTCCGGTGTCCCGGCCCAGCTCATCGATATTTTGCAGGCCGTGATCTTCGTGTTCTTCGCCGCAGAGCAGTTCCTCTCCGGCTACCGCCAGAAGCTGGTGGTCAAGAGTACACAGGAAGAGCTGATGCGGCAGAAGGCGCAGGAAGCTGCGGCCCATGCTGAAACGGAGGTGAACTGAGATGTTAGAACTGATCCTGTCCCCGGACTTCTTCTTTGCCATGCTGCGGATCACGGCTCCCATCCTGTTTGCGACTTTGGGCGCTGTGGTGGGGGAAAAGGCCGGTGTGAGCAACATCGGTCTGGAGGGTACCATGATGATCTCGGCGCTGTTCGGCTCCCTGACCTCCTACTGGACCGGCTCATGGTTTGCCGGTGTCACCGTGGCGGTGCTTCTGGGCATTGTCATGGCCCTGCTCATGGGCTTTTTCGCCTTCATCCTCAAGACCGACATCATCCTTACCGGTATTGCCGTCAATATGATCGGCTCCGGCGGAACCCTGTTTCTGGTCAAGGTCATCACCAATCTGACCGAGGGGAAGGCCCTGTCCTCCACCACCTCCCTCATCACCACCGCCCACCAGATCCCCTCGTGGAATATCCCCATCATTCAGGATATTCCCATTCTGGGCGAGATCCTGTCGGGCCACTGCATCCTGACCTATGTGGCCTTTTTGCTGGTGTTCCTCACTTGGGTGCTGCTGTATAAGACCCCTCTGGGCCTCAACATCCGCTCCGTGGGCGAAAATCCCAATGCGGCGGCCTCCGTGGGCGTCAGCGTGCTGAAGGTCAAGTACATCGCCATCGGCTTTTCCGGTGCCATGGCCGGTCTGGGCGGCGCCTTCATGTCCATGTATTACTCCATGGGCTGGTCGCTGGACATGGTGGCAGGCCGGGGCTTCATCGCTCTGGCGGCACAGGCCATGGGCGGCGGTGAGCCGGTCGGCTCCATGGTGTCCGCCCTCATCTTCGGTGCGGCGCAGGCCCTGAGCATCAAGGTGTCCTCCAAGGGCATCGACTCCAATCTGGTCACCCCCATCCCCTATGTGGTCACCATTTTGGGCCTTGTGATCTTTGCGCTGGTCATCCGCCGCAGAGTCAAGCGTCAGCATTCTGCCGCAGCCCTCAAGACCGAAGCCTAAGAAATCTTCTCTGCACAGCCTGCTTTTTTGCAGGCTGTGCCTTGTTCCCCCAACTGTACGATGAAAGGAAGGAATCCTGTGAGCAATCAGAAAAAGATCCCGGTGATTCTGGACGGAGACCCGGGTCACGATGACGCCATTGCATGGATGCTGGCCCAGTCGGCCCCGGAGCTGGAGATCCGGGCCGTTACCTCCTGCGCCGGAAACCAGACCATTGAGAAAACCACCTACAACACCCAGCGCATCTGCACCCTGCTGGGGATTCAGGCCCCCATCGGAAAGGGCCTGCCCCACGGCCTGCTGTCAGAGCCGATCATCGCCCCCATCGTCCACGGAAAATCCGGTCTGGACGGCCCCGCTTTGCCGGAGCCTGCCATGGAGCTTTCCCCCCTGCGGGCGGTGGAGCTGATGGCCAAGGTGCTGCGGGAGAGCCGGGAGCCGGTGACCATTGTCTCCACCGGCCCCCAGACCAATGTGGCGGCCCTGCTTCTGAGCCACCCGGAGCTGAAGGAAAAAATCGGCCGCATTTCCATCATGGGCGGCGGCATCTCCCACGGGAACTGGACTCCGGCGGCGGAATTCAACATCCTGCTGGATCCGGAGGCCGCCCAGACCGTGTTTGATTCCGGCATCCCCGTGTATATGGCCGGTCTGGATGTGACGGAAAAGGCGCTGGTGAAGCCCGAGGATACCGCAAGGATCCGGGCCGTGGGCAATCAGGTGGCTCAGGTTGTGGCGGACTGGCTGGAATTTTTCTACCAGTTCCACAGAAGTCTGGGCTATCCCGGAGCGCCCCTGCATGACCCCTGCGCCGTGGCGGTGCTGCTCCATCCCGAGATCTTCACCATTCAGGAGCTGAATGTTCAGGTGGAAACCGGCGGCGAATACTGCAAGGGCGCCACCATCGGAGATACCCGGGGCTTCGGCATGACGAAGCCCAATGCCCAGTGCCTCATGGATGTGGATCGGGAGAAATTTGTGGATTTGCTGGTGGAGGCGGTTCGCCGCTATGACGGATGGGAGGTAGCGCTGTGATGAAACGACCGGTGTGGTTTGATACGGATGTGGGCATCGATGATGCCATTGCCCTGCTGGTGCTGCATCAGCTGGAGGATGTGGAGGTCAAGGGCATTTCCGCCGTGGCGGGAAATGTGGAGCTGGAATACACCTACCCCAACACCCGCAACCTCTGCGGCTTTGCCGGGATGCCCTATCCCGTCTACCGGGGAGCAGAAAAGCCCCTGTTCCAGAGCCTGCACACGGCCCATGAGATCCACGGCCCCGAGGGACTGGGCAGCGCCAAGCTGCCGGTTTCCCACGCCCCCCATACGGAGAAAATGGCATGGGATGCCCTCTATGAAGCGGCGGTGGAGGCCGAGGGAGCGTTGGAGCTGATCGCCGTGGGGCCGCTGACCAATGTGGCTCTGGCGCTGGGCAAATATCCCCAGCTGCGCCAGCTGCTCAAGCGCATCGTCATCATGGGCGGCAGCGCCACCCGGGGCAATACCACCCCGGCGGCGGAGTTCAACATCTATGTGGATCCCCATGCCGCCCAGATGGTGTTCAAGTCCGGGATCCCGCTGGTGATGTGCGGTCTGGATGTGACCATGCAGGCCCAGATGACCGCCGAGGAGGTTCGGGCGCTGGCGGCCCGGGACAGCAAGATCTGTCGGTTCTTCGGGGACTGCACCCGGGATGCCCTGACCCTCTATGAGCAGGTGGGGATCCCCGGGATCTGCCTCCATGATGTGTGCGCCGTGCTGTATGTGAGCCACCCGGAGCTGTTCCGGGGACAGATGGCCGGGGTCTATGTGGAGACGCAGGGGACGGTGGCCAAGGGCAAGACCGTGACCGACCTCTGGAGCGACAAGAAATTCGAGAAACAGAATGCCCTTGTGGTGCTGGAGGTGGATCGCCCGGCCTTCGCCGCAAAAATTGCGGAGCTGCTGGGAAAATATTGATGCCATAACAGGAAAAAACGCAGGAATCCACCCGGATTCCTGCGTTTTTTACGGCTTGCGAAAGACCAGAAGCTTGGAGATGAAGTAGTTGAGGATCAGCACCACGAATTGGGCGATGACCTTCACCGTCAGGCCGTCGAAGGCCAGCCAGCTGACAAAAACCGCCAGCATGGCCTCCTCAATGCCCAGCGTAATCAGCCGCCCGGCATAGAAGGACAGGGCCTCCCGGAAAACCGCCCGGCCTTTGGCGGTGGAGGAAAAGACCCAGACCCGGTTGGTGCCGTAGGCGAAGCTCACGGCGCAGACCCACGAAAACAGGTTGGCGATCAGCTCGTGGATGTGCAGGAGCCGGTCGGCCAGCGCATAGGAGCCGATGCTCACCAGCGTGGTGAGGCCGCCGAAAAACAGATAGAGCAGAGCGGATTTGTATTTGTGATACAGGGGCGCAAAGTGCCGCAGACCCGGAAGGGCCATGAGCCGGTCGAAGATGTCCCGGGGGGCCTCCGGCTGGAAATTCTGGGGTCGATTCATTTCTTCCTCCCAATCAGGTGGCTTTTCCGGATATTATAGCATCGGCAGGGGGAAAATGCAAGAAAAAGCCCGCTGGGGCAGGCAAGGCGAACCGCTGTCCCCGGGAGGGGCTTGCGTGTTGACAGGGGCTTTTCCCGGTGTTATCATAGGTAAAACTACAAAAATTTGGTGGACGGCACAGAAAAGAGGTTGCGTATGAAACTATCGTTGATCGTCCCTTCCTACAACGAAGCGGAGAATGTGGCAAATTTTCAGCAGGCGGTGATCGATACCTTTGCACCCTGCGGATATGACTATGAAATTATTTTTGTGGATGACGGCAGCACCGACGCCACCCTCCACAACCTGAAAAAACTCCTTCGGGAGGGAAAATGCCCCATGAAGATCGTGAGCTTTTCCCGGAATTTCGGAAAGGAAAGCGCCATTTATGCCGGACTTCAGCAGGCCGTGGGGGAGTATGCGGCCCTCATCGATGCAGACCTCCAGCAGAGGCCGGAGATCGTCCGGGATATGGTGCAGCTGTTGGAGGAAAAGCCCGAATACGATGTGGTGGCGGCCTATCAGGATCGCCGGGGAGAGGGAAAGGTGCTGTCCTTCTTCAAAAAATCCTTCTATAAGCTCAGCAACCACCTGTCCAATGTGAAACTCAGATCTGACGCCAGCGATTTCCGCACCTTCCGCCGTTCCGTGACCCAGAGCCTTCTGGAAATGGGGGAGTATCACCGCTTTTCCAAGGGGCTGTTTTCGTGGGTGGGTTTTGACACCTGCTTCATTCCCTATACCGCCTGTGAGCGGTCCGCCGGGGTCAGCAAGTGGAATTTCCGCAAGCTGTTCAACTATGCGGTGGAGGGCATCATCGGATTTTCCACCAAGCCTCTGCGGATCGCAACCATGCTGGGCGGTCTGACGGGACTGGCGGCCATTTTGTATTCCATTGTGGTGCTGGTGCAGAAGCTGGCCGGAGGCATCGACATCCCCGGCTATGCCACGGTCATCATCCTGATCCTCTTTCTGGGGGCCATGCAGCTGTTCTGCATCGGCATCATCGGAGAATATGTGGGCAGAACTTTTGAACAGAGCAAGCACCGGCCTGTGTATATCGCCAAGGAGATCCTGAGCAATCAGGAGGATTGAGAAAACGGCTTCCGCCTAGCTGCGGGAGCCGTTTTTTGGAAGGCGCTGGAGGCGGTCGTGGAGGGCCTGCGCCGCCAGCCCGGTGAACAGCCCGGAGAGCATCCCGCAGACCAGCAGGACAGGCAGATAATAGACCAGCTGCCAAGTCCCGGCCACCCATATGGCGGCGGCCATCTGCCCCAGATTGTGGAAGCAGGCCCCGATCACGCTGCAAACCCAGATCTGCCGCCGGGTCAGCAGCCGCCGCAGCACCAGCATGGAGCCGTAGCAGAGCAGACCGCCGCTGAGGCTGTACAGCAGGGTCATCATCTGCCCGGAAAACAGACTGCCCAGAAAAATCCGAGCCAGCAGGATCAGCAGAGTGTCCCGAGGGCCAAGGGCAAACATGGCGTACACCGTCACAATATTGGAAAGCCCCAGCTTCACCCCGGGAACCGGGATGGGAGCCGGGATCTGGGCCTCCACGGTGAATAAAATCAGGGCAAGGGCCGTCAGCAGGCCCATGCGGCAGAGTCGTTTTGTCATTGCTTCTCCTATTGGGCCACCGTGTCCATCCCGGCAGGGACGCACTGGATCACCAGCCGATGGGGCAGACAGACGATGGGAGCGCCCCCGGAGGTGAGCCAGCCCCGGCGGACACAGATGCGGTCGGGACAGTCGGAATCGGTGATGCAGATGCGGTTCGGCTCCACCAGAATGTCATTATAGCCCTCGCCCCAGCAGATCCGCAGGGGATAAGGCTCCGTCACCCGGGCCAGATCGATTTCATAGAGCAGAGCGCCGTCCTGTAAAATCTGGATCTGACTGCCGGTGGGGCGGCTCCGGGCCAGCCACCAGCCCAGCCCCAGCAGAAGCACCAGAACCAGTCCCAGTGCCGCCGCCCAGCGTCGATTTTTATGGCTCATCCAGCACCCTCCTTGCATACGGGCAGTCCGGGGCCGGTTCAAATACCGATTCCAGTCCCGGAGTCAGCAGCAGCTCTCCGGCCTCGTTGACCAGAAGCATCTCAAAATCCCGATGGGCCTGCCAGAAGGAAATGGCCTCTGCCTCCCCCATGACGAACAGCGCCGTGGAAAGGGCGTCGCACCGAAGCCCCTGAGGGCCGACCACCGTGACGGAAACCAGCCCGGAACGGGCAGGCCGCAGTTCCTTGGGATCCAGAATGTGATGGTATCGGGTGCCGTCCGGGCCTTCAAACCAGCGTTCATAGCCCCCGGAGGTAATGGCGGCTCCCCCGGAAAGGGAGAGGATCCCCAGAATATCGGTGCTGTTGGGATCCCGGATGCCCACACGCCACGGACTTCCGTCGGGCTTTGTCCCCAGCGCCTGAACATTTCCCCCCAGATTTAAAAGGGCAGAGGTAACTCCCTGTTGGGCCAGCAGGGAAAGCACCTGATCGCCTGCAAAGCCCTTGGCCACGCTGCCCAGATCCAGCTTCATTCCCTCGTGCAGTGCGACGGCTCCGGTTTCCGGGGAAAAGCGGATGCGCCCGTCATCCACCAGAGGCCGCAGCCGGGAAAGCTCCGCCTCGGTGGGGATGTGGTATTCCCCGGAGGGAAATCCCCAAAGCTCCATGGCAGGATAGACCGAAAGGGCCAGCGCCCCGTTGGTCTGGGCGGCGCAGTCCAACGCCTGTTCCAGCAGCTGGGCCGTCAGGGGAGAAAGATTCCCGTGGCCCCGGAGGTTCAGGGCGTAGATTTCACTTCCCGGGTCGGTGGCGGAGAGGGCGTGATCCAGCTCGTGGAGCAGGGCCTCGGCCTGAGCCGGCAGTTCCTCCTGCTCCGTGCAGACGGAAAGCTCCATCACCGTGTCCATGGCGAAAATTCGGACGGTTTGCATGGGCGGTGCGCCGCAGCCGGTGAGCAGCATCAGCACAAGCCCCAGCGCCAGAAGTTGTTTCATGGGATCCCTCCTATTGGAATGATATTGGATAGGGTAGCCCGGAACGGGCGCTTTGTCAAGACCCGTCATTGACAGGGGCGGAAAGTCCTGCTATGATGCTCCCAGAAAAACGGATGCCAAAAAGCACCGAAACAGGAGGACGCCATGGAACGAAACGAAATGCAGCAGTGGTTTGCCCGGGCCGGATACGGCATGATGGCCCATTGGGGCCTGTATTCTCTGCTGGCCGGGGAATATCGGGGAAGGCGGGTGGAATCCTATGCCGAGTGGATCCAGAGCTATGCCGCCATTCCCAACCGGGAATATGCCCAGCTGGCGAGGGCCTTCCAGCCCCTTTATTTTTCGGCAGAGGAGTGGGTGCAGCTGGCCAAGGAGGCCGGGATGCAGTATTTTGTCTTTACCGCCAAGCACCACGACGGCTTCGCCATGTTCAAAAGCGACGCCGACCCCTTCAATGTGGTGGATGCCACGCCCTTCCACCGGGATGTGGTGGGGGAGCTGGCGGAGGCCTGCTACAAATACGATCTGCCCTTCGGGCTATACTATTCTCAGGAGCTGGACTGGCACCATCCCCACGGCGGCGGCTACGATCATTTCGCCCCGGCAGCCGGGGTCAGCTGGGACAACAGCTGGGACTTCCCCGACCGGAGCCGGAAGGATTTTTCCATCTGCTTCGAGGAGAAGATCAAGCCGCAGGTGGAGGAGCTTCTGACCCGGTACGGGGAGCTTTGCCTGATGTGGTTCGATGTCCCCCATACCATCACTCCGGCCCAAAGTCTGGAGCTCAATCATCTGGTCAAGCACCATCAGCCCCAGTGCCTCATCAATTCCCGGATCGGCAACGGGGCCTATGATTATGTCTCCCTCAATGACAACGAATATCCCGGTCAGAGGCCCCGGCAGCCCCAGCAGCTGGATCCCAATTCGCTGGGGGGCTTCAAATGGTCGCCCTATGACCTCTACGAGACGCCGGGAACCACCAACGAATCCTGGGGCTTTCGCTACTATGACCAGAACTGGATCACCGCCGAAGAAATCACCGCCCGTCGGCAGAAGCTCAATGCCATGGGGGTCAACTACCTGCTGAATGTGGGGCCGGACGGGCTGGGCCGGATCCCCTCCTTTGCCCGGGAGGCCCTTCTGGGGGCGGCTCCCGGAAAATAAAAAGGGGCAGGTGGGTGCGGGCCTTCCGGGGGTCGGGACAGTCCCCAAGCGGCGCTTTTTCTGTGACAAGATCACCCGGAGCGGTGGACAGCGCCGACAGACCATGCTATAATGGAGAAAATCCCAACGGAAAGGAAGATCCCTATGAAAAAAGCAATCCTCTTTGGCTCCATGCTGTGACCCGGCTGTGAGCCGGTGAAAGCGGTGCTTTCCGAGAACAGCGTTCCCTTTGAATATTTTGACATCACCCGTTCCATGCCGGCCCTGAAATCCTTTCTGGTGATCCGGGATACCAGCGAGGTGTTCCGGGACGTCCGGGGCAAGCGTACCATCGGGATCCCCCTGCTGGTGGTGGACGATGTCCCCTATCCGGTGAACGGCCCGGCCCATGCCGTGGAGCTGATCGACAAGCTCCATCTGCTGGCAGACCCGGAAGAAGCATAAGCCCCAGCACCCCTGCCGCAATCGGCAGGGGTGCTTTTTTGCCTTTATTGGGCGTCCAGTACCAGCTTGAAGGCCCCGTAGGCTCCGGCGTCGTTGCCCAGCTGGGCCAGTTTGAATTCGATGGTGTTGGAGGCGTGGAAGATATACCGGTCGAAATAGGGCCGGATGCCGTCCAGAAGCATCTGTCCGGCCTTGCTGACGCCGCCGCCCAGCACCACCACCTCCGGGTCGGTTACGATGCAGACATTGGCCAGAAATTCGCCCATATAGGCATAGACCCGGTCAAGGATCTGAAGGGCCAGCGGATCCTGCGCTTTCCCCAGATCGAACAGATCCTTGCAGGTGAAGTTTTCCATCTGCCGCAGGGGAGAATCCAGCGGGGATTCGGCCAGCAGGAGCCGTGCCACCCGGCAGATGCCCGTGGCGGAGCAATACTGCTCCACGCAGCCGTATTTGCCGCAGTTGCATCGGACGGTTTCCCCACGGTTGAGAACCAGATGGCCGATCTCTCCGCCGGCGCCGTGAGCGCCCACCAGAAGCTGACCGCCCAGTACGATGCCGCCGCCCACGCCGGTACCCAGCGTCACCATGACCATGCTGGAAGTCCCCTTGCCGCCGCCCTGCCAGCTTTCGCCCAGCGCTGCCACATTGGCGTCGTTTCCGCAGCGGACGGGGAAGCCCACCGCCTGCTGGAAGGCCGAGGTGAGGTCGAATTTGCCCCAGCCCAGATTGATGCACTTGTTGACCCAGCCGTTTTTGAGGACGGCTCCCGGAACACCCAGACCCACCCCCACGATCTCCGTCCGGGGGATCCGGCGGCTGTCCAGATAGCCATGAATAGAAGCTGCAATATCGGAGAGAATATGACTGCCGCTGTCCCGGATGTCCGTGGGGATCTCCCACTTATCCAGCATATGGCCCTCCTGATCGAAATATGCGATCTTGACGGTGGTGCCGCCCAGATCTACGCCAAAGCCGTATTTCATATCTGTACCTCCTGTACCTGTTTTTCTCTATTATACAGGGAAGACCCTGAAATTTCCAGAGTGACAGGGGAGAAAGCTCCCAAAAATTTCAGGACGGGGCTGTGGAGGCGGGCGCTGGGGCAGGACTTCGGAGGGACAGGCAGAAACTCACAGGCCCAGCGAGCCGTGGAGGCGGAGCTGGGCATACCGAAAGGATGGGTGCATGATGCTGCATCATTTGAAGATCGAGTCCGTATCCGCCCGGGAGATCCTGGATTCCCGGGGCGCTCCCACGGTGGAGGCAGAGGTTCGGCTGGCGGACGGCAGTTTGGGCCGGGGGGCAGTCCCCAGCGGAGCCTCCACGGGGATGTATGAGGCGCTGGAGCTGCGGGATCGGGATCCGCTGCGCTACGGCGGCAAGGGCGTCCGTAAGGCCGTGGAAAATATCCAAACGGTGCTGGCCGATGCGGTGGCGGGGCTGGATGCCTCGGATCTCCATGCCGTGGATCGGGCCATGCTCCGGGCCGACGGGACTTCGGACAAATCCAATCTGGGGGCCAATGCGATCTTGGCGGTGTCCATCGCCTCGGCCCGGGCGGCTGCAAGCGCTCTGGGCCTGCCGCTGTATCGGTTTCTGGGGGGCGTCAACGGGGGCCGGCTGCCGGTACCCATGATGAACATTCTCAACGGCGGCGCCCATGCGGCGAACCCGCTGGATGTACAGGAATTTATGATCGTGCCTGTGGGCGCACCCAGCTTCCGGGAGGGGCTGCGCTGGGGGGTGGAGGTGTATCAGAGCCTGAAAAAGCTGCTGGCGAGCCGAAAGCTCTCCACGGCAGTGGGGGATGAGGGGGGCTTTGCCCCGGCGCTTGCCACGGATGCAGAGGCCCTTGAGGTGATTCTGGAGGCCATTCAGAAGGCAGGCTATGTGCCGGGTCGGGACTTCATGCTGGCCATGGATGCGGCGGCCTCCGAGTGGAAAACCGTGGAGCCGGGGGTCTACCGCCAGCCCAAGTCCGGGAGGGAATACACCGCCGCCCAGCTGGTGGAGCATTGGAAGGCGCTGGCGGAGCAATATCCCATTGCCTCGCTGGAGGATGGGCTGGGCGAGGAGGACTGGGAGGGCTGGCAGCTGCTGACCCGGGAGCTGGGGGATCGGATCCAGCTGGTGGGGGATGATTTGTTCGTCACCAATACCCGGCGGCTGGAAAAGGGCATCGCCCTCCGGGCAGCCAATGCCATTCTGATTAAGCCCAACCAGATCGGGACGCTGTCCGAGACGATGGAGGCGGTGGCCATGGCGCAGGCCAACGGGTATGCGGCCATTATCTCCCATCGCTCCGGGGAGACGGAGGACACGACCATTGCGGATCTGGCGGTGGCGCTCAATACCCGGCAGATCAAGACCGGCGCACCCAGCCGCAGCGAACGGGTGGCAAAATACAATCAGCTCCTCCGCCTCGAAGAGTTTATGTCGCACGGAGTCGAGAAATAGTCTCAGGGCACAGCTCTGCCCATAGATAATTGACCACCCCTGTGCGAATTCGGTGCAGGCCGGGGCCTGCCGGAGAGGGGATGAAAAAGGTTCGAGGCAGCGTCACCGGGCGGGTCAGGGCAAAAACGATGACAGACCATCCCAAAGCGAAATTCGCCGCCTGCCCTGTAAAAAATGCTTGACAAAGCCCACCGTTTGCTGTATGCTAACTGTACTAGTACACTTAGTACAGCAGAAAGGGGGAAAGGGAAATGGGAAATCTGGACTACCGGGATCCACGGCCCATCTATCTCCAGATCGTGGAGGATTACCGACAGCGGATCTCCACGGGGATTCTGGAGCAGGGAGATAAGCTGCCCAGCGTCCGGGAGCTGGCCGCCCAGCTGGCCATCAATCCCAACACCATCCAGCGGGCCTATCGGGAGCTGGAGGCTCAGGGGCTGATCGTCACCGTCCCGGGGAAGGGCTGCTTTGTCTGCGGCGGCGATGACGAGAATCATCAGCTGTGGCAGGAATTCGACCACGCTTCCCGGGAGCTGCTCCACCGGGGGATTTCCGTGCAGGAGCTGCTGGAACACTTGATTCAAGGAGGAAAAAATCATGCTTCAAATGAAGGAAGTTTCTAAAAGTTTCGGCGGCTTTCAGGCGCTGGACAGGCTTTCCATGGAGGTGCCACGAGGGGCGGTCTACGGGCTGGTCGGCCCCAACGGCGCCGGAAAATCCACCTCCATCCGGGTGCTGACCGGCGCTTATCAGCCCGACCGGGGAACCGTGACCATGGAGGGACAGCCGGTTTGGGAGAATACCGCCGTCAAAAATCGGATGTGCCTCATTCCCGACGAGATCTTCTTCTTCCCGTCGGCCACCATGGAGGAAATGCAGCGGTTCTACCGGGGCATCTATCCCCGGTTCGATCCGGCGCTGTACGAGCGGCTGGATCAGGTGTTCCAGCTGCCGAAAAAGACCCCCATCCGCCGCTTTTCCAAGGGAATGCAGAAGCAGGCGGCCTTCCATCTCAGCATCTGCACCCGGCCCGAGCTGCTGGTGCTGGACGAGCCGGTGGACGGTCTGGATCCGGTGATGCGGCGGCAGGTCTGGAGCCTGCTGATGAGCGATGTGGCGCAGGAAAATACCACGGTGCTGATCTCCTCCCACAACCTGCGGGAGCTGGAGGACATCTGCGACCATGTGGGCATCATGGACAAGGGACATATGCTGCTGGAGCGGAGCCTTGCGGATATGCAGGGCAATACGGTGAAGCTCCAGCTGGTGGGAGCGCTGCCCCCCCGGGCTGGAGGTACTCCACGAAAGCTGCTCCGGGCGGCTTCGAACCCTGATCTGCCGGGGAAATGCCCAGCAGGTCACGGAGCTGGCCATGGCGGCAAAGCCCAGCTATTTCGATGTGCTGCCCCTGTCGCTGGAAGAAATTTTTATCTATGAACTGGGAGGTGTGAACGATGAAATCCAGAACATCCTTCTTTAATGGCGCTGTCCTCAAAAAGGATCTGACCCGGTTTGCCCCGGTCTGGGGGCTTTATACTCTGGGGGTGCTGCTGTTTGTGTGGATGCAGATGAATTCCTTCCACATGGACGCCGACGATACGGTTATCATGCTGACGAATCTCATGAATGCCGGGGCGGTGATGAATTTTGTCTATGCGCTGATCGTGGCGTCGGTGCTGTTCGGCGACCTCTATGTGCCGAAAATGTGCAATGCCCTCCACGCCATGCCCCTGCGCCGGGAGGGCTGGTTCCTGACCCATAGCTTGGCGGCGCTGCTGTTCAGCCTGATTCCCAATCTGCTGGCCTTTGCCAGCACCGCCCCGGTGGTACAGGAGCGGTGGATGGTGGCGCTGCTGACGCTGGCGGCCAGTACCATGCAATATCTGTTTTTCTTCGGCCTTGCGGTTTTGTGCGTATTTTTGGCCGGAAATCGGCTGGGTATGGCGGCCTGCTACGGCATCCTGAATTTCGGGGCATGGCTGCTCTATGGCCTGATCGAGCTGTTCTATCTGCCCCGGCTGTACGGCGTGAAGCTGAGTACCCGGTGGTTTGAGCGCTTCACCCCGGTGGGACAGCTGGTGGAGCAGTGGCTGTGTGAATACAAGTTTGCCGGCAACCATGTGTACATCACCAACTGGAATTCCGAGGGCTGGGCCTATCTGGGGATCCTGACCGCTTTGGGGCTGGTCTTTTGGGGGCTGGGGCTGCTGCTCTATCGCAGACGGCATTTGGAGCGGGCCGGGGATCTGCTGGCTGTCCGGGCGGTGGTTCCGGTGTTCCTGCTGATCGTGACGCTGGCAGGCGGAATGCTGTTCTACCTGATTTCCGACCTGTTTACCGGCCATGGACAGGAGCTGTTCCTGCTCATCGGCATGGCAGTGGGCTTCTTCGTGTCCCGGATGCTGCTGGAGCGCAGGGCGCAGGTCTTTACCCCCAAATCCATCGGATGCTATGGGGCGGTGGCCGCCGTCATGGTTCTGAGCCTCTGGGTCACATCCATGGATCCCATGGGGCTGGTGACCAAGGTTCCCCCCATGGATCGGGTGGAGGGGGCGTGCCTGAACCCCACCGGCATCTGGTGGAATGAGCCTGTCTACATGGAGGAGCCGGAGCAGATCGCCGAGATCAATCGGCTGCACCGCCAGCTCTTCACCGATTCCGCTCAGGTGCCGAAGGATCAGTGGGGCTATTACGGAGAGGATGTGCGGATCTCCGTGGGCTACACCCTGCGAAACGGCAGCCGGCTGGATCGGGAGTACCATGTGAATCCCTCCTCTCCTGCGGGTCAGGAGCTGAAGGCCTATCTCAGCAGTCCCAGTGTGGTGTTTGGCAACCGGGACCCGGCCCAGCTCCGAAAGGAGGTTCGGGAGGTCTGTCTGGATATGCCCATGGGGGAGGAATGGGTTCATGGAACGGATTTCCTGCCCAGAGAAAAAATCCCGGGGCTGATCGACGCCATCCTGCTGGACTGTCAGGAGGGGAATATGGCCCAGTCGGAGATGTTCTATGTGGATCTGGATCAGCAGACGGCGGATACCTTTCAGGCCGTCGGGATCGGACATATGGATTTCGTGCTGGAGAATGGGACATGGAGCCTGCATTTCTATCAGAATGCCGTCCATACCTATGCCTATTTGAAGTCGTGTATGCAATAAAAAAGGGGGATGCTGGAAAGCATCCCCTATTTCAATGTGGGGTAGCCCCCACGGGCAGGCGCCGACCTGCACCGAGTTCGCAGTGGGGTAGCCCCCACGGGCAATTCGCACAGGGATGGTCTGTTATCTTTTTTGCCCTGACCCGCCCGGTAACGATAGTGCGTCATAGGCTCCCCCCACGGGGGAGCTGGCGAAAATCTCTGATTTTCGTCTGAGAGGGGATATAAAAGCCTTCAACTTACTGCTCAGGTATCGAACCTTTTTCATCCCCTCTCCGGCAGGCACCGGCCTGCACCGAATTCGCACGGGGGTAGTCAGTTCTCTATGGGCTGAAACGATGCCCGGTGACGGTACTGCGTCATAGGCTCCCCCCACGGGGGAGCTGCTGAGCGAAGCGAAGCTGAGAGGGGATATAAAAGCCTTCAACTTACTGCTCAGGTATCGAACCTTTTTCATCCCCTCTCCGGCAGGCACCGGCCTGCACCGAATTCGCACGGGGGTAGTCAGTTCTCTATGGGCTGAAACGATGCCCGGTGACGGTACTGCGTCATAGGCTCCCCCCACGGGGGAGCTGCTGAGCGAAGCGAAGCTGAGAGGGGATATAAAAGCGTTCAACTTACTGCTCAGGTATCGAACCTTTTTCATCCCCTCTCCGTCTTGCCCTTCGGGCAATCCACCTCCACAGATTGTGAAATTGCCCCCGGCAATTTTTGGATTTTGCTTTGCTGCGCAAAGCACCACCCCCAAGGGGAAAGCATTTTCGCACGGGGGTGGTCAGTTCTCTATGGGCGGAGCCTCGCTTATTTTAAAACGAATTTGCGGATGAGCGCATGGGAAAGGGGCGTGTAGGGCGCATAGCGCATGGGCAGATCCAGCCCCGTGTGCTTGTTCACCATGCGCTTGCGATGGGAAAAGGCTTCAAACCCCGCCCGCCCGTGATAGGCCCCCATGCCGCTTTCTCCCACACCGCCAAAGCCCATGTGGGGCGTGGCCAGATGGATGACCGTATCGTTGATACAGCCGCCGCCAAAGGGACAGAATTCCATGACCTTACGGGCCAGCGCCTGATTTTCCGAGAAGAAATAAAAGGCCAGCGGATGGGGGCGGCGGTTGATCTGCCCCAGCAGCTCCTTGAGGTCGTCATAGACGAGGATCGGCAGGATCGGCCCGAAAATCTCCTCCTCCATGGCCTTGCTCTCCCACGAGGCCGGATAGAGCAGGGTCGGCTCGATCCGCAGGGCCTTGGCGTCGGATTTGCCGCCGAAGGCGATCTCCTCCGGGGTCAGAAGGGCTTGCAGCCGGGAAAAATGCCGGGGGGAGATGATTTTTCCATAGCTGGGGTTCTCCAGCGGCGCTGCGCCGTACTGCCGCCGCAGCTCGGCCTTGAGCTGATTGAAAAACGGCTCTGCCACCCGGCGATCCACGCACACATAGTCCGGGGCCACGCAGGTCTGGCCGCAGTTGAGGAATTTTCCGAATACGATCCGCCGGGCCGCCAGCTTGAGCTTGGCGCTCTGCTCCACGATGCAGGGGCTTTTTCCGCCCAGCTCCAAGGCCACCGGGGTCAGATGCTCTGCGGCCTGCCGCAGAACCTCCCGACCCACCCGCTGGCTTCCGGTGAAGAAAATATAGTCGAATTTCTGGGCCAGAAGCAGCTGATTTTCCGCCCGTCCTCCGGGAACCAGCGCCACCAGCTCCGGGGGGAAGGCCTCCCGGATGATGGTTTCCAGCACCTGCACCGTGGCCGGGGCATAGGCACTGGGCTTGAGGATCACCGTGTTTCCGGCGGCCAGCGCATCGATCAGCGGGTCCAGCGTCAGCAGAAGGGGATAGTTCCATGGGCTGAGGATCAGCGTCACCCCCCGAGGGCAGGGAAGGGAGGTGCTTTTGGCGGAAAACTGAGCCAGCGGTGTGGGAACTCTGGTGGCCCGGGCGAATTTTTCCGTGTGGCGCAGCATGAAATCCAGCTCACTGTACACCAGATACAGCTCGGTCATGTCGCTTTCCGTGGGGGATTTGCCCAGATCGGCATGGAGGGCCTGATGGATGTCGGCCTCGTGGGTCTGTAACACCAGCCGAAGCCGACGCAGCTGCTCCAGTCTGGCGGATACGGGCCGGGTCTTTCCGGCGGCAAAATAGCGGCGCTGGGCGCTGAGGATGGATGCAAGCTGCTGGGAATTCATAGGCAGTCTCCTTTTTCCTTGATGAAATCAGTATAGAGCTTTCCCACAGCCTTGTCAACGGGCCTGTGCAGAATGGGAAAGCTGTGATATAATCAAGGCATCGATTCCAAAAAGGAGTGAAGATTATGGGAGAGAAAAAACAGATGAAAGACAAAATCATCCTCATTTACGGGCTGGCCCCCATGCAGCTGCTCCAGCTGCACAGCCTTGGTCAGCCGCTGGGCATCCGGGTCATCGCCGTTCCCGACAGCCGCACCGCCATGAAGGTGGAGGCGCTGCTGATGGAGGAGGAAGGGAAGGGGCTGCCCGCTCTGGCGCTGCCGGGGCGGTTTGCCCTGCTGCACGGCTTCGGCGGTCAGGAATCCATGGCTGCGGCCCTCATCAATCAGGTGTCCCCCGGGGTCATCAAAGCGGTTCACACCGCCCACAACGGGGACTGGCGGTTCAGCGATCTGGCAGGAGAGCTGCTGGAGGAACACGCCCAGATGACCCGCAGATAACGCATCAGGCCGCTCCCAAGAGCGGCCTGAATTTTTAGGACATCCGGAAGGCGATGGCCACCAGAATGGCGATGTGCAGAGGGTAGAAGGCATAGCCGAACCAGTGGAGGAATTTTCCGCCGGGGCCTTTCTTGCCATTGTAGAGGAAGATGGGCAGGAAGGCCAGCATGGCAAAGCCCTGTTGGGGAATCCAGATCTCCTGACCGCCCAGATGGAGAATATAGCTCCGGCCCCCCATCAGCACGCAGTTGATGTAGCCCAGAGACAAAAGCTGTACGGCCCAGCCCCATTTGAAATCCCGGGTGAGCCAGAAAATCAGCACCGTCACCACCCCGAAGCCGAAATAGTCCACCATGCCGATGGTTCCGGCCAGAAAGCCCATGAGAAGCGCCGCCGCCGCATCCAGAAGCCTGCGCCGGGGACTGGGATCCTTTTCCCAGCGCAGCTGGAGCCAGTAGATGAGCAGCATGGCCAGCAGGAAAGTCCACATCACATTCTGCTCGAAGGGGTCGAAGGGGCCGCCTCCCATCATATAATTGTAGGGAATCTCGGAAATCAGGGCGAAAATCAGCATCCGCTGGAGATAGCCCTTCATATTGTGGGTCAGGGCGCAGCCCTCGGCGATTTGGAAGGCGAAAATGGGGAAGGCCATGCGACCAATGAGGGTCAGCCAGTCATAGCCCAGCACACCGATTCCCCACATATGGTCGCAGAGCATCAGCGCCATGGCCAGAAGCTTGAGGTGGGCGCCGTTGAGGCATTGTAGTTTCCGCAAGAAAATGGCTCCTTTCGGGGTGAGAATGGAAAAACCGCCGGGAGGGCGGCTTGGATGGGGGAGATTTCCAGAGAAAGACCCGGGGGGAGATCCCCGGGTCGGAAAGGCTTATTTGGGGGAGTGGTCATAGCAGAAGAAGGTGCTGTCGGATTCGGTGTTATACAGTACCCAGCCGTTCAGGGTTTCGGGCCGGGGATTTTCCAGATTTCCGGGCCAGCTGAAGCTTGCCGCCTCGCTCAGAACCGAAGCGGGAGCCTCGGGGGTATAGAGGAGGAATTCCGTGCCGTCGGAGACACCCGGGGCCTCGGAGGCCAGATGCCGGACGCCGTTTTCGATGCGGCTGTCCCCCAGCTTGGCGTCATAGCCCAGATCGGAGACGGTCAGGGCGAAGCAATGGTCATCCAGCTTGCGGATGTGGGAGAAGCTTCCCTTGAAGTTGCAGTAATAAATGGTTCCGCCGGGGTAGTCCGTACCCGTTTCCCCCAGCTCGGAGTCGGAATAGCGGCCCCGGAAGCTGCCATCGCCCTGAAGGATCAGCTCCGTGCGCCAGCCGCCTGCCCCGGAGGAATAGGTCAGGGAAATGGGGAAGTCCGTGCTGCCAAAGAGGGAGGACGGGGCCTCGGTGGGAGCGCTGGCTTCCGTGGGGGCTTCCGTTGGGATCTCCGTAGGAGCCACGGTGGGCTGGGTCTGGACGGCGGTGGGGACGGTCGTGGGGGGAACGGTGGTGGGCGGGGTATCCTTGCCGCAGCCG
>SAMEA104404100__coassemble_201_pt1 | contig 73751 bp, 51 predicted proteins | sample SAMEA104404100__metabat2_low_PE_102 | metagenome-assembled genome bin SAMEA104404100 (sample SAMEA104404100) | Balaenoptera acutorostrata | reverse complement strand
TGGCTGCTGAGCGCATCCGAGGATTGGCTGGAACCGATCTATGACGCCCTGCATGGGCAGCTCTGCTATGTGGCTTTACCGTACCAGCGGAGATGCTGCCAAGCCCATTGTCCTGTATGACTACCAGCCGAACCGAAAGGCTGAGAATGCGGAAGCGTTCCTGAACGGCTTTACAGGCTGGCTCCATGCAGACGGCTACCAAGGGTACCACCGGCTGCCGGCGCAGATCCGGGTGGTTGGATGCCTTGCCCATGCCCGGCGTAAATTCGACGAAGCTTTGACGGCTGTTCCCAAAGAGCAGCAGGCTGCTTCCAAGCCGGCAGAGGCACTGGGCTATTTTGCGAAGCTGGCCCAGCTGGAAGAAAGCTTTGCGGAACTGACAGATGAAGAGCGGCATACCAAGCGTCTGGAGCAGGAAAAGCCTGTTTTAGAGGCTTTGTTGGCATGGGCAAATGACTTAAAGGCCAAAACTACCCCCAAATCCGCCTTGGGAAAGGCCATTCATTACCTTCTGGTTCAGTGGCCATATCTGGAGCGTTATCTGGAAGACGGCAGACTGGAGCAGACCAACAACCGGGCAGAGCGGAGTATAAAGCCCTTTGTCATGGGACGGAAAAACTGGCTGTTTTCCAATACACCCGGCGGAGCTACAAGCAGTGCCGTGATTTACAGTCTGGTGGAAACCGCCAGAGAATCCGGACTGGATCCATACCGGTATCTGCGGTGGGTATTTAAGACAGCCCCAGCTCTGGCCGTACAGGATAAGGACTGGGCTGAAAAGCTGATCCCCGCTGCGGCACCGATTGATTGCTATATTCCGGGAAAGAAAGAGGAAGCAATATGAAACTGAAACCCCACGGTTATTTTCTGGTCAGCTTCGTGACCAGCTTTGTGGACGGAGAAATAAGCCGTCATGAATTTGACATGGACTATTCTGGATATGTGAATGAGCATTTCCCAGGCTTCCGAAAAGAGCACCCGAGGCTTGCCAGCCGTTTTGCCGATACCATTGATTTTGCATATGATTTGGGCGAACACAAGTCGGATGAGGCCTTGCGTGACGCCATGGCCGATGCCCTGGACGACTTCTTTGGAAATCGCCAGGACTGCAATATACTCTAAATTCAGCAATGCCACCGGATTCCCGGTGGCATTTTTTTGACAACTATTCTACGGCCGTTGGACGGTTACTATCTAAGCGTTAAGTAGTTTCTGAATCTTCATTTTCTTCCAGAAGGTAAGGCCCCCACTTCCAGTTATCAAAAAACGTGGAGTCAATCAATTCTCCGAAATCCTGTGCCGAAAAAATTGTGAAATAGCGGATTCTTTCTGATCCTTTATCAGATTTTCTAACACGAGGAATTGCGTTTCCGGGAAATGTATCTTCCGTACATGGCTTCATGTTCAGCCGCTTTATCTTTTCTCCAAACTGACGATAAATCTCGTTCTCGTCTTTTCTATTGGATACTCTTTTGGCCGTACGTGTCGCATGATTTTGCTTACCATTTTCACCTTTTGAGCTGTGGGCCTTAGATAGTGCCTTGGGCATGACTAAAGTTGCTGCTGTATTTTTACCATTATACACAATAAAAAAATGCATATTACAAATAATGTCATCGGCTTCTTGATTTCCACCAAAGACTATATTATTGCGAATATTCTCTATTGAGTCTTTCACTTTTCGATAAATTCCATCTCTCTGATCACTTTTTAAGAGACGCAGCAACTCCAGTTTACCCGTGTTCTTAAACTCTGTTATAAAATGAAATTCTCCATCTGTAAGATTAAAGTTGTAAAAAAGGGCATCACATGAAGTGCTTCCATTACCCAGCAATGCTACAACACCGTCGAAATTTATTACATTTATATCACGAACTTTAGGACTCTTCTCTGCAATCCATTCATTAGCATCTCTGCAGTCCCTTACAAACTCGTCAGATCGGCCAGCAGCGATATACCCCTCAATTGCTCTCAGCGCATGAGAAAATGATACATAATACAGGTTGGAAAAAATCACCTCATCGGGATATACAGAAGCCTCTCCTCTTTCATTCTGAACAGCTTTTAAAAGTTCAACTTTATTACTCTCCATCTTCGGCACCATATTTCTCATCTAACAGTTCATCAAGCCGCTCCAAAGGTGCAGAGAGGTCCTCGTAAAGATCCGACATTCCATATTCACTATAAGACACGTTAACCACTTTGCGTGTACCATCTTCATCCACGTTACTGATTCTGTACACATTTAAGTTATCCATGGTCCCATTGATATCGGTATAGCACTCAATAGCTCTCATGAAAAACGGGCTGTGAGAGGTAATGATAAATTTGATATCATACTTCTTTTGAAGTTCAACAATGGCTTTTGCATACTCAAGCTGCCATTCAGGATGCAGATTGATTTCCGGCTCATCCAGAATTAAAATGTCTCCACGTTCAATTGCTCCAATACGAAGGGCATATTCCAGCAGCGCCAAAGATTTCAGGCCTGTCGACACATTGACAGAATGAATAGGCTCAGAAATATTCCGATCCTTAAATTCCAAACCCACTTTCTGCAAAAACTCGGCCTGGCCACCCATAACCTCGACCAAACGGTCTGCAATTTCTTGTAGTTCAATTCCGATTTCTTCAGGAAGGGCTACCGAATTTTTATATCTTGTGGGAGCGGATACCAAAAATCTAAAGGTATTTGGCTTCATCATACGACGTAAATATCCTTTAGGATCACCTGCAAATTTAGCATTTGAAATGTAGTCATAGATTCTCGGGCTTTCAATAAAATAAATATTACTTGAAATCCGAACTGGGCTATCCAACCATTCTTTTTCGTTTTCAATATAGAAGTGTGTCTCCCTAGACCCTTCATCCATAAAAGAGATTTCGCTTTTTGTTGAACCTATTTTCCTGTACTGCCCACGAAATACATCAAAAATGGATTGTTTAATAATGATCTTCTGCATCTCTACTTCGTCCAGATTTAGCTGGCCAAGGTCCTTCTGCGCATTAGAGATCCAGTTGGCAATTTCATCCCCATAATGTTGACGCAAGATTCCTTTCGTCTCTTTAAAATACAGGGCGAAGTAATCCAGGCAATATTTCTCAAGTTGGTCACTAAGGCTGCTGTCAATATTGGTAAGATCAGAGGTTTCCGTGTGAATCTGATAATCTTCCAGTGCAACTCGGAAATCAGGATCAACCGCATACTCCATAATAAGCTGATTGGTTTTGCTTGTTCTTCTTCTTTTAGCACCAGAATTTTTCATACAAAAATCTTCAAGCCAGATACTATTTCGATAAAGAAACTCATTAATTTTCTGGGAACAGACACTGTCATATATTTTTTCCCAGGCACTCATTTCGTGAAGGAAAGCAAAAAGCGCTTTTCCAATTGTGCTTTTTCCTACATTATTTTCACCGGCAATAATGGTGATGCCTTCAATATCAACGCATGCATGATCAATGGCACCGATATTTTTAATCTCAAATTTCAAAGTCATCCCTCCATATGGAAATCAACTTTCACTTAATTTATATTCTATCATATACCAAGATAAACATAAACAGAAAAGATCACATTACATATAGTATTTTACTTTCAGACAATTTTAATCACTTTTATAGACGTTTATTATTTGCCTTCTTCAAACAAGATACATTGATCATATTTGAAGTCTGTACTTTTTATTAACTCCCCGGCCCTCAATTTCGATCAGCCCGCTTTCGCTCATTTGACGGGTAAGGAGATAGGCACGGGTTTTTTTAATGTTCAGGAGCTCCTGCAGTTCCTCGTCGGTCATCTCGCCGTACTCGGCAATATAGTCAAGCACAACCTTCATCTGAGGCGTTACGGTTGCAGAGACTGCCGTTGCGGCTGCGGGCGCTGTGGTCCGGGGCAGCGGCTCGGCTGCGTTCATGTTGGGCAGAACCAGCTTAAATGTGTTGCCGGTCACCTGGATCTTGGGCTGTACAGGGCTGTCCTTGTAGAGGCTGAAGATACGACGGATGCCAGTGCCGTAGGACTCAATCAACCGCAGGCGATGGAAAATCTCAGCCAGTTTTCGATTACGGGGCTGGGAAATTCCGCTGCGGATATCTTCCGCCGAAAGTCCGGGGAGCAGGCCGCCGATGGAAATGAACTCCATGCCGGCGTCGTTGACATTGATAATAATGCTGCCGCTGAAGCTGTAATCCCGATGCACCAGGGCGTTCAGCAGGGCTTCACGAAGAGCTTCTTCAGGGTAATCAGATTTTTCGATCCGCTCCAGTCCCTTGAATACAGCGGCTCTGCGGTTGCAAAGGGACAGGTAAGAATAGGTATCGTCCAACTGCTTGAAGATGGAACCGCTGAACTCCTTGGAGTCCTTAAAGGTCAGATTGGCGGTATCTCCGAAAACGGCCACCTTTGTGGTGTGCTGGCACTGGTCAGAAAGCAGCAGCGCCAGGTTGGTATATTGATCGTCATGCAGGTTCCGAAGACCCAGGGCAATATACTTATCCTCAGAGAACTCCACGCCGTAGCGCTCAAAGGCTTTTTCCGCTTCCTCAAAGGTAAGATCCTGCTCCATCGTCCGCATTTCCTCAAAGACATCTCCGTCGGAGTCCTTGATCATCCGGCGGATCTGATCCGGGGAAGCCTGGACACTGCTGGCCCCCTGACGGACATAAACGCCGGTGGGCTTTAAGCCTTTGGCCTTCAGATAATAGGGCTTATAGCTGCCCTCACCGACCTCAATGCGGATTACCTTGTTATCCTGCAGTACATAGCGCACAAACATGGTCACATCCGGCTGAATCGCATCCCGGATTCCGTTAGTGAGCTTCGTATAAGTTTCATCCACATCATCAATGCCGGTCAGGTTGCCCCGGTCATCAATGCCGATGTAGATGACGCCGCCATCCGTATTGGCAAAGGCAATGACCTCCTTGTAAAGGTCCTCCAGCATCTGGGATTTGTATTCCACATTTTCACTTTCATAAATCATAGCTCGCACCTCCGAGAGTGTTCTTACCTTGTATTATACACTGATTTTCACTATTTTCAATCATAAGAGTGAATATTCACTCTTATGATTGAAAATTGAGAAAAACAGTCCACTATCATGGTGATAGTGGACTGTTCGCTTTTATTAAGTTGCGTTTTTAAAAATGGCTGTCGTTTTACGCCTGCCCGCCGTCACGATACTGGACGATTTTCTCCAGATCGTACAACCGCAGCATCCGATCTTCCCGGGCGATCTCCTCGATTTTCTCTTCAAAGCCGCTCTCAGAGAACAGGGCGTAATAGAACACCGCCTTCTGTTTCTGCGGGGTCAGCTTTGCCACGGTGTTGAGATACTCGGAATACCGGAAAGGCTGCTTCTTGAACTTGCACTCGCCCACCAGATAATTCTTTTCTTCACGGTCAATGGCCAACAGGTCGATCTCTGTTTCAGCCGTCCGCAGGCCAGAGTCTGTATGCTCATCCCGAACCGTAGTTCTGCCGAACCAGCGGCCCATTTTGCTGTATCGGAAAGGCAGCGCATTGCGCTTCTGCTGCTCCTTCACAAACTCCTTGCACACATCCTCAAAGATGAAAGAGGCAAATTCATGGAGGGCTGGCTCCACTACATACTCGTAGACACCGTCCACATCGCCGTCCTCCAGCTGAGAGAAGTTGGCGAAGCCGAAGGTATACCAGAAGCGGAAGAAGTTATCCGTCAGACGGTAGGTGCCCCGGCTGGTGTTGGCCTTTTCCTTGAGCTTCACATCCACGGAGAACTCCCGCTCCACAATGCCCAGCTCGATCAGATTCCGCAGATACACGCTGGTCTTGGAGGTGCTGTCCATCATGGCCTTCTGGCTGATGTCGCTGAGTTTGGTGTTGCCCAGGGCCACAGCCTCGATGATGGAGTTATAGATGGGTGTCTCCCGCAGCTCCTGATGCAGCAGGAATTCCACCTCGCTATACAGCACAGAGCCTTTGGTCAAGATATTCCGCTTGATGTTCTCGCCCAGGGATTTCTTCGGATCAAACTGGTTCAGGTAATGAGGAATGCCGCCCAGCACCGCATAGGTCAGCACCTTGTCTCTTGGGGAATAATCCGGGAAGAACCGGGCGGCGTCGTAGAAGCCCATGGCCTGCATCTTGTAAATGCCGGTTGCCCGTCCGTACAGCGGATTCTTCTCTGCCAGTAATTCCTTCTCAATAAAGCTCATGGCACTGCCGCAGAGGATCACCATCACATTGGCGTCCTTCAGCTCCGAATCCCACAGGTTCTGCAGGATAGAGGGGATGCTGTCATTGCTCTTGCATAGATATGGAAACTCGTCGATGACGATGAGCTTTTTCCTGTCGCCATAGGGAAGATCCAGGATCGCACGGAAGGCCTTTTCCCAATCCGCAAACTCCGTGATGTAGTTCCGGGCAGGGATGTCCTCTTTCAGCATCAGCTGGGAGAATTTGACCAGCTGCACCTTGTCGGTACTCTGGGTGCAGGAGTAGAACACATGGGGCTTGTCCTTGCAGAACTCCCGCAGGGTTTCCGTCTTGCCCACACGCCGCCGACCATACAGCACAATCAGCTGGCCCCGGTCCTCCTGATATTTATCCTCTAAAAATTTGAGTTCCGCTTCTCGACCGATAAACATAAGCGTCCTCCTTATCTAATCGTGATTTAGTAAATCGTGATTTGGTACTTCTATTGTACTTGCGATCCGACGAAAAAGCAAGGGGATTATGACGTTACTTTTCATCACTCATTTTCATCGCTCATATGATTGATGAAAACAGAAAAGGGATGACCAGCAATCGGCCATCCCTCTTCTATAGTCAATCCTCGATATATTCAGATGCGGTCCGTATATCCTCCAAAATGTCGTTTTTCCATTCTGTATTACTTACACATTGAACTCGCTCACGAATAGAATTCAACAGTTCCACACTTCTGGTAGCCTCCATGAGATCATCAAAGATTTCACCAAGCCACCAAAGTTCTTCATCCGAACATTCTTCTCTGATAAATTGGATGGATGCATCCACATCCAGTGTAAATTGTTTGATTTCAGCATTCCACCAAGGAATTTCATAATTGTTTGCATTCGGATTGGTTGCTCGCTCTTTAATCACCTTATGAAACGGCATAAAATCTATCAATTTTTTGCTCATAGGAATTCACCTTCATTCATCTGTCCATTCAATATCCTTTTCAGCGTCCCAAAAGGTTTTGCCATCAAAAATAGGCGCTTTTTGAAAAGATTCTTGGCCTTCACTTATAGAATTCCCGTTGTACTCCCAGACATAACCATCTCTCTCAGGATCAACCTGAAAGACTTCCATATGGACAGTGTCAGCACTTGGCATATACCCCTGAAACCAATACTTTACACCATTGTAAATAAATACAGTATCTTGACAGCTATAAATTCTATCAACAAAATCCCCAGCATTGCCGTTTATCATGGAATCGTCGCCCCTGTTTATCGTCACGATAGCGGCCCTTTCTTATGTAATTCGGTTATCAGCTATAGATCAGCTCGGCATTGATGATCTCCTCGGCCTAGTTCTTGCAGGCGTTCATGAGGCCAACCCACTTCATCTGATCGGTGGCCTTCAGCTCATCCGTGGCACAGGCATCCTTAGCCATGGCAGGCTGGAGCTGACGGGTATGTAACCATAAATGCTCATCATTTGAAGTATTTTTCCCATGTGGACTTGAATATTTGCACCTGATTGCTTTCCCATTTGCGGAGTTTGATGAGCGGCACGCCCAGATGCTCGGCATACTGGAGCTCCGTCATGCCCAAGGCTTCTCGCTTTGCCTGAATCTGTTTCCCCTGGTCATGGTAGAGGAACAGGTTGTACCCGTCCATCAGCTCAAGCAGATCCACCTCCAGAAGCTGGGCAATTTTTTCCAGCTTGTCCGGCGGGTAATAGTCCCGCCCATCTTCTTCAAACCGAATATAGGTACGCCGAGAAATACCGATGGAGTCTGCCACCTCCCGCTGGAGCAGGGCCTTTCGCTGGCGATACCAGCGAAGTTTTCCTGCTGTGGTATCGATTTTTTTCGGGTCTGGATGTTTGAGATTCAGCCTCTCTGCCTCTTCCTGAAGGTGCGGTTGGAGCAGCAAAAAGTCCCTTCTGAGCAAAATTCCAATTTCTACCATCCGTGTTAGGTGTCGCATCATCAGGTAACATCCGTTTCCTAGGTGACCGAGTGAGCGCCATTTTTGCCCAAAATCCGGGGTATTTGGCACCTCAGAGGCCCAAAAAGCCGTGAGGAGGGAATCGCATTTTCAATACATCGGGAAGCGTAAGTGGCGAGGCGGATATTTTTGTCCATTCGGTAGGAGCTGATGGCCTTGATGAGGCCGATGGTTCCGATGGAGATCAGATCCTCCTGCTCCGACGACTGGGCATAATACTTCTTCATGATGTGGGCCACCAGCCGCAGATTATGCTCGATGAGTACATTTCTGGCCGCCAAATCTCCTTCGGCGGCCAGCTTCAGATAGTGCTGTTCCTCCGCTGGCTTCAATGGTTGGGGAAACCCGCCGGTGGAAAGCTGCATCGGGTGCAGAAGCCCCAGCAGCAGCAAAATGCTTTCCAGCACTTCCTTCACCTCCTCATCCTATCCTATTCCCCCAATCCCCCAGAATTCCTCTGCCTGCTCCGGGAATATCTTCTGCGCCGGGACATCGGTGCAGCGGACAGCCTCCTATGCGTCAGCTCTGGCCCAAAGGTTCCGCCGCCTTTTTTGGGGGCAATGATACCCCGGTGATGACAATACATCAAAAAATCGCTGCCTGAGCCAATCGGAAAACCTTTGCAATGATAGATTGTAGAAAAAAGCGGAAATCGATATTCAAAACGGCGCAGATCCGGAAACTGTTGCAATGGTTTTGCGGCTGCTGAAGTCATGCTGAACGATTTTCATGGGGCTGACAAGGTGTTCTTAGCGACAGGTTTTACCGATTTACGCAGAGGAATTGACGGACTGGCTGCCATTGTTCAGCAGCAATTTGAACTGAACCCCTTTACCAATACCCTGTTTCTGTTCTGCGGCAGACGGCGGGACTGAATCAAGGCACTGTACTGGGAAGGTGACGGATTTGTGCTGCTGTACAAGCGTCTGGAGTCCGGCTCCTTCCAATGGCCAAGATCTGAGACAGAAGCCAGAGCACTGACACCCCAGCAATACCGCTGGCTCATGGAGGGGTTGAGCATTGACCAGCCCAAGGCACATAAGCCTGCAAATGGACTGGAAATAGTTTGAAAAACTTTAAGTTTTTCTGTACTTTCAGGAAGAAATATGGTATAATATTCCCATGAAAAGTACAGTGTTCTCCAATACACCCGGCGGAGCTACAAGCAGTGCCGTGATTTACAGTCTGGTGGAAACCGCCAGAGAATCCGGGTTGGATCCATACCGGTATCTGCTGTGGGTATTTAAGACAGCCCCAGCCCTGACCGTACAGGATAAAGGCTGGGCGGAAAAGTTGGTTCCCGCTTCGGCGCCGATTGATTGCTATGTTCCGGGAAAGAAAGAGGAAGCAGTATGAAGGAGAACACAAGTCAGATGAAGCCCTGCGGGATGCCATGGCCGATGCTCTGGATGACTTTTTTGGAAATCGTCAGGACTGCGATATACTCTAAATTCCGCAATGCCACCGGAAATCCGGTGGTATTTTTGCGAGTATTTCAGGGCCGTTTGCCGGTTACCAGCAAAATAAAAATAGTTCTACATATGTGTAGAACTATTGACTTTTCTACACCTGTGTAGTAGAATTGAAACATCCCAGATAGACGTATCTAGGATAGGGAGGAATTATTATGGATCGATCTAAAAAACTTTCCGAAACAGAATATGAAATCATGGAGGTTCTGTGGAAATCAGAAACTCCAATGTCCGCAGCTCAACTCTCGTCATACTTTATTGAACATCATAATAAAGAATGGAAAGCATCCACTTTAGCAACTTTTCTTTCTCGATTGACACAAAAGGGAGTTATCACCTCTAAGCGTGATGGTAGAGTTCCTTATTATTGGCCAATTAAATCCCAAAAAGAATATGAAAGGGATGGTGCGCAAGGAATTTTAGATGCACTTTATGATGGTTCTATTAAGAATTTCTTTGCTGCTCTGTATGGAGGAACCCAGATGTCAGAGGAGGATCGGGATTCTTTGAAAGAATGGTTGGAACGGCAGTGATAACGGAGGAACTTGTATGGTTGTCTACCTGCTTACTACTCTGATATTTCTGAATTTGATTGCAAGCAGTGTGTACCTGTTGCTGAAAGGTCTGCTCTTTTGGGCTAAAGACCGTATTGATGAGCGGTTTCGCTATATCGGGTGCATAGCTGTTATGCTGTTGTTTCTAATACCATTTTATCAAGTGTTGCCGGTTCCCTCTGCATACAACACCTCGACTTTTGATGAAAACCGTCAAGAAGAAATCAGTGTCATCATTCCGACAGAAAGTTTTCAGGCACAGAAAAACTTCACAAATGAGACAAATGAGATTCGCCACAAAAATCTTCATTTAGATCTTTGGATGCAAAAAAGTATTCTAACGATCTGGGCTGTGGGATCAGCTGTGTTGGCATTGTGGCATTTATCCACATTGTTGGTGTTCCGGTGGAGATTGTCCAAAAGACAGACAGAGCCGGTATCAATCGAATTGCAGCAAATGGCGAATCTTTGTGCGAAAGAATATGGACTTCGTCAAATGCCTAGTCTAAGAGTGTTGCCAGATGTACAAGGGCCCATGTTAATTGGCTTTATAAAACCAATTATTGTAGTGCCTGCAAACAACTTGCCGCTGGCAGATGCATCAATGATTCTGAAACACGAAATTGTGCATTTTAAGCGACATGATTTGTGGTGGAAACTGTTGGGTGTCATAATACAAACAGTTCACTGGTTCAATCCGATTGTTTGGTTGCTTTGTAAGGATTTTGAATTCTGTGCGGAAACATCATGTGATGCTGAAGTGGTAAAAAATTTTGACCATGATGAGAGAAAACGCTATGGCTATCTTTTGATTTCGTATGTACAGTTGCAGCAAACTTTAAGATCAGTGCCAGGGGTTTCATTTACTCCGGCGCAGAATAAACTGAAAAGGAGAATCACTGTTATGTTGAAGGGAAATAAATCTCAAAAAGTTATTGCCGTTGCATTGATATGTATGTTGGCCGTAAGCAGTCTGGCTGTATCCGCTTTTGCGGCAAACCATGCTAATCAGATTGAAAATGCTGAGTTAACGAAGGTAACACCCATGAACGACTCTAATATCAAACGGGTTCAGGATGTTAAAATTGGCGCCAGTGGAGTTGTCACTGCTGTTGATGATCTTAATATGTTGAACGACAGGGGTGTGTATGCATTGGAAGACTTGGCTGCCATGGATAGTCGAAGTTGCACATCCGAGGAAATTACAGCAGATTTTGCTCCGTATGCAACCAATAGCGTCAATAGCAATATCAAAGCTAACACCCTTGGCGTTTTTAATCCGAGCTTTTCGATGGAAGCAGGTGAGACGGTTACCATTAGTTGTTCTTATTCACCTATGGATGCAAAGGTAGACTATGGTCTGCTAGATGCAAATGGTAACTTCTACTATGTGAACACTTCTAACGGAAGCATGACAGGAACTTTCAAAATTAATGTTCGAGGCCAGTATCGCTTGGCTATTTGCAATAATTCTGGTTCTCCGATTGCTGTCACAGGTTTCGTGAAGTACTAATGTAACCGTCAAACAGCCACAGAACAGTCATCAAAAAATGGGGCTGTCCAAAAACAGCCCCGCCGAACATACAGAGGTCTCAACTGGGAATCTCTGCATTACTTTTTCTCAAATTTTCAGATTTTCGTAAACGCTCAATCGTGCGTACCTTAACAAAGAGAAATCCAGCTGCCCGGTTGACCGGGCAGCTGGATGTTTCAGTTGTTATTTTGTTTTCCTGCATTCCTGCGGAAGAAGCGCCTCAGACCAGAACAGCAGATCATTGGCAAAGGTCAGATCTATATCGTCCGGCTTAAAACCTGCACCTGGGTAATCACATCCCGCAGGCGATCCGTGCCGACCATATATTCCAGAACCTCATCGGGGGTGGTACAGATTTTTTCCTCGGAGCCATCCGCCCTCGCAACGCAATACCCGCTTTCGTGAAAGCACACACCGTAGTGGACTCCATGCCACGAAAAAACAGGCTCGCCTCCACAGATGATACATTCCCTGAATTCGGAAATTGTACGGAAGGAACCATGCTCTGAATATAGCATATCTGGATTCATAGAGATACTCCTTACGATCTGAAACTCCGGTATACCATCCGGGATGATGCCATCTATTCGATGGTCGTGAGCGTGGTATGCAGATTGGCGCATATCTACATATCGCATGATACAACTTAACGTAATATGATTCTAAGATTTTTGGAACGGTCTGTAACATTTTTCTGATTGCAATAGCCCATACCGCAGCCGCCGGTGTTCGTGCCGGTGCATTTGCGATGATTCGGAAAGCAGAATAATAAATTCCCTCTATGAGATAAATACGCATTATCTTATAGGGACAGTTTCTATTTTAGATGAAAACAGTGGTTTTATGGTTGCAGAGGCAGAACTCGGGCCTATGTCCCCCGGGTTATGAAAGAACCTGACCGGGATAAGCGTAAAGTTACAGATATTGTTCTTCTGAAAACGATTGCCAAATATCTGGGCGGAGTGATCGGCAGCTCTGTGTCCGTAAAAAAGTATTACAGATTATCTGGTATCCAGCGGCCATAAAATCTCGTCAAACACTGTTATCGATTCTCTGGAGGCTCTGACCAAATTCTTTATCTTTTCCTCCGCAGAACGCAGTAATACAATCGCTTCAAATCGTCTGTGATGATCCATGGCACGATGTTATGTTTCGGGCATTCTTTGAACAGCAGTAGAAAGAATCTTTATTTTTTTCGATAATCGTAGGCATCTTTCCCAACATCCAAAGAAATCCCGTTGATTTGGACGGTTGTCTCACCAATCCAGACAATGTCTGCATTTTCGCAAGGATATTGCCAGTAAATATTTCTGGATTTTTGCGTCTGATTGTCGATCACCGTTGCAAGCACAGCGTATCCGGTCGTTGCACCGCCATTATTCTTGTAGGCAGTTACCGTGTACCGACCGTCCGGAGAATCACTGGTCACGATCACTTCCTGACCGGAGATCCGCTGAATGTCAAAGAAGGCCCAGCGAATACCATAGCCCAGAAATCCCGCCAAAACGATAACCAACATAAGTACACCGATGATGATTTTTGTTTTCTTCTTCATAGTGATACCTCCATTAAAATTTCCCTATCCATCCTGCATATATATCTGCCGCTCGATTTGATAAAACGGCAAATATGATCGTTAACACAACTCCGGGAAGGTAACTTGTAGGATTCTGCATGACCTGTTGCAGATTTTCCCAAAGATGATAGTGGCTTAATCCCCATAGAGCTGCAAGCAGCGAAATGAAAAGAAAGATGACAATACATGAGCCAGAAAAGCTTTTATGGGAATGATAAAAACGGACAAAATACCAGTTTACCATTGTAAGCATCAGGGCTGTTGCCGGCACAATGAGATCAAATAGCCAAATACCATTCGCAGAATTTCTGGAGCCGGTGGCAGCCTCTTTTGTTACGCCAATCACAATCAGCAAAAAAGAAATCAGGAATAAAACAGACTGTAAAACAGAAGCCTTCCAGATACAAACCTGTCGGCATTGCGGAACTTCTTTCACATTCAGATCGGTACTCCGATCCATACAACTTTCTTTAGACAGTTGTTTCCACAAGGAAGCGCATTTGCTACAGCTCTGCAAGTGCATTTCCACCTCAGTCCTGCTGGCATCCGAACAACATTGATCGATATAAAGCGGTAAAAGATCTTGAACTATTTCACATTTCATTGTCATCGCTCCCCATTTCTTCCAACAATTTTTGCTTTGCACGATAGTAAGTGACTCTGGCCCAGCTTTCACTTTTACCAAAAATCTCTGAAATCGCTTTTAAGGAAAAATCTCCAACTGTTCTGAGAAGGAACACTTCCCGGTAAGGCTCCGCAAGCAGTTGAATTTGCTCCATAGCTTTTTGGGCCGTTTCTTTTTCGATATAGTTTTTCTCAATATCCCCATCATCTGATGACATACTAAAATCGATGCAGTCCAAAGATATGTTTCTTTTTTGGTTCTTGTACCAAGCAAAATATGTATTCTTTGCGATCTGACATAACCATGCAGGAGCTTTATCGATATGTCTCAATGTGCCTAAATTCATGTATGCTTTGAAAAAAGTTTCCTGTGCAAGTTCTTCCGCAAGACCTTTGTCTTTTGTGAATGGAAGGAGAAATTTTAGGATAAATCCAAAATATAGTCTGTAAAGGTTATCGAAATCCGGCATTTATCCATCTCCTTTCTTGCTTTCTCTATCTATTAGATAACGAAATTTGTGTTTCGTTACAGGTTTACAATAGAGTCTACTCCGCAACCATCTGAAAATGTGGGTTCGGTTTCCAGTTGATCCGAGCAGGCCACATCCCCAAAAAATGGTGCAAAAAGGCCGCCGTCTCTTTGCCAGATTCATGCACAGCAACGCAAGGCCGATGACGCAGAATGAAGTTTCCGGCAGGTGCGCCATGATTCGGTTCCGTCCATAGCTGCGCCTTCCGGCTCCGAATTCGGTGTTCACACGGATCTTTCCACGCACAAGGGGGCTGATCCACGGCTGCGGCAGCCAGACAATTTGTTCCCCGATGCTGCGGGTGTTGATGTTCCTACCGATACCGTTGCTGTTCAAAAAGCGCTTTGCATCGGCCTCCACGGCCACATGGCAGGGAACCACGGCAGTCTGCAAGAAGCCCCCTCCTGACGGAGGGGGCTTTCTGCATTGCATCCGTACCGGAACTTACTTTTCCTCGGGATAGGTGATCTGATAGGTGCTGTCGTTGAAGTTGACGGAAACGACCGTTCCGTCGCTGTATGTGGCTTTCTGCTGCTTCCAGTCATGGTTCAGGAACTCATGTCTGACCATCTCGCACTTGGCGATGCGCTCCTGAAGCTCCGCAACGATGCGGTAACGGGCGATCTGCTCATCCAGATTCTTCTCGGCATTGGGGTCATCAAAGGCGCCGTCACAGTTGGGATATGCACCGTCCTTGTCCAGATAGGCGCCGCCGCCGTTGAGCAGGGCATAGAGCATATAATCCTCCTGTCCCTCGTTACGATCCATGGGCCAAGGCAGGATCATGCAGTCATGGTACACCAGATTGTACAGCGGCGTGGGGATTCCCTTTCTGGGGCTGCCGGGCTTTGCAAGCATGAAGTCATAGGGGCCGTAATGGGCGAACACCAGACTCTTCATGGCCCAGTCTGTGACCTCCTCGGAGCTGGGCAGGATGTTCCGGGACAGCAGGTACTCAAAGCAGGCGCTGCGGTACTCCAGACACTCCTTCCGGGATACCCGGTGCCAAGGGTGGGAGCATTCGTCCGGCTCATTGCAGGTGAACACATCCAGATAAGAGGCCTCCAGATGGATGCCATGCTGCAAAACCTGTTCAAAGTTGCGCTTGACATAGAGCGGAGCCTGAGAGGGGCAGAGGAGGCTCTGTCTGCCGCCGGCCCAGCGGGACTTATCAAAGATGTTCCCGTCGGCGTCATGGGCTGCAAAGTCGGGATCGAAGGAGGGGGCGTCGAAATAGTAATCCCGGTACTGATCGTGGAGGCCAAACATATAGCCGCAGTCCTGCATGGTATCCGACAATTCCTTCAGGCCCTCCCAGCCACCGGCCTCAGAACAGGCCGGAAGATAATCCGGGTGGTGGTTATCGTATCCCGGCTCGCCCCAGCCGTCCAGATGGAGGTAGAGCTTTTTGATTCCCTTATCGTGGTAGTGCTTGATCTCAGCGGTGCGGTAGGAGAAGGGAACCAGATAATCGTTGTTTTCGGGATGCTCGGTATCGTAGAAATAGGTACCGGGGCAGACATGGGTCTTGATGCCCTTGTGGACAATGGCAGATCCGATGAGCTTGTCAACCAGAGGAGACTTGGCAGCCTTTTCGGCCAGAGAGGTAAAGAGGCCGGTCTCCTTTGCATACAGGCGGTAGATCTTGCACAGGTCATTGTAATCGCAGTCTCTGCGGAAGCAGTATTTGACACAGCGCCGATAGTCGATCTTCCCCAGACTGGGCAGCCAGCGCATCCCCACATGGGTATAAGGCCCGCCGGCAGGATGATCCACCTGATAGGCTGCGTCCCACGGATGCTCGCAGATCGCAATATAGCCGGAGCCGGGACGCACCTGCCCAAACCACGGCATATAGGCCGTATTGCTGCACATCTGGCCCTCGAACCCCAGTTCCCGCACCTCTGTTTCCCAGGAATTGGGCAGCAGGAGGCCCTGCAGGATGGTCAACACGCTGTACCAGCGGTCGCTGCACTTATCAAACTCCATATAGCCGGGCCAGTAGACCGCCTTGACCTCCAGCCCGTCCTCCCGGATGGGAATAAATTCAAAACGGACATCGCCGGTGCTGTCCTCGATCCATGCCACGGTCTCAAAGGCGAAGGGAACATCGTTTCCGCCCACGGTAAAGCCCTCGTAGGTGGAGCGGATGCCGCTGCCGACGCCGGTGTGCCAGATGCTGTGATGGATGGAATGTGCGTTCCGGAAGAGGATTTCTTCCTCGTTTTTCAGGACGATCTTCGCCTGATAGGACTCGGCCCAATTCCATTCCTGACCGTTTGCGACCACGGTAAACGACAACCCGGCGGGATCGAATTTCAGCTCTACATTTGCATTTTCAACTGTAATCATGCCTTTGATATGCTCCTTTACATTTGAGTTTTTACTCATAATTTTGAATTTCATGCTTCTGCGGTGAGCGCTTCAGCAGATGAGAAAGCGGCCGTATGCCGTATGGATCGTGCCATGGCATCGGGGAAAGCGCCTGCCTCCTGCGTCTATTTATGCAGGTTTTCTATGTCGTTCCTGCATGATAAGGCCGTCAAATCCGCCGATTTTCCCTGTTTGCACGGATGGAAGGATGCTTTCTGCCCCCCCTGCGGAAGAACGCCTGAGAGGCCGTTTCCGCAGATCCGTGCAGATTTTGCAGCTGTTCCAGCAGATCCTTTTCTCCTCTGAAGCAGCAGAACAAGGCACATCTTCGCTGCTTTCGGGTCGGGATTTCCCATATCTTTTTTCGGATCCGTACCCGAAATCGGATATTTATACATAATACCGAATTTCGTCCGAACCGCTCCGGGCAGTCCGGGGCGATGGGCAGGCCGATGCCTGACGGTCTGCAACCGACACATCCGGGGCCTCTGCTGCACACACCCTCGTACTCCGTCCGAGCGATGCTCTGTCAGACCCCTTCCGACCCGGCAGCACTTTGCGAGGCAAAGACACCTGACAGTCCTTTCATCTCTCTGCGGCACAGGCGATCCGTCACCTTGTTCATATGATTTTATTATACTTGCTGCCTTGGAGATTGTCAAATAATCTCGGTCTGTTTGCCGGGAATATTTCGAATAATATCGTCTGTTTTCCTTGTTTCAAGGACGAAATCCAAGCGGAATGGCGCTCCCCGGAATTCGGTATCTCCTGCGGGCGGCTTTTCCGGCCCCCCACACAGGAACGGCCCGTTTCTGTCCTCCCGTCGTGGATAAATGGACGCAGAAATCCGAAGGGATTCCCGCCTTCGGATTTGCACCGCAGCTTCTTTTCCAGACCATCTGTTTTCTTCCTGACTCCCTTTTTTCCGGATGCTCCGGCCTGATCTGAGGATCTCACCGCCGCCGGAAACCGGGCTGCGAGGAAGAGACTCCGCCGGTTTTCAAACGGGATCCGTCCCCGGTCAGTCCGGCTGTATTCCGCATTTCATGGATTTATATACAAGCGCTTCCGGCTCCGGCACTCCTCCGCCCGCATCTGTCCTGCATCATCTGGAGCGGCGATACTCGCCGCTCAGATCCTCCGTCATTTTTTTGACCGATCCGGCATAGGCCTGAGGCGACATTCCGGTGATCTTTTTGAACTGCTTTGAAAAAGCCGGCAAAGAGCTATATGAAAGAAAGTAGGATATTTCCGTCAGATTCATCGTTCCGTCCCGGATGATCTCCTTTGCCCGCTTGATCTTGAGCTTTGCAAAATAATCCATAATTCCTGCACCTGTTTCCCTATGAAACAGGGCCTGAAGCATGGAACGGCTCACGGAAAAATGGCGGGTCAGATCGCTGACCGTCAGGCGGTCACAGATCCGGAACTCCAGATAATCGCAGATTTCTTCAAACCGTGCATCCCGCTCCGTGCATAGCAGAGGAACCGCCCGGACATGAGGATGTGTCGCTTCTGCAAGATTTGGATGTCCCCCACGGTAGAACGAGATCAGCAGCATCTCCAGATACAGGGAGATCATCTGCTGTGCAGCAAAATTTCCCTCCGGGCGCAGCCGAACCTGCTCCACCGCCGGTTCATTGAGCGGCGTCGAAAAAGCGTCCTTCGCCTCCTGAATCAACAGGGAAATATACTGCCGTTCGGTCTGATTGACAATTCCGATCCGCTTTTCAAAAAAAGAGAGCGCCGGTGACTGGGTCTTGAAGGACATAACGACCAGATTGATGGACTCCCTCCCCATCGACCGGATGGCATGGAATTCATTTGGCTTATGAAAGATGATTTCTCCCCGACTCAGCGTGTGCCATGTATCGTCCTGACAGACGGATACCTGTCCTTTGTCCACATACAGAAACTCCCAAAAATCGTGTTTCTCTCCCCTGAATATAAAATCCCTCGTATATTCAAAATAATGGATCGTGATAATGGAATCAATGATGATCTCCTTTTCCAGTATGGTTGGTACATATCCCATTTTCGATTTCCTCCATGAATTATTTCGGCCTTTTCTGTCCAATCATTTCATTTTTTATCGGGAACTTCATCGCTTTTCCATAGGAATTTTGTTCCAAATATGATATAATACATATACCGCAAAATACGACAAAAGTAAAGCAAAAAAGGAGTTTTTGGATATGTCATCTTCCGGCATTTATCAGTCCCCGGCCACCGGCTGCGGACTGGTTTTACCCCTACCGAACCAGCCGTCCAATGTGACGCGTCTTTCCTTTCCGGACGGACATCAGGGCAGAATTACCTTCCTCGATGACGGCATTTTCCGTTATCAGGTCACTTCCGACGGCGTTTTCTCCGACTACGCTGTTCCCCGGGATCCTGAACACAAGGCCCGGATCCCCCAGTATCCCGACACTGCCGCTGAATACGCAAAGCCCACTCCCGAAATCACCGAATCCGATGCTGCCATCTTTCTCAGAACCGGCGACGCCACGCTTTCCTTCGACCGGGCGACCGGAATGCTGAAGATCTTCCGTGGCGGCCGGATGATCCTTGAGGAAGCCAGACCCATGGAAATGACCGCCGAACAGACCAGCTTCTATCTGCGCATCCACGCCGGTGAAGCATTCTTCGGCGGCGGCACCCAGAATGGCCGTTTTGTCCACACTGGCCGCCAGATCCAGATCGTCAACGAAAGCGCATGGATGGACGGCGGTGTTGCCTCCCCCAATCCCTTCTGCTATACCACCGGCGGATACGGAATTCTGCGCAACACCTTCTCCGATGGCTGCTATGATTTCGGATGCACCGACGAGGCTCTGGTACAGACCACCCACAAAGAGCCTCTTTTCGACGCCTATTTCTTCATCACCGCAGAGCAGGACAATCGGCGGATTGTGCAGGATCTTCTGCGCAAATATTTTGCGGTCACCGGAAATCCGCTGCTGCTGCCCGAATATGGCTTCTACGAGGGGCATCTGAACTGCTACAACCGGGATTCATGGTCTGAGGAAAAGGGCGCCAAGGAATGGAACATCAAGGGGACTGAAAAATTCGATGCGCCCGGCGTTTCCCGGTTTGAGTCCGGCATGGCCACCGGCTATCATCTGGAGGAGGGTATGCACTCCGAATCCCTCAACGGCGAAAAACCCACCGTTGCCATTGACCACTACCCCGCCAATGTGGATACTCCCTATAAATTCTCTGCCCGGAATGTGCTGGATCAGTATGTGAAATACGATATGCCTTTGGGCTACTTCCTCCCCAATGACGGTTACGGCGGCGGTTACGGCCAAAACGGCTATTATCAGCAGGGCGGCGTCAACGAAGACGGCTCCAGCTCTGCCGAACGGCTGGCCGCAGTCGATGCAAATGTGGAAAATATCGCCCGTTTCACCGAATATGCCACAAAAAACGGCGTTGCCACCGGCCTCTGGACCGAGTGCAACCTGTCTCCCGATTCCGACAGCAATACCTACTGGCACCTGCTGCGCAATTTTCAGAAGGAAGTTTCCGTCGGCGGTGCCACCACGCTGAAAACAGATGTTGCATGGGTCGGCCCCGGCTACTCCTTCCAGCTCAACGGCGTCAAGACCGCCTATGACATCGTCACCCGTTCCACCGGCTTCCGTCCCAACCTGATTTCTCTGGACGGCTGGGCCGGTTCCCAGAGATTCAACTCCGTCTGGACCGGTGACCAAACCGGCGGAAACTGGGAGTACATCCGTTTCCATATTCCTACCTACATCGGCTCCTCTCTGGGCGGCAACCCCAACATCGGCTCCGATCTGGACGGCATTTTCGGTGGCAAGGCCCTGATCTGCACCCGTGATTTCCAGTGGAAGTCCTTCACGCCTCAGATGTTCAACATGGACGGCTGGGGTTCCTACATGAAGTCCCCCTTCACCTTCGGCGATCCCTACACCGGCATCAACCGGATGTACATGAAGATCAAGTCCCAGCTGATGCCCTATATCTACACCGGAGCCGCTTCCGCTTCCAACATGGATACCGGAAACGGGGATACCGGACTGCCCCTGATCCGAGCCATGTTTCTGGAATTCCCCGAGGATTCCTACGCCTACACCAGAAATATGCAGTATCAATACCTGCTGGGCAAATCCATTCTGGTTGCCCCCATCTACCAGAACACCTCCGCCGACGAGCAGGGCAACGATGTCCGCAACGGCATCTACCTGCCGGACGGCAGTTCCGTCTGGGTGGATTATCTCACCGGCGAAAAATATCAGGGCGGTCAGGTGCTGGACAACTTCGAGGCCCCACTCTGGAAGCTGCCCGTCTTTATCCGCAGCGGCGCCATTATCCCCATGTACGCACCCAACAACTCCCCCACCTTTGTCGATCGGAGCAAACGGGTGGTGGAAGTCTGGCCCGACGGCGATTCTTCCTACACCCTCTACGAGGACAACGGCACTTATGTGAAAAACGACGCCGTGGAGGATGCGGACTACGGCCTGATCGACCACATTTCCTACGGCGGTCATGCTTCCATCCCCTATCGCTGTTCCGTCTCCGGCAGCACCGCCGTTTTCACCGCCGAAGCTGCCCAAGGCGGCTACGATGGATTCCAAAAGAACCGTCAGACGGATCTGCTGTTCCATCTGACCGAAAAGCCCGCCTCCGTTCAGGCACGAACCGGCAATACCGTACTGACCGTCCGAGAGGTTTCCGATCTGGCCGCCTTTGATGCCTCCGCTCCCGCTGCCGACGAGGCCGTCTTCTTCTATGACGAGGCGCCCGCACTGCGCACCTTTGCATCCGAAGCCGAAACCGAGCTGCGAGCTATGACCAGCTCCGTCCGTCTTGCCCCCAAGCTCCATGTCCGTCTGGGCATGGCCGACATCTCCGCCGCCGAGCAGGTGGTCACTGTCAATGGTTATGTCAACGCCTTCTGCCCCATGGCCGATACCTTGAATCCCGCTCTGACTGCTCCCGTTCTGGTCGAGGATGAAGCCGCCAAGACTCCCAATGGCATCCGCCTGAGCTGGAATGCTGTGGACGGTGCCGAAGCCTACGAAATGCTGGTGGATGGCCGCTTCCATTCCATGAACAGCGCACGGAGCTTCCTCCATGACGGGCTGGAATACGAATCCACGCACACCTACCAGATCCGTTCCCGCAATCAGCAGGGCTGCTCCGAATGGAGCGAAGCCTTCACCACCGCTACCCGCATCGATCCTTGGCGAAATGAGATCGGCGCACAGGGTATCATCACCTTTACCGGTGACGACGAAGCCGGTGCCCTCAAGTATGCCTGCGACCACAGCACCAAGGGTCTGTTCTTCGCCGCTGATGATATCGTCGGCAAAAAGATCCCCTTCGTGTATGACTTCAGGGCCGTCTATGATCTGGACAGGTTTGAGTATTATCCCCGAGACAGCTATGGCAGCGGCTGCGTCCAGCAGATGAACATTTCCGCATCTCTCGACGGAAGGCACTGGAAACTGGTATGGGACGGCACCGCCCATGAGGACTGGGCCTACGACCGGGAGCTGGATGTGGAGCAGAATGTGAAAACCGTTTCCCTCTCCGGTGTCAGTGCCCGGTATCTGAAGCTGGAAATCATGAAATCCACCCGAAACTTCTTCGCAGCCCATGAGCTGCCCGTCTTCCGCAGGGAGGACGCCGCCCCCTATGCCGTGGGCAGTACCAACAAGAACGAGGTCGTTTCCGCCGGTGACTACACCAACATGAAAAACTATCTGGGGACCTGCCGCAAGGACGGCGCCAACTTCATCGATCAAATCGAAAAACGCTGCGGCGATGTCAATATGAACGGCATTTATGACGTCTATGACTACGCCTTCACCATGTTCCAGCTGGACGGCGGCACCACAAAGACCGGCCAGATCGGTGGTGCGCTGAAGATCACCGCCGACCGTAATCATGTCCGCTCCGGTGAGACTGTGACCTTCACCGTCTCCGCCGAGAATGTCGAAAACATGAATGCCTTCGGAAAGGTACTCCACTACGATCCCGCTCAGTTCGAGTTTGTCGCTTTGATGCAGGCCGACTGCATCGCACAGATGGAAAACCTCACCGTCAACAAGGTTTATGCCGACGGCACCGCCTACCTGAATCTGGCCTTCGCCAACCGTGGCGATCAGCCTCTGTACTCCGGCAGTGAGGCGCTTCTCACCTTCACCATGAGGGCCAAGACCGATCTGAGTCCGAAGGATGCACTGGAGCTTGCACAGCTGACCCTGATCGGGCCGGATTACGATGTGATCGAAGCTTGATTTTCTCTGGATCCCCGGGAATTTCTCCCGGAGATCCATTCCCATGTACCCACGGGACGGCAGGCCCTGCCGGTCTGCCGTCCGATCAAGAACCCCATATTCTGAAAGGACGCCCCCTATGTTCGACTTCTTAAATCCGGAGAACCCCATTCTGGAACTGATCCGGAAAATCTCCAATATTGTCATTCTAAACATCGTTTTCCTGCTGAGCTGCATCCCGATCATCACCATCGGTGCTTCCGTTTCTGCTCTGTATACCGTCTGCTTCCGGATTGCGAAGCAGGAAGATCCCTACATCTGGAAGGGCTTTTGGAATGCCTTCCGGGAAAATTTCCGTCAGAGTACCTGCATCTGGCTGATCTGCCTGCCGGTGATCGGCATCCTGATTCTGGATTTCATGTTCTTGCAGCTCCAGACCTCCGTGTTTGCCTCCTGTCTGCAAATCGGGGTGTGCGCAGTAGCGGTTCCGAGTCTGGCCGTTTTTCACTATGTATTCCCGGTTTCTGCGCATTTCATCTGCACCCTTTCCCAATGCTTTAAAAATGCGCTGCTCATCTGCCTGACTCATCTTCCCTACACGCTGCTGTTCCTGCTGATCGACGGCCTCATCCTGTATCTGAGCCTCCACTCCGTTCAGACGCTGGGCGTGGTCTTCATGCTTTTGCTGATCTGCGGATTTTCCTGTATCGCACTGGTCAAAGCCATTTTCTTCCAGCGGATCTTCCAGATCTACGATCAGAAGAAGCTCCCCGAAAACGAATAATCAAAAAGCACAGCCCACTGACGCAGGCTGTGCTTTTTTTCTGCATAGATTGGGGATCAGCCCTTGATGCCGGACTGCGCAACTCCCTCGATAAACTGCTTCTGGAAGACGAAGAACAGAATAATCATGGGGACGACGGACATCACGGCACCGGCCATCTGAACCGGGAAGTTGGTGGCGTACTGGCCCTTCAGCAGGGACAGTGCAGGTGCCAGAGTCATCATCTCGGGGTCGGTATTCACAATCAGAGGCCACATGAAGTCGTTCCATGCGAACTTCGCAGTGAAGATAACCAGAGCCACGATTCCGGATTGCACCAGAGGAAGCATGATTCTGCCAAAGATCTGGAACCGGTTGCAGCCGTCCAGCAGTGCAGCCTCCTCCAGCTCCTTGGGCAGCGACATGAAGAACTGACGCAGCAGGAAGGTGCCGAACGCACTGAACAGATTGGGCAGGAAAAGACCGGGCAGCGTATTGACCAGATGTAGTTTCTGGATAATCAGGTACTGGGGCAGCAGGAAGATCTGGCCGGGAACCATCAGGATGGACAGCAGCACGATGAAGATCAGATTTTTGAAGGGGAAGTCGATCCGGGCGAAGCCGTAGGCTGCCATCGTACAGAACAGAACCTGAACCAGCGTGGTGATGACCGTCACAACAATGGTGTTGAGGTAAACCTTTGCAAAGGGCAGCACCTTCAGAACATAGGAATAGTTGCCCAACTGGAAGGCCTCCGGCAGGAATGTGGGCGGGATCTTCATGGATTCCGGCAGAGTCTTGAACGAGGTAAATACCATCCACAGGAAGGGAAATACCGTGATTGCAATACCGGAAATCAGAAGAATGTGAATCAGCAGATGATTTCTTGTTTTAGCCTTATGCATAATGTATTTCCTCCTCTCTTATGAATAGTTGACCCATTTCTTCTGGGCGACCAGCTGAATGGCGGTAATCACCATAATGATCGCAAACATGAAGATCGAGATTGCAGCAGCGTAGCCCTTGTAACCGTACATGAAGGCGTTCTGATAGAATAGAACATTCATGGTCTTGACCGAGTTGAATGCAGGATTCTCAGGCCCGATCATCATGTAGATGGAATCGAAGACCTGAAAGGCGCCGATCAGGCCGGTAATGGAAACGAAGAAGATGGTGGGAGACAGCAGGGGCAGGGTGATCTTAAAGAAGGTGCGGGCGGGGCTTGAACCGTCGAGTTCGGCAGCTTCATAGTAGCTGGAGGGGATGCCCTGCATACCGGCCAGCAGAATAATCATGTTGTAACCAACAGAACTCCAGATGGAGACGATCATCACACAGAACAGCGCTGTCTTGGGGTTGGTCAGCCAGCTCTGGCCTTCAATACCGAACAGGCCCAGAAACTCGTTCAGGATGCCAAACTCACCGTGGAACATCAGCTTCCAGACCAGAGCCACGGCAGCAGCCATGGTGACGGAGGGCAGGAAGTAGATGGTACGGTAGAAGGAGGTACCCTTGATCTTGGTGTTCAGCAGCGCCGCAACAACCAGCGACAGTGCCAGACCGATGGGCACGGTTACCAATGCGTACAGGAAGGTATTCTTGAGCGCCAGAAGCAGGTCAGGCTCCTTCAGCAAATCCTTATAGTTCTGTAATCCGACAAAGGTAGCCTGATTGAATTTATTCACATCATTGAAGCTGAACCAGAAGTTCTGGATGAAGGGAATGATGTAGAAGATGAACAGACCGATGGCAACAGGGGCAATAAAGATGTAGCCTGCTACCCAGTCCTGCTTCTGACGGGGGGTAATTTTTCTTTGCTTGGGGGTAGTTTTTGTTTCGGTGCTCATGATTTATCCCTACTTTATCTGGAATTCATCTTGTCGAGGACAGCATTCTGAGCCTCAGCGACCAGCTCGCCGGCCTGAGTCAGAGTGATCTCTCCTCTCCATGCCTGCTGGATGAAATCCTTGGAAACGGTACTCAGCTCGGAAGTGACCTTGCAGTGAGGCAGCAGCTCGGCCTCAGCAACATTGTCCAAGAAGATCTGCAGGTTCAGGTCGGGGTAGCAATCCAGATAGAACTGCTGGCAGTCGTTTCTTGCAGAGATGACCGTACCGGACTTTCCCTGAATCTCCTGAGCTTCCTTGCTGCCCAGCCACAGAGCGAACTCCTTGGCCTCCTCGGGATGAGGTGTGTTGGCGGAAACGGAGAATGCCAGACCGTTGATGATGTCGGTGAACTTGCCATTGATGGAAGGACGCTGTGCGATACCGAACTTGCCTTCCAGGGTCTTGTTGTAGGAGGGGATCATGTAGTTGCCGGACAGGTACATCGCCAGACGACCGCCCTGGAACATGGAGTCGGGGTCGGTGTCAGCCATCTGCTCCAGCGTGGGAGACAGGCCGTCCAGAACCAGATCCAGCCAAGGCTGGATACCGCCGATGGTCTTGGGATCGTTCCAGCCGGACTTGGTGTTGTCAGCGTTCAGAACAAAGCCGCCGTTGGCATAGATGGAGCCGTTATAGGTCGTCTGGCCGGAGTTGTGGTTGACTGCGGTGGGATAGCAGCCCTCGGGCAGCTTTTCGCTCAGCTCTTCGCAGAGGGCACGGAACTCCTCGAAGGACATCCCGTCCTTGGGGTAAGCGACGCCGGCAGCGTCAAACAGTTCCTTGTTGTAGAAAATTGCGTTGGTGTCGAAGTCCTTGGGAATACCGTACAGCTTGCCCTCGACGGTATAGCCGCCCAGCAGGGGTGCGGGGAAGTTTTCAGCGGCCTTCAGATCGGAAGCCGCCTCCGCCTCGGTCAGATCCATCAGGATCCCGGCCTCAGCGTACTCCTCGACATGAAGGACATTCATGGTGATGATGTCGGGCGCTGCGGAGCCGGTAGCAGAGGCTTCGAGCTTAGTCCAGTACTCAGACCAAGGGGACAGCTGGGTCTTGATGGTAACATTGGGATGGGTTTCGCTGTACTTGGCGCACATTTCCTTCATGACAGGCTCCTGATCGGAGTCCCAGACGCTCATGACCAGTTCAACCTTGCCGTTCTCTGCGGTATCTTTTCCGCCGCAGCCGGCAAACACGGACAGGCTCAGCACTGCGGCCAGACCCAGAGTGATTGCCTTCTTGAAAGTTTTTTTCATTTGTTTTCCTCCTTTGAATTGAGTGGGGTGGATGGGTTTTCGGTAGAACGAGATGGTAAATCCCTTCAGCTGCCGATGGCAGCATTATTCATGACGGTATTTGTCCAGATAAACGACCTTGCCGCCGTCTACTCTCGACTCCTCAGCAGCCAGTGCGCAGTAATGGCTCTCCACAGACTGATCCAGAGAGGTGGTGCGCACGGTAGGCTCGGAATCGTTGATGAGCATATCCATGAATTCCTCGACCATGCGGTTATCACCGCCGCCGTGGCCGGAGAAGTCGGTGGCCAGCTTGGAAACATCAATGACCTCGGTTTCGCTGCCGAACTCGGTAATCTTGATGGTGTTCTCAGTCATATCGGCGAGAATTTCCCCCCGGGTGCCCATGATCTTTGCATAGCGGCTGCCGGTGGCAGTGAATGCGCACATGGTATGGCTGATGGTGGAGCCATCGGTCATATTCATATTGACAACCTGATGGTCAACCACATTGTTGTCGCAGTGATAGACACAGCGGCCATAGGGGCCGGTTTTCAGTGCCTCGGTGACCGTTTCGACGGTGGGATGCAGCGTCACAACATCAACGGGCCAGGTGGTGTGTCCGTGAGCCACACCGGTTTTCTCATTGGTGATGTAGATTTTCTCAGCGTCGTAGGGGCAGGAGTCCTTGCACTTGCAGTCCATGCAGCGCAGGGCGGCGCCCTCAGGCGCATTCTCCTCTTTAAAGAGGTAAGTACTGCCGAAGGAAGAAATGGACTCACAGGTCTTTCCAGTCAGCCACAGCAGCAGATCCATATCATGGCAGCATTTCTGCAGGATCATGGGGCTGGTGGTATTGGAGTTTCTCCAATTTCCTCGGACAAAGCTGTGGGCCTGATGCCAGTAGCCCACATTCTCGATGGACATGACAGAAACCACATCACCGATGCGGCCGGAGTCGAGAATCTCCTTGAGGGTGGAATAAATGGGGGTATAGCGCAGAACATGGCAGACGATGACGCGTCTGTGGCATTCATTTGCCACCTTGACGATCTCTCTGCATTCGTTCAGGTCGGGAGAAATGGGCTTTTCCAGTAGCAGATCATAGCCTTTGCGAAGTGCGGGGATCGCCTGTCCCACATGCTGCTTGTCCTGCGTGGTGATAAACATGACATCTGCCAGCTTCTCCTGTGCAATCAGCTCCTCCGCACTGGAGAAGCACCGATCAGCGGGGATATGGTACTCCTTTGCCACATCGGCAACCTTTGCCGGATCAATATCGGCAATGGCCACAATTTCCATTTTTTCCGGAAACAGCTTGGCAGTAGGAGCATAGGTGTCCTTCCCCCGGCTGCCCAGGCCTGCAAGCGCCACCTTGATCTTACGATTCATCATGGGTCTGTGCCTCCTTTTTTGATAGTTCCATTATACTCATTTTTATTCGTCTACGCTTTTCTATTCGTCCAGATTGTTTGTCATTTCGTCCTTTGTTTTTATGCGTTATTTCGTTTATTTACACAATATATGTACGCAAAATTGTATATTATGACGAATCGCTCCCATTTGTTTTGATTATATCCAGCCGTCTTTCCCTCAGAAACAGCTGTGTTGGTTCCATTTGAGTCTAATTATATTGGGTTTCATGGCCATTTTTTCCTTATAAAGTTGAATATTTCCCAATTTTTTCTTCCCTTTTCTTTGCGCCATGTATATCGGAACATTCCCATAATCTCGATAAACAGAGACTTGGATTCGGGATATGCCCTTTCTGTAATCACGATTTCCTCCCCCCGTGTCCCCCCTGTCAGTCATTTTTCTGGCATACTGCCCAATCCTCACCTGCCTCCGCCGGAATTCCCGTCTGCCTAACCGGAGGCTCTGTGGATCGGGCCGGCCTCCGCAGAAGAAATCGCAAGCCTGCATGGTTTGTGATGTTTATACATCCATATGTACGATTTTCTTATGTGAACCCATCGCTTACCATTTTTTGAACCGCACAAAAGCCCCCAACCAAACGGTTGGGGGCTTCGCTTGTATCGATCCCTAGGCCGGGATCAAGGGAAATTTACTTGTTGAACTCGTTCCGATACAGGAAGGTCACGATCTGGCCTCTGGTGCAGGTGGAATCCGGCTCGAAGGTACGGTCGGTAGCACCCACGGTGATGCCCTTTTCCACAGCCCACAGAACGGCGTCCACATAGTATTCCTTCAGATCGAGGTCGATGAAGGGATTCTTGGTCTTTTCCATGCTGGGCTTCCCGGCGGCTCTCCACAGGAAGGTCACGGCCTGCGCTCTGGTGCAGACGGCTCTGGGAGAGAAGGTGGTTTCGGTACTGCCCACGGTGATGCCGTTCTCCACGGCCCACAGAACTGCCTTGTAGAAGTAGTCGCTCTCGTTCACATCCGTGAAGGGATTCTTTGTGGTCTTCGGCTCGGGTTTCCCGGCCTCTCTCCACAGGAAGGTCACGATCTGCTCTCTGGTGCAGTACATATCGGGGGCGAAGGTATGTTCCGTCACACCCACAGTGATGCCCTTGGCGGCGGCCCATGCGATGGGCTGCTCGTAGTAATCCTCCTTCTTCACATCGGTGAAGGGATTCTCGTAATGCTCCGGCTCGGTGGGCTTCGGCTCGGTAGGAGCCTCAGTGGGAGCCTCGGTAGGAGCCTCGGTAGGAGCCTCGGTAGGAGCCTCGGTAGGAGCCTCGGTGGGCTTCTCGGTAGGAGCCTCAGTGGGTTCCTCCGTGGGAGCCTCGGTGGGTTCCTCGGTGGGAGCCTCAGTGGGAGCCTCGGTGGGAGCCTCAGTGGGAGCCTCGGTGGGAGCCTCGGTGGGTTCCTCGGTGGGAGCCTCAGTAGGAGCCTCGGTGGGAGCCTCGGTGGGTTTCTCGGTAGGAGCCTCAGTGGGTTCCTCGGTAGGAGCCTCGGTAGGAGCTTCGGTGGGAGCCTCAGTGGGTTCGGGAACCTCAGGCTCCGTCACTGTGATGCTTGCAGCCGCAGACAGGCTGCCGTCTGCCGCCACCACGAAGAGCCGATAGGAACCCGGTTCTGCTGTCAGGGTCAGCTCCTTGGTCTGGTCGATGACATTGCCCTGCGCATCGGTGAGCAGATAGGAGTCCGCTCCCTCCACAGCCTGCCAATTCAGGGTCTGATCCGTTACGGTGACAATGGGTGCTTCGGCCAGAACCTTCACCTGATTGCTCAAAAGTCTCAGCTCACCGGCTGCGGCAAATTTCTTATTCGAAACCTGAGAATTACTCTCCTTTGCCACCAGCTTGACGGTTTCATAGCTGTTCCAGAGTTCCTTAGGGATTTCAATGATCTGATGCTCGGTGTTGTTCTCACTGCGCAGGGTGCCGTTTTCCACCAGAACGGTTTCCTGTTCGCCCTTGATGCCGATGAGGTCATACTTGGTGATCCGTCCATTGACATTGGCAGCGCCAAATCTGGGGGTGTAGAGGAAGCCGGTAATGTTGTAGGCAGAGCCGTCCTTCTGGGTCAGAGAGATCCACAGCTCCTCATCGCTTGCTCCGCCGTAGGCGGAATGCCAGATGGTGTTGGGATCCTCGTCCAGCACATAGGCCGGATCACCTTCTGTACGGTTGTTCTTTTCCCAGCTTCCGGCATTGGCTGTTACCTGCGTGGGGGGAACGATCTGGAAATCGTCCACCGGCTGCTCCAGAGATTTGGGAGTAAGCCGAACGGTATAGGTCACGGAATCCGCACCCTTGGAAACCCGGATCTCATCGCCGTCACGCATATAATGGTTGGGCTGTGCCTGCTGATTCTGGGAGAAAATGGAAGTCTCTGCGCCGCTGGTGCAGGTCAGCTGCTGGGCCAGCTGGGAGACAGGCAGACTGCCATGGAGCGTGAGGGTGTGTGCGGTCTGATCGACGCTGTGACCGGCGGCCAGCAGCCAAAGGCCGTCCAGCTCTGCGCTGACCTCATGGATACCGATGTCCGGCTTTTTCGCCGTCTGATCGATCTCATTTCCGAAGAAGTCGGTCAGCGGTCTGAAATTGCTGCGATCCTTGGCCCAGTCCGTGCCGCTGCCGCCGAAGAATTCGGAATCGGGGGTATGATGATCCTTGTCCTCAAAATCGGGGATGCCCATCTGCATGGAGGGCAGCCACTGACCCTGATCCACGATCCTTCCGATCTGGAGATTGTCCTCCAGACGGATCTTGTAGCCTGCGACCTGTTGGCGCAGGGAATCCAGCGTAGGAACCGCTGTACCGCTGGGGGCCTTGCCCGGATCTACAAAGCCGGGGTCTATCTGGAAATTCGTTCCGTTCTGGGGAAGATTGGTGAAGTTATAGAAGATATTGGACTGCCAATCGAACTGGTCGGAACTGCCGAAGCTGTTGGCGGCGGCAGGCTGATCCAGATAGAAGATATTGTTATACATCTTGTTGGCATTGGCGCTCTGCTGATTGTTGAGCAGCTTCACATTGTTTCCCTCTGCGGCGCTGTCCTTGCTCAGATAGAACACATTGTTATAGGTCTCGGAATGATAGGTCCACGGGAAGGTGTGGAATACGCCGTGATTCTTCATGTGATCGTTCTGGCTCACATTATAACGGATGATTCCATTGAAAGCCGGATAGGCCACATCGTTGCTTGCCAGATTGCAGTACATCATAAAGCCGCCCAGATTATCGTGGACATAGTTGTACTGGATCCAAGTCCGATCATTGAGGCCGTCGATCTCGATGCCCTGAGCATCGCCGGGAACCCAGTTGGGCCGGAAGGCTCCGGTACCGGGATTTCCATAGCCGCTGGCATTTTTTCCCACATTGAAGATCTCGTTGAACTGATAATAGTTATCATCTGCGCTCCAGTTGAAGATGCCCACGGCTGCGTGCATCCGGCCCAGATGAATGGCCGTCTCATAGATCAGGTTCTTTTCCACCACGGCATAGCGTACCGTATCCACGATGATTCCATCTCCGTCGATGTGGTGAATGATGTTATTGCCGCAGTAGAGGTTGGTGTAGGGATGGTACTGGAGGATGCCCTCGCCCACCTTGTTGCTGCCACAGCTGGTAGACCAGTTATCGTTCTGTCTGCCATCCTGCCAGAAATCAGGGTCGCCCTGCCGGACGCCGGAGCGGTACTGCCACGGGGTCAGGAAATTCACACCAGACCGACCGCAATAGGAAATCTCGCAGTTGGTGATTCGGATATCATGGACAGCGGAGGGGGTTCCCTTCAGCTGGCTGGCCTCACGCACATTGCCAAGGGGGGATTCCACCAGTGTATTGAAGTGGATGCCGCCGCTGGATTTTCCTTCGTTGATGGAGGGGCCACGGAAGTGGTGGATGTCCAGATTGTCGAAGATAAAGTGGTGCAGATCCCCTGCATTTTCGTTGATGACCCGGATACCGGAGGCAAAAACGCTGTTCGTCCAGTCATCGCTTCCCTCGTTGGGATCGTACTTTCTGGTCTGATGCTCGTCGGCAGAGCCGATTCCCCAGCGCTTGTCATAGTATTCCTTGTCGCTCAGCTCCAGATTGTAGACCTCCCACCACTCCACATTGTAGAAATGGATGCCGCTTCGGTAGGTCACTTTTTTGCTGCGGTTGCCGCCGCCGATGCCCTTCTGGAGCACTCCGGTGATGTGATCCTCCTCCCGGGGAATCAGAACCGGCTTTTTGCCCTCGCCGTAGCAGTCCACCACAATGGGGTGTCCCTCGGTACCGGAGCCGTTGGGCTTGAAGGTTCCCCGGAAGGTTTCCCCTCTATGGAACAGGATCCGGTCGCCGGGAACAAAGGTCTTTTGGTTCAGCTCCTGAATGGAGGAAACCACCTGCTCCTGCTCCCCCAGCTCCACGCCGGGATGGGCCGCATCATTGGTCACATAATAGGTCGTTGCTTTCTGGGGAAGAAGGGCAAAGGTTGCTGCCATGCTCTTTTCCCCGTAGGAAACCGTCAGAACCACCGTCTGGTTCTGCTCTGTCAGATTGACCAGAGGTGCAAAGCGCATCTCTGCGGTACAGCTGTCCGGTACATAGGAAAAATCTCCCATGGTCAGGGTCGTCTCCTTGCCGTCCACCGTGGCCTTCACCGTAAAATCTCCGGCCTTGGGTTCGGCAGAGGGGTTGCCATCCAGCTTTGCCGTGATCTTGCCATTTTCTGCCGTCACTTCTGCCAATGCCGCAGTCTGGAGGTCGCCGATCCGCACCAGCTCCACATCATCCACCAGAATCTGCTTGGGGCAGGTGTTGTTCCAGAGGATCAGGGAAAGGGCCTGATGCTCTGTGAGGGTGAATTCCAGATCAAATTCCTTCCACTCATTGGTCAGGCCGGAAAGCTTGCTTTCTGCCAGCTGGGTTGCACCGGCCTTGACCTGCATCCGCAGGTCACCGGAGAAGTTGCCCTCGGGCAGCTTTGCCCAGAGCGTGAAGTGGTACCGACCGGGCGCACAGCGCTCTGTCTCCTGCTGAATGGCATCGAAGTCATTACCGCCAGACACGGTTCCCTGAAGCTGGGCCGCCTTGCCGGAGCGTCCGCCGTCCACAATGGCCGTGCGGTTTCTCCAGCTCTTATACCAGACGCCTGTTTCCCGCCCGGAGTTGGCCCATTCCTTCAGCTGATTTCCTTCAAAGCCGCCGTCCTTGACCAGATTTTCCACAGGCTTCGTCTCAGGTTCCGTCTCAGGCTCTGTCTCAGGCTCCGTCTCAGGCTCTGTTTCGGGCTCAATCGGTTCAGCCGGCTTCTCCCGAAGTTCCATGTCATCCACATAGACAGGCTTGGAGCCGGTATTATCCCAAAGGATCAGACCCGGCATCTGATTCCCGGTGTAGAGGAATTCCAGAGAAAACTGCTGCCAGTTTTCCGTCAGGGTCAGCTGTACCGGACCTACCGTTGCACCGCTGTTTGCAACCTCCATCTGCACCTGACCCGTAAAGCCCGGTTCAGACTTTGCCCAAAGGGTAAAGCAGTAGGTTTTCCCGGCGGTCAACCGGTCGGCAGCTACATAGTGGCGGATGGCCGCCTTGTCACTGCCCGCTGTACCGGACAGCTTGAGGCCCTTTCCGGTACGACCGTCGGGCACAGTCTCTGCTGTACCCTGCCAGCCCTGATACCAGTGGGCGGCCTCCGGTGATGTGTTATTCATAAACCTGGTTACTTCCTTGGGAAGATTTTCAAAATCTCCGCCGGTCACCAGATTTTCCCCAGTCTGAGGCACTGCCTCGGTCTGGATCTGTGCTTGACTGCTTTCCGTCTCTGCGGCGGCGCTGGGAGCTGTCTGGAGCATCCATCCAAAGGCCATACTCAGCACCAGCAGAGCCGAAATCAGTCGATTCCATTTCTGTTTCATGTTGTTCCTCCTTCATATCGTGGGTATTTATGGAAACCCGTTATGGAATGGTAACGGGATTGCCAACTGCGATCTGGCGCAACAGCTGAGCCAGTCTGGAATGGAGCAGATAAATCTGCAAAATATAGGCCGAATTCTCCTCAAAATCCAACGGTTCCCGGATTTCCTCCAGCTTTCGGGCCACACGCCCGTCGGAAAGCACCGCCTGCTCCCCCACCTCGCTGTCAGCCAGAAAATTCAGCAGCTCGCCATCCTGCCGCTCCATCGCCCGGACATCCTCCGGGCCGATCTGATACTGCTTGGGGCCTTCGGGGGTTTCGATTTCATAGGAGAGCTGAACCAGCTCCTGAAATTGCTCCTGCTCCCGGTCATAAAAGGTGCGGCATTCCTGCATCAATGCCTCGTCCCGGTGGGAAATGATCCAGTTGCTGATCTGGGTCATCAGGGAACTGTATTGGTAGGAAAAATATTGATCCAGTTCCAGATGATCCGGCCCGAAGGCGACCTCGCCCTCCTGCCGTGCTGTCTCCCGGCGCTGGATCTCCTGTTCCCATTGGGCCGAAAAATCCTCCAGCGTAAACCTCTGGCACAGCTCCATCCTCTGGCCCAGCAGGAAGGCCGCATTGACCTGTCCCACATATTCCTCCAGCCTTTTGTCGATCTCCTCCGAGGGCGTATGGCTGGGCAGCTGCTCCAACAGCAGCTGTTCAAAAAAGTCCTTCTCCGCCTGCGTGGCTGTTCTGGCGCCGCCGGAAATATGCTCCAGCTGTTCCATCAGCGGCCCGGGAGCCGCCGGTTCCGGGCTTTGCCCCCTCCAGAGCAGAAGTCCGATCAGGGCCAGAGCCACCGCCGACAGATAGACGCTCCAATGTGGTTTCTTTTGATGTTTCACCGCTTTTTCTCCATTATACATAATTTATATTCGTATTATATGGGATAAGCCCGTTCCTGTAAAGAGTTCCTTTTTCTCTTGCTCTGCATCTCGTCAGATATACCAAAAAGAGCGCCATAGATACCGAAATTTTGCCATCTCTGTTGTGGATATTATCCATAATTCCCCTTTTTTCTTTTCCCAAAATCGCTGAGCCGTTTCCATCTCCCGGCTCTCGCCCAGCAGAATCCTCTGTTGTTATTCTTCCGGGTTCGTGATATGATGAAAAAACAAACCCCACTTCTTCCGTATAGGAGATTTGCTTTATGATCGAATACCTAAAAGACCCCGGCCTGATTGCAATCACAACCAAAAACAGCAGCTACATTTTCACTGCGGATGCAAACCTCAAATCCCTGCACTGGGGCGGCCCGGTCACCCCCGCTGACTGTGCCTATCTGGCCCAGCCTCTGTTCAACGGGCCGATGGATCCGGATCTCACGCTGGAGGCAGCCGAATATCCCATTGCCGACGGACAGTTTTTCCCCCTGCCCTGCCTGCGCTGTCGGATGGGAAACCGCAGAATCAGCCATTTCCAGCTGGACGGATATGTGATCGCCCCTCCCGAAGGGGATCGCCAGCGTCTTGAGCTGACTCTCCGCCAGCCGGATTCCGGCCTGATCCTTTCTCTCATTTACACCGTATTCGAGGAGCATGATATGATCGAACGCCGTGCTGTTCTTAAAAATTCCGGCCAGCACCCCGTATCGGTTCGCCGTATGATGACAGGGGCTTTGCATCCCCCCGGAAAGGAAGCCTATTCCCTGCGTTATCTCTCCGGGACTTGGACTGCTGAAAATCAGATCACAGATACGCCTGTAACCACAGGTACCTTTACCATGGATTCCCGGCTCGGCTCCACCGGCCACCGCTTTAACCCCTCTTTTGCGCTGAGTCAGGATGCAGATGAAGTCCATGGAGAGGTCTGGTTCGGACTGCTGGGATGCACCGGCAGCTGGAAAATCGAGATCGATCAGACGATATTCGGAACTGTCACGGTACTGGCCGGACGGAACGACTTTGAAGGGGAAGTACCGCTCATGCCCGGTGAGAGCCTCTGCTCCCCTCCTCTGGTCTTCGGCTATACCCAGGATGGGTTCGGCGGCATGAGCCGCAGGCTCCATCGGCTCCAGCGGGAGCATTTTTCCGTTACCCACAGACTGCGCCGTGTTCTCTATAATTCCTGGGAAGCCACCGCTTTCGATGTGACCACAGAAAATCAGATCGCACTGGCTCGGAAGGCGGCCGCCATGGGGGCGGAACTGTTCGTGGTGGATGACGGATGGTTCGGAAAACGATATGACGATTTTGCCGGACTGGGAGACTGGACTGTAAACCATGATAAATTCCCCGGCGGACTGCATCCCCTCATTCGGGAAGTCCATGCTCTGGGCATGGATTTCGGCCTCTGGGTCGAGCCGGAATCTGTCAATCCCGACAGTGACCTCTACCGTGCGCACCCCGACTGGATCTACCGTCAGGAAGGGGTGCCGCCCCGCCAGATCCGCAATCAATATCTGCTGAACCTTTCCCTTCCTCAGGTCAGATCCTATCTGAAGGAGGCCCTGAGCAGGCTGTTGGAAACCTATCCCATCACCTTCCTCAAATGGGATATGAATCGGTATCTGACGGATCTCGACTGCACAGCCGATCGATCTGCCGCCCACGAGCAGGCCCTTTATGAGATCTGGGATCACCTGCATGCGCATTTTCCCCAAGTGGAGCTGGAGAACTGCGCCAGCGGCGGCGGACGCTGCGATCTGGGGATGCTCCGTCGGGCACACCAATGCTGGATCAGCGACAACACAGACCCCTTTGAACGGCTCTTTATTCAGGAGGGCTTTACGCAGTTTTACTGCCCGAACCAGATGATGTGCTGGGTCACAGACATGGCTGGCAGACTGGGCCGTACCGGCAGGAACCGGATTCCTTATCTGTTTCACAGCGCCATGTGCGGCGGTCTGGGGATCGGCACCAATATCACGAAGCTGAACGATCAGGATTTCCAGCTCTACACACAGTATATTTCCCTTTACAAGCAGATCCGGGAAACCGTTCAGTTTGGCAATCTCTATCGGCTGAAATCCCCTCGAACCGGGAATCTCGCTTCCGTCCAGTATGTCTCTCAGGACGGCCATGAGGTGCTTGTCTTTGCATTCCTCCACTCTCAGACGATGGAGGGAATGATTCGGAACGATCCGGCCCGGAGTCCCGATGAAAAGCACATCCGGCTTCTGGGGCTGGATCTCTCCGCCGTCTATACCTTTGACGATGGCCGCAGGATTTCCGGATCCACCTTGATGCATTTGGGCCTGCCGATCAACCTCAGAAATGACTTCGACAGCTGTCTGATTCGCCTCACCAGAGCATAATCCTGCATAAAAAGCAAGGGCAGTTTCCAGTGCAGAAAGATATTTTATAAGAAAGGCAGTATTGTTTCAGTGAAACAATACTGATGGTGTTATTATGATGACTTTTTCAGCAGATTTATCTGAAAGGAAAAGAATTTTAAAGGAATATTGTAAGAGTCAAAAGAAATGGAGAGTAAAATATACAATTAGAGTATTACTCTTAAGTATAGCTACATTGTTTTTCGTGTCAGGTTTAACTAGTGCTATATATTTTGGAATTTTCACAGGCGGCGGTGCATTTTTTTAGTGGCAGGTATTTTTCTTAGTATAATTCCGTTTTTTGTTGGTATATCTTTAAAAAATACATCAAACTATAAATGTGGGATGCCGTACAGTAGTTATGCAAATGGTACATTGGTGATTAACGATGAGGAATTACAGTATATTTTTTGGTGCGTAGGACCACATGAACCAGCAGCATATAGTAGTTCAAATGCAGTATATCATGATGACAGTAAGTTTATTTATAGTATAACTAAGGATAATTTAGAGTCTATAGATATTAAAAATGATATTTGTTATTTAAAGGGCAACGGTAAAATAGTTTTTCCACGTGGTATTGGAGACATAAATGCAATAAGTAAGATTGATATGTTCGATAAATCAGTTAAGTTAGATAAATTTGTAAAAAGAAAAAACAAAGAGTTTTCATTTTTATTAGCATTTGAAGAAAATAATGTAGAAGAACTATTGAAGAATTGGAGATGTTAAATTGAACAATTCGGAAAGTAAAGAATATTTACGAAAAAATAGGAAAAACAGGATTTAAAGGAGATCGTATAATGGAAGATAGGAAAGAAGAAATGAAAGTAGTGGTTCCATCTTTTCAGGTGGAACGGTATACCCAAGGTTTGAATAGATGCCTTTGGGGATTTGTCGGACTCATATCTATGTTTTCTGTAGGCGTTGGAGTCGTTGTATCACATATGATGTTTGTATCTATCTTTAATGTAATCAGCACATTTATGTCTGACAATTCAGTGGTTGTATTGCCAGCGTTGGTTGTGGCATTTGCCATTGTGTTCGGGGTTGGACTCTATCATTTTTTCAACAATATGACTTTTGCATATCGGTTTGACAATGACAAGATCGTTCGTGGACAGCTGATCAGGTCTGAGAAAATAAAGGACAGCAGTCTGGCACTGGAAGGTTTGCTGACTGCATATATGGCGGCAAATATTGGGGATAACGGCAAATTTACTGGTGCCAACAGTCTCAAAGGCGTTCACCGCATGATCGAGCTTATCGTGCAGAATATGGATCAGAAATTTGCCAATGCGTTTTTTGAGACGGATCTGTATAAGAAGAAAGCGTTTTTAAATCCACGGCTCATAAAGGAAACAAAGAGATCCTATATCTATCAGTGCGACAACAAAAAGAGACTGAAGATTTTGAAGATTTACACCGGCATGGCGACCCCAAAAGAAGGTGAAAAAGGGAAAGCGATTTGGAAAAGAGTGCTTAGTAGAAGTATATTCGTCTTTCTTGTTTTTGCTATAATTTTTGCTGCTGATTTGGCTATTGGTCTCAGCCAGAATGCCGGACATATGGAGCATATTCATCAGACCGTTGCAAGGCTCGAAGATGGGTTGACTGATTTTGGATATATCAAGGAAGAAAGTACAGAAAAAATCTGTGAGTTTCAAAAGAAAGCATCATCAGAACGGACTTCCAGCGTGAAATATGTTTTAGATAAGAATGGTGAAATTGATAGTGTAACATTTGAAGTATATTTCAATCGTGATTCTAAAAATATGCCATCTGAAGTCGCATATCTAATCTCATCAACAAACGGTGGATATAGCGAATCAGACATTGCAGCCTTTATCGACAATGTGCAAAAAACCATAGACGGAAATTTCACATACGATAAACTGGAATCCAGCAATGGGAAAATCGTCCTAAGCCTTAGTGACGGTCATGCCCATGTATATAAATATTCCTGAGTTGTTGGCAGGCGAAGGGGCCAGATGGAGGGATCGATTCATACAAAAGCGGAGGAATCCATGAAAAGGGGGAGCAAATTGGAAAGCAAAAAAGAATATCAGAAAAACCAAAATGGCAGTTACACAAGGAAGGAAACGCAAACCTTTGAGCCTGAAGATCAATTTGTATCAGAAGACCAGTTCAGACCTGTCGGAAGAAGTATGGAAACCGATATGAAGGCTTTAAAGGGAAAAATTTCTTATGTACATTACGAAACAAATAACCCTGTTATTACAAGATATGTTGTAAAATTGTTCACCCTATTATTTCTGGTGATTGGAGTTGTCGCAATTTTCAGCTCGCACTTCTTTTTCGCTAAGATAATTGGAGTTGTGTTTCTGATAACCGCCATATTTGTGCATAAATCAGCGAACAAGAGGATCGACGAACTAGAAGCTGAATTAAAGGAATCGGACAGCTATACCCCTTATACAAAGGAAGAGGAAAAAGAGGTACTGAAGGAGGCCAAAGAAGAAGTCATTCATAGTGCAAAGGGTGCGGCTAAGGAAGTGTTTGCTTCGGAAAGCACAAAAGATTTTTCGAGACAATCCTTTCCGATCATGCTGGCCATCGTCGCTCTTTTGTCTGTGTTTATCTTTTTTGCCGTCAGCAAGGTGTTAGGCGTTATCATATTTGTTGTAGGAAGTCTCGTTTCGGCCCTGTTTTGTTTTGTATTTCTCAAATTGCTAAGTAAAATATTTGAAAAGCTTTGACAGATATTCGTTTTTGAAAGATCCATGCATTGCATGACTGCAAAAAAGGCCGGATGTTCCAACCACATCCGGCCTTTCGATTCTCTGTGTTTTTGGTTCCTTCCCCGGCTGGCCGAATCCTGCAATCGCTAATTCTTAATTTTTTTGTCGAAAGTTGATTTATACGGGGCTGTCTGCTATGATAGTCCCGTATTTTTATAAAATAGAGGCGAATCCTATGACGAAAAAATCTACCAAAGGGAAAAAGCACGCCCTTCCGCTTTTGAAGCTGCTTTCTACCCTGCTCCTGTTTCTGGGCTTTTTATGCCTGTTTTCTGCCCGGTGGTTCCTCCGGGTATACGGAGACATCGGCTTTGATGCCATCTTGTTCACCCTTTCCTCCGGCCTGAAGGGGGCGCAGTCCGATCTGATCCTCTCCTATCTGGCAGGCGGACTGCTGCCTGCGATCCTCTGCACCGCTCTGGTGTCCATCCTCCTGTTTGCCCGCCTCCGAAAGCCGCTGAAGCTGGGCGGTATCGCCATTCTTCCCCTGCGCCGGGGCATGGCCGCTCTGCTGGCGGTGGCCCTAACACTGGGCATGACCGGCTATTCCGCCGTGGCCGTGGGGCTGGATGACTACATCTACGATTCTCTGGCCCCCTCTCAGCTGTTCGAGCAGCGCTATGTGGATCCTGATGACGTGGAGATCACCTTCCCGGAGCAAAAGCGGAATCTGGTCTACATCTATCTGGAATCCATGGAAACCACCTACCTCTCCCGGGAGGACGGCGGCGCCATGGAGGTGGAGCTGATCCCCGAGCTGTACCGACTGGCTCAGGAGGGCATCAACTTCTCCCATCAGGACGGGGTGGGCGGCTTCCACGAAACCAGCGGCGCCGCATGGACCGTCGGCTCCATGGTGGCCCAGACCTCCGGCGTTCCCCTCAAGACCCCCTCCGGGAATCAGAATGACTACGGGCAGGACGGCGAGGAATTCCTCCCCGGCCTCACCACCCTCAACAACCTCCTCCACGACGCCGGCTACTACCAGACCCTGATGGTCGGCTCCGACGCCAACTTCGGCGGACGAAAGGCCTATTTCCTCCAGCATCAGCTGGATCATGTCTACGACATCTATACCGCCCGGGCCGACGGCATTGTTCCCCCGGATTATTTCGTCTGGTGGGGCATGGAGGATCTGCACCTGTTCGACTACGCCAAGCAGGAGCTGACCCGGATCTCCCAGCAGGCGCAGCCCTTTGCCTTCGCCATGCTCACCGTGGATACCCACCACATCGGCGGCTATACCTGCGCCCTCTGCGGCGACGAATTCGAGGAATCCTACGAAAATGCCATTGCCTGCTCCAGCCGGCAGGTGGCGGAATTTGTACACTGGCTCCAGCAGCAGCCCTTCTACGAAAACACCACCGTCATCCTCACCGGCGACCACCACTCCATGGATCGGGGCTATTTCGACCGGAATGTAGACCCGGATTTCCCCCGGATGGTCTATCACTGCATCCTGAATTCCCCCATCCAGAGCGATCACACCAAAAACCGGGACTATGCCGCCATCGACCTGTTCCCCACCACGCTGGCCGCTCTGGGCTGCGAAATTCAGGGAGATCGGCTGGGACTGGGTACCAATCTGTTCAGCCCTCTGCCCACGCTGGCGGAGCAGATGGGCTTTGAAGCCTTCGACCACCAGCTGGCCAAAGCCTCGGATTACTATGTGTCCCATTTTTACAGCGACGCAGACCGGGCGCTTGTGAACGGCTCCGAACCGTAAAAAAAGGGATGCCGCTGCATCCCTCCGGCTCCCCAAAGCCCTGACGGGCCTTGGGGAGTTTTTGATTCCTTATCCCTTGCCCCGCAGCTCGATGATCTGATCCCGGAGCAGGGCGGCATATTCGTATTCCATCAGCTTGGCCGCCTCCTTCATCTGCTTCTCCAGCCGAGCGATCTCCCGATCCCGCTCGGCCCGGGTCATTTTCACCCCGGCACGGCCTGTTTTTTCGTCCGCCGGAGCGGAAATTTCGATCAGGTCCCGGACGGATTTGATGATGGTTTTCGGTACGATTCCGTGGGCCTGATTGAAGGCGTCCTGCAATTCCCGGCGGCGGTTGGTTTCGTCAATGGCAAGGCCCATGGAGCGGGTGATGCGGTCGGCATACATGATGACCCGGCCATCGGCATTTCGGGCTGCCCGTCCAATGGTCTGGATGAGGCTGGTCTCCGACCGGAGGAATCCTTCCTTGTCTGCGTCCAGAATGGCCACCAGACTGACCTCCGGCAGATCCAGCCCCTCACGCAGCAGATTGATGCCCACCAGTACATCGAATTTTCCCAGCCGAAGATCCCGGATGATCTCCATGCGCTCCATGGAGCCGATGTCCGAGTGCATATACCGCACCCGGATCCCGGCCTTGGCCAGATAGACCGACAGATCCTCCGCCATTTTCTTGGTCAGAGTGGTGACCAGCACCCGCTCATTCCGTTCGGTGCGCTGATTGATCTCTCCGATGAGATCGTCGATCTGCCCCTCGATGGGCCGCACCTCCACCATGGGATCCAGCAGCCCCGTGGGGCGGATGACCTGCTCCACGATCTGCCCGGAGCGGGTGCGCTCGTACTCGCCGGGGGTGGCGGAGACATAGATGACCTGATTGATCTTGGAGTCGAACTCCTCGAAATTCAGAGGGCGGTTGTCATAAGCCGAGGGCAGGCGGAAGCCGTGGCTGACCAGAGAATCCTTCCGGCTCCGATCCCCGGCATACATGGCCCGGGCCTGAGGCAGCGTCACATGGCTCTCGTCCACAAACAGCAGAAAATCCTCGGGAAAATAGTCCAACAAGGTGGTGGGCGGGGTTCCCGGCTCCCGGCCCTGGATCACCCGGGAATAGTTCTCGATGCCGTTGCAGAAGCCGATCTCCGTCAGCATCTCCAGATCATAGGCAGTGCGCTGGGCGATCCGCTGGGCCTCCAGCAGCTTTCCCTCCGCCCGGAATTTTTCCACCTGCGCATCACATTCCGCCCGGATGTCCTTCATGGCCCGCTGCATTTTCTCCGGGGTTGCCACATAATGGCTGGCCGGGTAGATGGCCAGATGCTCCACATACCGCTCCGCCAGCCCGGTCAGGGCGTTGATCTCTGCGATCCGGTCGATCTCGTCCCCGAAAAATTCCACCCGGAAGGCCTTGTCCGCACTGTAAGCCGGGTAGATCTCCAGCGTATCCCCCCGAACCCGGAACTTGTTTCGGGAAAATTCGATGTCGTTGCGCTCATAGCGGATCTGGGCCAGCTGGAGCAGAATGTCCTCCATGGGCCGCTCCTGCCCCACCCGGAGGGATATGACCATGCTCTTATAGTCGATGGGGTCGCCCAGACCGTAGAGGCAGCTCACCGAGCTGACCACGATCACATCCCGGCGCTCCGAGAGCATGGAGGTGGCGCTGTGGCGCAGGCGGTCGATCTCATCATTCACCGAGGCGTCCTTTTCGATGTAGGTATCCGTATGGGCGATGTATGCCTCGGGCTGATAGTAGTCATAATAGGAGATGAAATATTCCACCGCATTGTGGGGAAAAAACTCCCGAAATTCCGAACAGAGCTGGGCCGCCAGCGTTTTGTTATGGGCCAGCACCAAAGTGGGGCGATTGAGCCGCTCAATCACCGAAGCCATGGTGAAGGTCTTTCCCGAGCCGGTGACGCCCTTGAGGGTCTGCTCCCGCAGGCCCCAGCTGACGCCGTTGGTCAGCTGCTCCACGGCCTCCGGCTGGTCGCCGGAAAGCCGATAATCCGATACGATCTCAAAATGATCCATGTCCTTCCTCCTCAGACGATCAGCCGGTATTCCTCCGGGTCATAATAGGCCGAATCCACCAGCGAGACAAATTCCTGATCCGCCACCACGATATGGTCGGCCAGCCGCACGCCCACTGCATCCAGCGCCACCGCCATCCGCCGGGTGGTCAGAATGTCCTCCTTGGAGGGAATGGCCAGACCGCTGGGGTGATTGTGGGCCAGGATCACGGAAACCGCATTGACGCTCAGGGCGATCTCCACGATCCGCCGCACGGAAACACCGGCGGAATTCACACTGCCCTGCCCCACCTGCCGGCAGCAGATCATCTTGCACTTGGAGTCCAGACAGAGCATATACACATATTCGTCCCGCTTCCCCTCAAAATAAGGCAGCAGGGCCTGCCCATAGGCCTCCACCGTGGCAAGGCATTGGGAATTCTGGCTGCGGTGGATCTGATAATACCGGGATGCCTCGGTGAGCAGCATGAGAAAGGTGGAGACATGAGATCCCACCCCCCGCACCTTTTCCAGCTCCTCCGGGGGGGCCTCCAAAACCTGACAGAAGCTGCCGAAATGCTCCAGCAGCGCCCGGGCCAAGGGCTGGGTATCCCCCTGCGGAACGCAGAAAAAGAGCAGCAGCTCCAGTGCGTGGACCTCGTCCAGCTGATCCATGCCGTTGGCCCGAAACTGCTTTTTGACCCGTTCCCGGTGTCCCCCATGGACCTGTTGCGTTTGTGTCATTGTGCCACCTCATCTTTGAATGTTCTTGCATTTTCATCAATGTCTCTGTAAAATAAAGTCAGAAATCCGGGAATGGAGGCCCTGCCCCCTGACCCATGACCGACTGCCGAAAGGAGGGCCTTCCATGAAGCCGCTGGAATCCCTGCATGAAATTCTTTCTCTCATAGACCGTCCTGCATTTTTTGTTCAGGAGGGGGCGCTTCTGCTGGAAAATGACGCCGCCAAGGCATGGATGCTCCCCCTCGGCTCCCCGGTTCTCCCCCTCATTTCTCAGGGGCAGGGGGACTATCTGCGCTTCACCGACGGCTGTCTGAGCCTGATGCTCACCATCGGCCCCCGGGAGGTGCTGACCACGGTGCGAAAGCTCTCCGGCGGAGATCTGTTCGTCCTCTCCACCCCCGAGGATTCCGACGTCCTGCGGGGGCTGGCACTGGCTGCCCAGCAGCTTCGGGGGCCGCTCAACGAGATGCTCTTCACCTCGGAGCGGCTGACGCCCCTGCTCTCCCGGCAGGAGCTGCCGGAGGCAAGGCAGGGCATCGCCTCCATGAATCGGAGCCTGCATCAGATGATGCGGCTGATCTGCAATATGTCCGACGCCCAGCAGGACGGGGGCCTGCCCATGGAGCTTTTGGATATTCCCGCCGTCATGGGGGAGATCTTCGATTCCGCCGCCGCCCTCTGTGCGCAGCTCGGAGTCCGGCTCCGCTTTCAGAATCTCCCCCGGGAGCTGTTCTCTCTGGCTGATTCCACCAGACTGGAACGAGCCGTCTACAATCTGATCTCCAACGCCCTGAAGTTCAGCCCCAGAGGGACACAGATCGAGGCCGCCCTGACCCGCAGCGGCTCCCGGCTGACCCTCACCGTCCGAAACGCCATCGACCCGGAGCTGGGCAGCTGCGGGGATCTGTTCAGCCGGTTCCTCCGGGAGCCTGCCCTCGAGGACTCCCGAAACGGTCTGGGGCTGGGCCTGCATATCATCCAGCAGACCGCCGCCCTCCACGGCGGAACGGTGCTGCTGCGCCGCACGGAGCAGGGGGAGATGCTGGTGTCCTTCGGCATGGCGATCCGGCAGGACAGCGGCAGCCTCCATGCCCCCGTGCGCCGGGTGGACTACGCCGGAGAACGGAGCCATGCGCTGGTGGAGCTTTCGGAGCTTCTGCCCGAGGAGCTGTATCTGTTCCCGGAGCATCCCCTCTGATGCACCTGCCTTCCGGCAGGTGCATTTTTATTCCGCTCTGTCCTCCAGATAGGGCCGCAGATACTGCCCGGTATAGCTTTCGGCCACCTGCGCCACCTCCTCAGGGGTACCCTGCGCCACCACCATGCCCCCTGCATCGCCGCCCTCCGGGCCGAGGTCGATGAGATAGTCGGCGGTCTTGATGACATCCAGATTATGCTCGATGACCAGCACCGTGTTCCCGGCATCCACCAGCTGCTGAAGTACCTCGATCAGCTTGTGGACGTCGGCGGCATGGAGGCCGGTGGTCGGCTCGTCCAGCACATAGATGGTCTTGCCCGTGGAGTTTTTGGCCAGCTCCGTGGCCAGCTTCACCCGCTGGGCCTCGCCGCCGGAGAGGGTGGTGGAGGCCTGTCCCAGCTTCACATAGCCCAGCCCCACCTCCACCATGGTCTGGATCTTCCGGCGGATCCTTGGGATATTTTCAAAGAATTCCAGCGCCTCCTCGGCGGTCATATCCAGCACCTGGGCAATGTCCTTGCCCTTGTACTTGACCTCCAGCGTCTCCCGGTTATACCGTCTGCCCCGGCAGACCTCGCAGGGGACATACACATCCGCCAGAAAGTGCATCTCGATCTTCACCAATCCGTCGCCTGCACAGGCCTCGCACCGCCCCCCCTTGACATTGAAGCTGAACCGTCCCGGGCCGTAGCCCCGGGTCTTGGCATCCGCCGTGCTGGCGAACAGATCCCGGATGTCGTTGAACACCCCGGTATAGGTGGCAGGGTTGGAGCGGGGGGTTCTTCCGATGGGGCTTTGGTCGATGTCGATGACCTTGTCCAGAAATTCGAGGCCCCGGATTTCCCGATGCTTTCCGGGCCGAACCCGGGCATGGTTCAGGCTGTGGCTCAGGGTGCGGTTGATGACCTGATTGACCAGACTGGATTTTCCCGAGCCGGACACGCCGGTGACGCAGGTGAAGGTTCCCAGAGGGATCTTCACATCCACATCCCGCAGATTATTTTCCGCTGCGCCGTACACCTCCAGAAAATGCCCGTTTCCGGCTCTCCGCACCGAGGGAACCGGGATTTTTTTTGCCCCGGAGAGATATTGCCCGGTGATGGAGTCCTTGCAGGCCAGCACCTGCTCCAGTGTCCCGCTGACCACGATCTCACCGCCCCGGCTGCCGGCGCCGGGGCCAACATCCACGATATAGTCCGCCGCCCGCATGGTGTCCTCATCATGCTCCACCACGATCAGGGTGTTGCCCAGATCCCGCAGATGCTTGAGGGTGGCCAGAAGCTTGTCGTTGTCCCGCTGGTGCAGGCCGATGGAAGGCTCGTCCAGAATATAGAGAACCCCCATCAGGGAGGAGCCGATCTGGGTGGCCAGCCGGATCCTCTGGCTCTCGCCGCCGGAAAGGGTGCTGGCCGACCGGGCAAGGGTCAGATAGCCCAGCCCCACATCGCAGAGGAATTGGAGCCGGGAGCGGATCTCCCGGAGGATCTGCTGGGCGATCACCGCCATGCTGCCCTCCAGACGGAGGCCGTCCACAAATTCCAGCGCCTCCCGCACACTCATCCGGCAGAATTCCATGATGCCCATGCCCCCCACCGTCACCGCCCGGGCGATCTCCGAAAGCCGGTCGCCGTGGCATCTTGGACAGGGAGCCGAGGTCATGCACTCCTCCAGCTCCTTGCGGACTGCATCGGACTGGGTTTCCCGGTAGCGGCGGGCCACATTGTTGAGGATGCCCTCGAAGGGCTGCTCCATGACCCCCATGCCGTTGCCCCGGTTGTAGGTCATGCGGAGCTTTTCCGTCCCCGTTCCCCGGAGGATCACATCCAGCGCCTTCTGGGGCAGCTGGGAAACCGGGTCGGTGAGGCTGAACTGATATTTCTGGGCCAGGGCCTCGAAATACATCCGAAACACACTGTCCGTCCGGGCGCTGTTCCAGCCGGAAACCTGAATGGCCCCGTCAAAAATGGATCTGCTCCGGTCGGGGATCGCCAGATCCGGATCCGCCACCAGCTGAAAGCCCAGCCCCGTACATTCCGGGCAGGCTCCCGCCGGGTTGTTGAAGGAGAACATCCGAGGCTCCAGCTCCGTCAGAGAAATGCCGCAGTCCTCGCAGGCATAATTCTGGGAGAAGGTGAATTCCTCCCCGGTCTTAGGCAGCTGGATGATGACGATGCCCCCGGAATGGGCGCAGGCGGTTTCGATGGAATCCGTCAGCCGGCGGCGCAGGCCCTCCTTCATCACCAGCCGATCCACCACCAGCTCGATCTGGTGCTTTTTATTCTTTTCGCAGGGGATCTGCTCCTCCAGCGTATAGAGGATGCCGTCCACCCGAACCCGGGCAAAGCCCCCCTTCCGGGCGTCCTCGAACACCTTCTGATGCTCGCCCTTTTTCCCCCGGATCACGGGAGAGAGGATATAAAACCGGGTTCCCTCCTCCATGGCCTCCACCCGATCCACGATCTGATCCACGGTCTGGCGGGAGATCTCCTTGCCGCATTTGGGACAGTGGGGAATTCCCACTCTGGCCCAGAGCAGACGCAGATAATCATAGATCTCCGTCACCGTCCCCACGGTGGAACGGGGATTTTTGGAGGTGGTTTTCTGATCGATGGAAATGGCCGGGGACAGGCCCTCGATGCTGTCCACATCGGGCTTGTCCATCTGGCCCAGAAACTGCCGTGCATAGCTGGACAGGCTCTCCACATATCTTCTCTGGCCCTCGGCGTAAATGGTGTCGAAGGCAAGACTGGATTTTCCCGAGCCGGAAAGCCCGGTAAATACCACCAGAGCATCCCTCGGAATGGTCAAGTCCACATTTTTGAGGTTGTTTTCTCTGGCGCCCTGAATCCGAATGGTATCGTTCATCTTTCGCTCCTCGCAGACTGAGAAATTTCGTATTTTTTATTATACCATTTTTCTTTCTGTCCTACAACATGATTTTCTTTGACTTTCTCGGCGCAATGACGGAAAACCCCCGATCCGGGCGGAAAATTTTCTCCGGCAAAGGGCCTTGGGAGCATTGCAATCCCCCGGGTCGGGATGCTATAATGGAGTATCTATCACGATGATCTGCACAGAGGAAAGGAACGACATGAAGGAACAGGAAAACTGGCTGATCGTGGGCCTTGGCAACCCCGGCAGCGAATATGCAAAAACCCGCCACAACTGCGGCTTCCGTGCCATCGACCGTCTGGCACAGAAGCTGGGCTGCTCCATCGACAAGGGCAAATTTCAGGGGCTATACGGACAATGCAGCTATGAGGGCAGAAAGCTCTTTCTGCTCAAGCCCCAGACCTATATGAATCTCTCCGGGAAGTCTGTTTTACAGCTCTCCGCATTCTTTAAGATCCCGCCCCAGCGCATCATCGTCCTCTTTGACGACATCTCTCTGGCCCCCGGCTATCTGCGGATCCGGGCCAACGGCTCTGCCGGCGGTCACAACGGCATCAAGTCCATCATCTCCGAGCTGGGCAGTCAGGAATTCCCCCGGGTGAAGATCGGCGTAGGCGCCAAACCCCACCCGGACTTTGATCTGGCGGACTGGGTGCTTTCCGGCTTCACCGCCGCCGAGGAGCAGGCGCTGGCCCCCGCTCTGGAAAAAGCCGCCGAGGCGGCCCTCAGCATCCTGACCGACGGCGTCCAGAAAACCTGCAACCGCTACTGCGGAAGGGCCTAGTATTCAAAAATCCAACGCACGGAAAGGGGAAAATTTCCTCTTTCCGCATTGCCCTGTGGGGAAAACTCCACAGGGCAACGGAAAAATGAGGTAAAACCATGGAAAAACTCTTGACTTTTCTTCAGAATATCCCGGAATATCGGCTTCTGAACCAGACCCTGAAGGACGGGCGCTGTGCCGCCGTCACCGGTGTGGGACAGATCAACCGCAGCCATCTGGCCGCCGGGATCTATCGGGACTCCGGTCGGCCTGTGGTGCTGATCTGTCAGGACGATCTGACCGCCAAACGGCTGGCTCAGGAGCTTCAGGCCTTTCTCGGCATGGAGATCCCCAGCCTGCCCAGCCGGGAGCTGACCTTTTATGACGCCGCCGTGGTATCCCGCTCCTGGGAGCAGCGCCGCATCCGGCAGCTCTATCAGCTGATGACCGGAAAGACCCCCTTTCAGATCCTGACTTGGGAGGCCCTCAGTCAGCGAACCATGCCCCCCAAGGCCCTGCTCTGCGCCGCCTTTTCTCTGGAGGTGGGACAGGAATACCAGATGGAGGCCCTGCTGGAGCAGCTGACCCGCTCGGGATACAGCCGCTGTCAGATGGTGGAAGGCCCCGGCCAGTTCGCCGTCCGGGGCGATATTCTGGATGTGTTCTCCCCCGCCGATCAGCGGCCTGTCCGGGCGGAATTTTTCGGGGAGGAGCTGGACACCATGGGCTATTTCGACCCGGACACCCAGCGCCGCACGGAAAATGTCTCCTCCGTGGTCCTGCTGCCTGTGGCGGAGACCCTGCCCATGCTCCATCCCGGCGGCACCGTGGGACTTTGCAGCGATCTGAACAGCCTTCTGGCCCGCCAGCGCCGGAGAAAGCATCCCAACGAGGCCCTGATGAAAACCCTGACCCACGATCTGGAGCTGTATCAGAACGGCCTGACCAACCCGGCCTCCGACCGATACATGGGCCTCATCTACCCCGAAATGGCCACCGCCATGGACTATCTCCCGGCCAATGCCGCCCTCATCGTCTGCGACCACAGCGGTCTGCGCCGCACCGCCCGAACCCGGTGCGACGAGGTGGGCATGGGGCTGGAATCCATGATGGAGGCCGGACTGCTGGCCGGAGAGCTGTGCGATTTCGTCTGCCAGTGGGAGGACTTCTGCGACCGGCTCTGCGGTCGTGCGGTGGCCTATCTGGATGCCTTCGGCGGCTCCGCCTACCCCGAGCAATGCCCCCCGGCCCAGCTGCTGCCCATCACCGCCAAGCAGCTGCCCTCCTACGGCGGCAATATGGACACCGCCGCCGCCGATCTGAGCCACTACCAGAAGCAGGAATTTTCCGCTCTGGTGCTGTGCGGCACCCGGCGCAGAGCCGAAATTTTGCAGGAGCTGCTCCACGAGCGCAATCTCAGCGCCATGCTCTGCATCCCTCTGACCACCATGCCCCAGCCGGGGCAGATCCTCCTCACCGACGGCTCCCTGCCCTTCGGCATGGAATATCCCACCGCCAAGCTGGCGGTACTCACCGAGGGCCAGCTCATGGCCCGTCCCGAGGCCAAGCCCCAGCGGAAAAAAGCCTCCGCCACCAATCGGCAGAAGCTCCATTCCTTCACCGATCTCACCCCCGGCGATCTGGTGGTTCATGACCACTACGGCATCGGTCGGTTCCTGTCCATGGAGCAGATCAAGCTGGACGGCGTGGTGAAGGACTATCTGAAAATCGCCTATGCCGGAACGGATGTGCTGTTCGTCCCGGCCACCCAGCTGGATCTGGTGAGCAAATACATCGGCGGAGGCGGCGAGGACAGCAATGTGCGCCTCAATAAGATGGGCACCGAAACCTGGCAGAAGGCCAAGGCCAAGGCCCGCAAGGCCGCCAAGGATATGGCCGCCGAGCTGATCCAGCTCTATGCCGCCCGGAAACGGCAGAAGGGCTATGCCTTCTCCCCGGATTCCCCGTGGCAGCAGGAATTCGAGGACAATTTCCCCTATTCCGAGACGGATGACCAGCTGCGCTGTATTTCGGAGATCAAAACCGATATGGAATCTGCCACCCCCATGGATCGGCTGCTCTGCGGCGATGTGGGCTTCGGCAAGACCGAGGTAGCCCTGCGGGCGGTGATGAAGGCCATTATGGACGGAAAGCAGGTGGCCATTCTGGTTCCCACCACCGTTCTGGCCCAGCAGCACTATCAGACCGCCGTTTCCCGGTTCCGGGGCTTTCCCGTGAACATCGATGTCCTCAGCCGGTTCCGTACCGCCGCCCAGCAGAAGCACACGCTGGAAAAGCTCCGGGACGGACGGATCGATCTGATCGTCGGAACCCACAAGCTCCTGCAAAAATCCGTGGAATTCAAGGATCTGGGCCTGCTCATCGTGGACGAGGAACAGCGCTTCGGCGTCAGCCACAAGGAGCGGCTCAAGGAGATCTCCAAGGGCGTGGATGTGCTGACCCTCTCCGCCACCCCCATCCCCCGTACCCTCAACATGGCCCTTTCCGGCATCCGGGATATGTCCACCATCGAGGAGCCTCCCGCAGACCGCTATCCTGTCCAGACCTTCGTGCTGGAGCATAACAACGCCATTCTGGACGATGCCATTGTCCGGGAGGTGGAACGGGGCGGTCAGGTCTATTATCTCCACAACCGGGTGGAAACCATCGAGCAGGTGGCCTCCGCCCTGCAAAAGCGGATCCCCGGCATCTCCATCGGCGTGGCCCACGGAAAAATGACCGAGGATGCTCTGGGCGAGGTGATGCAGGCCATGGCAGACGGCGAAATTCAGGTGCTGGTCTGCACCACCCTGATCGAAACCGGTCTGGACATCCCCAATGCCAACACCCTGATTATCGAAAATGCCGACCGGCTGGGTCTGAGCCAGCTCCATCAGCTCCGGGGCCGGGTGGGCCGTTCCACCCGACACGCCTATGCCTATTTCACCTACCGCCCCGACAAATCCCTGTCGGAAATTGCGGAAAAACGGCTCTGCGCCATCCGGGATTTTGCGGAATTCGGCTCCGGCTTCAAAATCGCCATGCGGGATCTGGAGATCCGGGGTGCGGGCAACCTGCTGGGGGCCGAGCAATCCGGCCATATGATGAGCGTGGGCTACGATATGTATCTGAAGCTTCTGGACGAGGCGGTGCTGGAGGAGCAGGGCAAGGCCCCCCGGATCCCCGAATGTACCGCCGACCTGAACATCGCCGCCCACATCCCCCAAAGCTATGTCTCCTCCGCCGAACAGCGGATGGATCTCTACCGCCGCATGGCGGCCATCCGCTCCGAGGCCGATTCCGACGACCTGCTGGACGAAATCATCGACCGCTACGGCGAGCCGCCCAGAAGTGTGATGAACCTGTGCGATGTGGCCCTGCTGCGGGCGCTGGCCAAGGATGCCTCCATCTGCGACATCCGCCAGAAGGGCGGTGAGATCTGGTTCACGCTGGCAAACCTCAATTTCGAGGCCGCTACCCGGCTTTGTACCGGAAACGACTATCAGGATCGGCTGTTCTTCGTCCCCAACGCCAAATCCCCGACCCTGCGGCTGCGGCTGGCCTCCGGCGTGGATGCCCTGAAGCAGAGCCGGGTCTTTGTGGAAAAATACCTCTGCGCCTGTGGGAAAGCTCCAGCCGGAGGAAATTCTTAGTTTCTCTTAATTTCTTGGGAACAGCCATTGCAATCCCGGGGAAGTATGATAGTATTATACTTGTAAAAAAATTTTCAACGGTCAAAAGACCTGTCAGATAGGAGCGATTACCATAGCTAAGAAAAAAGGAAAATTTTCCCAGCCCCGCCGCACCACCGACGCCGAGCTGGTCGAAGCCTTTGAGGCGGTGACGCAGGCCGCCAATGCCGGGGGAAAACCGCCGGAGCCTGCACAGGATGCCGACGCTTCCCCCTCCGATGCCCGTCGGAAACGCAAGCTCCTCCTTGCCCTTTCCGGTGTGGCTGCCGCCCTGCTTCTGGCGCTGGGCGCAGGGGGCTGGTGGTTCCTGTCCACCACCAACGACGATGGGCTGATCTATGCCAATGTCTACGCCGGGGAGCTGAATCTGGGCGGCATGACCCCCCAGCAGGCCAAGGCCGCCATCCATACCGCCACCGACGATACCTATGCCACCCAGACCCTGACCGTCAACCTGCCCGATTCCCAGATCCTCCTGTCCCCGGACATCACCCGGATCTCCCTGAATGTGGATAAGCTGGTTTCCGACGCCTTCGATCACGGCAGAGGCGGCAGCCGCTGGGAAAATTATCAGGCTCGGGAACAGGCCGCCCAGAGCCGATTTGATCTGCACCCGGCCAAGTATATGAGCATCAATGTCTCCGGCATCGAAGAGCTGCTGAACGCCGCCGGGGAAACTGCCGAAAGCCAGCTGACCCAGCATACCGTCACCGTCACCGGCGAGGTTCCCAATCTGGATCGAACCTTCGACGAGGCCAGCAAGGACGGCTCCGTCGTCCACCAGACCCTGACCGTGGAGCTGGGAACGCCCTATCAGGCCCTGAATACCCAAGCCCTCTGCGATACCATTCTGGCCCAGCTGGAGCAGAATTCCTTCGAGCCGATCTCCGCAGAATACGAGGTCATCGAGCCGGAGGCGCTGGATCCCGAGGCGCTGGCCAAGGAATACAGCATCCAGCCCGTGGATGCCCTTCTGGACGAAAAGACCTATGAGGTCACCCCCGAGGTTCTGGGCTACGGCTTCGAGCCGAAGGAGCTGGAGATCGCACTGGCGGAGGCAAAGCCCGGGGAAACCGTGGAGCTGCCCCTGCATTTCCTCTCCCCCGCCGTCACCGGGGCTTCTCTGGAAAAGAATCTGTTTCAGGATACGCTTGCAAAGGTGGATACCAACCATGTGAACAACCGCAACCGTACCACCAATCTGATCCTTGCCTGTGAGAAGATCAACGATACCATTCTGGCCCCCGGCGAGGTGTTCTCCTTCAATAAGACCGTGGGTGAACGCACCGCCGCCAAGGGCTATAAGCCTGCCGCCATCTTCTCCGGCGGCGCTACCTCCGACGAGGTGGGCGGCGGCATCTGTCAGGTGGCCTCCACCCTCTACTACGCCGCCCTTCAGGCCGATCTGGAGATCGTGGAGCGCAGCGAGCATGGCTTCGTGGTGGACTATGTGCCGCTGGGCATGGATGCCACCATCTACTGGGGTTCTCTGGACTTCAAGTTCAAAAACAACACCAACTATCCCATCCGCATCAAGGCGGAAACCTCCGGCGGGCAGGTTCATGTCCGGCTCATCGGCACCGACGAGAAGGACTATTATGTGAAGATGTCCTACGAGACTGTCAGCGGCCCCCACTACGGCGCCACCAAATACAAGGTCTACCCGGAGGGCAATCCGCAGGGCTACCGGGACGGACAGACCATCCAGACCTCCTATGCAGGCCGGACGGTCAAAACCTACCGCTGTAAGTATTCCAAGGACACGAATAAGCAGATCTCCAGCACCTTCGAGGCCACCTCCACCTACTCCAAGCGGGATAAGATCATCTGTGTCATCGGGGATCCCAATGCCCCCAAGGACGAAAACGGCAAGCCCATCCCCACCACTGCACCGCCCACCGAGGCTCCCACCCCGGCTCCCACCCCGGCGCCCACCGAAGCCCCCACTGAGGCTCCGACCCCGGCGCCTACGGAAGCCCCCACCGAGGCTCCGACCCCGGCGCCTACGGAAGCCCCCACTGAGGCGCCCACTCCGGCGCCCACCGAGGCGCCGCCTGCTCCCGAGCCGCCTCCGGAGTCCTGAGCCGTCCCGGAGAAAGCTCCCATAAAAGCCCCCGGTTCGGACACGGCAGCCCATGAAACGGGGCGATCTGTCCCGGTCGGTCTGAACGGGTCGAAAAAGACAAATCAGGCATCATCGAACGCAAAGTCTCGGTGATGCCTGATTTTTTATGGATCACGAAATTTTTTCCCCACGGGAGAGCCGGTACGGCACAAAGCTCAGACGGGGGGCTTCCGCCCCCTCCTATTTCCCTTCCGGGATGTCCGGCAGACCCCCCCTGCCCCCTGTCCCGATCCTCGGGGTCTGATTTTCCGCAGCGGCCTGACTGTTCCCGAAGGATCGGGGCGCTTTCAGGGACTTGAGAACCGGCAATTCCCCATGGTGGGGCCGGCTGCCCGGTTCCAGATCTCCCATCTGCCTGAGGCAGTCCAGAGAGGCCACAGAGTAGGAGTAGGAGCTGGTCTGTTTCCCCTCTGTATAGCTCTCTGCATAGGCCGCCGTGGTATGGCCCTGTCGGATGTAGCCCACGGACTGCACCGGCTTCTGCGGCGCATGGGCGGTTTCCGGGCTGTGTTTTTTCCACGCAGAGCGGAAGGTTCGCTGGGCAAAGGGCAGAGGCCCCGCTCCCTCTGCGGAAAGCACATAGGCCTGAAGCACATTTTCTTTGTCATAGGCCGCCTCAATGGTATAGGCTCCGCAGGTATAGGAAACAAGTTCATAGGCTCCCCTCCGGCCCAGCGGCTGAGCGCTTCCGAAGGTATCCTCCATCCAGTTCCGTTCGATTCCGAGGCAAAGCTCCCCAAGGACTTCCTCCGAGGGCATGGTGTGCTGCGGATGGGGCAGACGCAGAAGCTGCGCCGGGAGGATCGTTTCCGCAGTCCATTCTGCCTGCATCTGCTGGCAGAGGCTCTCCCAAAGCCCCGCCAAGGCGGCCAGCAGCTCCTCCTGTACGACTGTTCCTGCACAGAGCAGGAACAAAATGCCCGTCACGAGGCCGGTAAGTACCAAAATCATATTCGTCAGTTTCATTTCATTGACTCCTTTCCAAGTCCTGTGCTATTTTGTTTGCTACTATATAAATCTATCCAAATTCGGGAAACGAAAGGCTTTGAGGAAAAATTTTTTTATTGCTTCTGTTTTTTGCTCCGCTGTGGTGCGAACCTTCGATTCCCTAGGGGTGCGTCGGCCCATTACAACGGGGGTTTGCACCGTTCTGCATCCAAATTTCTCCCCCTGTTTTTGGGGATATCCCACAAATCCCACCGTTCCAGCTTGCTTTTCTCCATGCTTCGTGGTATGATACCTGTGCAAAAGTACAGAACACAGCCCTTACCGGCTGTGCAGCTTTGCCGATGCAACCCACCCCCACACGGGGACAGCAACGAATTACTTTCTCGATATATTTGTTGTTGACAAGATGCAACCCACCCCCACACGGGGACAGCAACTTTTTTAAGCCGAACCGGTTCACAATCTTTCGATTGATGCAACCCACCCCCACACGGGGACAGCAACCCTCTCGTTAATTAAAAATCGTCCTGATACCAGATGCAACCCACCCCCACACGGGGACAGTAATGTCAAAGAGAGGGCTGACTCGGACATACTTCCTCCGGGATGCAACCCACCCCCACACGGGGACAGGAACACACAAAAAAATCGGTCATCTGACAGATGACCGATTTTACCTTCTATCCGGGCCGGGGCATGGCTGCGGCTTCCCTGCCGATTTTGCTTTTCCCCCGGCTGTGCTGTCATACCAATCATCACAGCAGCCGGAACAATCCCCCTGTACCAGCCGCCCGTCCACATCCCACTGCGGAGACTTTTCTCCTTGGAATAAAGCCATGCTTAAAAAATTTCAGCTCACCCTTCGACCGGATGCTCCCTGCGCCCCCCGGGCGCACTGGGCCTATCTGCTCTATGCCAGTCTTTTGGAACAGGTCCCGCCGGCCTACGGTGCCGCCCTCCATCACGATGGCACCACCCCGATGACTCAATATCTCACCCCTCAGCCCGACGGCGCCCTGCTCTGGACTGTCACCCTGCTGGGAAAGACCGCCCGGGAGGAAGTCAGCCCCATTCTGGAAACCCAGACCCGGTATCCCCTGCGGAAATATCAGCGCTCTCTGGAGGTCGTTCAGCAAAGCTGTCAGTCCATCGAAACGCTGGATCAGCTGCTTGCCATGGCGCAGACCGACCAGAACCACCGGCTCTGCTTCGTCACGCCTGCCGCCTTCCGCCAGCAGAACTACTATCGGCTGCTGCCGGAGCCAAGGCTCATCCTCCAGAGCCAGCTCAAAAAATGGAACGGCTGCTTCCCCGAATGTCCCATCGAGGATATGGGCGGCGGTCTGGAGGCCATGGCCGCAGGTCTGGTTCTGGAGGATCTGCATCTGAACCGAAGCTTCTACCGCCTGAAAGGAACCTCCATTCCCGGCTTCGTCGGAAGCATCGTGCTTTCCAACCATCTGGACGGGTTCCACCAGCTTCTGGCCAACGCTCTGCTGGAATTTTCCGGCTTCGCCGGTGTGGGCATCAAAACCGCTCTGGGTATGGGCGGAACCATCCACGAACTCTGTCCCAGAAATCCCCGGGAAGCCACCGGCAGAGGCTCTGACCGTGGGCCGGCCCTCTGAGCGCATCCATTTTATATTGAGAGGTAACTGTTATGTGCAATTTGAAGCAGGAATCTCAGGCGATTCTGCTGTTCCTCAGCCTGTACCGTGACCAAGGCCGCACGCCTGTCGAATACACGGAGAAAATCACCGGAAGAGACATGAAATTTGAGGGGCTGCTCACCAATGACGCCCCCTGCAAATATCTGCTCTGGCACGGAGCCGAGGAACACCGTCCTGTCCGGCAGATTTTCTGTCTGACCTCTCGGGACGATTTGCGGCCCATCCAACGCTCGGACGGAACCCAGAAGGAGAATGACAGCACCTTCTCCCGTTTTCAGGAGACGGTTTCCAGTTTCTCCGCCAGTCACAATCTGGAGCCTCCCTGCATCATCCAGCTGGCCTACGACTACTTTTCCCCAACGGACTCGCCCTTCACATCCGTTCCCCCGGAACAGCGGGCCAGTCACATTTACAGCCAGCTCCTGACAAAGATCCACGATACAAAACCGGACTGCATTTCCATCGATTTTACCGGGGGGATGCGGGACGCCTCCTTCCTGCTGATGGAGCTTTCCCGTTTCCTCGATTTGATGGGGATCCCCTGCCGGGAAATCGTATACAGCAATCAGGCCGACCTTTCCATCCGCTCTCTCCAGACCACCTATCAGATGTTCCCCCTCCTCAATGCGATCCATCTCTTCCTCACCACCGGAAGTGCCGCACAGCTTCAGACCGTTTATGCAGAGGAAAATCCGCCGCAGGTGAAGAATCTTCTGAAAAATCTGTCCCAATTTTCCGGAGACATCCGGCTTTGTTCCTTGCAGAATATCTCCCAGACCTATCAGAACATCGAAGACAGTCTTTCTGTGCTGGAACGGATGGACAAACAGGGGCTGGATCTCAGCGTATTGATGCTGAAGGATTTGGTTCCCTATATCCGTAAAAAAATGTATCTGGAGGCAGGACAGCGCCGCCCACCCTATCTCAATCTGATTCAGTGGTGTCTCGACAACGGGCTTTTGCAACAGGCCCTGACCCTGTATGTGGAGAAAGTCCCCGTCTATCTCTTTGAACACAAACTGCTCCACTCCGATTCCGACCTCAGTCAGCAGGGCTGTGTTTCGGCCTTTGGCGAACTGTTCTCGAGGCTGGCCCTTTCTCCCCCTACGCCAAAGTCATGCAAAGATCCAGCCGCCTTGGACAGCCAGATTCACAAGCTGGAGAACATCCTGACAGAGCTTCTGGATGCCTGTGCCGAAAATCCCGGCAAGAAAACCTCCGTTCTGGCAGACCTTCAAAAACTGGCGCAGGCCCCCGATGCCCTCCCGGCTCTGAATTACATCGTGCAGGATTGCCGGAACTGCTATCCCTCCGGCAGGAAGCGTTCGTCCCACATCCAGCGTCCGGCATGGATGGCCGAAACCTTCCCTTGGCCCAAAAACATCTATGGCTTTCTGCGTACCGTCGCAAACAACCGCTCTGCAAAATACAGCTACCTTTCCATGCGGGAGCCTGAACCAAGCTCTGCCCAAGACAAGCGGATCATGGTGCTGACCTACCTCCATGACTGGCTTAAAAAAGATCCTTCGCTGGATCTCAGCGCCCATACGACGCTCTCCCTGAAGGAATTTTATCCCGTTTTGCTGAATTACAGCATCATTCGTGCCATGCGGAATCAGGTCAACCACGCCAACGAGTGTCAGCAGACCACATTTCTTCAGGAATGTGCGAAGCTGAATCCACACATCCCCCAAAGCGTGAACCCGGAAACCACAAAAAAAGCCATTCAGACGGGAATCGACCAGCTTTTCCAGCTGTCCCCGGCTTAACGCTCACCCGAAATCCGCTTTCCGGATTTCGGGTGTTTTGATCCCGGCCGGATTTGTTTATTTGCATATTTTTCTCTGGATTTGTATTTCTTTTTTAGACAATATGTGATATAATATGACAATCACAAGAGCTGGGAGGTTATGACTTTGGAAAAAACACTATTGATTCTGGAGGTTTCCAAGAAACAGGATTACATCTTTTCCAGTCAGAAATTACAGGAAAATGTCATGCGCTCCAATATCATCCGATATGTCACAAGCGATGACTTTTTCAAGCGCTGCGCTCCGAACCTCTACCGTACGGAGCATCACATGGTCTATTCCGGCGGCGGACACACCATCCTTCAATTCGATTCCCCGGAACAGGCCCGCAGCTTCGCCGCCCTCGTCACCGAAACCGCCATGCGGGAGTTCTTCGGACTGGAAATGTTCGTCAAGCAGATGCCCTATGACCCATCTCGTACCCCCGGCGAAAACCTGAAAGAGCTTTCTGCCGCATTAGAGCGCAAAAAAGCCCTGCGCCGCAGCGGGTTTCAGCGGCTCACCTTCGGCGTGGATCTTCCTCCTGCTCTCCCGCCCCAGAAGATTGACAATGATCTGACGCAGCCCCCTCAGGGCTGGGAATATGTGACGGATTTTTCCATGCTCGCTGACCCGCAGCGCTTTCTTGCCGTGGTTCACATCGACGGAAATGCCATGGGCCAGCGGGTGCAGGACATCTACGACGCCAATACCACCGATTGGGATTCCTGCTGTCAGGCGCTGCGCCAGTTCAGTATCGGAATCCAATCGAATTTTGAAACCGCATTCCAAGCCGTGGCTGAGACGCTGGCCGCCAACGCCGACCATTTACAGCTGGAACGGCCCTTCCTCCCTCTGCGGCCTGTGATTCTGGCCGGTGACGATGTATGCTTCGTCTGCCGGGGGGATCTGGGTCTGGAATGTGCCAGAGTCTTTACGGAACAGCTGACCGCCACGGTGAACGATCAGGATCAGAAGCCCTATGCCTGCTGCGCCGGTGTGGCCATCGTCCATCAGAAATACCCCTTCCATCGGGCCTATGCACTCTCCGAGGAGCTGTGCAGCAACGCCAAACGCTTCGGTGCCGAGACTTCCCGGCAGGTTTCCGCTCTGGACTTTCATATCGAGTTCGGTCAACTCAAAAACAGCCTCGCAGAGCTGCGGCAGGACTATGAAACGGACGACCATAACCGCATGGAGCTGCGTCCTCTGGCTGTGGTCGTGCCGTCCAGCATTTCGATGACGGAGGAGCTTGAGGTGCGCTCTTATGGCTTCTATCGCCAGATGTGGCTGGCCCTTCGGGGGGAATCCGGGAAAATTGCCCGAAGTAAGCTGAAGGAGCTTCGCAGCGCCGTCAAGCACGGCATGGTCGAAACGGAGCATTTCATGCAGGATAAGGAAATTTCCAATCTGGTCGAGCATTGCTTTCAGGCTCAATTCCGTACCTCCCAGCGCCGAATGGAGCAGCTGGGAAAAATTCTGTCCGGAGATGCAAACGGATTCCACAAGCCCTTTATGCGCTTGGGCAGCCGATACCGCTGTGTGCTGTACGACGCCATTGAAATGCTGGATCATGACCAGACCTTTGAGGAGGTGAGCCTATGAAGCGCATTACCCTGCTGATTTCCATGACCCTGCAATCCGATGCCATCTTCGGCTCCGGCCTGAGTATTCCGGGAGGCGCTGATATTGCGGTCATGCAGGATGATTCCGGCTTTCCCTATCTCCCGGGCAGCTCTCTGAAAGGACTCCTGTCCGAAAGCGTCCAGAACTGGCTGTGCTGGGCCGACGGCTGTGCAGATACCCATGAGGCGCTCTTTGGTCTGGAGGGCTGGAACGGTCTTTCCAACGACCGACGCATCCAGCTCACCGACCTGCGGCTGTCCCAGCCGCCGGAGGATGCCCAGCTTTGTTACCGCAGCCGTTGCTTTACCGCTCTGGAAAACGGGGTCGTGCAGGACGGTACGCTGCGTCAGGCGCAATGCATCCGATCCGGTCTGCAATTTACCGGCACACTCTCCTGTGCCGAGGCCGATGCCGCCCTGATCTGCAATGCGCTTTCCTGCATCAAATGGGTCGGCGCCAGCCGCAACCGGGGACTTGGCCGAGTGCATATGCAGGCGCAGCAGATGCCCGAAGCCCCCTCCCGGCGCATCGCCCCCACCGGCTGCTGCATCGCCTATCGGCTGCATACAGAGCTGCCCCTTATCATAACGGATGCCTGCCGCAGTCAGGGGTATCAATATGAAACTCAGCCGCTGATTCCCGGCTCCGCTGTTCGGGGAGCCGTCCTCAGCATCCTTGCCACCGAGCAGGCCCCTTGGTTCCATGCCCACAAGCAGGCTTTGCTCCAGTCCGTCCGATTTCTGGATGCGCTGCCGGTCATCGGCAATCAGGCCGTCCTGCCGGCCATCAAGGGTTTTTACGAGGATAAGAGCGAAGAGCACTTCACCTCTGTGGTAACGGACGGTCAATTTAAGGCCGGTAATAAACGGGCCAAGATCGGCAGCTTCTGCTCCATAGACGGATACACTCTGAAATACTGGTCTCCCGCCACCGGCGGTGTCACCCGGATCCAGCGCCCCACTCAGCCGGATACAGACCCCCATCCTTTTCAGGTGCGCTACCTCAAGGAAGGGCAGGACTTTGACGGCTATATCCTTCTGGATGATCCCACTCTGACAAGCCATTTGGTACAGGCCCTTCCCCCTGAGCTTTGGCTGGGTGCAGACCGCTATGCCGGCTTCGGGAAATGCTCCGTAACCTTCCGTCCCGACCTCACAGAGCCGCTTTGGCGCCGGCTCTGGGGATATCGGGAGAAGGCTCCGGAAGCCGACCTCTATCTGCTGGCTGTCTCCCCCTTTACCATGCTGAACGATCTGGGGGAGCCTTGCGGAATTGATTGGGAAGCACTGGCCCGAAAGCTGGGGGTATCTACGGTGGAACTGCGGTTTTGCAGCACCTCCGTGGGGGAATACGGCGGCTACAACCGAACCCTGCAAAGCGGAGAATCGGTGATCCGAATGTATGACCGGGGCAGTCTGTTCCACATCCGCTGTGACCATGCCCCGGAGCAGAGCCGTTTGGAGGCCCTCCAGAACGAGGGGCTGGGCATCCGCCGCAATCAGGGCTATGGACAGATCCTGTTTCTTCGCCGGGAGCTTCTGGAGGGGATCCATGAAAAAGAGGCCGCCCTTCCCACTGTCGAATCCACATCCATGGGGGCTGTCGCCCAGCTTCGGCAGGCAAAAGAGCGCTGGATGATGCAAACAGCCTCTGCACTTCACGACTGTGCGCTGTCTCCCAGCCAGCTCGGCGCCATTCAGGAGCAGGTGCGCAAGGCCATCGCAGACAACGGAAATACCGAGGGGCTGAAGCTTTATTTTGCATCGGTTCAGAGCCGTGGGCCAAAAACAGCCCAAACACATCAGGCCATCCGCAGTCTTTTGGAACAGATCCTCTCCGTCCCTGTCTCACAGACACTGGGATGCCCCACAGCGGACAGTCTGACCTTGCGCTTGCAGCTGGTGGATTCGCTCATCAATTTCAGTCGGAAAGGAGTCCGGTAAGCATGAAGCCTATCTTTACAGAAGCCGTTGTATATCAGATCCTCGCCCGCTGCCTCACGCCTCTGCGAACCGGAGATGAATCCGGCAGCCCGGACAAGCTTCTGACTGCCTCGAATGGGCAGTTTCTGTTGCAGGGTACCTCTCTGTCCGGCGCTCTGCGAAATTACTTGGAGCCGTCCGATCTTCAGGATCATCTGTTTGGAAGCCAGCGCTCCCCCGGATGTCTGACCATCTCCGACGGTCTTTTTGATACAGACTGTCAAAGCACACAGCGCCCCCGGATCCGCATCGATGGCGCCACAGGCACCGCTGCAACGGGAGCGAAGTTCGATACCTGTCAGCTTTGCTCCGGCTCCCGGTTCCGGTTTACGCTGGTCTGGACAGGAACAGAAGAAAATCCTTCTGACCTCCACGAAATCGAGCAGCTGCTTTCTGCCCTGCACCACGGCGAGATTCTTCTGGGCGCTGAAAAATCCAACGGCTTTGGACGAGTCTCTCTGGAGGTACGCAAACGGATCTTCCATCTGCGGCAGGAGGCCGACCGAACCGCTTGGATGCAGGATCTATGGGACGGCGAGCCGCTTGTTCTGCCGGAGCTGGACGCCCCCCACTCTGTGATTTTTCAGGTGCAGGCCAGCGTTCCCAGAATTCTGGCTGGCTCCGGCTCCGCCCAATATCAGCAGGAGCAGAAGTCCGACCAGCAGTCTGCTTTCGGAACACGCTGCAATATCATGGAAAACGGTCGCTGCATCCTCCCCGGCTCCTCCTTCAAGGGAGCCGTCCTCGGCCATTTGATCGGGGTCGCCGCACATCTGGGCGTTGCGCAACCGATTCTGGAGGAAGCATTTGGCCGGGAATGCTCTCCGACGGATAACGGAAGAGCCGGAGCCTTCGCCTTCCATGATGTGCTTCTGGAGCGCAATGCCCAGCCCATTACCCGAATCCGCATTGACCGTTTCACCGGCGGCGTCATGACCGGCGGCCTGTTCCATGCGGAACCGCTGACCAGCCAGATGACCGCCGAAATATGCGGGCCTGCACAGCAGAACGCTGCCTGTGCGCTGCTTCTGTTTGCCCTGCGGGATTTGGGTCTGGGCTTATACAATCTGGGCAGCGGCTGGGCTGTCGGCTGGGGCCTGCCCCAGATCAAGCAGATCACCGCATCCTACGGAAAAAAATCTCTGACCCTGCGGTTCTCAAACCAACAGCAGATTGAGGTACTTGACCCGGACGGCCTTGCCCAGCAGTGGCTTTCCAAATTAAGGGAGGTATGTCATGCAGATTGAGAAATTGACACTTACAGAGGCCCTCCAGCAGGCCCCTTCCCTGCCTCTGGCTTGGATCCATGCCCTAAGTCAGATCTATATAGGGAAAAACTCCGAGCAGCCGGATCTGAATACGCTTTTGGAAGCCCGCTTTTTCGACCGTGATCGGGAGATTCGTATTTTTCCAGGGGCGGAGGGTCTGGCAGCCGTTTCCCTGACCCTCGAACCGACCGACCATGTTCTGGAGGAGGTACACCCCATAAGGAATCAGGCCTTTGGTCATTCTCTCACCATCTTGAAGGTGCTGGAATTTGACGAGGACGGACAGGCCGGGGTGGTCGCTGTCAAGCTGGCAGACTGGAAGGAGGAAGCGTGATATGGATACAGTCAAGGCGGCACAGGCCCCCTATAATTTCATCCCCTTCTCTAAAAAAATGCCCATCTGTCGTTATTCGTCCATACAGGAGCTTCCGGCTCACAATCAAATCGATCCCTCTCTCCATACCGGGCAGATCCAGATCACTCTGACTGCCCAAACCCCGGTCTATATCGGGAACGGAACGGAGCAGTTCTTCACCACCGGCGATGGCCGCTATGCCATTCCCGGCTCCACCCTGCGGGGAATGGTTCGACAGAATATGCAGATTTTAGGGCTGGGTGTGGTGCATCCGGGCATCGATTTGGAAGACCGCCGCATTTTTTACCGAAAAATCACCGCCCAGAAGAAGGCATCGGAACGAAATCATAACCTGACTGTGAAGGATCCCTTGGTGCAGTATTATCAGAGTGCCTTAAAGGTTGTATCGGAAAATCGAACCACCCGTCCCATGAATGTCCGGGCCGGCTTTCTCTGTCACGACGCACAAGGCTATCACATCGAGCCGACCCCGGACGGCGCATATATCCGCCTGTCCCGGGCAGAGGCCGCAGCTCAATTACAGCTTCGGGAGCGGCCCAATGCCTGTTCCTTCCCCGTGGCATATCAGCATAACGGGAACCATCTGCTGGAAATGAAGCGCTCCGATCAGCCGATCCCCGGCTGGTCATACGGAGCTGTACTCTTTACCGGAAAAAATGTCGGCCCACAGCCCAATCACTGCTATCTTTTCCCCCAGTCCGACGGAACAGAGCCTTCCCTGCCCCTGTCCGCCGAGGATGTGCTTTCCTACCAGTTAGATCACAAGGATCGTCAGAACTCCCTGAAAGCCTACTATGACCCCCAGTTTTGGGCGATGCCCGAGCTGGGAGTGCGCAAGCCTGTATTCTATGCCTCCATCGAAGGGCATCTCTACTGGGGCATGAGCCTGTTCCTGCGGATCGGCTATCTCCATGCCATAGCGGATGGGCTTCCCCTTGCCCAAAAGGAGGCCGCTCTGAAGGACGGCTGTTATCTGGATTATCCAAATTCTATCATGGGCTTTATCAGCCGTTCGGGCAGTTATCGTTCCCGGCTTTCTTTTGAGGACTGCCCGCTGAGGGGTGCGCCCCACCATACCCAGCCGGTCAAGGCCATTTTGGCCGGGCCAAAGCCCAGCTATTACCCGGGCTATGTGCAGGAGGGAAAGCATTATAATGAGGAGGATTTTCAGCTCCGGGGCTACAAATTTTATTGGCTCAAGGAGTTTCAGAAGCTGGATTCCATAGAAAAAGAACGGGTCGCATCCACGCTGCATCCGCTGGCTCCGGGAGCTGAATTCCAAGGGACTATCCACTTCCGCAACCTCAGCGACGACGAGCTGGGACTGCTGCTGTGGTGTCTGAGGCTGGATGAGGGCTGTTTCCAATCTTTGGGCATGGGAAAGCCTCTGGGTATGGGCCGCATGACGGTGGACATCGACCGGCTTTGCTTCTTCGATCCCCAAACACTCTATTCCGACTTCAGCTGTCATGCCGATGAATGTTCTTCCAGCGACATTTCTCATTATATCGACGCCTACGACAGCTTCGCCTGCGGCCTTTGCCACATCAAAAAGCCTCGAAAGAAGCCCTCCCTGCGATCCTTAGAGGAAATTCAGGATTTCTTCTTTGCGCACAGCCACCTCATGGATCCCAAGCAGGCCCGTTATATGGATCTGGCGGAATACCGAAATGTCAAGCTGTCCCTGCCCAGTACCGCCGACTTCCGCAGAGCGGATGCCATTGCCAAGGAGCCGCTTCCGCCTCCTCCAGCCGACGAGACGCCATGGGCCGCCATGCTGCGAGACAAATTCAACGGAAATCAAAACTTCTCTGCTGCTTCCAGCAAACAAAAGAAGAAAAAGTAGGAGGATCCCCATATGAAAAAGTTCTTCACCAACATTCCCCATCAAGGCCCGGGCCAGCTCCAGCGCTATCGGTATCAGCCCGTTGACAATCCCCATCTGGAAATGGATGAGGATTGCAGCTTCCCCATTCTGACTGCCATCAACGGCTATGCCCAGACCGGGGAGCAGATTCGTGTGATTGCCGTGACCACCGCACTCCCCTCCGATTCCCGAAACGCTCAGGCCTTTCAGGAGGATGTGGCCGACCTGTGCCGCCGGAAGGGAATCGAGCTTCCCAACGGCGTGGAGTTCATCAATGTCGAGGATAACGAGCGGGTATCCGCCCAGACCGACACCTTCCTGAAGCTCATCGAATGTGTCGAGGATCAGGACGAGCTATACTCCTGTCTGACCTTCGGCACCAAGCCCCAGTCCTTTGTCTTGCAGATGGCCATCCAGTATGCCTACCGCATTCAGAAGAACACCTCCATTGGCTGCATTGTCTACGGAAAGGTCAACCGTGGGGAGCATGGCGAATCCAGCGCCCAAGTCTATGATATGACGCTGCTGACCCGGCTGGACGAATTGGTTCGCCTGTTGGCCGATAAGAGGGTCACCGATCCCAAGGAGATCATCCGCATGGTCCTCTCTGATTAAGGAGGCTGCTCATGTCTAATGTGAAGAAAAAAAAGAAACCAAACGCTATACAGCTGCCAGATGAGTACTGGCCTGAATTGAACCGACTGGGTAAGGATTGGTTCTATGCCCCCCCAGACTGTCGAAAAAATTTCCAATCCCAGCTCATACAGCTCATATATGAAGATCTGCTGGATAGAATCCCCGCCATAGCGAATCCCACTCTGTGGGAGGAGAATACCCGATTCTTTGTCGTGGATTTTATAATTGACAGGAGGATAGAGAAGTACAACTATGAGAAAAATCCAAAATTTTCTGCCTATGTCAATAGTTGTCTGGAGTACTGGCAAAAATGCCATAGCTTCTACGAGGAAACGGAGCCGTATGAACTATTGGATCGGCATACAAAAACCATCCAAAAAGGGGAACCGACCGGCAAGTTCGACGATTCAGACCGTCCAATCCTTGCAGACGAAAAAATGCGGGTAACCGTCTTTGGCTTTGACACAGTCAACTTGGAGGACACTCGGAATACCAGTACAGATGGTGAGACGACCACATGGAGCCAATGTATTTCCAATCGGGATCACGAGAAATTCACGGAGGAAAAAGACTGCGAAGTGACACTCATGGAGATCCTGAGAATCATTACACTTATGCGGGACACCCCTGGAAAAAAGCATCCCGATGATTCGCTGTTTTTTACCGACAGATTCGTGAATTGGCTCAAAGAAGATGACCAGAATTCTCTTTCCTTCCGGCACGAAGCGGAATGTCTCAAGGCTCTTGACCATATGTTTATGGATTATTTCCTGTTGACCCATTGCTCCACCATGAAGGAAATTTTTCTGACCCCCCTCAAGCCCTATGGAGAACTGGTGGAGGGAAAGGGCGATCAGCCCTGCAAGCAGCCTCTGCCCCGGGATGTGTATCAGGCCTATCTGGCCAAATATTACAATTATCCCGTCTCTTTGCAGGCCATTTCCAATATGTATAAGAAATTCCAGAAGCTCGTGCTTTTGCTGAATTCGACAGAATAACGCCCTCCCCCGGGCCGAAAAAAATCCCCTCCCTGTCAACTGACAAGGAGGGGTTTCATTCACCTCGATTCTGATTCTGTCTCAGCGGTTCCGGGATCCCCGGCCGGGAGCCGCAGAACCGCCAGACGCCGCTTCAGCTTACAGATTGGACAGGAAATTCAGGACGGAGAACCCAGCGCTGATTCGGGTATTCAGCTCCGTGCGGCCCGACATCGTTTCGATATTCGCCAGCATCGCACTCTGCTGCTGGGCAATGTTCTGCATCCGGGTATTGCCAAATTCCAACGCCTGCCGATGGATGTATTCGTCATACAGCAGCATCGCTTCCTTCATCGAATCGGCCTTTTCGTTGGCCAAAACCTTTTCAAAATACGAAACTGCATCATAGTTGCGGTAATCACGGGGAATGTGGGAGATGATTTCCTCGTTTTCCGTAAACACCTCATAAATCTCATTGGAAATGCCCTGAAGCTGCTCCTCCATGCTGTTTCTGGCCTTCAGCATCTCCTCGTCCTCTGCCTTGTTCGGGGCCTTGCCTCTCTGGTAGGTCCGAATGGTAACCCAAAATGTGAGCATGACCCACAGGATTCCCAACAGCCAACACAGCATATCCGGGAGATTAAAGGCCCTGTGCGCTGTATCCAGCAGGAACTGGTACACACCATACAGCATTTCCATCACAAAGAATACCAAAACAGTCCGCATCAGCGCCTGTCCCTTCCGCTTCGCCGGGTTCCTCTGAACCGTCTCTCTGGCCTCCTGCCTCTGGCTGATGGCCGAAGCCCGCAGATACAGGTTGTTGATTTTCTCAAACACAGGCAGCGCCCGGTTCACCGAAGTGACCGCAATTTCTCTTTCGTTCATCATAAGTTCCTCCTAATTAAAATTCGTTGTCGGGAAAGACATGACCGCACCGGCTGCATTCCCAGTAGAGCGTACCCTGAACCGGCTTCTTGTACAAATAATAAAGTCCTTTCAACGGCCCCATCCGTCTAATACGATTCCATTCGTCTTTGCTATACCTCGAGGTCTTGTAGGTAGCTTTCAGCGCCGTACTGCCGCATTGGGGACAACGGATGACCTTCTGTTCTTCGTTCATTTTTTCACCTCCTTTCTCCGTGGCATACTACTGTAAGATCAAAAACTCTGATTCAGGCCGTCCGGGTTTCCCCGGGGGCCGCAGAGCTTACAGTGCCTCAGGCCAAGGCTGCACCGCCAGCTGCTCCAGCGCTTCCAGATCCAGCTTCAGTTCATCGCCGGGAACCGAGGCGGAAACAGCCGAAACACTGCGGCTGAGCCATGCGAAAAACTCCCGGAAGCACAGCGCCGACATCTGAACCGGGGCATGGTTGGGACTGAGCTTTGCCAGCATCTGCATATCTGCCTGTGCCCCGATGCCCACGGGAATCACAGTCAGCCGCCGCTGTGCCACCTGCTGACGGATCTGGTCGATGACATTGGACAGCACTCTGGGGTCGCCGTTGGGTGCGCCGTCACTCATCACCACCAGAATCGGCTGATAGTAGTCCACGCCAGTCCCCTGATACTTCTTCTTTCGCCGCTGCAACAGCTCCATGGCCATTTGAAGGCCCTCCCCCATGGCCGTGTAGCCGTTGGCCTGAAGCTTGGGCAGGTTCAGATTGTCCGGGAGGGCGAAATCCGCCACGCACTGGGCCTGACTGGCGAAGGTGACCACAGCAGTTTCTGCGCCGTAGCGGGTCAGGTCATCGTCCTTCATCTCCTTGAGATACTGCTGCACCCCCTGATTGAGCTGGTCGATGGGCATACCGTTCATGGAACCGCTCACATCCAGACAGAGCGCCACCGGCACCCGGGGAGTGGGATTGTTGATGAGGTCCTCCAGACCTGCGAGCATCGTCTGATAATTAGCCATTTTAAAAAACTCCTTTCACTGGCGGCCGCAGCCGCCGCTCCTGATACATATCGAATAATTTTTTGTTAGACCGCCGAGGCGCCATACTCCCGTGCATAGTGTCGAATCATGCGCCTGCGGCGGTTTCGGTCCTGCGTCCGGATGCCCAAGACTCTGGCCTGCTCCCTCTGGGTCAGCTGGCCCCAAGGACGGAACTGCTCCGTTCTGCGGGTGAGAAGAACCAGAGAGCAGTCATCCCTCGTCCGGGCCGCAATGGCCATCGACAAGACCTCCTCCAGCTGTTCCCTTGCGATTTGGGGGTCCAAAAGTTCCGCTCTGCGAATCAAATTGCCGCAGATCGGTGCCAATCTGCCCCGGCGTTTATCGAACAGTGCCGGTTCACATCCGTCGCACAGGAAGAAAAAGCCGTCGATCTCGCTGCTGCTGCCCCGGATGACCCGGGATTTCAGCATGGCGTCCCGGGAGGTCACGAAGGTGGTGCAGTTGCAGAATTCTCCGTTGTCCGGGTGGGAGGCCACCAGCATCTGCCCGTTTTTCCGATAGCCGATCACCCCATCTCCCACATGAAACACCAGATACTGGTCGCCTCGCACCGCCACCGCCAGCAAGGTACAGGCCAAATCTCTGGAAGATACGCCATGACTGTCCGCCCAGTTTCGGATTTCCGCCCGAATCGGCTCCAGAATGGCCTTACGCATGGTAAACGGGGTCGCATTGGTACTCAGCTCCGTAAAATCCCGGCACAGAATCTGGCAGGCCAGCTGGACTGCGATTTCTGCACCTACCTGTGACAGTCTGGCAGAGCCTGCGCCGTCGGCCAAGGCTGCCGCCGTCACCCCATTTCTTTCCAAAGTCCTCACTCTGTCCTGACAGGGAAGCCCCTGTTCTCTATGACCGGCCCCTCGGACCGATGCCCACTGATGATGCCACATAATTATTCCTCCTCGTCAAACATCTCGTCATCGAACACTCCGCACTGTCTCAGGCGCCTGATCTCCCGGCACTTGGGACAGCGTTTTGCCATTCTTCCGCCATTTTCCATCCAATATTTCTGCTCTCCGGCAGTCACCTCGAAGGTTCTTCCGCAATCGATACAGCGTCGGATGGCCACGACCTGCAAATTCTTCGGGTCGGAAACCTTCCGCCTGCCGGGAAACACCTTCAGAGATTCCTCGTCCTTCAGCTTTCCCTCCTTGATGAGCTGTTCGTACCTCTGAAACTGATATTCCCAGTCTCTCACGCTCAATCGGGTTTGCTCGGTGCTGTGCCTGCCCTCCTTCTGAAATGTCTCATAAAATGCCTCCTTCATAAACCAAGGAAGATGGCTCCAGATGTAACAGCAGTTTCCCGTGGGCAGACCCTTGCTGTGATGTTCTCCACAGGAATATGGGAAATTCATCTCCCGGATCAGCTCTGCTGCGTCGGCCTCCGTGCGCTGGGTATAGGGGCGCATACCGGGAACCATAATCATAAACAGCAGGGAGGCCACCGCAAAATTCTCGTTTCCCTCGGTGCGCAGGAAGCTTTCGTAGGGCTTTCCCTGAATTTCCGGGGCTGTGAAATAAACCGTCCCCACCGGACAGGGATAGCCTCCGATCTGGTAGCTGTCACAGTCCACAAACCAGACCCTGTCCGGAGACTCCACCAGAATGTTGTGCAGATTGATGTCCCCCAGCAGGATCCCATGCCGGTGCAGGATCCCGATCATCCGCAGGATCGTTCTGCAAAGTCGAACCGTTTCCTTTCGGGTCCACTGGGGAAAATGGCGGAGGAAGGACGCCTGATTCATCAGGATACTGGACAGTTCCACGCCTTCCGCTTTCTTCATCCGATAGCCCACCAACTGGCCATTCTGATCCCACACCAGCTCCAAGGGCCAGCAGATCCCGACATGGGGGATGCGTGTCTGAGTCATCAGCCTCAGCTTTTCCCCCAGATGCTCGGTCAGCTTCTCTTTTCGGTAAATCTTTGCCACAGTCCCGTCCTTCAGGTCATAGATGGTTCCCTCTCCCCCGGATTTGATCTCCCGCTCCAGAACCCATTGCTCCCCATGGGCGCCGAATACCCGATCTCCCACCGCAGGCAGCCTTCCGCTGTTCAGCACCACATGAGCATCGGAAATCAGGGTTGCAGCGGACGGTTTCGGGATGCTGCCGGGACGGGGCTTGGGCTGGGCTTCGGTTTTGGGCTTGGCCGCCGCCTTGGGCGCCTGAGTGGATCCGGGAAGGCTTTCGAGGCCGGCCCGGCTGTTCCCGGTGCAGCTTTCGGAGCTTGCGGTATCAGGCCGGAACTGGGAGAGATAGCCATAGCGGTTGATGCGCTCCACCAGAACATCCTTCTTGCGCTCGATGGAGCCAATCTGCTTCTGAGACAGAATATCCATAGACAGCTTCCGATCCTTGGTAATCACCACCAGATTTTGCAGATCCATATAGTGGATGACCGTCTCCAGAATCTTCTTATCCACGAATTTCTCGCCCTTCTCCTCATAGATCTGGATCAGCCCCTCCTTTTGCAGCGCAAGCAGTTGATTGCAGATCGGCCCGATCTGATCCCGCAGATCCGCTCTGCACCGATGCAGCTTCCGCAGCTCCCGAATCACACTTCCCGGAACAATCAGCGTCTTTCCATGCTGCTGCAAACAGGGGATCAGGTGGAGCATGAACGCAGGGAAATGTTCGTCCAACAGTTCGTTGGTGTCAATCAGCATGGCATAATGCTCCGTCAGACGCTCCAGCATTTGGGCGGCCTTTTGCTCCACCGTGCAATGCTCCTGCTTCAGCACCTGCTGCAATTTTACCAGCTGTTCCCCAGTCACCATGCCCTGTTCAGGCCGAAGACCGTTTCGGCGCAGCTGCTCCTCCAGAGCCTCCTGAGAAATTTTCATGCGGGACGCCGCTTCATCCATCGTAAAATACATGATCTTCACTCCATTCTTCCTGTCTCGTCGGACAGGATCTTGTTGATTTTATCTGAGCCGTGATTGCCGACCCTAGATCTCTTATTTGGCCTCTACTTTATAAGTCCAGCCGAATTTTCAAAACGAAAGCAAACTCCAAAAATATTTTTTATTCGGAGCCTTTGCTTTCCGACAGCCTCTTGCTTGGCCTCTACTTTATAAGTCCAGCCGAATTTTCAAAACGAAAGCAAACTCCAAA
>SAMEA104404100__coassemble_151_pt1 | contig 87758 bp, 75 predicted proteins | sample SAMEA104404100__metabat2_low_PE_102 | metagenome-assembled genome bin SAMEA104404100 (sample SAMEA104404100) | Balaenoptera acutorostrata | reverse complement strand
TGATTTTTGGTATTCTAATCGGGGTTTCTGCCTCTATCATAGGACATCTCCGGCAAAAAAGCAAGGGGCATTTCTATGCCAGCTCCACCAGTCTGCGCAGGTGGAAGAAATAGAGATATTTGTGCAGCACCGGCTGCTCACAGATGCGCTCCATCTGGTTGGCGTAGAGCTGGATCTGGGGGCGGTAGCGCTCCGTCAGCTCCTCCAGCGTATCGGCGGTCACATAGTCGGTTTTGAAATCCACCACGGTGATGCCCTCCGGCTCCAGAAGGGCGCAGTCCACCACGCCCTGCAACAGCACCTGCTCCCCCTCCAGCCCCGGGCCGTAGCCTGCGGCATCGTCCAGAATGGAGAATTTGAATTCCCGCAGGATTTTTCCCCTGCGGATCTTTTCCCCCAATTCCGACTGGAAAAAGGCCAGAACGCCCCGGCGATCCGCTTTTTCTGCCTGCTCCGGGGTTAGAATCCGGCGCTGGGTCAGCCGGGAGATCTCCTCCTCGACGCCCTCCAGCGTTCCGCAATGCTCCATGGAAATGTACTGCATCAGGGTATGCATGGCGGTTCCATAGGCCGCTCCCCGGTTCGCATCCGACTGAGCCAGCCGACGGAATTCCCGATGAACCGGCTTTTTCCGGGTATTTTCCTGAATTTCCTCGTCCTTGGGCCGCCCCTTGATCTGGGTCGCCGTCTGCTTGGAGGGCATATGGGTCGCCGCCTCATGGGCATAGTGAAACCGAAGATGCCGCCCCAGCCGCTCCTCCGTATCCGTCGGCAGATCCAGCCGGGAAAGCGGCTCCACCGCTCCTTCCCCCACCGTCCCGGGCTGCGGCGCCTCATGAACCCGGATCAGCCATGGGTGGTCATGGAGCTGGGTCTGGGGCGGTCTGCATCCATCCGCCAGCTCGAACAAGGCCCCGGCCTCCCGGCGGCACAGGGCTTCCATCAGCACCCATTCGCCGGGACAGCTGACCTCTCCGGCCAGCAGCTCCTTGGAATCCGGTCCCATGCGGCTGGCCAGCATGGTCAGCTCCTTCTCCGGGGTTTTCGCCGCATAGGTCATAATCAGCCGATCTCTGGCCCGGGTCATGGCCACATAGAGGACACGCATTTCCTCGGAGAGATTTTCCTGCATGGTTTTGGCCTGAATGGCCCGACGGGCCACGGTGGGATAGCGCACCCGGGTCTGTTGATCCGAGGCAGAAAGCCCCAGCCCCAGCTCCCCTTCGCATAGCACCGGCGCCCGCAGATCCTCCCGGTTGAAGCTCCGGGACAGGCCCGACAGGAACACCACCGGGTATTCCAGCCCCTTGGATTTGTGGATGCTCAAAATGCTGACACAGCCGCCTGCGGCAGTTTCCTCCCGCTTGAGGCCGCTTTCCTCCAGCATATCCAGATACTCCAAAAACTGCCCCAGATCCCTCCGGGCCGTGGCCTCGAAATCCATGGCAAGGCCGTAGAATTCCCGGAGATTTTCCGTACATTCCACTCCCGTTTCCATGGCGGCATAGATGCTGTCCATCCGGGTACGGCAGAAGATCTGCTCCAACAGCTCTGCCAGCGGCAGCAGCTTGGCCTCTCGCCGCAGAGCGGTCAAATCCTCCACAAAGGCCCGGGATTTTTCTCCCTCGTCGGCGCAGAGGGCCTGATAAAAGTCCACATAGGGGGTTTTCGCCCGGATACGGGCCAATTCGTCGGCAGAAAAGCCGAACAGCGGACTGGCCAGCACCGCCGCCAGCGGGATCTCCTGCCGGGGGTTGGAGATCACCTGCAAAAGCGACCGAAGGACGCTGATCTCTCCGGTTTGGAGCAGATCCCGGCTGGTTCCCATGGAGCTTCGGATGCCACGCATGGAAAGCGCCTCCTGAAATTCCCGTCCCACGGAGCCGGGAGAGCGGAGCAAAATGGCAATATCCTCCGGCTCGATGGGCCGAAGTCCCTCCCCTGCCCGGATCATATGTCCGCCGTTCAGCAGCTCCAAAATCCGATCCGCCACAAAGGCGGCCTCCTGTGCATAGGCATTTTCCCCGGTGCGTACCAGATGCAGCTCCACCTCCGGCTCGTTCAGCGAAATATGGGGGATGCCCTCCCGCAGAGCCTCGGCCTCGGTATAGTCCAGACCGCCCACCGCCTTGCACATACAGCGGTAGAACACATCGTTGGTGGCCTCCAGAATGGCCCCGCCGGAGCGGAAATTCTTACTCAGCAGGATCTTCCGATCTTCTCCCGGCCCAGCCTCCTCTGCCGGGAGATAGCTGGAATATTTTTCCAGAAAAATCCCCGGATCAGCCAGCCGGAACCGATAAATGGACTGCTTGACATCGCCGACCATGAAGCAGTTCTGCCGCTGATCGGTGAGGGCGGAGAAGATCGAATCCTGCACCGCATTGCTGTCCTGATATTCGTCCACCAGCACCTCCCGGTACCGATTTCCGATTTCCCGGGCCATGGCGGTGGGGGTTCCTCTGTCCCGACCTCGCAGCAGATCCAGCGTCCGATGCTCCAGATCGCTGAAATCCAGCACCCGCCGCCGGAGCTTGAGCTGGGAATAGGCCCGGTCGAAGGCCCGGGTCAGCCCGATCAGCCCCTCCACGGCGGTCTGGGTCTGGCCCAGATCCTCCAAAATCCGTTCCGTCGGCTCACAGAAGGCCTCCAATCGCTTGGTCATGCCCTCCTTACAGCCGTTGCGGATGGCCTTGATGCGCTGGGCCGCCTCGGTTTCCTTTGCTTTGGTTGGAAAACGCAGGCTGCCGTAGTCCAGCTGACTGCGCTCATGGGCCTCCTCCCAAGTCCGGCTCTGAGCCAGTGCCTCCAGCTGGCGCTTGGTCTGCTCCAGCAGGGCCTGCACTTTTTCCAGCCCCTCCTCCTGCGCCGCCAGCTCCACGGCCTGTTCCACCGCCCGCAGCTGCAAGCCGGTATAGTGCCTCAGATCCTCCAGAAGAAAGGCCCCCCAGATGGTTTCGGCCCCGTCCTGAAGCGCTCGGACCCCGGCGCTTTCCAGACAGTGATCCAGCCAGTGGGCGGGATTCAGGTGACACCGGGCGCTGTCATAGACCTGCTGCACCAGCTGAGGAACCAAACGGTCATCCCGGCCCAGACCTTGGGTATCCACGAACACCCGGAATTCCGGATGGGCCTCCATGGTGGCATAGGCCTGCTCCAGCACCTGCTCCATGGCCTGCTGGCGCAGCTGATCGCACTCCTTTTCGTCGGCCACCCGGAAATCTCCCGGCAGCTCCACCTCATAGGCATACTGCCGCAGAAGCTCGGTACAGAAGCCGTGGACGGTAGAAATATGGGCCAGATACAGCCGCTGCATCTGCCGCTGCAAATGGACATTCTCCGGATCCTCCGCCAGCCGCTGGGAGAGCTTGGCGGCGATTTTCCCCCGAAGCTCCGATGCAGCGGCCTTGGTATAGGTGATGATGAGAAAATCATCGATGTTGCAGGGATGCGCCTCATCCATCATATACCGCAGCAGCCGGTCCACCAGCACCTTGGTCTTTCCCGAGCCTGCCGCCGCAGAAACCAGAAGCCGTCCGCCCCGGTTTTCCACCACCATTTTCTGTTCAGCCGTCAGCATTTCCGCCATGGCTTCCCACCTCCTTGTCAAGCTCCTCCCAGAATCTCTGGGCGGTCATGGTTTTGTAATTTCTCCGGCCCTGCTCCCGCTGACGGGCGCAGACCGCCCCGTAGGGACAGAAGCTGCAAGCACTCTGCATGGGGCCTCGGGTATAGGGGTTGGGGCTGACCTCGCCCCGGGCGATCTCGTCGATTTTCCGACCCAGAAGCCCGGTGAGATACTGCCGCAGCCGGTGAAACTGCTCCCGATCCGCCACATCCCCCGTCACGGTGCCGTCCTTTTTGATCCGCACCGGCAGCCGGGGCAGCCCCTCCTGAGGATCCATGGCCTGAAGGATCTCCGGCTCCTCCAAAATCAGCCCCCGGCGCTTCATCTCCTTGAGATGCTCCTGCGCCGCCTCCTGCGGCTCCAGTCTGCTGTTCTCCGACAGATAGGGCATCCGGGCCGGGAAATACTGGACTCCTGCGCCCACGGGCCGCTGACCCAAAAGCCCTGCGCCGTTCTGCTCCAGAGCGAACAGATACAGAAGCATCTGCAAGCCCACACCGTTGAACACATCGCAGTAGTCGAAGGATTTCTTTCCGGTCTTGTAGTCCACCACCCGGAAGAAGGTCTGCTGGGGCGTTTCATAGCGGTCGATCCGATCCACCCGGCCCTCCAAAACCGCCTGCATCCGCTGGCCGGAAATGGGGATCCCGGGCATTTTCTCTCCCCGGCCAAAGCCCAGCTCACAGGCGAAGGGTTCAAATTTCGACTGGGACAGCTCCTGCCACAGCTCCTCCACCACCCCATGCAGCTCCTGCCGATTGCGCTCCATCAGATAGGTCAGGCGGTCGGAATCCAGCACCCCAAACCGCTCCACAGCGGATTTTTCTGCATTTTTCCCGGCAATTTCCAAGGTTTTTTCCAAATCCACCTGATGAAAGCCGCCCAGCTCCATCACCTCTCGGACGGTATATTCCAGCACCTCATGGACAAAGGTACCAAATTCCATAGCATCCACCGTGATCTCTCGCTGCTCCCGCAGACCCAAGCCATAGTGGAGGAAATAGGCCAGCCGACAGCCGCTCTGCAAATCGATTTGCGAAGCCGACAGGGTCAGCCTCCTGCCGTAAAGGGCCTGGATCTGCTCCGGCCCGACCTGTCCCAGATCGTATTGCGCCCGACGCATGGCCTCCTGACAGCCCTCGGACACCTGAAGCCGCCGGGCCAGCTCGGTCTGCTTCCATCTGGCCAGATAGGCTCCCGCCTCCCAGCGGTCATGCAGGCCGGGCCCCGGGCCGGGGGTCATACTGACGCCGTCGGGTCTGCCCGTCAAAGCGCAGAGCCTGCGGTAGACGAAGGCCGTCTGGCCCGCCGGACAGGAAACCGTCACGGATTCCGTGGCGCCGCAGAAGCAGCCGTAGATCTCCGCAAATTCCGATTCCACGCCCTCCATGGCGCCGCCGGTCAGGGTCACGCCCAAACGGCGCAGCTCGGTGCGCTCCTGATCGGACAGAAGGCCCTTGGAGCCGCCGTATCCGGGCAGATTTCCCTCTGCCGCACCCAAAACCAGCAAATGCCGCACCTGCTGCAAGCGCATGGCGCTGACCGGCCCCACCGTGACCGCATCCAGAACCGTGGGAATGGTTCCCACATCGTACTGACTGAGCAGCAGCTTCATCAGCCGGGAGAAGGTCTGCGGTTCCCAGTGGATCTCTCCCAGCATCCCTTGCAGCTGCTCCATGGCGCCCAGAAGGATCTCCCAGAGCTGATGGGCTTCCTGCGCCATCCGGGGATTTCCCCCCTCCTCGGCCTCCTGCGCCAGCTGCTCCAGACCCTCTGCCAGATGGATCTCCTCCAGAAATTGGGAGAGGCTTTCCACCTGCCGACCCAGATTTTCGGCCCCTTGCAGGCCGTTTCTCAGCCGGATCAGCGGCCCGACGCCCAATCTGCGGGCCTGATTCAGCCGCTCCAGCAGCTCCCGATCCCGGTCATGCCAGTCCTTGCCCAGTCCTTGGGGATGGAGGGTCCATTCCTGATTCCATTTTTCTCCTCGGATGCCCCACAGCTTCACATAGTTTTCCAGCAGATCGCAGGTATCCGTATCCACCGGGGACAGCAGAGATTTGAGATAGCGCAGCACCTCGCTCTGCTCCATACCATCCATCGCCGCATCCAGAGCAGAAAGCACCGTGGCAATGGCGGTTTTTTCCAGAATATCATCGGTTCCCGACAGATAGACGGGGATTCCACACCGTTTGCAGACCAGCGACAGGATGCCCCGGTACTGCTCCGGGTTGGCGCAGACCACCCCGATGTCCCGGTATCTGCACCCGTCGGTGACCAGCTCCATGATCTGCTCCGCCGCCACCAGACATTCGTCAAACACCGTATCGGTTCGCAGCAGCCTCAGCCGCTGTTCCAGATCCCGAGCCGGTTCCAGCCGCCCCTGAAACAGCCTTCTGCGCATGGGCAGGAGGCCATCCGAGCGGCCATCCACCAGAATTTTTTCCACGGGGATCCCCAGCTCATTTGCGGTATTGACCAGCTCCTCCGCTGTTTTTCCCGCCTTTTCAAAGGCCATCTGCCCGGAACGGACCCGGTCGCAGTTGAGGCTCACCGTCACCATGGGGCTGTACACCAGCAGATGCTTGAGGATCTCCATATGCTGTCGGGTCAAATCGGGAAAGCCGTCTATGTAAAAGCAGTGGTTCTGGGCAAAGCTGCCCTCCTCCAGCTGCTCCAGCAGCCAGTCCATCTGATCCCGGGGGTCTTGCTTGCCCCGGGCGCAGACCGCATCATAGCTTGCAAGCAGCAATGACAGCTCGGAAAGCTTCTGGGCCAGACTGCCCTGCGTTTTTTCCGAGGCCTCCTGTAAATCCTCCGGGGTGATACAGCCCCGTTTGAACTCGTCCACCGCATCCAGCAGCTCTGTCAGAAATTCCGGCCGGGTGTCCACGGCGGCATAGGATTTGAGCTTGCTGGTGAGGGCTCTGGCCGCCGCCGCCATGGCGATGAGCCGTCCCCCTCCATCCAGACAGTCCCGGGGAACCTGCTGTTCATATTCGGAGACCCGGCGGATCAGCCGGGTGAAGGACAGAACCTCCGCATAGCGGCTGGCCGTATCCCCGGCGGCCTGACACAGCCGCCGCTCGGCATCATGGCTAATCAGCTCCGGCACCAGAAGGATCTGGTTTCCCCGTTTCTCCCGAACCTGCCGTGCCAGATCTCCCAGCACCCAGTCCCGGTTGGCGATCCAGTCCTCGCCCAAGATCAGTCGAAGCATGGCTTCACATCCCTTCTCAGTTTTCCCCTATTTTATCACAGCTTGCCGATGATTCCTAGCATCCTCCAAAAAATTCTCCAGCCGCCCCAGCTGATCCAGCACCCAGAAGCGGATCTCACAGTCCCCCGTCAGGGTATCGCTGAGCGGATCGGACAGACCCTGATCTCTGGCCTGCCGCCGAAGCTCCTCCTTGGAGCTGCCGCCGCAGAGCGACGGGAACACCACGCACCACCAGTTATGCCCGCTCCCCTCCCCGATCACCACCCGCAGGGAATGGTAGACCCCGGCGGGCAGGGAAATTCCCTCATAGCGCCGCCGGGGAAAAGCCTCCCTGTCCAGACTGACCGTGGCCCGATGGGAGACCCCCGCCTGCTCCAGCACCCGGTTGGCGGTCTGCTCCAGCCGGGGCAGAAGCTGCTCCACATGGGAAAAAACCTGCCCTGCATCCTCCATCCCGGAAAGCTCCCCGTCCAGCATCTCCAAAACGGCATCCCGAACCTGCAATTTGAGCTGCTGATCCCCGGCACGGTCGGAGGCCGCCACCACATGAAGCCGCAGGATCTGCTCCCGAAGCTGGTGCAGATCCCAGCGCAGGCCCCATCCCGAGGCCAGAGAACAGAGAAGTCCCACCGCCGCCAGCCGTTTCATCCATTTCCACATAAAAAACACCGCCCATACTGACTTTTCTTCCAGTATGGACGGTTTTCTCTTGGTTTATACGGGCCTGCACCGATAGACGACGGCAAATTCCTCGGACAGCTGCCGGAAGGCCCTTTCCGCCGATTGGGCATCAGGCATCAGGGCGAATACCGCCGAGCCGGAGCCGGTCATCTGGCTGGCCATGGCACCGCAGGCATCCATCACCGACCTGATCTGCCGGATCTCCGGGTGCCGAGCCGATACCAGCGGATCGAACACATTGCAGACCTGTGAGCCGATCTCCCCCAGTGCGCCCCGGGAGAGGGCCTGCTCCATGGCGGTCTGATCCGGTCTGCGGCAGATCTCTGTCTCGTCGATGGCCCGATAGAGGGCCGGGGTGGAAACTCCAAAATCCGGCTTGCAGATCAGGATCTCACAGTCGGGCAGCGGCGGCAGGGGCCGAAGGGTTTCTCCCCGGCCGGTACACATACAGGTGCCGCCCACCACGCAAAACGGCACATCGCTTCCCACCTCTGCGCCGATGGCCGCCAGCTCCATGGGGGAAAAGGGCTGACCGAAATGGCGGTTGAGCGCCCGCAGGACAGCCGCCGCATCGGAGCTGCCGCCGCCCATGCCGGCCTCTGAGGGGATCTGCTTCTCCATTCGGATGGCAAGGCCCCCCAGTGTTTTTCCCAGCGCCTGCTCAAAGGCCAGCGCCGCCTTCCATGCCAGATTCCGCCGGTCACAGGGGACACCGGGTTTTTCACAGGACAGGCTCCACTCGGCCCCCGTTCCCACATCCAACTGGATCTCATCCCGAAGGGACAGGCTCTGCATCACCGTTTCCAGCTCGTGGAAACCGTCGGGCCGCTTTCCCAGCACATCCAGCGTCAGATTGATTTTCGCATAAGCACTTTCATAAAGTGTGGTCATTTGATGTTTCTTCCCTCCAAATAATAACGCATCTCACAGGGGTCGCACAGGTCGAAGCTCTTTCTGGGCAGGATGCCGTCCTGCATCAGCCCGGGGAACAGATCCTCCTTCTCCGCCTTGGGCATGAGGAATCCAATGGCATGGCTCTGCCAGACCAGCTCCTCCACATTGTTGGAGCCGGAGACATATTCCAGCCTGCCCGGATGCTCGCCCAGATAGTCGTCCAGAAATTCCTGCAAAATGCTGATGGCCCGATTGCCTCGCTTGCAATCCAGATAGATGATGCCCTGATCGGAGCCGATGCACCAGCGCACCGGGAACCCGTCCTCCGCACAGATCTTTTGCAGGGCCGTCAGCAGATTTTTGGCATTTGTCCCGGTGACCACCCGATGGACCCGTTCCACATGGAGTGCCGGATCATAGATGTTTTCCAGCTCCACCAGCGCATATCTGGCCGGATGGTTGGAAAGATCCGTGTCGGGGTGGGCGGACTTGAGCTGCTCATAGCACCGCTTGGCCGTTGCCAGAGAGAGGTTTCCCTCCCCCACGGCAAAGAGCATGGGAACGCCCTCCACATTCCGGTATTTTTCTGCAAAATGCTCGCTGTATCGAGCCAGCCGCTGATCGAAGGCCCGGGCCTGTTCGCCCTGCACCAGCCAGCCGGTGAGATGACCGCCGCCCTCCATCAAATCGAAATCGTAGAGCAGGGGCAGCTGATCCTTGATCTCCCCGAACGGCTCGATCAGCTCCCGGCGCACATCATCGCACATGAGCTGGACATGGGGAAATTCCAGCTTGGCATCCCGGCGGATGGCCACACGGGGATCGATGCGCTCCTCCACCACCTTTTCCGAGGGGCGGATCAGAGAAATGCTCTGCTCCCGATAGTCATAGGCCTCCAGATCTATCACACCCAGCAGACCCCTGCGAACCTTGCCGTTTTTCATCCGGCGCTCGATGTAGATATAGGCGTCCTCATAGCTCTGGAACACCCCTTGCTCCAGATACCAGCCCATAGTTTCGTTGATATAATGAATGGTGTCCTCAATGCGGGGCTTTTCCAAATCGCAATCCGGCAGGATCATATGCATCACGGACTTGCAGCCCTCGGTCTTTCTGCGAACCCGGCTCCAGTACCGTGGCTCCGATGCATACTGATCGCAGGCAACCACCGACCAGCGCTCATAGTTGACATTCTGAGGAAGCAAAATGGAGGTAGAATGAAAGACATTCATCCCATCACACCCTTTCTTTTTGGTTGTATCTACATTATACCTTCTGATTCGTCAAAATGCAATCTCAAGCTTTTTATTCCAGATGAAATTTTGGATAATTTTATAAAAATCGTGAATACTATCTCCAGCATCAATGTGAATGGAGGGATAAACGATGGATATGCTTGCATTGATCCTCAGCATCATCGGTTCGATCAACTGGGGGCTTGTGGCCCTGTTCCGCTTCGATCTGGTGGCATGGCTGTTCGGCGGTCAGACCGCCGTTTTGAGCCGGATCGTCTACGGCGTGGTAGCGCTGGCCGGGCTGTGGTGCATTTCGTTTCTGTTCCGCAGGGATTTCACCGGCTTCGACCAGTAGAAAAAGGGGGGAACCACGGACAGGCTCCCATCGGGACACGAGGTGATCCGATACGGCACAAGGCTGGTTCGGTCTTTGGACTGAATCAGCCCTGTCTTTTGTCCATTCCGGGTTGTGCCGGTGCATCCCTGATCTGGAAGCTTTTACAGCGTGTCGGCAGGCTCAGAGCGCAACGATTGCCAGACATCCGGCGGACTCAGCACAACCAGCCGTGCAATAAACAAACCGTCAGAAAATTCTGTCTGGAATTTTCCGTCATATCTTCTTGCAATGTCCTTTAAAATCCTGGTCCCGTAGCCGGTTCCCTCCGGGTATCGTTTTGGAGCGCCGGACGCAGGGTTCTGGCAGTGGATGATCAGATAATCCCCCTGCATTTTGCATCGCAGCTGAATACTGCCGGTCTGCCCCAACGGCAGCTGGGTGCAGGCTCGGATGGCATTATCCAGCAGATTGGAAAAAATGCTGCACAGATCGATTGAGGCAATGGAAACCGTATCGGGGAGCTGGAATTCCGTTTGCAGCTGGATGCTGTTCCTGCGGCATATCGACTCTTTTTCGGAGAGGATGGCGTTGACCACGGGGATTCCGCAATAAGGATATTCCTTTGTGGCCTCGATCTTATGCAGCAGTTCCTGAATCATTTGTTCTGCATTCCGGATCTCACGGTTCCGCAGCAGACCCAGTATGGCAGTCAGGTAATTGTTGTAGTCATGGCGGATCTTCGACAGCTCCTCCCGCTGCTCCACGATATGCCGATAGTGCAGCTGCTCCAGCCGGGTCTGATGCTTCAGCTCGGCCAGCTCCTTCTCTGCCAGTTCCTTTTCCGTCTGATCGAATTGGATGCAGATCATGATAAAATTGAGGAAAAAAGCTCCGGCCATGGAGAGAATGTGGAGCAGAGTGACCGCTCTGCCGCTGATATAAATATCCAGGTTCACCAGCACGGTAGGCAGCGACAGAAGCAGGGTCATCAGGACAAAGGTGCAGGAGCCACCGGCGGCTTTGGACTTCAGATGGAATCGCTTCCATATTGCACTGGCCAGAAACATGGCCGTATTCGAGCAAATGGCTCCCGCACAGGTAGCGATCAGCATATCCGGCTGGGTATAATCAGCGGAGATCTGCCCGATCCGCCCGGTCAGAAGCAACAGCCCGGAAACCAGCTCTGCCGACATGATCGCAACATTCAAAATCAAAAATACCAGAAGCTTGTTCCAGATGCTGCCTGCATAGAAGAACCGAAAGCTTGCCGCAGCGGTCAGCAGGGATAACAGGATATAGGGGAAATTAACCGCCTGATCGGAGGCCCTCCAGAGGCGGTCAAGCAAAAGGATCAGAAAAAAGCAAACACACCAGATCCCGATCCGAATCCATTTGGGCGGTGCATTTTCCTTCACCGGCAGCATACTGTCCAGAGCGATCCCCATGGTCGGCCCAGCCAGATACAGAAATACCATACACAGCGTAAAATTCAACATGGTTCCTTCCTCCCTAAACCTGTGCATTCATAAAATCGAAAACGGCCTCCTTGGTTCTGGAAGCGCAGGAGCGGCTGATCGGGATCTTCGTTCCGTTTCTCAGGATCAGGCAGCCCGGGATCATGCGCTGGATCCAGTACAAATTAACGGCATAGCTCTTGTGGCATTGGATCAGCCGGTCCGGAAACAAGGGGAACAGCTCCCCCAGTTTTTTTCGGACTGAATAGGAAACCGTCTCCGTATGGATCATGGTGATGTGGTCATGGCTCTCTAAATACAGGATCTTTCGGATGTCCAGCGAAATCAGACCTCCCTGATAGGGGAAGGTCAGCATTTCCCTCCGGCTGCCCATCGTCAGGGCTTTTTGCAGATACTGCCCCAGCAGATCCGGATCCACCGGCTTGGTGAGATAACCCAAAAGGTTGCTGTCCCGGAGAAAAATATGCTGTGCAAATACATCGTTGTACCCCGTAACATAAAGGATCGGCAGATGAGGTGCCATATGATACAGGCGCTCCGCATGGTGCATCCCGTCAGAATCCTCCTTCCAATCCAGATCCATGAGGATCAGGTCATAGTGTTCCTCGTCCAACAGACTGGAGAAAAAACGGTCGATATCAGAAAAACATTCAACATCCCGGACAAAGGAAAACCGATCCAGAAGATGCTTCAGTTCCTTCAGACATTGTTTATTATCGTCGCAAACGGCAACCCTCATGGCCATAGCCTCCCAATGATACTACCCTGATTCTATCATCGATCCAACACGATAGCAAATAAAAAACCAAGCTATTCAGCCGCAGGGATCCAACCTCTGAATAGCTTGGTGTGTTTCCCTTACGGGAAATGAAAACCTGATTGGAATTTTCAGGATTTGGAGATCAGGTGGAATCCGCCGATCAGACAGCCTGCCTGAATGGCCAGCACCACCAGGTCTGACAGATCCGGCCCCATCTGCACCATATTCATATAGAATCCGTTGGAAAAGCTGCCCAGTACAGACATCCCGCCCAGAACCATCAGAACGATGCCCACGGCCATTTTCCCCTTCTTTTTCTTTTCAGGGGCGGGCTGTGCGGCTGCGGGACGGGCTGAGGCTGGTGCCTCACAGTGGGCGCTCTGGGGCTGGGGTGCAGTCTGGGGGCCATTCTGCTGTGCCGCACCGCAGAAGCTGCAAAAAGTAGAAGAATCCGGAATTTCTTTTCCACACTTATAACAATACATATGCAAAATCCTTTCTTTTTTCAGGGAATCGATGGACAGAGGCCGGGGAAATCCGATTGACGCTCCAGCCAGTAGGAGCCGTAAGTTTCCAGATAATTGCTCTTGAGCAGAACCCACAGTCCCAGCCCCTCGCCGAGAGCGTCCCAAGAAACCATTCTGCCGCAGAAGTACAGCGTTGCCAGATCGCCGATTTCGATTACTTGATACCTGTTGTCCTGTCCCATGCGGCCCGTGACCGTTACAGGGGCCTCTGAGTCGTAGGTCACATCCTTCTGCATTGCGGGGCCGCCCCATATATCGTCGTTGCTGATGTGGGAGGTCATGGAATAATCCAGTACAGCGGTAAACTGCCAGTTTTCCAGATCCAGCTCAAAGCGGCTCAGCTCCACCGTCATGGAAAGATTTTCGTGATTGCAGACATAATGCCCGCACAGCTCCCATGCTTCGGCAGTCCGTTCTCCCTCGGCAGACGAAACCTGCCACCCGTTATGGAGGTCATAGCTGCAGAAAATCTCCCATTGATCCGTCCACGAGCAAACGGGATTTTCCTGTCCCTTCACCTCATAGAGAAACCGGGTTTCGTTATCCTCTGTGCGCTCCTGCTCCAGCAGGGTGACTTCCGTATCATAGGAATTGTATTTTTCCCACAGAGCCTGCTGCGGCAGCTCCGGGCTGCAAGCCTGCTTGGCCACATAGTAATCCATATTTCTGGCGGCAGCCTCCATGATCCATCCCCGGTCGTTATACCAATACCGCAGCGTCATATCGCCATAGTAGGAGGCTTCTGTATGTTCTGCCACATAGCAAACCGAAACCTCCTGTTCCCCCAATTCCGGGTACTCCTGTCGAAGTATGATTTCGTAATCAGAAATTTTCAATCCGGTTCCATGGAAGTCCCGGTTGGCGTCGCATAGATCTGTCAGGATCTGTTCCTCGGATAAGGGCGGCAGCCTTGGATTTTCTTTGGAAACCGTGCATCCACTCAGCAGCAGGGCCGGTATCAGCAGGAAACTGCACAGTGTTTGTTTCATGTTCATGGATTCTCTCTTTCTCGGCTGTAAAGGATGGGGTCTGGGCAAAACCGCTGTCTTGGGTTCTCCCCAGCCCCAGAGGGCTGTATTGGAAGTCAAATCAGTCGGTCTTTTCCATCAGGCCTCGTGGGTCAGGACAAAGCCGCAGGCCAGCAGAAATTCCTCACACGGACTGAGCTTCAGATAGCCGTTGTCCGTGGGGAATCCGATGTACTCCGCCACCATCGGCACATTGGCGCAGTTGCTTCCGTCCAGCTGGGCAAAGGTAAAGTTTCCTGCGGTATAGCCATTCTCCAAGTTCGCATAGGAATGTATAAACCACATGGTATCCTCCGGCAGTCCCAGCGACTTGACGGTTTCTTCGAAGGCCACATTTCGATCCCAGTCTTCCTGATATGCCTGAGAGTTTTTGGAGGTTTGGATGGTGCCGGTAATGGTTGCGATATAATCGGAACCCTCCCGGTATTGCAGGGTGATCTCACAGTAATCGTCATCATCCGGGGTACCACGTTCAAAACTCTTGAAGCAGGTGATGGGCTGGTCAGTGGAAGGCTTTTCTGCATGGGTGGGCTGAGGGACGGTACCTTCCGTGCCGGGATTCGTCAGGATGGGATCGGTGGTTGTCTGGGAAGTTCCGCAGGCGGCCAGAGAAGCGGTCATCCAGAGTGCAAGAATGAGGGAACATACTTTCTGAAACATATGAGATTCTCCTTTTAGAATATATGATCTTTTAGAAAAAACTGGTTGGATCACTGCTTGGTATAACCATAGCCGTTCATAGCTTCTGTGACTTTCTCAATGGTGATTTTTCCGTTTTCCGCCTCGAAGCCAATGAAGGCAGCGGCAAGTTGGGCATTCTCCGGAACCTCATCCAGATAAAGGAAGTGGAAAACCTCCAAATAACTGTTATCATCCTCATCCACGCTGATATTTATGCCGGACAAATCGTACTCATCGGCCAGCTCCTCCGTGACCTCGACATCATTTTTCAGAGAATCAATATCGGCGACGGATTGATCCCGGAAGAAGATCTCTCCATATATGTGGGTAACAATGCCGTCTGCACCATAAAATACCTTGGTCATGATACAGGGTTCTCCAGACGGGAGGCCCAGTACAAAGACCTGTTCTTCCTCCTGCGTTTCCGCAGACGGAGTGCTTTCTGCCGGGGTCAGATTCTCTTGCTCCGGGGTTCGGATGGCGACCGTGGGAACGGTGGGGAATGTATGCTTCTTAGGTTCCTCGAAGGGGGTGGGCTGCTGCACACAGCCGGTCAGAGCGCAGACCGCTGCCAGTGCCAGAAGGATGGATGCAAATTTTTGATACATTTTCTTTTCTCCTTACCTTGTTCTTTTTTTATATTCCACTTGATTTTCCGAAGAAAATCCAAATAGAACGCCGGGGGTTTTTTCGTAGATGAGCTTTGCCAGTTCTGCAATTTCTTCCCTTCCTGCCTGAGCGCCCAGCTTGGTTCGACACAGGGGGATCACCTTCCCACCCTGCGTTCCGATCATGGCCCGGGACAGAATGGGGACGATCACATAGGACAGCCGATGGAGATAGATCCAGACGATCTCTGTATAGGGCAGAACACATCCGCACCCCTTTCCAAAGACAAAATGCTCGCCGTATCGGACCTTTCCATTAACCAGCGGTCTGGATCGGGAAAATTCCTGTACCATCTGCCGATAACTGCCGGTTTCCTTTGCCTTTTCCATGCGTCGCTGCACCTTCCTCCTGCCCATAAGCCACGGGATCAGAAAACAGGCCGTAAATGCAACATAGATAACGGCAATTTCCGGCGCCGCCAGCAGACAGCCGACTGTAAGGCCGCCCATCACAAGGGTAATATTGCGGCATCGATACGGTGCTATATAGTCGATCATTTCTTTTTCCTGATTTTGGCTCCGGCTTCCCGAAGAAGCGACAGACGGGCGCTCTGTCGGCTTCTGTTTGGGAAGATCCTCAGAATTCAGCGGCTGACCGCAGCTGCTGCAAAAATTGGAGCCGTCGGGAATTTCTTTTCCACAATGCTTGCAAAACATGGCTTTCCTCCTTGCTATTGATTCAAAACAAGGATAGCACTGCATGAGGGCATAGACTTTTGTCCGGCGAAATTCGTCGGATCGGTGTCGAAATTAACACAGGGGATGGCGCTTTTTATGAGGGAGACTGTCTCTCTATGCATGATTCCTGACATATGAGAACTGCGCCCCACAGAACACCGTCCATGGGTTTCCTTTTTTATATGCTTGCAATTTTCCTCGGTTTCCGCTATGATTGGAAAACAGGAAGTGATATTATGACCGAAATAACCATTCAGCCCGTGGCCCGGATGCACAGCGATTTCCCCACAAAATTCGGAATTCCCCGTCAGAGCAATCTGGTTCAACAGCTCCATTCCACCATCGTTTTTGAGCCGCCCTTCCGAAATCCCGACGCCCTGCGGGGCATGGAGGGCTTCAGCCGCCTCTGGCTCATCTGGCAGTTCTCCGAGGCTGTCCGCACCCAATGGGCCCCAACCGTCCGTCCGCCCCGGCTGGGCGGAAATACCCGGATGGGCGTGTTCGCCACCCGTTCCCCCTTTCGGCCCAACCATCTGGGTCTGTCCTGCGTGAAGCTGGAGGGAATCGAGCTGGACACGGCCCTTGGCCCGGTGATTCATGTCAGCGGCGCAGATTTGATGGACGGAACGCCGATTTTCGACATCAAGCCCTATATCCCCTACGCCGATGCCCACCCGGAGGCGCTGGGAGGCTTCACCGATCAGGCCGGGGATTTTCTGCTTCAGGTGGACTTTCCCCCGGCGCTTTTGGAACTGCTCCCGGCGGATAAACGGGAATCCGCCATCGGAGTTCTGAGCCACGATCCCAGACCCTCCTACCAGAGAAATCCCCAGCGGATCTACGGTCTGCCCTTCGCCGGGTTCGACATCCGATTCCGGGTGGAGGGACAGCTGCTCACCGTTTTGGAGGTGGAGCCGCTGTAAGTACAGCGCCGCCCCGGTGGGGCAGAATTCAGGATACGGTACGGTTCCCCGTGGGAGCTGTGCCGTTTTTCTGTTTTTGGGGCATGAAAAGAGCCGGCAGATTGCTCTGCCGGCTCGGGGGTCAATGCTTAATGCTCACTGCGATAGAGGAAGGTCACGATCTGCGCTCTGGTGCAGGTATCCTCGGGGGAGAAGGTTGTTTTGCTGGTGCCGACGGTGATGCCCTGTTCCACAGCCCAGAGGACTGCGTTGTAGTAGTATTCGCCAGAAGGCACATCGGTGAAGGGATTTTCGCTGTTCTGGGGGGCAGGCTTTCCAGCGGCTCTCCAGAGGAAGGTGGCGACCTGCGCTCTGGTACAGCCCTCGCTGGGGCCGAAGGTTGTGGGTGTGGTACCGGCGGTGATGCCGTTTTCCACGGCCCACAGGACTGCGTTGTAGTAATACTCGTTGGAAGGTAAATCGGTGAAGGGGTTATTTCCGCCCTTGGGGGCAGGTTTCCCGGCATTGCGCCACAGGAAGGTGGCAATCTGCGCCCGGGTGCAGGTATCCTCGGGAGAAAATGCGGTTTCGCTGGTACCAACGGTAATGCCCTTATTCACGGCCCAGAGAACCGGCTCCACATAATATTCCGTGGACTTCATATCGGTGAAGGGGTTCTGGAGCTTGGGAATGGCTCGGGTTTCCGTGGCGCCACAGACGGAGCAGGTTCTGGTTTCCACGCCCTCCTCCTTGGAGGTGGCTGCCTTGGTCACAGTCCAGTCACCGAACTTGTGTCCGGTAGCCGGGATGGTCTTTGTCTCGACCTCGCCGCAGACCGGGCAGGTTCTGGTTTCCACACCATCTTCCGTGCAGGTAACCTCCTTGGTCACAGTCCAGTCACCGAAGCGGTGGGTATGCTGGGGAGCTTCGTCATTTTTGACCATGGTAAACTTTGGATATACAGCCCAAGGCGAATCTGTATCATAGGCTGTATCATAAGTATAGGTCAGCTGGTCGGCGGTAAAATGCACCTTGCCGCCCTCAAAGCTGCCGCCCTCCAGATTGCTTACCTTGCTGATGTCAAAGTTGGCATCCAAATCCAGCAGATAGCTTCCATCCGCCACAGAGCGCTGATTGTCATAGCAGGACAACCAAGTCAGAGCCTTATTCTGGCTCACATCCAAGCTCGTCAGATAATTGTCAGAGCAGTCCAGAGCACCTAGAGCAGAGTTTTGCCTCAAATCCAAGCTTGTCAACTGATTGCTATCGCAGTACAGCTCGGTCAGAGCAGTATTCTGGCTAACATCTAGGCTCGTCAGCAGATTTTCAGCGCAGTACAGCTCGGTCAGAGCGGTATTCTGGCTCAAGTCCAATCTTGTCAACTGATTGTTTTCGCAGTACAGCTCGGTCAGAGCGGTGTTCTGGCTCAAGTCCAAGCTCGTCAGCAGATTCTCAGCGCAGGACAGAACTTCCAGAGCGGTATTCTGACTCACATCCAAAGCAGTCAACTGATTATCAAAGCAGTACAGCCCGGTCAGTGCAGGATTCTGGCGAACATCCACACTCGTCAATTGATTATGTCCACAGTCCAACTTTGTCAGAGCAGCATTATTGCTTACATCCAGTGCGTTCAACTGGTTATAGGAACAATTCAATTCTGTCAGAGCAGTCAGCTTACTCACATCCAAGCTCGTCAGATGATTTTCGAAGCAGTACAGAGAGACCAAAGCGGTAAAATGCTCGATACCGGTCAAATCCTCAATCTCATTCTCATCGATAAAAGAACCCCGGTAGGAAATCTCCGTGATCCCTGCCAATTCCTCCGGGGTAAACTTTCCATCCTCTGCGCCGGGCAGGGTCTTGACATAGGCCCGGAAGTTGGCATCCGGGAAGTTTTCCTCATTGATTTCCACATTTCCGGCGGTTTCCTCCGCCTGCACGATGGGAGCCGAGATCCCCAGCGTTGCGCCGAGAACCAGCACCAGCGCCAAGCTCAGCGCCAACAGCTTTTTTCCATGTTGTTTCATTTTCTGTCTTCCTTTCTGATTTTTGATGTTCCGAGTGCGTCTGCCCCCCAAATGGCCGCCGCTCCATATTGCCGTGGGAATCGGAGGCGATTTCATGGGGGACACTCGTATATGTTAATTATACATCAAAAAAAAAAAAAATCAACGCTTATTTGTAGATTTTGCATAATTTTCAACAAGCCTGTGGGGCGCTCCCTTTCGGACAGAAAAAAGGCACCATGAACCGTCAAAATTCATGGCGCCTGCCCTCTGCCCATCCGCAGCAGAGGCTGTGATTTTGTTGTCCCCGGCCTTATCGCCCGGAAATGACCCGGACAATGCAGGTATAGGTTTCGCCGCCGATGGAGGCGGTCACATCGGTGGTTCCCCGAACCTTGCCGGTGATGACATTGCCGTCAATGCTGACCACGCCCCGGTTGGAGGACTGCCACTGCACATCCGCCACCTCGCCGGCCTCGTTGCGAAGCTCCAAGGTGAAGGATTCGCCGATAATCAGGGTGGCGTCGCCCCACTTGTTGCTGAGCGTCCAGTTGTTGTCCTTGTAGCCGGACTGGGTGGGAGCGGTGGTTTCGTCGGGGCCATCGGTGGTTTCCTCCGGCTGGGACGGCTCTGCCCCATCGAAGGTACAGGTGACCACACATTCCCGGACGATCTGGCCGCAGGAGATGGTGATGGTTGCGGTGCCGGGGCCGACGGAGGTGATGCGGCCGCTGTCGGACACCTCTGCCACGGCTTCGTCGCTGGATGCAAATTGCAGTTCGTCGGTGGTATCCTCGGGGAAGGCCTTGACCCCCAGCAGCCAGCCACGGCCCGGGCCGTCCAGCGTCACCTCGGTGTTGCTGACCATCACATCGGTGCAGGGGATCCCGGTTTCCTTGGGCTGAGTCGGCTCCGTCTGGGGCTGAGTCGCCGTCTCGGAGGGCTGGGTGCTGGGACTGACCTCGGTCACCACAGGCTCGGAAGGCTCCTGATAGGCCGCTGCGCCCTTCCAGAACCGATAGCCGATATAGCAGCTCACCGCCGCAACGCACACCGCCAGCACCGTCACCAGAATTTTAAGGCCGGCGCCTCTGCCGGATCTCGGCGGCTCCTCCATAGAAGGCAGGAGGTCTTCCTCCTTCTGATGCTTTTCCACATTCTTCTTGGCAAAGCGGCCTCCCTTGGCCCCATTCGCCCTTGTATTTACGCCCGGCTCCTCGGCAAAAGCCGCCAGCCGATCCTCCCCGGATGCGGCGTCCAAATCGATCCGGGTCGTACTCCGATGAAATCCGCAGACCGGACATTCCGATTCGGTATCGGGATAGGTGCTGCCGCAGATCTCGCAGGTGATCTCGCTCATTCTGTTCCTCCTGTCAGGCAGGGATTCGCTCCTCTGCCATATTTCCTGCCTATCATAACATTTTCCACAAAATAAAACAACTGGTTATTGAAACAATCTAGTTGCAATTTTTGTAATTATATTTTATGATATAGGGGTATCAGTAAAAGGAGGTGATCGTTTTGTCAGAACCAAGACTGGTATCCCCCATGCTGGACGGCTTTGCTCTGGGTGGTGCCATTTCCGATCATAACGGCATTCGCTGTTATCCTGCCATGCGTCAGGATTCTGATGAACGATATATCGTCAAAACTATCTCCGTTCCCGCTTCTCAGGTGGAGCTGGACGCTCTGCTGCTGACCGGGGCTTACCCCAGCGCAGGCGCAGCCAAGAATTATTTCAAATCCATCGCCGCCGGGATCCGGAGTGAAATAAAAGTGCTGGAGCAGCTGGCTGCCCAGCGGGGCTTTCTCCCCTATCTCAGCCACCAGATCGTCCCCATGGAGGACGGGGTGGGATATGAGATCTATCTGCTCAGTCCCTATCAGCGGACGCTGGAACGCCATCTGCGTCACGAACAGCTGACCCATCTCTCTGCGGTCAACATGGGCATCGACCTCTGTGCGGCGCTGGCGGTCTGCCGGGAGAGCGGCTATCTCTATGTGGATCTCAAGCCCGAAAATATCGTTCTCTCGGGAGAACAGAACTACCACATCGCCGATCTGGGCTTTGTCCCGCTGGACGCTCTGAGCTATACCGCCCTGCCCCAGCACTGCCGCAGCCCCTATACGGCCCCCGAGGTCTGCGATGCCCTTTCCAGCCTCAATACCACCATGGATACCTATGCGCTGGGCCTGATCCTCTACGGTCTATACAACGAGGGGCAACTGCCCGAGGATTTGACCGGTACCATTTCCGCCCCAAAATTCGCCGACGGCGATCTGGCCGAAATTCTCCTTCAGGCCATTGCCCCCGACCCCCAGCTGCGCTTTGCAAGCCCCATCGAAATGGGCAAGGCCCTGATCCGCTATATGCAGAGCCATACCGTCAACGACACCCCCATCGGCCAGCCCGAAGAGCCGGAGCTGTCTGAGCCGGAGGAGGCCCCCCAGTCCGACGGGGAGGCTGCCGATGAGGAATCGGAGGCCACCGAGGTTTCAGAGGCCGCCGACGAGGCAGCCGAGCCTGCGGAGGAAGAAGTTCCTGCGGAGGATACAGACGAAGCTTCGTCTGAGGAGGCCACGGAGGAACAGACCGAGGAGGCGCCTTCCGGCGACTGGATCGACGCCATGGATCACATTCTCTCCGAGGATGCCGACGGCGAAGCCCCTGACGGGCCATCTCTGCGGGAGCTGCTCCAAGACCGGGCCTATCAGCCCGAGGACGGCGAGGAGCCGGCCTTGTCTGAGGAGGCTGCCGATATGCTCAGTCAGGCTCAGGAGCTGATCGAACACGAGGCCCCCCAGCCGGTGGTGGCCCCGGAGCCGATCGAGATCCCCATGCCCGATCCGATCATTTTGGAGCCGGACACCCCCGACAAGGAGGAGGAGGCCTTCGAGGCGCTGGAAAATCCCCAGTCGGAGGATGCAGACGCCCCGGAGGAGGTGCCAGAGGACGAAGCCCCTGCCCAGCCGGAGAAGAAGCCCAAAAAGCCCGGTCGGGGCAAAAAAATCCTCAAGGTCATCGTCACGGTGCTTTTGGTGGCTGCGCTCATCTGCGGCGGCTGTTACTATTATGAGGAGATCTACCGCCAGACCATCGACGGCTTTACCGTATCCGGCGAGGCCGACACCATGGTGGTGCAGGTGGATACCAAGGCCGATCCCAGTCTGCTGACCGTGGTCTGCAAGGATACCTACGGCAACATCCAGACCGCCAAGCTCACCGACGGGACTGCCCGATTCTCCCAGCTCAAGCCCGCCTCCCAGTACACCGTTTCTCTGGAAATCGCCGGGTTCCATGAGCTGGTGGGGGCTGTACCCGCCACCTATTCCACCCCGGCCAGAAGCCAGATCCTGAACCTTTCCGCCATCACCGGCGCTGAAAACGGCTCCGTGATCCTGAACTTTGCCGTGGAAGGCCCTGACAGCGAGCAGTGGCATCTGAACTGCACCTCCAGTCAGGGGGATGCACAGGAGCTGACCTTCTCCGGGCATACCGTGACCGTCAACGACCTGACCATCGGTGAAACCTATACCTTCACCCTCTCCGGCGGCGAGGAGATCTACCTCATCGGCGAAAATACCGTGGAATATACGGTGCGGGATGTGGTGCTTGCCCAAAATGTCCGGATTTCCAGCTATGTGGACACCAACCTCACCGCCGTCTGGGAGCAGCCCGAGGGCATCGAGGTGGGCAGCTGGACCGCCCACTGCTACAACGAGGAGGGCTACGATCAGGTCATTCAGGTTGCCGAGCCAACCGTTACCTTCGAGAACATCGATCCCGAATCCGGCTACACGCTGGAGGTCACCGCTCAGGGCATGACCCAGAGCCAGCGGATCTTTGTCACCGCCAATCCCATCAACATCCTCAGTCTCCAGCAGGAGGTCACGGATACCGCCATTTCCCTCTCTTGGGATTTTGACGGCAAGACCCCCGAAAACGGATGGCTCATCCTCTATACCGTGGACGGCGGCTCCGAGCAGCTGTCCATGGCCACCTCTGAGCCTTCTGCCACCATTTCCCCGGTGGCTCCCGGCAGCCATTATGTCTTTTCCATCGCCACCCCGGATTCCACCAGCATCTTCGGCGGCACCGGAGAAGCTGCCATCCCCGCTTCGGAGAAAACCTTCTCCGGTCACGGTCTGAATGCCGAGAAGATCCGTCCCTCCTTCTATCCGGCCCCGGACAAGGAGAATTGGAGCCGGTATGACCTCAGTGACAGCCAGCCCACCTCCAGCTTTGCCCCCGGGACCGATCTGGCTGTGGTATTCTATACCGGCAGCATCTATCAGCTCTCCGACAGCCCCATTACCACGCTGATGGTCATTCGGGACGCCGAGCAGCGGCTAGCCGCCATCGATTCCAGCACACGGACTTGGGACGATATGTGGGACAAGGGCTATTGCGAGGTGGAATTCCACAAGCTGCCTGCCCTTCCCGGTGAATACACCCTTGATATTTTCTTCAACGGTGCCAAGGTGGCCTCCAAGCCCCTGACCATCACCCCTTGACCGATCTGCCCCGGCTGGTTTCACAGCCGGGGCGTTTTTCTGACTTTCATCTTGTCCAAAGGAGGATCTCCATGAAACAACACTGGACACTGTTCCGGGTTTTTGCCCAGATGGGGGCCATCTGCTTCGGCGGCGGCTACGCCATGCTCTCCCTGCTCCAAAAGGTGGTGGTGGAGCAATATCACTGGGCCACCGAGGAGGAGCTGATGGACTACTATGCCATCGGCCAATGCACCCCCGGCATCATCGCCATCAATACCTCCACCTTCATCGGCTACAAGTACGCCGGGATCTCCGGGGCTGTCTGCGCCGCTCTGGGTTTTCTCAGCCCCTCCATCCTGATTATCACCGTCATCGCCGCCTTTCTCCAGAATTTTGCCCAGCTCCCTCTGGTGATGCACGCCTTCGCCGGGATCCGGGTCTGCGTCTGCGTCCTGATCCTGGATGCCGTCCTCAAGCTGGGGAAGAAATCCATCCGCTCCGCCGCCAGCTGGGGGATCTTCGGGATCACGGTGCTTCTGGCCGCCTGTACCGAGCTGCCCACCACGGTTTTGGTCATCGGAGCCGGTGCCGCCGGTTACCTGCTCTATGTGAAAGGACTGGTGCGTAAATGATGCTCATGCTCCGCCTCATGCTGGAATTTTTCAAAACCGGGCTGTTCGCCGTGGGCGGCGGCTTGGCGACCCTGCCCTTTCTCTACGAAATGTCCGAAAAAACCGGCTGGTTCACCCAGCAGGATATTCTGAATCTGCTGGCTGTCTCGGAATCCACCCCCGGAGCCATCGGTATCAATATGTCCACCTATGTGGGCTTTCTCACCGCCGGGATCCCCGGGGCCATTCTGGCTACGCTGGCGCTGGCGGCTCCCAGCGTACTTGTCATCCTCCTGATTTGTCGGATCCTGAACAAATTCCGCAATTCTCCGGTGGTGGAGGGCATTTTCAAGGGCCTGCGGCCTGCCTCCATCGGCCTGATTACCGCCGCTCTTTTGGGGGTGGCCCAGAAGGCCCTGCTCCACGAGGGTGCTTCCGGCGGATTTTTGGCGCTGGTGAACTGGCCGGCCATGGGACTGGCCGCCGTGCTGTTTCTGGCCATGCGGAAATGGAAGCTCCATCCGGTGGTGTACATTGCCATAGCCGCCGCCGTGGGCATCCTGTTCTCCTTCTGAAGTATCACACATATAAAAGGCTTGCGCCCGATGGGACGCAAGCCTTTTTGATATGGAGATCGGTACAGCGGATGGAAAGGGGGACGGAGGACGGGGCCGTGCTAGTCCCTGCGTTCCTCACCCCAGAAAAAGAGCGCCACGGTTCCCGGGCCGCTGTGACTGCCGATGATTGTCCCGATGTGGTAAAGCTCCAGCTCCTGCAAATTGGGGAACCGCTCCTCGACCAGCGCCTTGACCTGCATGGCGGTGTCCGGCTTGCCGGAATAGGAAATATAGCACTTGCCTGCATACTGCTCTGCGTCATCTGCAAACCGGGCCATTTTATCCACAATGGCGGTGACCGCCCGCTTTCTGGAGCGGATCTTTTCCCGGGGGATCAGTCTGCCGTCCCTGCTCACATTCAGCAGGGGGCAGATCCCCAGCATGGTTCCAACCATTGCGGAGGTCTTGGAGATCCGTCCGCCCCGGACATAATATTTGAGATCCTCCGAGAAAAACCAGTGGTGAACCCGGAGCTTGTTCTTCTCTGCCCACTGGGTCAGCTCCGCCGGGCCCATCCCGGCATCCCGCAGATCTGCCAGCTGATCCACCAGCAGGCCAAATCCGGAGGAGGCCGCCAGAGAATCGATGAGATAGATGTGTCTGTCCGGGTAATGCTCCGCCAGCGCCTTCTGGGCGGCTATGGCAGAATTCATGATCCCGGTAATGCCCGAGGACAGACACAGATGAACCACATCCAGTCCGGCCTTCAGGAATTTCTCAAAATACAGCTCAAACTCATAGGAATTGATCTGAGCGGTTTTGGTTTCCGCCCCCTCCTCCATGGCCTGATAAAACTCGTCGTAGGACAGGCTCATTCCAAAGTCATCCCAACGCATCGTACCGTCCAGCTCGTAGGGATAGCAGATATAGGAGATGTTCCGCTGATCCAGCTGTTCCTTGCTGAGATCCACCGTAGATTCACAGCTCAATACATATGCACACATACGCAATGCTCCTTCCTTTTGTCCTTGGGGATGGAAAAGGGCCGAATCCACTGTCCTCCAGCTGGATCCGGCCTTTCCATTGATCCGATTGCTCTGTTATCGGTTTGCCGCCTCTTTTTTGGCCTTCTGGCTGGTCTGCCACAGCTCGTCAGCCACCGGCGCCCAGTTCTCCGCATAGGCACGGCACTTTCCGCACAGGTGGTCTGCACACTCCGGGGACTGCATATCCGTGGAGCAGGCGCCGGACTCCCGAACCATCCGGGCCAGCGCCTCGGGGTTTTCCAGCATGGGGCAGGGCCGCAGATGGTTGCAGTTGAAGGGCTGGTTGTCATGGTAGGCCATGAACAGCGGGGACTGGAACGCCTCCAGCAGGGTCTTTTCCCGGATATTGGAGTCCGAGTAGTGGATGAAGGCGCAAGGCTCAATATCCCCGTTGGCATTGATGTGCAGATAGTTCCGGCCACCGGCAATACAGCCGTTGACATACTCACCGTCATTCTGGAAATCCAGCGCAAAGATGGGCTTGGTCTGGCGGAAGCGGCGGACCCGGCGGTACATCTCCGTGCGCTGCTCAGGCGTGGGCAGCAGCTCGGTGACGGCCTCATTGCCCACGGGCATATAGTGGAAATACCATGCAAACCGGGCGCCCTTTCCGATCATGGTGTCCATAAACTCGTCGGAGCTGATGGAATCGATGTTCTTGGAGGTGTAGCAGCAGGAGATGCCGAAGGGCAGGTGTTTTTCTTGCAGGACGGCCATGGCTCTCATCACCGCCTGATAGGTTCCCTGCCCTCTGCGGAAGTCGGTGGCCTCCTCGAAGCCCTCCACGCTGATGGCCGGGATGAAGTTCTTCACCCGGAGCATCTCGTCGGCAAAGGCCTCATCGATGAGGGTGCCGTTGGTGAAGGCCAGGAACTGGCAGTCGTTATGCTCCTCGCACAGACGGAAAATATCCTTCTTGCGGACGGTGGGCTCGCCGCCGGAGAGGATGTACATATAGGTGCCAAACTCCTTGCCCTGACGGATGATGTCGCTCAGCTCCTCATAGGTCATGTTCAGCTTGTTGCCGTACTCGGCGGCCCAGCAGCCGGTACAGTGCAGGTTACAGGCGGAGGTGGGATCCATGAGGATGGCCCAGGGGATGTTGCAGCCCAGCTTTTCCCGGTATTCCTGCTGCTTGGGCCAGCCGATCACGCTGGCGTTCAGGAAGAAATTCTCAAAGATCTTTTTCAGCACCTCGTTGTCCGTTTCGTGGACCACATTCATAATGAGCCGGTACATATTGCCCTCGGGATGATCCAGAACATTGTGGAAGGCGGCCCGCTGTCTGGGAAAGCTGCTGGGGCCGTCACCGGCCAGCTTGTCCACCCAGTCCATCAGCTGGGGGAGATTTCTTTCGGGATCCTTTTCGATGTACCCCAAAGCGGTTCTCAAGGCAGTTTTCTTCATTCTGACAGATAAATCCATGATAAAATCCTCCATATCATATGCTATTTGAATATAGCGTTTTTCCCGATTTCGTCCTTCACCTGATGGCGGATGATCTTCACCAATGCAAGGGCCGTGGACAGGCTCAGCACGCCCTCTGCGATGAGGGTCAGTCCCAGCAGGCAGTTCAGCTGTTCTCCAAAGCAGAATACCAGCGCACCGCTCAAAACAGCCGTCACAATGGCAAGGCCCAGAAGCAGCCACCACTGCTCCACTCCGAAGCGCTTGGCCTTCAGGGTGATGCGGATCTTGAACAGCGCATCCGCCAGCACCAAAGCCCCCAGCAGAACACAGGTCAGGCTTGTGAAGCTCCCCGGCTTGAGAATGGTCAGGATCCCCAGAACAATGATGAGGATCCCAAATTCCCCATCATACTGGAAGGCCAGCCGATACAGATCCTTGGCCAGAAAGCCGACCAGCCGGATGCAGCCAAAGGCGATGAACACCGCTCCGCAAAGCACACTGAAGGTCTCTGCGGAGAACTTCGGCAGGGTGATTCGGACAATGCCCAAGGCGCAGAGGACAGCGGACAGCAGGATATAGCCGAATTTGGCGACCTGCATGGGCAGGATCGATTGCAGTTCCTCGTCAGGTTCCATATCCATCCCCCTGCCCGTTCCAGCCGCAAGGCTGCTTTGCCAGCCATGCGGGAACATCCCCATAGGCCTCCATATGCATCTCTTCATCCCGGATCCGGCGTGTCACATGGATCCTGATCGGGCCATCCACCGAGGGAAAATCGTACTCCTTGTATGCGGTCAAGGCTGCTCCATCCTTTCCAAATTCTTTTTTGTTCTGCCTCCATTATAGCGTGGAAGTCTCTGTCGGAAAATGGACAAACGCCCCGCAGCTGCCTGAAAAAGTCAGACAATTACGGGGCATTTGCCTATAAAAAGTAAATTTTCAGGGTATCAAGTCAGTGTGCAGGGCTTTGTGCTGCCGGACACATTCACCGGCCCACGGTCTATTGATCGGTTTTGGAGGTTTTCCGATCACTTGCCCAGCGCACGGTAGAGGAAGGTCACGATCTGCGCACGGGTGCAGGTGGAATCCGGCTCAAAGGTAGTTGCCGTTGCACCGACGGTGATGCCGTTTTCCACGGCCCAGGCCACTGCATCCAGATAATATTCCCCGGTCTTCAGATCCGTAAAGGGCGTCTGGGGAGCCTTTGGCGCAGGCTTGTTCTGGAAGCGCCACAGGAAGGTGACGACCTGCGCTCTGGTGCAGCCCTCGTTGGGGCTGAAGGTGGTTTCAGAAGTACCGATGGTGATGCCGTTCTCCACAGCCCAAGCCACTGCGTCCATGTAATACGCATCGGTCTGCAGATCGGTGAAGGGGGTCTTTGCCTGTTTGGGCGCAGGCGCACCGGCTGCCCGCCACAGGAAGGTGATGATCTGCGCCCGGGTGCAGGTGGAATCCGGCTCAAAGGTAGTTGCCGTTGCACCGACGGTGACGCCATGGTGGACTGCCCAGAGAACGGGATCGACATAATATTCGTCCTGCTTCAGATCCGTGAAGGGATTTTCGTATTGCTGAGGCTCGGTGGGCTGGGGTTCGGTGGGCTGGGGTTCGGTAGGCTTCGGCTCGGTAGGCTTCGGCTCCGTAGGCTTCGGCTCGGTAGGTTTCGGTTCCGTGGGCTTCGGCTCCAGCTTGGAAATGGCTTCGCTTTCCTCGTAGCCGCAGACGGAACAGGTATGCTTTCTGAGGCCCTGCGCCGTCTCGGTGGCAGGGGTTACAATCGTCCATTCCCCATAGGTATGGGCTGCCTCGTCGGCCTTTTCGCCGCAGCTGCACATATGCCAATGGTGGGTATTATCATGCTCCCAGTCCTTGTCAAAGGCATGGATGTGGGGTGTTTCGTCCTTTTCCCACTGGGCATACAGGGTGAGTGTGTAAGGATCTGGCAGCTTTCCGTTTGTGAAGGTCATACCCGCCTCATCAGCGAAGTTCTGCGGGCCTGAGCCATCTGCTGCAAAGTTCCACTCTTTAAAGGTATAGCCTTCTCTTGTAAAGGTGTTTGCAGGGAGATCTTTTAATTCGTCAAATACGAAAACCAAATCCTCCATAGAGCCCTCGCCGCCATTGGCATCGAATTTGATAATCAGATGCTTGCGGTCATACTGGATCTCCACAACCGTACTTCCATCCTCGGTGATCTTCTTCTGAGTAATGGTCTTTGCTGCAAAACCGGGATACTCCTTGGCCGCAGCAGCGGTATTTTCGCCCACATTTCCGGTCAGGGTCTGGGTATCTGCTTTCACTTCCTCATAGGTTCCCAGCGCATCCAGCTTTTCCTGCATATGCTTGACTGTGTACGCCCCTGAAACCTTGGGATAATGAGTGGTTGTGTAAACAGCTTTATCGCCCACCATTGCGGTACAGGTGGCGGAAATATCATAATCTTCGTTGATTCGTAAGATCGCTTCCTCGCTGATTTCATATCCTTCCTTTGCACCGATCAGCACCTCGACCATATACGGTTTATCGGCCTGCAAAGGCTCGTCCATAGGTACATCATACCCGACTCTGCGGCCTTCTCCTGCGTCGAAGCGATAGCGGCAGCGATAAAACTCAACGGTATAATTTGCATCAGCCGGAGCCGTTACCACTGTATCGGTAGGGATCTGGCCTGCGGACGGGAATCGGATAGTTGCTGCAATTTTGTCAATGACATTGGTCGGAGCAGCGGCAACCGTAAAATACACGGAATACATAACGGAGCTGCTGAATATTCCTGATAAGCCCGAAGAGATGCTGTCATCCTCGTTCACCCTCATGCTGGCAGATGTACTGATTTCATACCCGCTGTTTGGGGTAACACGCACATCGATGCAATAAGGTTTTCCCGCCTCAAAGACATAATCTGTGGGCAGAATCTTTCCTGTTTCATCAGAGCAGCAGCGGATCAGGCTAACCGTATAATTTGCATCAGCCGGAGCGGCTGCACGGATATCCTTGGGCGTCTTTCCCGCCTCCGGAGCTGTAACGGTTGCAGAAATTGATGTGATCGCCTGGACTTCTGTTTTTTCTGCTGCAAACGCCGCCGTGGGCAGCAGGCCTGTGACCATGACCAGTGCCAGCAGGATACTCAATAGATTTCTGTACTTCTTGGTTTTCATGTTTTTTCATTCCCTTCTGAAAGATTCGTGGTTTGCAGGCTTACGGCGAAAAAGTCAGAATCCTTTCCGCTTTTCCGCACTGTGGATCGTCCTTGCTCAGATCCTTCAAACCGGTGTGGCAGTAGGGGCATCGCAGATGCCGCCCTGTATACAGGTCATAGAGGATCTGCTCCGGCAGGGCCGCACTTCGGTTTTCCAGACGATCCGAGGCTCCGTCAGCCTCACCCATATGGTAGGACAAATTTCCGGGTTTGTCCCCGTCTGTTTCCCGTCAATTTGAAGAAAAATTTGAAATATCCCCGGTTCTCTTGGAAAATTCACGCTGTCGGAGCGCCACCAGCGTCTCACAGAAGTCCACCGTAATGGGACACCCAAGGAAGGAGTCATTTGATATGTCAAAAAAATTGACGGACACCTGACACAGCTCTTGACAGGTGATCCCGAAACAGACGATCTGCTCCGGCAGGTTACATTGGAGGATGCGTTTCTTATGTTCGGAATTCCGAAAATAGAGCGCAATACCTATCGCCGCATCATCAAATACCGATCTCCCGATTTTTATGACACAAAATAGACTTGTAGACTGCTCTGATCCTCGTCTGCATGGGAAAGACTTAACTATAAACCGCAGCGGACAATGGCACTATCGGATTGGTGACTACCGTTTGATTTTTGAGATTCAAGATGATGCTCTTGTGATTCTGGCACTTTCAGTCGGCCACCGCAGGGAGATCTACTCTCTCTGGCTATACCTTCCGCATTCAGCCGATCAAGTTTCATTAATTATCACCTCCGTGATCTTAACCTCTCCCTCAAAGCAAAGGGCTTATTGTCCCAGATGCTTTCTCTCCCGGATATGGGAGCATGGTAAGCACCAGCAGCCGCAATGGATCACATTTTCCACATGATTATATCCGGCGTACCCGTCGGTGACAAGGCATCCGGAGAACCCCGCAGAAACACTTTGGCACGGTCGCCCTTCCGGCTGTATTCGCCGCTGGCATAGACCCACATCCGGGATTCCGAAGGGGAATCATAATCATCTCCCGGCGGACAAACTTTTTACCAATCATCCGGAGTGTTCCGCCGCAACGCAGATCGCCTGTAAAGGTAGAAAACCGTTTGCTCTTGTAAGAGGTCACGCCATTTTCATTTGTGGAAGCAATGCAGGCGAAGATAAAGGATTTGTGGACATCCATGCCACAGCAGATACGGTAAACGATTCTAAGCATAACACATCCCCTCGCAAAATTATTAGAGGGAGCAGGCAGGGACTGGACGCTCCCTGAAAGATTGAAGTAGTCTGTCTCTCCAAAGATAAGATTACAGGGTTCAAAGCCCTACTCATTGGTGCTTGAAAGAGCATCCGGCACACATAACAATTCAGTCCAACAAGAGTTGAGCCTACGCACCTCCACGTGCTCTGTAGTGTGCCTGCTTTCTCAAGTATATTCTAACAAATTTTTGCTTGCTGCGTTAGCCGATGGTGTCCAAATTCAGGAACCGACAACATCAGAGGATTACTCTGGACAGTTTAAACTGCGGATTCCTAAGAGCCTGCATAAATCTCTGTCGGAGCATTCTCGGCAGGAAGGGATCAGCATGAATCAATATTGTCTGTATCTGCTGACGAAGAATGATGCCTTGCATACAGGATTACGATAATAATGCTGCAAACCTGATGAAGTAAAAAAGCGGAGCTTCTCCGCCCCGCTTTATAGCAAATATCAAGTTCTCAGCGTCTCAAAAGATAGAAAAATGAATTTTTCTTGACTCTCTGACGCTTTAGAATTAAAATCAATCTCAGAAACGATAGGAGAGCCGATGACCGGCCCGCACGCAGGCAATCGCTGCGGTCGCCCTTAATCAGCAGAACTGTCCCCCATACTCCCCCAGCTGCTTTTTTGGCAGGGAGGTCCGAAGAAATTCGGCACAGAGGGCGTAAACTGACTGGACTGATAAAAAAGTCCCGTCTTGCTATTGGAGTAGCAAGACGGGAAAAGGTCTGAGACAAATGATGTCTGTAATCACGACACCATCTTACCAAACCAGATAGGTTTTGTCAAGAAATTTTGTTGTGAGGCCCGCAGCATCCATAGCGATTCGAGAACTTAGTACCTGCAACTCACCGCCGTGACCATCCTGACACCGCATCAGCGGCCAGCGTATCCACTGGAAGGATGAAAGCGATGATACATGAGCAAGCAGTGAAGCTCCCGGCCAAGTCATAGCATACATTGCGGCGACCGCTGGGGAGAAGTAAAGCTCTCTCGGGATCATAGCCGCTATCACACTCGTATCTAACAATTTACCCGAACACTGATGCTGTCAATGTCCGGGTAAGCTGTTAAATGGTTTTGGTGCGCGAGGCGGGAGTCGAACCCGCATGTTCGGAATGAACACTAGAACCTGAATCTAGCGAGTCTACCAATTCCACCACTCGCGCATATTCAATTCAACCAGCGGTTCGTTGATTCCGTTCGCTTGATTTCTTGGATATAATACCATGGGATTTCCCATTTGTCAACCGTTTTTTTGAAAAAGATTAAAATTTTTCCTGTCTTTTCTTTTGGGACAAAATCTGCTATACTGAAAGAAATATACCTACTAGGAGGTCAGCATGGAATTTCTTCCTCTTTGCAGACAGGATATGCAGGAGCGTGGGTGGGAACAGTGCGATTTCGTCTATGTGGTAGGCGACGCCTATGTGGACCACCCCTCCTTCGGTCACGCCATCATCAGCCGCACGCTGGAACACGCCGGCTACAAGGTCGGCATCATCTCCCAGCCCGACTGGAAAAATCCCAAATCCATTGATATTTACGGAGCCCCCCGGCTGGCCTTTCTGGTCAGCGCCGGAAATATGGATTCCATGGTGAATCACTACTCCGTTTCCAAGCGCCGCCGTGCCACCGATTCCTTCACCCCCGGCGGCGTCATGGGCAAGCGCCCGGACTATGCCACCACCGTCTACTGCAACCTCATCCGCCAGACCTACAAGCACACCCCCATTCTCATCGGCGGCATCGAGGCCAGCCTGCGGCGGTTTGCCCACTATGATTACTGGTCCGACAGCCTGAAGCACTCCATTCTGGTGGATGCTCAGGCCGACCTGCTGATGTACGGCATGGGAGAGCGGAGCATCGTGGAGGTGGCCGACGCCCTCAACTCCGGGCTGGACATCCACGACATCACCTACATCGACGGCACGGTTTACAAGACCCGGGAGGTGGACGAGAGCGTTCCCACGCTGGTGCTTCCCTCCTACGAGGAGATCCGGGACAGCAAGCGCCGCTATGCCGAGAGCTTCCGGGTGCAGTACAACAACTGCGATCCCTTCACCGCCAAGCGGCTGGTGGAGCCTTGCGGCAAGGACTTCATCGTGCAGAATCCCCCCCAGAAGCCCCTCTCTCAGGAGGAAATGGACGAGACCTATTCCCTCCCCTACTGCCGAGCCTATCACCCCAGCTACGAAAAGCTGGGCGGTGTGCCGGCCATTGAGGAGATCCAGTTCAGCCTCACCAGCAACCGGGGCTGCTTCGGCGCCTGCTCCTTCTGTGCGCTGACCTTCCATCAGGGCCGCATCATCCAGACCAGAAGCCACGAATCCATACTGGCCGAGGCCGAGCAGATCATCCATCACCCGGATTTCAAGGGCTATATCCACGATGTGGGCGGCCCCACCGCCAATTTCCGACACCCGGCCTGCGAAAAGCAGCTGACCAAGGGTGCCTGTCCCAATCGCCAGTGCCTCTACCCCACTCCCTGCAAAAATATGAAGGCCGACCACTCCGACTATGTGGCTCTGCTTCGCAAGCTGCGGAAGCTGGACGGGGTCAAGAAGGTCTTTGTCCGCAGTGGCATCCGCTTTGACTATCTGCTGGCGGACAAGAAGGACACCTTCTTCCGGGAGCTTGTACAGCATCACATCTCCGGTCAGCTCAAGGTGGCCCCCGAACACGTGGCCGACCCGGTACTGGCCCGGATGGGAAAGCCCCGGAACGAGGTCTACAACCGCTTCGTGGAAAAGTATTATGCCCTCAACAAGGAATATGGAAAAGACCAGTATCTGGTTCCCTACCTCATGTCCAGCCATCCCGGCTCCACCATGAAGGAGGCCGTGGAGCTGGCGGAATACATCCGGGATATGGGCTACAATCCCGAGCAGGTTCAGGACTTCTATCCCACGCCCTCCACCCTTTCCACGGTGATGTATTACACCGGTCTGGATCCCAGAACCATGGAGCGTGTCTATGTCCCCACCGACCCCCACGAAAAGGCCATGCAGCGGGCGCTGATCCAGTACCGCAACCCCAAAAACTATTATCTGGTTCGGGAGGCTCTCATCAAGGCCCACCGGGAGGATCTCATCGGCTCCGGCCCCAAGTGCCTGATTCGGGCGGTTCCCCCCAGAGCCGGCGGTCACACCCCGCCCCCGCCCAGAAAAGCCCCGGCAAAATCCGGCGCAAAGCCTGCCTCCGGGCAGGACCGCAGAGGTACCCAGCGCCATGGCAAGGCCGCCGCTCCCTCCCCTTCCGGCAAGCCAAATCGGACTTCCCACGCAAAGCCCTCCGCTCCCAGTCGGGGAAAAGCACCTTCCAGAGCCACCGCCTCCCGGAATTCCGCCGGACGAGGCAAGAAACGATAAATCCCACCCTGCCCGAGGAAGCCTCGGGCAGTTCTCTTTTTCTCCCCGGCGCATAAGGTGTTCCATACATCTGAATCTGAGGTGGTTACATGGAACAGTTACAAAATACGGTCACGCTTCGGGGGAGCCTGCTGGCTCTGCCGGAGTTCTCCCACGCCCATCACGGGCGGCGCTTTTATCGCTTCTGTCTGGAGGTGGAGCGGCTTTCCGGGGCGGTGGATCTGCTCCCGGTGGTAGCCGGACTGGAGGTATTGGAGCAGGTGGATCTCACCGGCGGCTCCATGCTCCGGGTGGAGGGGCAGCTCCGCTCCCATAATTTTACCGACGGCTCCGGGCGGCATCTGATGATCTTCGTCTATGCCGACTCCATCACCGCCGAGGAGGGGCCTGCCATCAATCAGGTTCATCTGGAAGGCGCTGTCTGTCGGGAGCCGACCTGTCGGCGGACGCCTCTTGGGCGGCAGATCTGTGACATGATGCTGGCCGTTCCCCGGGGCTGCCGCAGGGCCGACTATCTGCCCTGCATCCTCTGGGGCAGCACGGCGCTGGAGGCCGGGGCCTGCCACACCCGGGATACGGTCTGCATCGATGGTCGGTTTCAGAGCCGCATCTACACAAAATTGACCGAAACCGGCTGCGAGGAGCATACGGCCTATGAGATCTCTGCCCTCCGGGCAGACTTTCCTCCGGCGGAATAAGGAGCTGCGGCTTCGGCTATCCTTCTCCTGTGGATAAAACGCATGACCGCTTACAATTTCCGTCATTTTTAAATTCTATTTCTGCTATTTTTGCGTTTTATTTTTTCCTATTTTCACTTTATTCATAATTTATCTCTATTTTTATGCACACTGTCCACAGGGTTCTCCACAGGATTGTATCCAGCATATTTTCTATTTTGTTCTGAGTTTATCCAATATTTCGATAAATTTCCGAATAGAAATCGTGTTTTAATTTCTAATCACACTTCTTTCTCGTATTTTTATTCTGTATATTTATTTTTCCTGAATATACAGTGCAAAACGCAGGGATCCGACAAGATCCCTGCGTTTTCTATGTAGGAAAGCCGATTACAGCGTCTCCCCCAGAATGGACTTGGTGGCATAGGCATTCAGCTCCATGCCTGCGGTATGTCCGGCCTGAAATTCATAATAGCCCTGTGCGCCGATCATGGCAGCATTGTCTCCGCAGAGGCTCAGAGGCGGCAGAAACACTTCCACCCCCAGCCGCTCCGCTGCGGCCAGCAAATCCGCCCGAATCCGGGAATTTGCCGCCACACCGCCGGCTACGGCCAGCTTTTTATGGCCGGTTTCCTGCAAGGCCCGCACCACTCTGGGAACCAGCGTATCAGAAACGGCGGCAGAAAAGCTGGCACAGATGGAATTTACATCCAGCTCCTCCCCGATCTGCTGGGCATGGTGGATGGTGTTAAGGGCCGCAGTTTTCAGGCCCGAGAAGCTCATATCATAGGGATTGGCTCCGGGCTTGGAGCGGGGCATGGGGTATTTGGTATCATCGCCCAGCTTGGCAGCCTTGTCCAGAGCGGCGCCGCCGGGGTAGGGCATTCCCATGACCCGGGCCACCTTATCGAAGCACTCTCCGGCGGCATCGTCCAGCGTGGTGCCGAGAATGTGCATTTTTGTGTAGTCCTCCACCTCCACGATCATGGTATGTCCGCCGGACACCACCAGACAGAGGAAGGGGGGCTTCAGCTGGGGAAAGGCCAGATAGTTGGCAGCAATGTGTCCCCGGATGTGATGGACGGGGATCAATGGCACATCCAGTGCCATTGCAGCGGCTTTTGCAAAATTGACGCCCACCAGCACCGCACCGATCAGGCCCGGTGCATAGGTGACGGCGACTGCATCGATGTCTTTGCGGGTCAGGCCGGTCTGCTCCAGCGCCTGATCGGCCAGTCCATAGATGGCTTCCACGTGCTTTCTGGAAGCGATCTCAGGTACCACGCCGCCATACAGCTTGTGCAGGTTCACCTGAGAAGCGATGCAGTCGGTCAGGATCTCCCGACCGTCACGGACAATCGCCACCGCAGTCTCATCACACGAGGATTCCACGGCTAGAATATTCATCAGTCCATTCCTTTCTGAGGATGAGGGCATCCTCCTTTGGCTTTTGGTAGTAATTTTTTCGTCGGCCCACTTGGACAAAGCCCAGTCGGTCATAGAGCCGGATGGCCGGTTCATTGCTGACCCGCACCTCCAGCGTCAGGCAGTGGGCAGGGAGATTTCCCATCAGGCCCCGGCACAGCCGCTTGGCAATGCCCCGGCCCCGGTACTCCGGCAGCACCGCCAGATTCAGCATATCCGCCTCGTCTCCCACGGTCTGGGAGCCGACATAGCCTGCCACCACATCGCCGTCCACCGCCACCATCCACAGGGACAGGGGGTTTTCCAGCTCTTCCCGGATGGAACGCTCGCTCCACCCCTGAGAAAAAATGCTTTGCTCCATGGCGGCGATCTGAGGCACATCGGCCTCGGTCATTTTTCTCAGTTCAATCATTTTGCATCATACCAGCTCTTTCCGCTTTTGGCCTCGGCATTGAGCGGCACATGGAGCTGGGCCACCTGCTCCATCTCCCGGCTGACCAGCTCCTGTACCGCAGAGGCCTGCGCCTCGGGACATTCTACGATCAGCTCGTCATGAACCTGCAAAATAAGCCGTGCCTCCGGGAACTGCTCCCGAAGCGCCCGATCCACATGGATCATAGCCAGCTTGATGAGGTCGGCGGCGGTTCCCTGAATGGGGGTATTGAGGGCAATGCGTTCGGCGCCCTGCCGCACATTATAATTGCTGGATTTCAGCTCGGGGATGCTTCTTCTGCGGCCATAGAGGGTCTGGGTATAGCCCTTTTCCCGGGCGTCGGCCACCACCTGCTTCATATAGGCCTTGACCCCCTGATAGTGGTTCAGGTAGCTGTCGATATACTCCTTGGCCTCCCAGCGGGAAACCCCGATGTCCTCGGAGAGGGAGAACTCGGAGATCCCGTAGACAATGCCGAAGTTGACGGCCTTGGCATGACGGCGCTGGAGAGAGGTGACCTCCTCCATGGGAACGCCGAACACCTGAGAGGCGGTGACCCGGTGGACATCCAGACCGTTTTTGAAGGCATCCTGCATCACGGTATCCTCCGCAATGTGGCTCAAGACCCGAAGCTCGATCTGGCTGTAATCCGCATCCACCAGCACGCAGCCCTCCTTGGGGACGAACATTTTCCGAATCTCCGCTCCCAGATCCGTCCGAACCGGGATATTTTGCAGGTTCGGCTCCGTGGAGGACAGGCGGCCCGTGGCCGTCACCAGATTCTGGAAGGTAGTCCGTACCCGTCCATCCGGGCCGATGACCTTCATCAGACCGTCGGCATAGGTGGATTTGAGCTTGGTCAGCATCCGATAATCCATGATCGCCGGGATGATGGGATGGAGGTGGCGCAGCTTTTCCAGCACCTCCGCATTGGTGGAATAGCCGGTTTTGGTCTTTTTCACCGGGGGCAGCCCCAGCGTTTCAAAAAGCAAAACACCCAGCTGCTTGGGAGAATTGATATTGAACGGCTCCTGCGAATAGGAGAAGATCAGCTTCTCACATTCGTCGATCCGCTGGCCCAGCATGGTACCGAAGGCCTCCAGCGTGGGGACATCCACCCGGATGCCAGCCTCCTCCATTCGGTACAGCACATCGCACAGGGGCAGCTCGATTTCCGTATACAGCTGGGTCATCCCCTGCTCTGCCAGCGCCTCCTCCATGGGCTTTCTCAGCTTCCAGAGGGCCTCGGCGCAGGCCATGGCATCCTCGTCCTCCACTTCCATTCCCAAAAAGGTGGTAGCCAGCTTGGAAACCTCATAGCCGGACTGGGAGGGATTCAGGTCATAGGCCGCCAGAGCGGTATCGAAGGTCGCTTTCATCCGGGGCAGACCCAAATTGGTGAGCTGATGCCAAGTGGTTTTGCAGTCGTGGGAGATGAAGCCGCCCTCCCCCTCCAGCAGCGGCACCAAAGACTGGGCCTCCAGCGGGGTCAGAGCGCAGACGCCGTCCTCCCATGCCACACCGATGCTCCCGTCGCCGGTCTGATAGAGGGCGCAGGGAGTATTGGGCTTTGGCAGCTCCTGCACCCGGGGCAGAGGCTCGCCGCAGCGCTGAGGCTCGGCGCTTTCCAGCTCGCCGCAGGCCAGCTGATAGCGGTCAATGAGCTTGACGAATTCCAGCTTCACGAACAGGTTATAAAGCTCCTGCCGGTTGGGGGGCTGGATGATGGCCTCCCGGGGGGTGAAGGAAATGGGGGCCTCGGGAATGATGGTGGCCAGCTCGTAGGAGAGAAAGGCATTTTCCCGATCTGTTTCCAGCTTTTCCCGGAGCTTGGGCCGGATGGACTTGTCCTCCAGATGGTCATAGACCCCCTGAAGACTTCCGAACTTTTGGAGCAGGTCTGTGGCTGTTTTTGGGCCGACGCCCGCCACACCGGGGATATTATCGGAGGAATCGCCCATGAGGGCCTTCAGGTCGATGAGGGTTTTCGGCTCGAAGCCGTATTCCTCCCGGAATTTTTCCACATCGTAGAGAGTCGCCGTGGTCTGACCGCCCTTGGTGATGACCAGCTTCACATTCACATGGTCATCGATGAGCTGGAGGGAATCCCGGTCACCGGTGACGATGACGCAGTCCCAGTCCTGCTCGCCGCAGATGCGGCCCACGGTGCCGATCACATCGTCGGCCTCCCAGCCCTGACATTCGTAGATGGGAATGTTCATGGCGGTCAGCACCTGCTTCATCAGGGGCATCTGCATGGCCAGCTCCTCGGGCATCCCGTGCCGGGTGGCCTTATAGCCGTCATAGCGCAGATGGCGGAAGGTCGGGCCGTGGAGGTCGAAGGCCACCGCCACCGCCTCGGGCTGTTCCTCTTTCTCCATCCGTTCCAGAATGTTCAGAAAACCGTAGATGGCATGGGTGAAGATCCCCTCCCGGGTGGTCAGGGGCCGAACCCCGTAATAGGCCCGGTTGATGACGGAATTTCCGTCCAGAATCAGAAGCTTCATACCTTTCTCCACTTGGCGCCCTGAGGCGTATCGATGATTTCAATGCCCCGGGCCTTCAACTCGTCCCGGATGCGGTCGGCCTCGGCAAAGTTCTTGGCCTTCTTGGCCTCGGTTCTGGCGGCCACCAGTGCGTCGATCTCGGGGTCTGCGGAGGCGGCCTCCTCCTCGGCCTGCTTTTTCCGCAGATTTTCGGCGGTGGAAATCAGGTTCAGGCACAGCACCCGGTCAAAATCAGCCAGCGCCGCCAGCTTGGTGGCATCGTTGGTCTTGGCCTTGAGGACATCATAGAGGCTGGTCACGGCGACGGAGGTATTGAGGTCGCCGTCCAGCGCCTTGCGGAACCGCTCCTGCAATCCGGCCAGTGCCTCCTGATCCACCTCGCCCTCGTCCTTCAAGGCGGCGATCTTGGAAATCAGCTTGTCATAAGCGGCGGCGGCATTGTCCAGATTGTCCCAGCTGAACACCAGATTCCGGCGGTAATGGCTCTGGAGGCAGAACAGGCGGTACACCATGGGGTCATAGCCCTTCTCTTCCAGCAGAGAAACCGTCAGGAACTCGCCCTTGGACTTACTCATCTTACCGGAGTCGGTGTTCAGGTGGTGGACATGGAACCAGTGATTGCACCACTTGTGGCCCAGATAGCTCTCGGACTGGGCGATTTCGTTGGTATGGTGGGGGAAAGCATTGTCGATGCCGCCGCAGTGCAGATCCAGATCCTCGCCCAGATGCTTCATGGAGATGCAGGAGCATTCGATGTGCCAGCCGGGATAGCCCACACCCCAGGGGGAATCCCATTTGAGGGCCTGATCCTCGAACTTGGACTTGGTGAACCACAGCACAAAGTCGTTCTTATTGCGCTTGTTGGTATCCTCCTCCACGCCCTCCCGGACGCCCACGGCCAGATCATCCTCATTATAATCGTCGAACACATAATACTTTTCCAGCTTGGAGGTGTCGAAGTACACATTTCCGCCGGCCTCGTAGGCCATGCCCTTCTCCAGCAGTCTGGAAACCATATCGATATACTCGGGAATGCAGTTGGTGGCAGGCTCCACCACATCGGGGCGCTTGATGTTCAGCTTGTCGCAGTCGGCAAAGAAGGCGTCGGTATAGTATTTTGCCACATCCATCACGGATTTATGCTCCCGCTTGGCGCCCTTGAGCATCTTGTCCTCGCCGGTGTCGGCATCGGAGGACAGGTGGCCCACATCGGTGATGTTCATGACCCGCTTCACCGGGTAGCCCTCGTAACGCAGGGCCTTTTCCAGCACATCCTCCATGATGTAGGTACGCAGGTTGCCGATATGGGCATAGTGATAGACCGTGGGGCCGCAGGTGTACATCTTCACGATGTCGGGGTGGTTGGGCTGAAACAGCTCTTTTTTGTGGGAAAGGGAATTATAAAGATACATGGTTATTTCTCCTCCAATAATGTTTCCAAAGCTTCGATCCGGGACCGCAGGGCCTGTAATTCTCTGGCCACCGGGTCGGGGATATGAATATGGTCTGTTTTTTCGCCGTTGATGCGGACGACCCGGCCCGGAACGCCCACAACGGTGGAATTTTCCGGCACATCCTTGAGAACCACCGCATTGGAGGCCACCCGGGAATGGCTTCCGATGTAGATAGGCCCCAATACCTTGGCACCGCAGCCCACCATCACATGGCTTCCCAGCGTGGGGTGGCGCTTGCCGGTCATCACGCCGGTGCCGCCCAGCGTGACCCCCTGATAGATGAGGCAGTCATCCCCGATGATGGTGGTGGCTCCGATGACGATGCCGGTTCCGTGGTCGATGACCAGCCTGCGGCCAATCACCGCCGCCGGATGGATTTCGATGCCGGTGAAAAATTTCGCCAGCTGGCTCAGGAGCCGAGCCAGAAATTTCGCCCGATGATTCCACAGCCAGTGGGAAATGCGATAGAGCAGGATGGCGTGAACCCCGTTATACAGCAGGAAGATCTCCAGCTTGGAACGGGCTGCCGGGTCGTTCTTCTGGTAGGCAGTCAGAGTTTCAGATAGATGCAGCATAGTCCTCCAAACAAAAAACCTCCCGTACCGGTTGCGGTACGAGAGGCGGGTAAGTTACTCGCGGTTCCACTCTCATTTTCACTCAATCCATACGCAGGATGGCGGGGTCTCCCCTTTGCTCCCGGATGCACTTTCTTCCGTTTTCCCTGCCGGGGCTTACAGCCGATGGCCCCGACTCTCTGGAGGTTCCGACGGAATACTCTTTCCGATCAACGCAATATGAAGCTATGGTTATAGTACCACCTCCCCCCTGATTTTGTCAAGGGTTCAGTCCATATTATGCGAAAAAGGACGCTGAGTGCGTCCTTTTCTGCCAGATTATTTTTTGAGATCCAGACAGGCCCAGTTCTTCACGAAATACTCGGCGCCGGAATAGAGGGTGGTCAGCACGATGACCCATGTCACGATCTGATTGACCAGCTCCACCCCGGGGAAGGCCATGACCACGCACAGGCCCACCATGGTAGAGGCGGTCTTGACCTTTCCGCTCCAGCCGGCGGCGATCACCTGCCCCTTGGAGGAAGCCACCATCCGCAGGCCGCTGACGGCAAATTCCCGGGTCAGCACGATCATCAAAGCCCAAGCCGGCATCGTGCCCCATTCGACGAAAATCGCCATGCAGCTGAGAACCAGCAGCTTGTCCGCCAGAGGATCCAGAAATTTTCCGAAGTCGGACACCTGATGATAGTGCCGGGCGATGTAGCCGTCCACAAAATCCGTGGCGCTGGCGAAGATGAACACGAACAGCGCTCCATAGAGCAGGGGGCCGCTCTGACCGTGGCTCAGATACATGAGAACCATATAGACCGGAATCAGGGCCACCCGGGCCAGTGTAATTTTACTTGCAGTTGTCATGGTTATTCCTCCACAATATAGCCGGTCAGCTCACCGTCCACCGCTCCGTCGATCATCACCCACACAAAGGAGCCGATCTGTACCGGTTCCTCCCCGGCGATCCAGACCCGTCCATCCACATCGGGAGAGTCGGCATAGCTGCGGCCATAGAACTGGCCGATCTCCTCGTCGAAGCCATCCACCAGCACCTCCAGCTTTTGGCCCCGGAGGGAGTCGTTGAAGTCATCGATGATCCAGGATTGCAGCTCCTCCACGATGTCGGCCCGCTGCTGGGCGATCTCGGTGTCGGGGTATTCCATCTTGGCAGCCTCGCTCCCCTCCTCGGGGGAGAAAGCAAAGGCGCCCACCCGCTCCATCTTCATTTCCTTCAGGAAGTCGCAAAGCTCGGCGAATTCCTCCTCGCCCTCTCCGGGCAGGCCGGTGATGACGCTGGTTCGGATCACAAGGCCGGGAATTCTCCGGCGCAGCTCGGGGATCAGCCAGCGCAGATAATCGCCATTGCCCCGGCGGTTCATTTTTTCCAGAATGGTATCGTTGCAATGCTGGATGGGAATATCCAGATATTTGACGATTTTCGGCTCGTTGGCGATGGTATCGATCAGATCATCGTCGATCTCATCGGGATAGAGATAGTGGATACGAACCCAATGGATGCCGTCAATGGCGCACAGCCCCCGCAGCAGCTCGGCCAGCTGGCGGTGTCCGTCGCCCAGATCGGTACCGTAGCGGCTGGTATCCTGCGCCACCACGATCATCTCCTTCACGCCCTCGCTGGCCAGCACTCTGGCCTCGTACAGCACATCGTCCAGAGGACGGCTGCGGAATTTGCCCCGCAGGGAGGGGATCACGCAGTAGGCGCAGTGATTGTCGCAGCCCTCGGCGATTTTCAGGAAGGCATAATGCTCCGGTGTGGTGAGGATCCGTCCACATTCCTCTTCGGGGGCATCGATGTCCCCAAAGTCAAACACCGGCTCCCCCCGGAGCAGCCCGTCAATGGCTGAAACGATTTCGGTATAGCTGCCGGTACCCAGAACGCCGTCCACCTCGGGCAGCTCCTCCAGGATCTCCTGCTGATACCGCTGGGAAAGACAGCCGGTGACCAGAATTTTCCCCACCAGTCCGTCGGCCTTCAGGGCTGCGGTCTGGAGAATGTTGTCGATGGCCTCTGCCTTGGCGGAATCGATGAAGCCGCAGGTGTTGATGACCACCACATCGCTGCCCACCACATTGGGCAGAACCGTGTGACCGGCCTCCTGCACCCGGTACATCATCCGCTCGCAGTCCACCTGATTCTTGGCGCAGCCAAGGGAAATAAATCCAATTTTTGCCATTATAGTACCTCCGAATCTTCCCCCGGCTCCGCTCCCGCCAGATCCATTGCCTGTCTGATCTGGCTGAAGCCGTGGCCCCTGCGGACCAGAGCATCCACCACCCGGCGCTTCTGGCGGGGGTCATGGGAATCTTTTAATCTACTCTTTATAAATTTTATCATATATTCGGTCTGGTCGGGATAATCCGCCAGTGCCTCCTCCCACAGCTCCCGTGGGATCTTTTTCTCATAGAGGGTCTGTCTGGCCCGAGCCGGGCCGTAGCCCTTATGGACACAGGAGGCCACCAGCTGGGCGGCGGTTTCCCGATCATCCACCAGCTTCAGCTCCTCCATCCATTCCACGGCTTCATGGGCCTGCGTCGGATCCTCACCCTTCTGAACCAATCTCTGCTCCAGATCCTTTTTCGACACATTGGCCGCAGAGACGATCCGAACCGCCCGCATTTTAGCGGAGAAGGCCCCGGCGCTCTCCCGGAGGGCATCCATCTGATCCTCACGCAGCTCCAGCCCGGGAAACAGCCCGAAATCCTCCACCGTCTGGCGATAGAGCCGCAGCACGGCCCCGGAGGACAGCTTGACCAGATACCGTCCGGCCCGGTCGGGCTTGGGGGAAACCGAATCAATCCTCATCGTTGAAATCGTCGGCCTCCACGGCGATGGCCTTTTCCGCCGGCTTTGCCTGTGCATGAGGGCCGCCCATGAGCTTATAGAGGTTGTCCCGAACCTGCTGCTCCACGGAGGCGGCGATTTCCGGATTGGCGATCAGGTAATTCTTCACGGATTCCTTGCCCTGTCCGATGCGCTCCTCGCCCATGCTGAACCAGCTGCCGGATTTCTGAACGATGTCCAGCTGGACTGCCAGATCCACCAGCTCACTCCATTTGGCAATGCCCTCGCCGTACATGATGTCGAAATGGGCCTCCCGGAAGGGGGGCGCCACCTTGTTCTTGACCACCTTGACCCGGGTCTTGCTGCCGATGATATTGCCGCCCTCCTTGATGGCCTCCACCTTTCGGACATCCAGACGGACGGAGGCATAGAACTTGAGGGCGTTGCCGCCGGTGGTGGTTTCGGGATTGCCGTACATGACGCCGATCTTCATCCGAAGCTGGTTGATGAAGATGACCACACAGTTGGTCTTGGCGATATTGCCCGCCAGCTTCCGCAGGGCCTGAGACATGAGTCGGGCCTGAAGACCCACAAAGGTATCGCCCATTTCGCCCTCGATCTCGGCTCTGGGGGTCAGCGCCGCCACGGAGTCCACGACCACTGCATCCACCGCACCGGAGCGCACCAGTGCATCGGTAATTTCCAATGCCTGCTCGCCGGTATCGGGCTGGGAAACCAGCATATTGTCGGTATCCACGCCCAGATTGGCGGCATAGACCGGATCCAGAGCGTGTTCTGCGTCCACAAAGGCCACCTCTCCGCCCATTTTCTGGCACTGGGCCAGAATGTGCAGAGCCAATGTGGTCTTACCGGAGGATTCCGGCCCGTAGATCTCGATGATTCTGCCCTTGGGGACGCCGCCGATGCCCAGCGCCGCATCCAGCGCCAGAGAGCCGGTGGGGATGGCCTCCACATTCATTTCCGGCCGATCTCCCAGACGCATGACTGCGCCCTTTCCGAAATTCTTCTCGATCTGTGCCAGTGCTGTTTCCAGCGCTTTTTTCTTATCCTCGGCGGGAGCCGGCGCCTCATAGGCGGTGGTTTTCTTTGCCATGATAATCAGTCCTCCTTCAGATATTGGGCAAGCACTGCCCGTTCTCGATCATGAAAATCCTTGACCCGATCCAGTACGGCAAAGCCGCCCCGGGTCAGAAGCTCGCAGACCGCATCCCCCTGCCCCATGCCGAACTCAAAGCAGAGGTAGCCGCCGGGCTTGAGACAGGCCGGGGCATGGGCGGTGATGGCCCGGTAAAAGTCCAGACCGTCGCTGCCGCCCCAAAGGGCCATATGCGGCTCAAAATCCTTGACGCTTGGCTCCAGCGTCTCCATCTCGTCGGTGGTGACATAGGGCGGATTGGACACGATCAGGTCAAATTTCCCCAGAAATGGGGGAAGCTGTTTGGTTGCGTCCACCTGAACGCAAGAGACACGGGCGCTCATTTTGTTCCGCTGGACATTCTTTTTTGCCACAGCCAGCGCCTCTCTGGACAGATCTGCCAGCGTCACCTTGGCATCCTTGACCCGGTTTGCCACCGCAAGTCCGATGCAGCCGGAGCCGGTGCAGAGATCCAGGATCCGGGGGCTGTCCTGCAAAAACAGGGCCTGATGGATGGCAAGCTCCGCCACCGCACAGGTATCGTCCCGGGGGATCAGCACCTCCGGGCCAACGGTCAGGGGGATCCCGTAGAATTCCCACTCCCCCAGCACATAGGCCAGCGGCTCTCCCTTGGCCAGCCGGTCGATCATCGCCTCGGTTCGGAGGATCACCTCGTCCTGCGCATAGAGGTCGCTGTCGCTGATCAGCTCCGTGAGGGTCTTGCCGGAGGCATGGGCCATGACCTGCCGCACCAGCATCCCCGCCTCCCGGGGGGATTCGGTTTTCAACAGCTTCTGACGGGCGTCAGCGTAGATTTCTCCGTATTTCTTTACCATCTGTCTGCACCCTCCTGCTCCGGCAGAACCTGCCTGACTGCCTCGATGGCCACCTCGATCATGGAATCCTCCGGCTCGTTGGTGGTAAAATGCTGCATCCACATTCCCGGCGCCCGGAGCAGCCGGGAGAGGAGATTGTCGTGTCTGCCCACCCAGCGGTTCATCTCATAGGCCACCGCCACCACCAACGGCAGAAGCAGCAGCTTGAAGCCCATCATCAGCAGCTTATAGCCGAAGCTGCCCCGCATGGTCTCCAGCACCGGGACAGCCTCCAGCAGAGCGGTGGAGGCCACGCTGAAAATCAGGATGGACAGCACCATCACCACCAGCAGGAAGCTGGTGCCGCATCTGGGGTGGAACCGGCTCTGCTCCCGGACATTTTCCACCGTCAGCGGCAGCATGGCCTCGTAGCAGCGGATGGTTTTATGCTCGGCTCCGTGGTAGGAAAAGAGCCGTTTCATCTCCTTCATTCTGGAAATGGCGATCATATAGGTCATAAAAATCGCCATTCGGATGACGCCCTCGATGAGATTGACGCCCAGATTACTCTGGATCCAGCGGTCAAAGAAGCCGCCGATCACCATGGGCAGCAGGAAAAACAGAAAGACCGACAAGCCCACACCGGCTGCCACCGCAGACCCCACCAGAACTTTCTGGAATTTCTCATTGCCCAGCTTTTTCTCCAGCCACTGATCCAGCTTGCTGGGTTCCTCCTCCATGGCCTCGTCCTCGCACAGATCCGCCGAATGGAGCAGGGCCTTGACCCCCACGATCTGGGCGTCAAAAAATCCGTACACCCCCCGCAGCAGCGGCCATTTCCAAGGGGAATGGGCCGAGGGGAGCTTTCGGTTCTGAACCTCCACATGGAGGCCCTGAGAATTTCGGCAGACCACGGCATCCTTTTCCGGGCCTCGCATGAGGATCCCCTCGATGAGGGCCTGACCGCCGATCATGGTTTTGAATTTTTCACAGGAATTACAGGTTTCTTTTTTTGCCATTGTCACACGATCCTTATATGGGTGGGCCGATCCCATCGGCCCATTGAAGCTTGCAGGAGAGGGCCGAAAAAATCGACCCCTTCCGGGTATCCAGCTAAGTATTATACCACAGTCCGTTGGGAAAGAAAAGCTATTTCAGCACAACATTTCCCTCGCCCAGCCGATTTTTCAGCTCCCGGAGCATTGGCTCTGCCAGCTGGCAGGAGGCTCCCCGGCGGGTTCTGGCATCCGCAAAAAACAGCACCGCCTGACTATGGCCCGGGAACATATTGAGGATGGCCCGCACCTTTGGATAGTTGGGATCCTGCTCGCTTTCCAGCCGCAGATACAGCGTTCCCTCGTAAATGGCCGGGCTGGCCGGGGATGCCGGCTCCATGGGAGCGGAGGGATCGGAAAAGTCCGTGATGGGCCGAACCCGGTTGACGATGATCTGCGGCTCCTTGTCCTCCCGCAGAGAGAGCCGCCCCACGATCACCACCGGGGAATTCTCGTGGAGGTAGCCGCCGAATTCGCCCAGCACATTGGAAAAGGCCAGCAGCTCCACCGCTGCGGTGTCATCCTCCACGGTCACATAGGCCATCATGGAGTTGTTCCGGGTGGTTTTCATCTTCACGGTCTGGACGATGCCCGCCACGGAGATGATCTGGTCATCCTGATAGGGCATTTCCTCCTCCAGCAGAGCGCCGATGGGGACGACATGGGTGTTTTTCAGGCAGGCCCGATAGTCGTCCATGGGATGTCCGCTGAGGTAAAGGCCGGTGGTTTCCTTTTCCATGGTCATCAGATCGGCCTTACTCAGCTCCGGCATACTGGGAATGGGGATGGAGGCCGCCGGGGCATCCTCCTCCATCATGCCGAACAGACCCAGCTGGCCCTCCAGATTTTTTCGGCGGCTGGTGGTGAGGGCGTCCATCATCCGCTCATAGACCGCCAGCAGCTCGCTTCTGTGGTTGCCGAAGCCGTCCATGGCGCCGCATTTGATGAGATTTTCCACGGCCCGCTTGTTCAGCTCGCCCTCGCCCATCCGGCTGAGAAAATCCTCCAGAGAGCGGAAAATCCCCCCCTCCTGCCGCTTGGCCACCACACTTCGGATCAGGCCTCTGCCGATGTTTTTCACAGCGCCCAGACCGAAGCGGATGTTTTTCCCCTCCACGGTGAACACATCCTCCGAGGAATTGATGTCCGGGGGCAGGGTCTGGATCCCCATTTCCTTACATTCCGTGATATACCCGGAGATCTTCACGGCGGAATCCAGCACCGAGGTCATCAGCGCCGCCATATATTCTCTGGGATAGTGGCATTTGAGATAGGCCGTCTGATAGGACACAAAGGCATAGCAGACCGCATGGGCCTTATTGAAGGCGTAGTTTGCGAAATCGACGATCTCATCGTAGATGGATTGGGCCGCCTGTTCGGAGACCCCGTTGGCTACCGCACCGGGGATCCCCTGCTCCGGGTCGCCGTAGACAAAGACCCGGCGCTCGGATTCGATGACCTTCATCTTCTTTTTGGAGATGGCCCGACGGATGTTGTCCGCCTGTCCCATGGTATAGCCGCCCAGACTGCGGAAAATCTCGATGACCTGCTATAGCGATAGGTAAGCTTTGGATATTATCTCCAGCTTTTCCCCCGCTCCACACCGTGCATGCTGCTTTCACAGCACACGGCGTTCCATCGTTGTAATTCATCATCATTCTAGTTAGATTTCTAAAGATTATATACCTTCATGATAAGGTATTATGAATAACTAAGTGAAAGGTTCTTTTTCTTCTTCACAATCATTGGGAGATTTAGAAGTTCTCTGAGTTGGTTGACCTTTCGGAGATTTGCCGACTTGATTTCCAGCTTATCCAAGTATTTTAGGATTGTATCCAAATGCTTTGCATGTACCAGCCTGTGTGCGTCTTCGCTCAGTAGGATTAGATTGGAGTATTCATCGGTTCCGCCGTTGCTGTGTGCAACTTTATGATGGCAATGTATTTCTTCCAGACAACTAAATTCCTTGCCTGTAACATAGCACTTTCCATATTGAGCACTGTATAGCGAAATTCGATTATCGTAGTATTCGATACTCCTGTTTATTTTCTTGATGCTTGCAAGCTGTTGAATCATTTTACCGCTTAGCTTTAGGTTTTCGTGAATAATCGCTCTTCCTTCCTGAGTATATGAGCAAATTCTTCTATTGTAGGCCATCGGGTTCTTGAACTGCACATAGTAGATAGGATAGATTGGCTCCCTTGTCCCCGCCATATATCGCATTGACTTGGATTTACCAAATCTTTGCTTTTCTAGTGGAGTAAGGGTTCTTCCTTTCGTGAGTAAACCAGTACCTCTTTGTGTGTTCAACCTATTATACATGATCCGATAAACTCTTCTCTGTATTTGATTTAGATCCGAGGCTACATTTGTAGCAATGCGGTAATAATTCTGGATTCCTAGAACCATTGCATTGTATACTACAACCTCTTTGGCTCCATTTGTGGAATCTTTGTATTTACAAAACTTTTTAACTTGATTGGCCAGCTTATTATTCTTGTCGGCTAAAGCCTTTTGGCTGATGTGGGATTGTACTACATACTTCGTATTTTGGTTTTTGCGATGAACTCGTATGCTAAATCCCAAGAACTCCATAGCTCTTTTTCTGGTGTTTACGATTCGTGTTTTCTCCGGGGATATTTCAAGTCTTAGCCTGTCTCTTAGCCATTTTTCAATGGCTATTCTGGACTTCACTGCCGTTTCATAGTTCGGACAGAATATCCGAAAGTCATCAGCATATCTGACTATCCATAACTCCTTTAACCTTGTGCTTTCACGCATCGCTCTGTATCCGTGACCTCTATCTACTGACCCATTAGGATATTGTTTTTGTCTGTAGTTATTGGTCACTTCACTGTACTGCCATTGGCTTTCAACCCAGTGGTCGAGTTCGTTCAGTACAATATTTGCCAGTAGAGGGGAAAGTATTCCTCCTTGAAGTGTTCCCTTTTGGGGGATTACTTCAGTTCCATCCGGCATTCGAATGGGAGCTTTTAGAATTCTTTTTACAACATAGATTAGCTCCTTATCCTTTAATCCCATAGCCCACATTTGCTTGATTAGCTTACTGTGGTCTACATTGTCGAAAAAGCCTTTGAGGTCAAATTCAACTACATAGTGCAGGTTTGACATTTGCAGATATCGATAAGTCCTTGCAATAGCGTTTTCAACGGAACGATTCGGTCTGAATCCGTAGCTGTTCTCAGAAAATTTTGCTTCGCAGATAGGTTCCATGACCTGCTTGATACATTGCTGTATTAGCCTGTCCCATATACACGGAATTCCCAGCGGTCGGGTTTTTCCATTCGGTTTAGGAATCTCTTTTCTTCGAACTGCTTTGGGTCTGTACCCATGATTACCGCCTCTGACAATATACCTTACTTTCTCTATCACCTGTTGTGGTGTGAGCCTTGCAACATCTTTAATGGTTAACCTATCGGTTCCGGGGGTATTGCTGCCTCCGTTGGCCTTGATGTTTCTGTAGGCCAGTAAGATATTGTCTTCGGAGAGTATCTCGTCCATCAGATTGTGAAAATCAGAGCCGTTCTTACTATCAGCATAGAGTTTGTAAAATTTTGCCTGTATGCTGTAGTATTCATTGTGCCTAAGGCTATCAATGCACTTGCTGTTATCTTTAGGTATAGGGCCCTCACTTCCTTTTGTAAGATTTTGCTTAGAAGTGAGCCTTTTTAGTCATACACGAAATCCCTATTATGTCTAAATGAATGATTTGTTATTTACTATAACTTGATAAACTTACAACGACTTGTGGCCATTCCTCCACCTCTCATTACAAGAGGGATCAACAGTTCGACCACTACTTTTCAGCATTGATTCGTCTGCTTATTATTCTTCGTCAGACTATCTGGTGTAACCCAGACTCAATACCTTTCCTTGTTTCTCAATTTCTATCTGTACATATTCGCTTTTAGGTGCTCAATATAGACCTGTTAGCTTGGATGTGCCTGTAACACAACATGGCTTTTCATAACCAAGATTCTTACTCAGCCACACTAACACTGCTTACACAGCCCTTTAAGTTTCCTTAAAGTCGTATATAGGTCCTTTAAATTCTCGAGTTTGTCAGTCGCATTTGACATACTCACCATGAGCGATTTATAGACTTCCGGCATATCATAAACCATATCTCTTTGTCTAACCTATTCTGACGGGTGGGCTCTAGCCACTTTTGCACCAATCTTACTCAGTTATTTCATTGACTTAGGTTTACTTCTGCCGACTTCACCGAGCTTCTGACAAATGGTATTTCTGCCTTATGCCAGTCGGAGTATTAAAGAGTGCGTTTCAAGGCGTTACCCTATCATTCCACACTTCGAAATTGAGCTTCATTCAAAAATTTTGAATGCCTAAGTTTTGCAGCTTTCGCCTTTGGCTTAGGAACAAGTCGCACCCTGATAGACGATGCACCCGTAGGTGACCTTCAGGATCGGCTCCAGCTGGGGAGTCTTGTAGCGGATCTTCCGATGATCCATCTTGTTGGCGATGAAGGTGGGGATGGATTCCATGGGGCCGGGACGGTAGAGGGCCACGATGGCCGTCATATCCTCGATGGAGGTGGGCTTCATATTCACGCAGACCCCGGTGATGCCGGCGGATTCCAGCTGGAACACGCCTTGGGTCTTGCCCTCGGAGAGCATCCGGAAGGTGGCCGGGTCATCGTCGGGAATGGTACGGATGTCGAAGTTGGGAGCGTGTTTGCGGATCTGCGTCTCGGCATCCTGAATCACCGTCAGGTTCCGAAGGCCCAGAAAGTCCATTTTGAGCAGGCCCAGCTCCTCGATGGTGGTCATGGTGTACTGGGTCACGATGGTATCGTCATTGCGGCTCAGAGGCACATAGTCGCACACCGGCCTTGCGGTGATGACCACACCGGCGGCATGGGTGGAGGTGTTGCGGGGCATCCCCTCCAGACTTCTGGCGGTATCAATGAGCTTTCGCACCCGGGGGTCGCTTTCGTACATTTCCCGGAGCTGGGGGGAGGTTTTCAGAGCCTCGTCCAGTGTGATATGCAAGGTGGTGGGAACCAGCTTGGCCACCACATCGGTTTCCGCATAGGTGAAATTCAAGGCTCGGCCCACATCCCGGATGGCCCCCCGGGCGGCCATGGTGCCGAAGGTGGCGATCTGGGCCACATGGTCATGGCCATATTTCCGCATCACATACTCGATGACCTCGGGCCGGCGCTCCTGACAGAAATCCGTATCGAAATCCGGCATACTGACCCGCTCGGGGTTCAGGAACCGCTCGAAAATCAGGGCGTATTTCATGGGATCCACTTCGGTGATGTGCATACAGTAGGCCACGATGGAGGCAGCGCCGGAGCCACGGCCCGGGCCGACGGGGATCCCCTGCTCCTTGGCATAGCGGATGAAATCCCAGACGATGAGGTAGTAATTCACATATCCCATCCGGCTGATGACCCCGATCTCGTATTCCAGCCGGTCGAGATAGGACTGAGGCGGATGGGGATAGCGCTCCCGGAAGCCGTTCATGCAAAGCTCCCGGAAATAAGTCTCGCTGGTATAGCCCTGAGGCACCGGGAAGGAGGGCAGGTGGTACTGATTGAACACGAACTCCACCTGACAGCGCTGGGCGATTGCCACGGTATTGTCCAGCGCCTCCCGAACCCCGGGGAACAGGGCCTCCATCTCCGCCTCGCTCTTGAGGTAGAATTCCTCGGTTTCAAAGTGCATCCGGTTGGGGTCATCCACGGTTTTTCCCGTCTGGATGCACAGCAGGACATCCTGCATGGCGGAATCTTCTTTTCGCAGATAGTGGGCGTCGTTGGTGGCCACCAGCGGCAGACCCGTCTCCCGGGCGATGCGCTGAAGCCCCAGATTGACCCCCACCTGCTCCTCAATGCCATGGTTTTGCAGCTCCAGAAAGAAATTCTGTTCTCCGAAAATCCCGGCAAGCTTCAGGGCATATTCCTTGGCCCCCTCATAGTCATTGTGGAGCAGCCGCTGGGGAATGGCTCCGCCCAGACAGGCCGAACAGGCGATCAGGCCCTCGTGGTACTGCTCCAGCAGCGCCAGATCCACCCGGGGCTTTCCATAAAAGCCGTCGATGAAGGCTTGGGACACCAGCTGGCAGAGGTTTTCATAGCCCTTCTGGGTTTCGCACAGCAGGAGCAGATGATAATTTTCGTTGTCAATGCCGTGGATCCGGTCGGACATGGCTCGGGGGGCCACATAGACCTCACAGCCGATGATGGGCTTGATCCCGGCGGCCTTGGCGGCCTTATAGAAGTCAATGACGCCGTACATGACGCCGTGATCCGTAATGGCCACCGCATCCTGTCCCAGCTCCTTGACCCGATCCATCAGCCGGTTGATCCGGCAGGCGCCGTCCAGCAGGCTGTATTCCGTATGGACATGAAGATGAACAAATCCCATGGTCAGACCTCCTTTGCCAGCTGCATCAGCCGTTTCAGCCGATGGTTCATGGCTGGCTTTGTGATGGGCGGCTCCATCATGGCCGCCAGTTCCGTCAGGCTGGCCTCCGGGTGCAGCTCCCGGGCAGCGGCGGCCTGCTGTAATTTTTCCGGCAGCTGCTCCAGCTGGTCCCGGCTCCTGAGGATCCGAATGGCGGCGAGCTGCTCCTGCGCCGCCTCCACCACCTTGGAAATATTGGCATCGTCACAGTTGCACCGGCGGTTGACCTGATTGTTGAGATCCTTTTCCAGCTTGGCCTCCATGATGCCCATGGAGGCCACCGGCGCACCCAAAAAGGTCAGAAAATCCGAAATCAGGTCACTTTGCTTCAGGTAAAGCACCTGATTTCCGCTTCTATCCGCAATTTTCGGGTAGAAATTCAAAATTTCATGCATCAGGGTATAGGTTTCCCGGGCCACCGCCTGATGGGCGGTGGTGATCTCCATATGGTAGCGCTTGGCCGGATCCGTCACCGAGCCGCCCGCCAGAAACGCCCCCCGCAGGAAGGAAACCGCACAGCACTCCTCCTCCAAAACCGAGAGATTGACCGAAAGGGCCAGCGTCTTTTCCGGCTCAAAGCCAAAGGTATGGAGGATCTTTTGCAGCTTTCTCGGGTCTGTGACCTGAAAGGTCAGCTTTCCGGGGGCCTCCATGGAGGGGAATTCGTCAAATTCCTCGTGGAAGGCCTTCCAGAACAGCTTGGGCAGAAGCAGGGCAAAGCCCCGGCTCTCCGTGACGATTCGGATACATTCCGAGGTGAAGGTATTGCAGAACAGCAGGATGCCGAAGGCCTCCGCCACGGCACAGCAGGACTTGTGCGGCAGGATCTCACAGATCTCCTCCTTGGCGCTGCCGGAAAAGGACAGATTCCATTCACTCACCAGATCCGCACCTCCGGTTCCAGCCGGATGCCCGTCTCCGCAAAGACCCGATCCGACACCTGCCTGAGCAGGCTCTGCACATCTGCCGCCGTTGCTCCGCCCAGATTCACCACAAACCCGGCGTGTTTTTCCGAAACGGCAGCGCCGCCCACCTGAAAGCCCTTGAGGCCGCAGCTGTCAATCAGGGCCGCCGCATAGCCGGTCTGGGGCCGCTTGAAGGCCGACCCGGCGCTGGGCAGCTCCAGAGGCTGGGAGCTGCGGCGTTTGGTAATCAGCTCCTGCATTTTGTCCCGGATCTCCGAAACAGGCCTCGGCTCCAGCGAAAATTCCGCCGCCGTCACGATCCACGGATGATCCTCCACGGCGCTGTGGCGATAGGAAAAGCCCGCCTCCTCCCGGGTGAGCCAGCGGCCCTGCCCTGCCCGATCCATGATCCGGATCCGGGTGCAGACATCCTTGATCTCACCGCCGTAGGCTCCGGCATTCATATAGACGCCGCCGCCCACGGAGCCGGGGATGCCGTGGGCAAATTCCAGCCCGCCCAGCCCCAGATTGGCCGCATAGACTGCCGCCCGGGCCATGGTCACGCCGGCCTGCACCCGAATGGTGTGCGGATCCAGCTGCTCCAGCCCGGCCAGAGCATCCTTGAGGCAGATCACCAGACCCGGGATCCCCCCGTCCGGCGCCAGCACATTGGTTCCGGCCCCAAGCACCACAGGCTCCAGAGCGTGGGTCTTTGCCGCCCGAAGCAGCCAAGACAGCTCCTCCTCGGTTTTGGGCAGGGCCATCAGTTCTGCGTTTCCGCCGATGCGGAAGGAGGTGTATTTCGACATGGGCTGCGCCAAACGCAGCTCCAAATCGGGAAGATTTTCCCGACAATATTCATAAAACTCGGTCATTTTCAACATAAACTCCTCCGGGTGTATGATGTAAACAGTATACCACACCCACCCCTCGGATGCAACGAAAAATGCCGGGATTTCCTCGCCAAAAAGGCGGCGGCCCCGTTCCATGCTTTCGTTCATTTCAAACAGACTTTCGCCTTTCTTTTTTGGTCTTTCCGCCTGTTCTGTTAAAAAATCGGAATCCGGGCATACTGGGACTGTCAGAACAGAAAGGAGGGATCAGATTGAAAAAATATCTGTCATTAGCTCTGGCATTTCTTCTGGCGGCTTCTCTGCTGACGGCCTGCGGCTGCGGCAATGTCTCACAGGACCCGGGCGGGCGGATCACCGCTCCCACCACGGAGCCGGCCAGCCGCCCCACCAATCCCCAGCCCACCATGACCCTGCCCCATTCCGAGCCGTCCACCGATCACACGCAGGCCGCTCCCTCGGAGCCGACCCACGCTCCGCAGTCCGAAGCCACCCATGATACGGAGACCGAGTCCAATCACGGCACGGAAACCGAGACTACCCACGGGGAGAAACGCATCTACTGAAAAAAAGGCGCAGCCACATCGGCTGCGCCCTTTCGGTTTCCCTATAAAATGGTGATGTACCGGGTGATATTCCGCTTTATCCGCTCTGCGGCCTCCACGGCACAGCGCACCGGGTCTGCATCGGCCTGCGCCGTTTTCCATGCCTCGGTCACGAAGCTTCCGGCACAGCAGATCGCACCGAAGCCCATGCGGTCAAAGGCCGCCGAGGCGAATTTTGCATTGGCGTTGGGGGCCTCCATGCCATCCACGATGAGAAACAGCTTGGGATAGTATTTCCGAAGGGTCTGGATGCTGATTTCGCTGTTGGCCCCGGTGACGCCGCCGATCCGGGAATAGCCGCAGCGTTCCATGGCCCCCTCCGCCAGATGGTTGACCCCGTCCGCCGAGGCAGTAAAGACATGACGACCCCCGGTCTGCAGATCCTGCAATTCCGAGCCGGATTTGTTGGAGGTTTTGAGGATGACGAACACATCCTGCTTTTTGACCTCTCCTGCCGCCACATAGGGCTTGATACAGTCGCTCCCGGCATAGCCGCTGAGTACCACCCCGTCACAGGGCCAGCGCTCCTCAGTCAGGATCCGACGGGCGGATTCCTCGGCCATGGCAGGCTCCTCCACGGCAGACCAGTCCAGCAGGACATAGTAATCCAGCGCTCTGGCCTTTTGCATCACCCGCTCCATCTGGCCGAAGCCGTCCTCCAGCAGCGCAAAGGCCGAGGCGCTGATCCGCACCGCCGGGACATGGCTCTGCAAGCCCTCCAGCAGCGCGCAGAAATAGTCCTCTGCCCGCCGAAAGCTCTGGGGGATCATCCCCTCCATCGGAGCCAGCAGCACCATTGCCGGGTTTTTGATTTTACGGATCTTCCTCTGCAACACATCCACGGACATCCTGCATCCCTCCATGCGTTTCTATTCTCAGGAGCATTATATCATATATTATGGCTAAGGAAAAGTCGAAAAATCATTTTTGGGGATATTTTCTCTCTTTGGGGCATACTAAAGTCAACAGATGGGAGGTGGGAGGATGAAAAGCTGGCCCTTTGCGCTGGGCATCGGCATGGCCGCCGGAGCGGTTGCGACCATGATGCTGCCCCAGAAAAGCAGCGTCCGCAAAGCCGTGGACCGAGCCGCCGACAAGGTGGAGGATGCCGCCGAGCTGGCGGTGGAGACGGTGCTGGACAAGGTCACCGGGTAGGAAAAAGGGAGCGCCCAACAAGCGCTCCCTTTGAATTTATTCTGCGGTCAGCTTCACCTGATCGTCTGCGATGGCAACGGAAATTTTGGAAATGGGATGCTCAAAGGAGTCGATGATGACCTCGCTGATGGGGTCTTCCAATTCCTTCTGGATGGTGCGGCGGAGATTTCTGGCGCCGTAGACCAGAGAATAGGCCTTCTTCACCAAAAATTCCCTCAGATCCTCCTGCCAGCACAGCTCCAAGCCCCGACCGCAGAGGCTTTCCTTCAGCTCGCCCAGCATGATGTCGGCAATGCCCCGGAAGTTCTCCTCGGTGAGATGGTTGAAGGTGATGATCTCGTCCACCCGGTTGATAAATTCGGGACGGAGGAAGCCGGAGAGGGCCTTCATGGTGCGGTCATGGGCCTGCTCCGTGGAGGTTCTGCCGAAGCCCACACTGGCGGCGGCGCCCTCGGAGCCGGCATTGGAGGTCATCACGATGATGGCATTTTCAAAATTCACCACCCGGCCCTGAGAGTCGGTGATCCGACCGTCATCCAGCACCTGAAGGAGAATGTTCAGCACATCGGGGTGGGCCTTTTCGATCTCATCGAACAGCACCACGCTGTAAGGCTTGCGGCGGATCTGCTCGGTGAGCTGGCCCGCCTCGTCATAGCCCACATAGCCGGGAGGAGAGCCGATCAGCTTGGAAACGGTGTGCTTTTCCATATATTCGGACATATCCAGCCGGATCAGGCTGTCCACACTGTCGAACAGGTCATTGGCAAGGCACTTGACCAGCTCGGTCTTGCCCACGCCGGTGGGGCCGACGAAGATGAAGGACACGGGCCGTCTCTTGGGGGAAATGCCCACCCGATTGCGGCGGATGGCCCGGGAAACCGCATCCACGGCCTCGTCCTGTCCCACGATATGGGTCTTGAGCCGATCCTTGAGGCCCTTGATCTGCTGATATTCCTGGGCCTTGATTTTGGAGGCCGGGATTTTTGTCCACAGCTCGATGATCCGGGCCAGATTTTCCATGGTGACTGCCGGGGCCGGGACCTGCTCCAGCGTCTCGATCTCGGCGGCGATCTGACAGAGCTTGCTGCGGATCTCCGCCAGACGCTCGTAATGCTCGTTTTCCGTATCCTCGGTAAGCATCCGCAGCTCCAGCGTATAGTCGTCCCGCTCCTTGCGAAGCTCTGCCAGCCGGGAGATCTCCTTGCTGCGCAGGTTCAGGTCGGAGCAGGCCTCGTCCAATAGATCGATGGCCTTATCCGGCAGGAATCGGTCGGTGATATAGCGCTCGGACAGCACCACGCACTGCCGTGCGATTTCGGGAGAAATGGTGACCCCGTGGAACTGGGCATAGCTCTTGGAGACGCCCAGCATGATCTGGACGGCCTCTTCGATGGTCGGCTCCGGCACGGTCACCGGCTGGAACCGGCGCTCCAGAGCGGCATCCTTTTCGATATGCTTGCGGTACTCGGTGAAGGTGGTGGCGCCGATGACCTGAAGCTCCCCTCGGGAGAGGGCGGGCTTTAAGATATTGGCGGCGTTCATGCTGCCCTCCGCATCTCCGGCGCCCACCAGATTGTGAACCTCGTCGATGACCAGAATGATGTTGCCGCAGGCCTTGATCTCCCCGATCAGGCTCTTCATCCGGCTTTCAAACTGGCCCCGGAACTGGGTCCCGGCCACAAGAGCCGTCAGATCCAGCATGAAAACCTCCTTGTCCCGGAGCTTATAAGGAACCTCTCCCGCCACAATGCGCTGGGCCAGTCCCTCGGCAATGGCGGTTTTACCCACACCCGGTTCCCCGATGAGACAGGGGTTGTTTTTCTGGCGGCGGTTCAGGATCTGGATCATCCGCTCGATTTCCACATCCCGGCCAACGATGGCATCCAACTCCCCGGCCCGGGCCTTGGCGGTCAGGTCAAGGCAGTAGGAATCCAGAAATTTATGCTTTTTGTTCTTCTTTTTCTTGGTCTGGTCGGCGCTGCCCTCCCCGTCATGGGACTTCTCTGCCGGAGGCTCCGGCTGGGACTGGGGGGCGGGCATATTGCCGAAGAGCTGGTTAATCAGGGGGAAGGTGGCCGTCTGGCTTTCGATTTCGTCGTCCTCGGAATCCTGCGGCTCATTCTGGCCGAACATACTGCTCATCTCATCGGTGATGAGATCCAGATCCTCCTCGGAAATTCCCAGCTGCTTGACCGCTTCATTGATCTGGGGGATCCCCAGAGATTTGGCACATTTGAGGCAATAGCCCTCGTTGAGGCTCTTGCCGTTCTCCATACGGGAGATAAAAATCACTGCAATATTCTTCTTACATTTCACGCACATTTTGGGCTGCACGGTGGATCACTCCTTTCCCCACAGGGGAATCTGATATTTCTGCCGTGAAGTATAACACATCCACGGCAGAAATAAGAAAACAAATTATGAATAATCCCTCGATCAGAACTGGAGGGGGTTGGAAAGCTCAAATTTCTCCTGCCCGTCATCGTACCACAGGTGGGTCATATACAGTCCTCCGGGGGGTACGGTGGGGCCTGCCGCCGTTCGGTTCCCGGATTCCAGAATGGCATGGATCTCCTCGGGGCGGATCTTCCCCTCGGCGGCATAGACCAGCGTCCCGGCCATGGCCCGGGCCATGTTGTAAAGGAAGCCGTTGGCGCAGACCCGCAGGGCCAGCAGATCCCCATGGCGCTCTACATTATAATAGTAGACCGTGCGGACGGTGGATCTGACATCCGTCCCCACGGAGCGGACTGCCGCAAAATCATGGGTTCCGACGAACTGATCCGCTGCGGCCTGCATCACGCTCTCGTCCAGATGCTTGGGATAGAACCACGCCCGATCCACATAGAAGGGATCCTTGATCCGGGAATTGTAGATCAGATAGGTATATTCCTTCCGAACGCAGGAGCCGATGGCATTGAAGGACTCGTGCGCCTCAAAGGCCTGCGTCACCACGATGTCGTGGGGCAGGTGGGTATTGAGGGCATAGGGGATCCGATCCACGGGGATCCGGGAATCCGTCCGGAAATTTGCCACATAACAGCGGGCATGGACTCCGGCATCGGTTCTGCCGCAGCCGGTCACATGAACCTTATGGCCCACCACCATGGCAGCGGCATTTTCCACCGTCTCCCCCACGGTTTCCAGCCGCTTCTGCACCTGCCAGCCGTGGTAATGGGTGCCGAGATAGGTGAGATAAATGACAATGTTTCGCATAGCTTCCTCTTACAGTCCAAAGGGACGCAGCAGCGACACCGCCAGAATCAGCAGCCCACCGATGGCATAGGCCTCATAGTCCCATTTGGAATAACGCAGAATTTTCATTTTGGTCCGGCCCTCGCCGCCCTGATAGCAGCGGCACTCCATGGCGATGGCCAGCTCGTCGGCCCGCCGGAAGGCGCTGATGAACAGCGGCACCAGAATAGGAACCAAGGCTCTGGCCCTGTCCATCAGATTGCCGCTTTCAAAATCCGCACCTCTGGCCTTCTGGGCCGAGATGATCTTGTCCGTTTCCTCGATCAGCGTGGGGATGAAGCGCAGGGCAATGCACATCATCATACTCAGCTCATGGACGGGGAAATGGAGCTTTTTCAGCGGCCCGAGCAGGGATTCCAGCCCGTCGGTCAGGGCGATGGGCGAGGTGGTATAGGTCATCAGGAAGGTTCCGGTAATCAGCATCATAATGCGGATGACCATGAAAAAGGCCCGTTCCAGTGCCTCCCAAGTCAGCGTCCAGCCGAAGATGGTCACGATCTCCCGGGTGCCTTGGGTGAAAAACAGGTTCAGCACCCCGGTAAATACCACGATGAACCAAACGGGACGCAGGCCCCGCTTGATGGTTTTCACCGGGATGGTGGAGATATGGATGCAGGTCAGCAGAAAGGCCAGCACCAGACCGTAGCTCACCCAGCTTTTGGCCAGAAACAGCGCCACGATATAGAGCACCACCATACAGAGCTTTGTCCGGGGATCCAGCTGGTGGATGCGGGAGGTGCCGGGGAAATACTGACCCAGCGTAATATCTTTAAGCATGGGCCTTTCCCTCCTTCAGTCTGCGGATGGCGTCCAGCGCCTGCTCCATGGAGTAGACCGGCTCCACATCCAGCCCCATCTGCCGCAGCCGCAGGAACACATGGGTCAGGTCGGGAATATCCAATCCCATGTCCAGCAGCTCCTGCGCCCGGGCAAACACATGGGCCGGGGTATCGTCCATGGCAAGCTTGGATTCGTTCATCACGAGAAGCCGCTCGGTGAGCCGTGCCACATCGTTCATGGAGTGGCTGACCATCATAATGGTCGCATTTTTTGCCTGTCGGTAGGCCTCGATATTGGCGAGGATCTCCCTGCGGCTGGACGGATCCAGTCCGGCGGTCGGCTCGTCCAGAATGAGGATCTGCGGCCCCATGGCAATGACGCCGGCGATGGCTACCCTTCGCTTCTGTCCGCCGGAGAGGTCAAAGGGAGACTGTTCCAGCTGCCGGTCGGTCAGACCCACCAGCTCGGCGGCCTCCCGCACCCGGCGGTCGATCTCCTTCTGGTCGAGGCCCATATTTTTAGGCCCGAAGGCGATGTCCCGGTAGACGGTTTCCTCGAACAGCTGATACTCCGGGTACTGGAACACCAGTCCCACCCGGAACCGGGCCTGCCGGGTGAATTTCTTATCGGACCACAGATCGGTACCGTCCAGAAGGATCTGCCCCTCGGTGGGTCTGAGCAGGCCGTTGAGGTGCTGCATCAGGGTGGATTTCCCCGAACCGGTGTGGCCGATGATGCCGATGAATTCTCCCGGCTCCACGGTAAAGCTCACATGGTCCAGCGCCCGATGCTCGAAGGGGGTTCCGGCAGAATAGGTATGGGTCAGATTTTTTACCTCAAGAATGGTTGACAACTTTCGTATCCTCCTGCACAGATTGGGTTAGGCGGTCATAGATGGCCTGAGCGCAGTCCTCGCTGGTCAGCAGATCCAGCGGCAGATCCAGCCCCTGCTCTCTGAGCGCATAGCAAAGCTCCACGGTTTCAGGTGCCGCAAGGCCCAGAGCGTGGAGCTGCTCCACCCGGGAAAACACCGCCCGGGGGGTACCGTCTGCGTGGATCTTTCCCTGATGGAGTACCACCACCCGGTCGGCCTGAGCGGCCTCGTCCATGTGATGGGTGATGAGTACCACGGTGATTTTCTTCTCCTGATTGAGCCGCTTCACCGTCTCCATGACCTCCCGGCGTCCTCTGGGGTCCAGCATGGCCGTAGGCTCGTCCAGCACGATGCACTTCGGTTCCATGGCGATGACCCCGGCGATGGCGATGCGCTGCTTCTGTCCGCCGGAGAGCAGATGGGGGGCATGGGTTCGATATTCGTACATCCCCACATCCTGCAAGGCCCGATCCACCCTTTGGCGGATGGCGGGGCTGGCGATGCCCAGATTTTCCGGAGCGAAGGCCACATCCTCCTCCACCACATTGGCGACGATCTGGTTGTCCGGGTTCTGAAACACCATTCCCACCCGGCGGCGGATGGGAATGAGTTTCTTTTCGTCTGAGGTGTCCATGTCATAGACCCGGACACTGCCGCCGCAGGGCAGCAAAATGGCATTGAACTGCTTGGCGAGGGTGGATTTTCCCGAGCCGTTGCTGCCCAGAATGGCCACGAAGCTCCCCTGCTCGATTTCCAGATCCAGACCCTTGAAAATGGGAACCTCCGTTCGATCCTCCATGGCAGGATAGTGATAGTGCAGGTCTGTGACCTTGATTGCCTGATTCAAGCTCCGTCCCCTCCTAAGGCATCCAGCGGCCCGTTGCGCCGCAGGGCAGAATGAAGCCGGTGGATCTGACCGGCAGACCAAGCTCCCCGTTATGGGTCTTGCCGCCGAACTTCTGGGCAAAGACCGTGTCAGAGACATAGCCCACGGCACTGGGGGCAAGGCCGGTGGTATAGGAGTTGATGATGACGAACAGGGGATCGTCGGAGAGGATCTTCACCACTTCCTGAAGGAAGGGATAGAAGCTGGTCTCCATCTTCCAGATCTCGCCGGAGGGGCCTCTGCCGTAGCTGGGCGGATCCATGATGATGCCGTCATAGCGGCGGCCCCGGCGGATCTCCCGCTGGATGAATTTGGCGCAGTCATCCACGATCCAATGGATGGGACGGTCGCTGAGGCCGGAGGCCAGTGCATTTTCCTTGGCCCAAGCCACCATGCCCTTGGAGGCGTCCACGTGCCAGACCTCGGCACCGCCTGCGGCAGCCGCCAGCGTGGCGCCGCCGGAATAGGCGAACAGATTGAGTACCCGGATGGGCCGCTTGGCGCTGGCCTCCGCCACGGTATCCCGGATGAAGTCCCAGTTTGCGGCCTGCTCGGGGAACACGCCGGTGTGCTTGAAGTTCATAGGCTTGACATTGAAGGTCAGATAGTCCTTATATTGGATCTGCCAGCGCTCGGGCAGATGGTGGTCAGACCAGTGTCCGCCGCCGGTATTGGAGCGCAGGTATCGGGCATCGTAGTGCTTCCATGCCGGATCGGCATGGGGCGTATTCCAAATCACCTGCGGATCCGGGCGAACCAGCAGGTATTTGCCCCAGCGCTCCAGACGCTCGCCGTTGGTAGCGTCCAGAATCTCGTAATCATTCCATTTATCAGAAGTCCAAATCATATTTTGAAGTCCTCTCCGTTTCTATTTAAGGCAGGGTCGGGGTTTCCGGGGCAGGCGGCTCAGGAGGAGCCGGCGGTTCCTCGGGAGAATCCGGCTCGGTGGGAGCGGGCGGCTCCGTGGGCGGCTCGGTGGGAGGTGCGATGCTCTCGGCGGTATGGGAGGTACAGACCTTATAGGGGGCCTGAATTCCCTGATTGATGTTTCCGTTCAGGCCGTAGAACCAGCGGTCGGAGCCATTGCCGTCGATCAGGTAGATATTGTCATCGGAGAAATTGCGGTAGGCGCCGCAGGCCTTGATTTCATCCAGCTCCTGCTGGGTGTATTTGACCAGACCGACCTTGACGATCTCATTGCCCTCCACCTGCTTGCAGTATTCGTTGGCCACACCGCCGCCGGTCTTGCAGTAATCCACCAGCACGTGCTTGTTACAGGAACGGCTGGGGGCATCCTCGGGATAGACCAGAATGCTCTGGAGGCGGCTGCCGTCCCGGAGATCGGCCTTGCAGGCGTCGGTGGCATAGCCGCCGGAGTCCTTACAGATGGTGACCCACTGCATCCCGGAGGTATCGGCCACCTGATGGTAGTCCTTGCCCCGGTTGAGCTGCTCCATGATCTTGACATTGAGCCGTCCGGCAGGGTTCAGCTGATTGCCCACCAGCCGGATCTCCTCGGCGTATTTGTAGCCGCACCAGACCGCCACGGTATAGTAATCCGTGTAGGAGATGAACCAGCGATCCTTGTTGCCGGAGGTGGTTCCGGTCTTGGCGGCAATGGCCGTGGAGGAAAGGTTGGCATAGGAGCCGGTACCGTGGGTGACCACGGAGCGCAGGCAGTAATTCATATAGTTCGCAGCCTTCTTGCTGAGGATCTGCTCCGAATCCTGCGTATTGTCCAGAACCAGATTGCCGTTGGAATCGTAGACCTTGGTGAAGGTTCGATCCTCCCGGTAGACGCCGCCGTTGGGGAAGGTGGCATAGGCACTGGCCATATCCCGGACGGTGACGCCGTAGGACAGAGCGCCCAGAGCCAGAGGGGCATAGCCCACATCCGTCAGGTTGCTGCCGTCCTTGGCCTCCACATCCTTGACAAGCCCCTCCAGATGGAACTTGTTCTTGGCAAAGTCATAGCTGTACTCACAGCCGATCTTATCCAGCACATGGACGGCGGTGGTGTTGGTGGAATTGACCACGCCTGACCAGACCGAGGAGGTGATGTCATAGCGTCTATGCTCATTCCACGGGAACTGACCGCCGGAATAGGTCAGGGGCAGATCCTTGACCACGGTGGCAGGGCTGACCGCCCCCAGATCGAAGGCCGGGGCGTAGACCGTCAGCGGCTTCATGACCGAGCCGGTCTGGAGCTTCTGATCCGTGGCAAAGCTGAAAGCGCCGTATTCGGTTTTCTCGCCCACAGCGCCCACAACGCCCACCACATCGCCGGTGCGGTTGTCGATGACTACCGCCGCAGACTGGAGCTGCTGACCGCTCTTGGAGTTGGTTTTGGGAATATTTTCCAGATTCGTGTAGAGGTCATCCAGAATATTCTGAACCCGCATATCAAGGGTGGAATAAATATGGTATCCACCCTTTTTGATCTGGTCGTACATGGCCTCCCGGGTCAGATCGTTCCACTTGAGGCCCTGCTTTTCCGCCAGTGCCTTGGCCACATCGTCGATGACCAGATCGGTAAACCAGGAATACATATCGCTGTCCTGATCCAGCACAATGGCCGCCTCGGTGCCGCACTCGGGGCAGAAGAACTTGTCGTCCTCCTTGCGGTATTTCCGTGCGCTGTCCTCGAAGCCGCATTCCTTGCAGGTGTATTTGACCTTGGCGCTGATGTCATCGCCCCGGTGGAAATCCATCTCCTGAGCCACGGCCTCCTGATATTCGGCCTCGGTGATCCACTCCTGCTTACGCATCTCGTCCAGAATGATGAGCTGGCGCTTGCGGTTGTTCTTGGGGTTGCGGTACGGCTCATAGAGAGAGGGATTGTTGGTGATGCCGATGAGGCTGGCGCACTCTGCGGTGGTCAGCTCGTCCAGCTCCTTGCCGAAGTAGTACCATGCGGCGCTCTTGACGCCGTAGTTGCCCCGGCCCAGATAGATCTGGTTCAGGTAATACTCCATGACCACATCCTTGTCATACTGCTGCTCGAACTTCTGCGCCCGGAAAATTTCCCGGATCTTTCGGCTGACGGTCACATCGTCATCGGCAAAGGTGTTTTTAATCATCTGCTGGGTGATGGTGGAGCCGCCGAAGGTGGAGCTGCCGCCAAAGAACATATTGGCGCAGGCCTTCATGGTGGTGATCCAGTCCACACCCTGATGCTCATAGAAGCGCTTGTCCTCAATGGCCACCGCCGCATGGATCAGATCCTCCGGGATCTCATCCAGAGGCGCCCACTGCCGGTCGGTCATGGTGTAGATCTGCTGCTGGAGCTGGATCTCTCCCTCTCCGTCCAGATAATAGATAAAGGAAGTCTGATCGATGTCCACAGCGGAAAGATCCAAAGAGATATTGGGCATCACATCGTCCTGAAGATAGTCACCCAGCGCACCGGCCAGCACAAAGCCGCAGACCAGCATGATGAGGATGACCGTCGCCGCCGCCCCCACTGCGATCTGCACCGCAGACAGGGCCGCTGCGGCGGTACCTCGCAGCAGCCGCAGCAGGAAATTGGGCTTCCAGTCCTGACGGGTAATCTTTCTTCTTTTTTTCATCGCCATATGGTTACCTCCGTGCGTGAAATAAAGGAAAATCAAAAATGCCGAAAAGGGCATACTTTTCCTGACAGTTCATATTATTATAGCATACCCAATTCCAAAACGAAAGCATCTTTTTATGAAGAAGCCTTAAAATTATCTTCCCGGCCTCTGAAAAACGACAAAAATTTTATTTTTCCCTTTTTTATGAAAATCCCTCCGATTTTTCGGGGTTCTTCCTCATTCTGCCGGATGTAAAATGGTAAAAATACTGTAAAAAATTCGACCTGTTCTTTCGTGAGATTTTACCTATTGATTTTATGGCGGATTCATCGTACAATATGCCCGTAAGCAAGTGAACGGGAGGTACGATTTCATGGCCCAGGATTTTGGCTCTGATTTCATTACCATCGTGGACGAGGACGGCACGGAATTCGAGCTGGAGGTTCTCTCTACCATGGATTATAACGGCTGCTCTTATGTGGCTGTCATCCCTGCTTCCGACGAGGAACAGCAGGAATTGGAGGTTTCCATCCTCAAAAATGTCGAGGAGGACGGCGAGCCTCTGCTGGTCGCCATCGAGGATATGCAGGAGCTGGAGACCGTCTACAACCTGATGATGGATCAGCTCTACGAGGACGAAGAACTCGAGGACGAGGAATAAAATCAGTTTATCACCTGCTTGGTGCGTGATGTGTCCGTTTGGACCCACATTTTAAAATAGGGATGTTTGACTTCTCGGTTGGATTGCAGACCTCCCGCCCATGCTTCGACATGGGTGGACGTTGGGAGCAATGAAAATCTTGAGAGCGGCAACCCACCTGCCTTTCTGTGCAGGTCATCAATGGATGCACACGGCCAAAGCGGGCTGATGCGGAGGAGCGATCCTCCGCATCTTTTGTTTTTCCGTGAATTTTCCATGTCTTTTCCCGGATTTCTGACTTTTTACCCTTGAAAGACCGGAGCATTTCATGTATAATGTTTTGGACTTCTGCAAAATCCCCAGAGAGTCATACAAGCGCAATGAGAGGAAATGATTTAAATGAGTTCATCCCAGAAGAAAAAGCTTCGGGCCGAGCAGAATTCTGCCCAGCTCACCGAAAAGCAGATTGCCGAACAGAAGGAAGCCAAGCAGCTTCGGACTTACACCAATCTGTTCATCACCATCATCGCCCTGATGCTCTGCGTCGTTCTCGTCACCAGCGTGGTCAAGAGCGGCTTTATACAGCGTCAGGTCACTGCTGCCACCGTCAACGATTCCAAGATCTCCGCAGCCGAATTCAACTACTTCTATGTAGACGCCGTAGACAGCTTCCGCAACGAATGGGGTGACTACTTCATGTTCAGCGGTCTGGCCGCAGGCAAGCCCCTCAATGAGCAGGTCATGGACGAGGAAACCGGCAAGACTTGGGCCGATTACTTTGTCGATGACGCCGTTCACTCCATGAAGGGCGCCTACGCCCTCTACAATGCCGCTCTGGCTGACGGCTACACCCTCAACGAGGACATGACCAATCAGATCAACACCCTGATCGAGTCCATGCGCTCCGCCGCCAAGTCCTCCCCCGGCTTCAAGGATCTCAACCAGTACCTCCGGGCCATCTACGGCGCAGGCTCCAACGAGCAGACCTTCCGCCACCATCTGGAGGTTCAGCTGCTGGCTTCCCAGTACGCTCAGGATCATATGGACAGCCTGAGCTACTCCGACGAGCAGCTGCGGGCCAAGGATCAGGAGGATCCTTCCCAGTATTCCAGCTTCTCCTACCATTATATCTACCTCAGCGGTTCCAGCTTCAATGAGGGTGGTACCACCGACGAGGAGGGCAAGACCACCTATACCGAGGAAGAAAAGGCCGCCGGCCTTCAGAAGTGTGAGGAGACCGCCAAGCTGCTGTCCCAGTCCTCCATTTCCGATGCCGAGTCCTTCGACGCCGCCATCGCCGCCCTTCAGCTGGGCGAGGGAAAGCCCTCCGCCTCCATTGAGAACAAGGATGTGCTGAAGATCAATCTGCCCTCCGCTCTGGCCGAGTGGGTCAGCGACGCCTCCCGCAAGGCCGGCGACCTGACTCTGATCCCCAGCGAGTCCACCACCACCGACGCCGAGGGCAAGGAAACCACCACCGTCAACGGCTACTATGTGGTTCTGTTCGACGGCATCAATGACAACACCTACCATATGGCCAATGTCCGTCACATCCTCGCTGCCTTCCAAGGCGGCACCAAGGATGAAAACGGTCAGGTAATCTATTCCGAGGAGGAAAAGGCCGCCGCCAAGGAAAAGGCCGAGGGTATTCTGGCCCAGTTCCAGACCGGTGAAACCACCGAGGAGGCCTTTGCCGCTCTGGCCGCCGAGAAGTCCGACGACCGTGGCTCCGCTGTCAACGGCGGTCTGATTGCCGACATCCTGCCCGCCTCCAATCTTGTCCCCAGCTTCCGGGATTGGGCGCTGGATGACAGCCGCAAGGTCGGTGACGCAGAGATCGTGGAGTCCCCCTATGGCTTCCATGTGATGTATGCCTGCGAGGATTCCGAACTCAACTACCGGGATACCATGATCCGCAACACCCTGATTACCGCCGATATGAACGCTTGGGAGGACGCACTGGTGGAGGCCACCTCTGCCGAGATCGTCAGCACCAAGTATGTTCCCATGGATCTGATGATTCAGGCCCCCCAGCAGTAAAAAGCACTTCAACCGACAGGCCGCTATGCTTTTAGCGGCCTGTTTTTCTCAGAAAGGACAGAAAATTTTATGGAAAATCCCTTTATTCGGGAGGAAATGGCCCTCGGCTCCCCTGCCCTTGCCAAGCTGCAAAGCAGCCATGTGATCGTATTCGGCATTGGCGGCGTGGGCAGCTATACCGCCGAGGCTCTGGCCCGGGCCGGGGTGGGCGCCATCACGCTGGTGGACAATGACACCGTGGGCCTCTCCAACATCAACCGCCAGCTCTGCGCCCTCCATTCCACCGTGGGACAGTATAAGGCGCAGGTCATGGCCCAGCGCATCCGGGACATCAACCCCGCCTGTCAGGTACGGGCGCTGTGCAAGCTCTATGACGAGGCCCACAAGGAGGAATTTTTCGACCGGGATTACAGCTATGTGGCTGACTGCATTGATCTGGTATCCTGCAAGCTCAGTCTCATCCTCAATGCCCGTCAGCGGAGCATCCCCATTATCAGCGCCCTCGGAACCGGAAACAAGCTGGATCCCAGCCAGTTTTCCATCACCGATATTTCCAAAACCAGCGGCTGTCCGCTGGCCCGGGTCATCCGCAAGGAGCTGAAAAACCGGGGCATCCTCCACCATACCGTACTGTTTTCCCCGGAGCCGCCTCTGACTCCGCTGGCGCTGGAGGCTCCCCCTCCCGGAAGAAGGAGCATCCCGGCCTCCGTCTCTTGGTGTCCCTCGGTGGCCGGTCTGATGATCGCCGGTCACATCGCCCAAGAGCTGATCCGAGCATAAAGCAAGCCTCCTGTGGTATAATCTCCACAGGAGGCGATTTTCTATGACGCAGTTTTCAAGGAAACAGCGGCTTGGGGCCGGGATCTCCGCCGCTGCCGCCGGGATCCTAAACGGCCTTCTGGGCGGAGCCGGAGGCATGGTTCTGGTTCCCGGTCTGCGCCGTCTGGCCCAAGTCCCGCCGGAGCAGCTGTTCCCCACTTCTGTCTGTATCATGCTCCCCACCACTCTTTGCAGCCTTTGCTTCAGCGCAGCCGCCGGGCCTCTGCCGCTGAGGCAGGCTCTTCCCTATCTGGCTGCCGCCTCTTTGGGCGGACTGGCTGCCGGCCTCTGTGGAAAGCGGATCCCGGTGCTTTGGCTCCATCGGAGCTTCGGGGCGCTGCTGGTTCTGGGAGGCCTTCGGACGCTATGGTAGATTCCCTCTGGATTCTTCTGTCGGTGGGGACAGCGCTGGGCTTTCTGTCAGGGCTGGGCATCGGCGGCGGCAGTCTGCTGCTGCTCTGGCTGGGCTGGGCCGCCGGGATGGAGCCGGAAACCGCCCGTCTGGTCAATCTCCTGTGCTTCGTCCCCTGCGCCCTGATCTCCAGCTGGCTGCGCCGACGGGAGCTGGCCCACCGCAGACTGCTGGGATGCGCCATTTTCTGGGCCGTGCTGGGGGCCGCCCTCGGCTCCGTGCTTCAGCAGCGGCTGGAAACCCGGCTGCTGCGGAAGCTGATGGGCGGATTGTTTCTGGTGGTGGGGCTGCGGGAGCTTCGTTATCGGGAGCGATAGTGGAGATAGCCCTCCAGAATCAGGGAGGCGGCCACCGCATCCACGGTATTTTTCCGCTTCTTGCCGTGGTAATTATGCTCACTGAGGATGTTGTGGGCCTCCACCGTGGTCCGGCGCTCGTCCCACATGGTCACCGGCAGGCCGGTGGCCTCCCGAACCTGCTCGCCGAAGGCACGGCAAAGCTCCGCCCGGGGGCCTTCGCTGCCGTCCATATTCCGGGGCAGGCCCAGCACGATCTCTCCGATCTCATGCTCCCCCACCAGCCGGACGATCTCCGCCAGCGTTTTTTCCGGATTGCGGCTGTGGATCACCGTGGTGGTGCCGACGATGGAGCAGAGCAGATCGGAAATGGCGATGCCAGTCCGGGCGTCGCCGTAGTCGATTCCTAGAATTCGTTTCATATGCGTTACCTCGATGCATTTCGTATAGTTTGGACAGTTTCTACAATATTATAGCGCAAAATGCTAAAAAAAGAAAGGAAAAAATTGTTGACAACTGCCCCCTGCCTATGGTATCATGTAGCTACCTGTGAAAGAGGGCTTTTTTTATGCGCCTTTTTCAGCTTCGGTGCGGCGTTTGTAGTTGCCGCAGTCTAAATCTTAACATGGACCGAGGTAATACAGGGAGGCAATTATTTAAGGAGGTGCCGTTATGCGCGTGAAAGTCACTTTGAGATGCTCCGAGTGCAAGCAGAGAAACTACAATACCATGAAGAACAAGAAGAATGACCCCGACCGTCTCGAAATGAAGAAGTACTGCAGATTCTGCAGAAAGCACACCATCCACAGCGAGACTAAGTAAGGAGGCCCACCTACAATGGCAGAAGTCAAGAAGGAAAACTGGTTCTCCCGAACCTGGCACAAGACCTGCAAGTATATGCGTGAGCTGCGCAGCGAGCTGAAGAAGGTTGTCTGGCCCACTTACCAGCAGGTTCTCAAGAACGCTGTTGTTGTTGCAGGCTGTGTCCTTGTGATCGGTGTATTCATCTGGCTGTTCGACTTCGTTGCACAGATCGGAATCCATGGTCTTATTGACCTGTTCCACTAAAAGGGGCGACTAGAATGTCTGATGCACAGTGGTATGTAGTGCATACCTATTCCGGTTACGAGAATACGGTGAAAGCCACCATCGAAAAGACGGTGGAATCCCGTCACCTTCAGGATCAGATCCTCTCCATTTCCATCCCTCTGGAAACGGTCACCGAGGTTACTGAGTCCGGTGCCAAGAAAACCTATGACCGTAAGGTCTATCCCGGCTATGTGCTGGTGAAGATGGTTTACAGCGATGATACTTGGCACATCATCAAGGATGTCCGCGGCGTCACTGGCTTCGTGGGCTCCTCCAGCAACGATCCGATCCCTCTGACCGAGGAAGAGGTCTACGCCATGGGCGTGGAAAAGAAGGAGATCATCGTCAGCTATATCGTTGGCGATACCGTCCGGATTTTGGACGGCCCCCTGTCGAACTTCACCGGTACGGTTGTGGAGCTGGATGTTGACAAAAACATGGTCAATGTGGTGGTATCCATGTTTGGCCGTGAAACCACGGTCGAGTTTGAGCTCGATCAAGTAGAGGTTGTTTCCCAGTAAAGGCGTCGGATCCATGATTCGGTCGCACTGTGGGAGGGGTCTGAGACCCCGAAAAAAATGCGCCATGCGCATATTACCACATTCTATTCAGGAGGTGCTTTAAAATGGCACAGAAAGTCACTGGTATTATCAAGCTGCAGATCAACGCTGCAAAGGCAACTGCTTCCCCCCCTGTCGGCCCCGCTCTGGGTCAGCACGGTGTGAATATCGCTGCATTTATCAAGGAGTTCAACGCTCGGACCAAGGATATGGAGGGTTACAAGATCCCCGTAGTCATCACTGTCTACGCTGACCGTTCCTTCACCTTCATCACCAAGACTCCCCCCACCCCCCTGCTGGTCATGAAGGCCGCTGGTCTGGAGTCCGGTTCCGGTGTTCCCAACAAGAACAAGGTCGCATCCATCACCAAGGCTCAGGTCACCGAGATCGCCAAGACCAAGATGCCCGACCTCAACTGCGTGTCCCTGGAGGCTGCCGAGACTCAGGTCGCCGGTACCTGCCGCTCCATGGGCGTTAGCATCGTTGACTGATAAATTGCTGTCCGGGACAACTGCTTCCCGGTAATGTGGGAGGATTATTCCGCATACACCACGACAAGGAGGATATTACATTGTTTAGAGGAAAAAAGTATCAGGAGAGCGCCAAGCTGATTGACCGCTCCGTTCAGTATGATCCCGCAGAAGCTCTGGATCTGGTTGTGAAGGGCGCTTCCGCAAAGTTCGACGAGACCGTCGAGCTGCACATCAAGTTGGGTGTTGACTCCCGTCACGCTGACCAGCAGGTTCGTGGCGCTGTTGTTCTGCCCAACGGCACCGGCAAGACCCGCAAGGTTCTGGTTTTCGCCAAGGACGCCAAGGTTGAAGAAGCCAAGGCTGCCGGCGCTGACTATGTCGGCGGCATGGAGCTGGTCGAGAAGATCACCAAGGAAAACTGGTTCGACTTCGATGTTGTCGTTGCTTCCCCCGACATGATGGGTATTGTCGGTCGTCTGGGTAAGGTTCTGGGCCCCAAGGGTCTGATGCCCTCCCCCAAGGCCGGCACCGTGACCCCCAACGTCGCTGCTGCTGTTAAGGAAATTAAGGCTGGTAAGGTCGAGTACCGTCTGGACAAGACCAACATCATCCACTGCCCCATCGGCAAGGTTTCCTTCGGCGCTGAGAAGCTGTCCGAGAATATGGACACCCTGATGAAGGCTGTTGTGAAGGCCAAGCCCGCAGCTGCCAAGGGTACCTACATCCGCTCCTGCGTCGTCGTCTCCACCATGGGCCCCGGCGTCAAGGTCAGCACTGCCAAGTACCTGTAAAAAGCATGATAAAATTCCGGAGGCTTCGGCTTCCGGAATTTTTTTGCAAAAAAGTCAAAAAAGCTCAAAAAGTCCTTGACAATGGGGCGGCTGTATGGTATCATCTAACCGTTGCCAAAGACAGCAGGCTGCGAAAGCGGTAAGACCTGCCGAGGTGCGCTGATTATTGAGATTTGCGTGTCTTTCTGTCTGCGGCAGAAAGACACTTTTTTATTTCGGAGGTGACATCTCATGCCTAACGCAAAGGTTCTTGAATCCAAGAAGGCCGTGGTGGAAAACCTGTCCGGCAAGATCAAGGAAGCAACTTCCGTGGTTTTTGTCGATTACAAGGGCATCACCGTTGCGCAGGACAATGAGCTGCGTAAGCAGTTCCGGGAAGCTGGTGTTGAGTATGCTGTCGTTAAGAATACCCTGACTCGTTTCGCTGCCAAGAACAATGGCTTCGATTTCGACGAGGTTCTGAACGGTACTACTGCAATGGCCAGCACCAATGGCGATCCCATCGCTCCTGCTCGTATTATCTGCGAGTTTGCCAAGAAGAACAAGAACACCCTGAAGATCAAGGGCGGTATTGTTGAGGGTTCCGTTCTGTCCGTTGACCAGCTCAATGGCTTCGGCGAGCTGCCCAGCAAGGACGCTCTGGTTGCATCTGTTCTGGGTACCTTCCTGGCTCCCATTTCTTCCCTGGCATTCGTTCTGGATCAGGTTCGGATCCAGAAGGAAGGCGGCGCTCCCGCAGCCGAGGCAGAGGCTTAATCTGCTGACCACACACATTTAACTTTAACTTACATTTTAGGAGGATATTAAAATGGCTAGTGAAAAGATCACTGCTCTCGTTGAGGAAGTTAAGGGCCTGACCGTTCTGGAGCTGTCCGAGCTGGTTCACACCCTGGAGGATGTTTTCGGCGTTTCCGCCGCTGCTGCTGCTGTTGCTGCTCCCGCTGCCGGCGCTGCTGCTGAGGTCGAGGAGAAGACCGAGTTCGACGTGATTCTGAAGAGCGCTGGCGCTTCCAAGCTGGGCGTTATCAAGGTTGTCCGTGCCGCTACCGGCCTGGGCCTGAAGGACGCTAAGGATCTGGTTGACAACTGCCCCAAGACCCTGAAGGAAGCCATCTCCAAGGAAGACGCTGAGAAGCTGGCTGCCGAGCTGAAGGAAGCTGGCGCTGAGGCTGAGATTAAGTAATCTCGTCTTTCCAATGATATTAACAGCCGCCGGTTTTCCGGCGGCTGTTTTCCGTTCCATAGGAGGTGCTTTCTTGCTGTCTGCTATCCTGCCTCAGGCCCAGCAGTTCATCCTGCGTACCGATTGGCTGGGGGTGATCCAAGGCTCCGCCCTTGTGACCCTGAGCCTCTTTCTGGCCGGAGGGCTGTTCCGCCTGCTCTTTGGCCGGGGACATCCCCTGATTTCCGCCGTTTCCGCCGTGCTGTCCATGGGGCTTGTCTATCTGGCGGCGGTGCTTCTGGAGCTGTTCCTGCCCCAGCTGCGTCAGCTCCCTGCCCTGCCCTTTCTGGAGGTCACGGCCCGTCAGGTGCGGCTGCTCATCTTCACCCCGGCGGAGCCGCTGCTCCTGTATCCCGCCCTGCTGCGGCTGGGGATCCTGGCCTTTCTGGTCAATCTGCTGGAGTCCGCTCTGCCCACCGGCGAGGGCTTCTGGAGCTGGTATCTCTGGCGCACGGTCACGGTGCTGGCCGCCCTGTCCGGCTATGCGCTGATCTGCGCCTGTCTGGATCACTACGCCCCCGAGATCCTGAGCAGCTGGGCCGAGGCCATCCTGTGGGGCTTCTGGGCACTCGTTGCCCTGCTGGCACTGGTCAAGCTCCTGACCGGACTGATCCTCAGCGCCATGAATCCTCTGGTGGGCGGCCTGTATTCCTTCTTTTTCAGCCGGTTTCTGGGCCTTCAGATGACCAAATCCATCCTGACCGCAGGGCTGTGTCTGGCGGTATGCTATGCCCTGCACCGCAGCGGGCTGACCCAGTTTGCTTTCGCTGACTTTACGCTGGCCGCCTACGGCCCAACCTGCCTCATCACCATGCTTGGGCTGTATTTTTTCGGTAGATTTCTGTAAGAATTCCAAAGTTTTTCGGTCTATTTTTGTATTTAATGAAAAAGTTTAGAAAAATAAAAAGTTTTGTTTTACAAATGGGCCTCCATGTATTATAATAGATAAGTAAAAGCGTTCTTTGCGTTCGCTATTTTGAAAATGATTAGGAGTGTTGATATATGAGCCGGATGATTGGTACTGTTTCTATGGGTATCCGGGCTCCCATTATCCGTGAGGGAGACGATCTGGTTGAGATCGTGACCGGTTCGATTCTGGAAGCCATGAAGCAGGATGGTCTGCAGCCTCGTGATCGGGATATTGTCGCCATGACCGAGGCCATCGTTGCCAGAGCGCAGGGCAACTATGCCAGCGTTTCCGACATTGCGCAGGATGTTCGTACAAAGTTCGGCGGCGAGACTGTCGGCGTCATCTTCCCCATCCTGAGCCGCAACCGGTTCGCAATCTGCCTGCGTGGCATTGCTCAGGGCTGTAAGAAAGTCGTTCTGATGCTGTCCTACCCCTCTGACGAGGTGGGCAACCATCTCATCGACATGGATATGCTGGACGAGAAGGGCGTCAATCCCTACTCCGATGTGCTGACCGAGGAGAAGTATCGGGAGCTGTTCGGCTATCAGAAGCACCGCTTCACCGGTGTGGACTATGTGGAATACTATACCAACCTGATTCGGGAGTGCGGCGCCGAGGCCGAGGTCATCTTTGCCAACGATCCCCGGGCCATCCTGAACTACACCAAGAATGTCCTGAACTGCGACATCCACACCCGGGTCCGAACCAAGCGTCTGCTCCGGGCCGCCGGCGCCGAGAAGGTGTTCGGCATGGACGAGATCATGACCGCTCCGGTCAACGGCAGCGGCTGCAATGAGCAGTACGGTCTGCTCGGCTCCAACAAGGCCACTGAGGATACCGTCAAGCTCTTCCCCCGGGAGTGTCAGGAACTGGTGGAGAAGATCCAGCAGCGTCTGCTGGAGGCCACCGGCAAGCATCTGGAGGTCATGGTCTACGGTGACGGTGCCTTCAAGGATCCCGTGGGCAAGATCTGGGAGCTGGCTGACCCCGTGGTTTCCCCGGCCTATACCTCCGGTCTGGAGGGAACCCCCAACGAGCTGAAGCTCAAGTATCTGGCAGACAATGACTTCGCTGACCTCTCCGGTGACGAGCTGAAGGATGCCATCAAGGGCAAGATCCAGCAGAAGGACGGCTCCTCTCTGGTGGGCAATATGGCCGCTCAGGGTACCACCCCCCGCCGCCTCACCGATCTGATCGGCTCTCTGTGCGATCTGACCTCCGGCTCCGGCGACAAGGGTACCCCCATCATCTACATTCAGGGTTATTTCGATAACTTCACCAACGACTAAGAAATCTGACCTGCGGCGCTTCGGCTCCGCAGGTTTTTTCTGTCCATTTTCCGCTTAAATTTGACCTGCTTCTGATCCTTCCACCCTGTAACCATATCGTGACACACGGGTGGGATCAATTCGTAAATCGCAGCAGATATCCGTTGGGATCCTGTATCAGGAATTCTTTTTGTTCGATGCATTGGTCGTTGACCCGGTAATAAGATGTTTTCAAATCCCGATAAAATTCGATTTGTTCCGCTTTTAACCTTTTATATAAGCCGTCGATGTCAGCTGCCTCGATTGAAAAATTCACCCCTTGTCCCAATGGATAACGCATTTCTCCTGTATTCCATCCATCATCGTGGATTTGCTCAAACATGAACTGGTTCCCCTCAAAAGACATAAAAACGAACCGATCTTCGGGTCTTTCATAGATTATTTCAAAACCCAGCATTTGATAAAAAGCTGTGGTCTGCCCAATATCAAAGCAAGAAAGCTCAGGGATCATTTGATTGAAATTCATCCTTTCGATCCTTCCGAACAGTTCCAATGTTTTTAAAATTGAAACAGGAAGGTTTATTTTTCATTCCAGATAGTAAAGATATCATTACCCCATTGTTCTAATATTGAAACGTATAAAAACGCCTGATTATTTGTTTTTAATTATATTTACGATTGAATTGGTTCAATAATTGTGCTAGTATAGTATGCATTGGAAGAATTTGATTTAAGTTCTTTTTTCTCATTTTAAGTATTATTTTAGGAGACACTTGATCATGCATCTACAATTTACCGGCATGGGCACTGCTTACTACCCTCAGCTGGGCAGCAACAGTGCTTTCTTTTCCATCGAAAATCATCTTTACATGATTGACTGCGGTGAAAGCACATTCAAGTCCATGGTTGAACTTGGTGTGCTTGAGAAGTATGACCATATCACTGTTTTCGTCACGCATGTTCACTTCGATCACATCGGAAGTCTCGGCACCATGATTACCTATTGCCGCAATGTGCTTCATAAAACCGTTACCGTGCTGTCTCAGGACACCATCATTCAGCAAATGCTGTCTCTGGCCGGAATTAATATTGACAGATACGTTTTTATTCAGGAGCCTGTTCACACCGAACCGAACGGGCTGCGGATTACCGCAACACCGGCCCGTCATGTTGACGCTATACCGTGTTACGGTTATCTTCTGGAATATAAACAGGATCGCACTTATTTCAGCGGTGACACCGCAGTAATTCCGACCGACATTCTGAACGAATTCCATTCAGGGAAGATCCAGCAGATGTATGTCGACTGCTCAACGGATCGCATTGGCGGACGTACACATCTTTCTCTTGAGGCCCTTTGTTCTATGATTCCCGATGAAGAACGCAGCCGTGTAACCTGCATGCATCTCGGTGGTCCCTTCCAGCAGGCTGTTCTTGATTCCGGTTTCTGTCTTCCTGACTGCATTCACTCTTAATTCTACTTTCTTTATGGACGGTGATATTTGATGTTAACTCCCCCTGAAGCATACGCAAAGCCCACACATCGTCAAACTGCAATTAGAATTGTGAAAGAGGTCCCGGGCCTCATCGGAATGCCCGTATTTCAGTTTTATGGTCCGGACGGTGCAAAACTGGATGCTGACCCGAGCTGCAGCTTTGAAACCGAAAACGAATTCGTATTATACCTGAAGCACCAAATCCGGGAAACCTCATATATCGTTTCCTGTCTGGTTCAGCTTCCGGAACACACACAGATTCGCACTATCATTTTTGAAAAAAAACATTTGGATTTCCACATCAAGAGCGAATTCTATGCAATTGATGTGCTCCATTTTTCCTTTGATCTCGGTGGTCTGAAAGGCGCCGCTTCCGGCACGCTGAGCCTTTATACCAGAATTGATAACGGCAGCCTTGTCATGCGCCTGGATCAAAATGTCCGTGGACGCGGTGCTGGTAATTATTACGGAACGCATTACCCTGCCGTAGAAGTTGCTGCGGCAAATCACTATATCTTTGCCATGCGGGAAATCCTGAGAATGCTGGATCTTCCTGATTATCTGGAGCGAAATCATCTCGGCTATCTGTATTTACTCGGTTTTGAAACCGGAAACGATATCCATACGGATTATCCCCCTCACTGGCACATGATCTACCGATGGCCGCATCTGGCAGGATCTCAGGCTCCTCATTACTATCTTGATGATGCCGGACGATCCATCAAAAATACTTGCTACATTGATAAAATCGACTGGCACTGCAGGACTTTTTATCCCGGCGAATGGTTCCGATATCTCGACTATCTTGGACGTGATCTCTGTGCCGTCTGTATCCAGGAAGACGGCGGAGTTTTGGTAACCAGGCCTAATCACCCCATTTACAAGATCGATCCTTACACCCCCTCCGGTGTCGCTGTATGCCTCGATCAGAAAGTGCTCGGTACTGTCACCGTATCCAACGACTCCGAATCCGGCAGATACACCATAACCTGGACACGGAATGAATCCGCCGCCGCACCTCACAGCTACACTGAAGAAATCACCTATGATCCTCTGACCGGCGCCTTCAATGAATCTCACGCTCATCAAATCTAAGTTTTCCGATGATATCGGATAACATATAATTTTATGATTGATTGGACTGCACTTCTTTTCAAACTTCTACCTCGAAACCAACGCAGGATAAACAATTATACGAAAAGGAGAATTTTTCATGGTCGATATTATAGATCTGCATACCCACACAATTGCCAGTGGCCATGCATACAACACCATTTACGAAATGGCCCGCAGCGCTTCTGAACGTGGCCTGTCCCTGCTCGGTATCACCGATCACGGCCCTGCCATGCAGATCGCCGTTCCCCGGAACTACTTTAACAATTTCAAAATGCTTCCCCGTTCCATCTATGGCATCCATGTCCTGTTCGGTTGCGAGCTGAATATCCTCAACCCCACCGGAGAAGTGGACCTTCCTGAATTCATGCTTCAGAAGCTGGACTATGGCGTGGCAAGCATTCACAGATCGATCTTCCAGAATGGTACTCCCGGTACCCTCATTGAGAACACTGACGCCTATCTCGGCGCCATGGAGCAGACCTCTGTGCGAATCATCGGCCATCCGGATGACCGGAATGTTCCCGTTGATTTCGAGGTTCTGGTTAAGGCTGCCCGTGACCATCACATCCTGCTGGAGGTCAACAGCGAATCTCTGAATCCCCGCTGTGCAAGAGAAGGCACCTACGAAAACAATCTCAAGATGCTGGATCTCTGCCAGCGTTACGGCGTTTCCATCGTGCTTGACAGTGACGCTCACTGTGAAGTTGAAGTCGGCAATCATCGGAAATCCATTGAGATGCTGGAAAAGGTTCATTTCCCCGAAGAGCTTGTGGTAAACCGCTCTCTGGAAGCAGCTGCTGACTTCCTGCCCAAGCTTCGCAGCCTCCTGGATGAGGCCTGATTTCAATACTCCTCCTCTTTCTTTATTCCTCTCCAATGAAAATTGGAAAACAGCGCCGCACATGAAAATGCACGATAGCCGTAAAACAGTAAAATTCAAAATGTCATGAGAACTGGGTGTTCTCGGGAAGCGGCGTGACTTCGGTCACGCCGTTTTTCCGTTCATAAGCACATCCAGAGGGATAAAGCCGATGCCGTCATATTTGATGTGGATGGTCTGACGGCGATTGCCAGTGGACTTGTCCGGGGCCTCCACATAGATACCCTGAATCAGCTCCCGCAGGGCATAGGGCGTCAGCCGCTCGATACCCACATACTTGTCGGCCTTCTGGATGAAAAGTTCAATGTTCTCATGCTGTCGTTCCTGTACTTCAATTTCCTGTTGCAAGGTCTGCGTTTCCACTTCCAGCTGTATTACAGTATTCTTTTGCTTTCTTTTTTGATTCGGCTCAAGCTCGTTTTTCTGACAACTATCAGAAATTACTTTTAAAAACTTACGCTTTTCGTAATAAAGAGTTACTTGCTGTTCAATATCAAGATTATACGGGAATTTGCTTATGAACTGCTTCTGTAAAAGAACGGGAAGTGAATCCATTGGAAGATTAGAGACGATTATCATTTTCTCGTTATTCTTTAACTCAAATCCCCAACGGATTAGAACGGTCATCCGATTCCCGATATTTGTCACATCAAGGGATACAAGCTCCCCGACGTTTTCGCCCAATCCAGTAGCTATCCGAACATCATCACTAAACATAAGTTTTAATTTTTTTCTTTTGCGAATATTTGGTTTGCCATAACGCCACAAAACTGCTGCTGCGGTTGCAAGTGCTCCTACTGTTCCACCAATCGCTCCAAAGGCAGTCCAGAATAATATCCAGTCCAACTATTCACCTTATTTCAGCCGCTCACACAGCGGCAGGAGCTGCTCGATGCGGTCGACGATGCGCTTCTGCTCGGCAAGGGGTGGGAGGGGAATCAATAGCGAATCCCATAATCCTCTGTTAATAATAGGGGTGGCTGTTCCACCTGCCTTACTTTTCATTGTGGAAACAAAGTAGTGCGAAGTCATTAAATGATAAATATACCGACTTTCACACAGGAATGGGGTTATAACATTTATTTGTTGGTTGAATGTAACCGCTTTATACGACAAAGCAGCTTTACCAATCGACCCACCTATACAAACTTGCAGTATCGAATTGGGTTGACACACTCTTCCTACTTCCATTCCTTCTTTGGATAAAGATTGATTATCATAACAAATTAGACCATTTGAAATATCTCCGGGTGTAATAAAAGGAATATAATCTCCTTTATATTCTGGATGTGCTTTTGATGGCGTGTTTCCAGTTTGAGTAAATCCTACACTACTGAGTCTCACCCATTTCCAGCTCTCTGGAATATCAAAGGGCTTTTCCTCCTCGGTGATCTCCGGCAGAGGCTTGTCCTTTTTGATTTTCTTTGCCTTGATAAGGGCCTGCTTCTCTGCCTGAATCTGCTGATACAGCTCCTCGGCGGTACCCTCCTCGGGGCGCTGTTCCACCAGCTTTCCCTGAATGGCCTGCTGGAGGATGGATTTCTGCATATCATCGGGGAAACGCTTGTTGAAGGCTTCGAGACGGCTCCACGCCGCTTCATAGCGGTCGATCAGTGGCAACAGCTCTTCAATTCTGGCCACTATGCGCTTCTGCTCGGCAAAGGGTGGGAGTGAAATTCCTCTTTCTTCAGTCCCGTCTTTTGTTACATGGATCATCGCTAATCCATGTCCACTCTTCTTAATTCTTTCTGTATCTGCCAAAAGGAAATAATAAAGATATTTCTGGCATACAAATGAAGAATGTACAATTTTCCAAATATGGTAATGGTATATCACTTTGCCGCCATGCCAGATGTGCGGACCAAACGATGCCGACCACGAATACAGCAAATCCCCACTGTCACAATATTTAGTATCTTCCAATTCCATATCAGAATAATACCATTTATCGCTTGTAAAGAGGTTTCCAACTCGCAAAACCGGATATTTTCCAGTGTCTAGAAGTTCTGCTTGTTTATACGCCCTACCATTGTAAAGCGTAGCAATTTCGTTTAATCTCACCCACTTCCAGCTCTCTGGAATCTCAAAAGGCTTTTCCTCATCGATGATCTCGGGCAGGGGTTTGTCATTTTTGATCTTCTTTTCCTTAATGAGCCGCTGTTTCTCCGCCTGAATCTGCTGATACAGCTCCTCGGCGGTGCCTTCCTCGGGGCGCTGTTCCACCAGCCTGCCCTGGATGGCCTGCTGGAGAACGCTGTTTTTCAGTTCCTGTGGGGTCATTCTGCCGTCCCTCCCAGAAGCGTGGTGATTTCATCCAGCACCCGGTCAATCTCCGCATTGAGGGAAGACCGCTCCTCCTGATACCGCTGCATCAGATCCATGGGAGCCAGAATTTCCTCCTCCTCGTGGGGGAAGCCGCACTGGTCCAGATTGCAGCCGAAGTCCTCGGCCAGCTGCTGGGCGGTATACTTCTTCGCCTTGTCAAAACCGTCCACTGAAATTTCCTGACGGTTATTCCACCATTCGACAACCGGCGCAAAATGCTCTAACTTCATCGGCTTTGTCTTGGAAAAATGCTTATAGCCCTCCGGCATATCCATCCGATAAAACCAGGTTTCCTCGGTGGGATGGGTACGGTCAAAGAACAGAATATTGGTGGTGATGGAGGTATAGGGAGAGAATACACTGCCCGGCATCCGGATGATGGTATGCAGGTTGAATTCACTGAGCAGTTTTTTCTTGATGCTGATTTTGGCATTGTCGGTGCCGAACAGGAAACCGTCCGGCAGAATAACAGCAGCACGACCATCCTGTTTCAGGCGATACATAATAACCGACATAAACAGGTCAGCTGTTTCAGAACTTGCCAGATCAGCCGGAAAATGGTTTTTTACATCCGCTTTTTCGCTTCCGCCGTAGGGAGGATTCATCAGGATCACGCTGAACTGATCGTCCTCGGTATAGTCCAGCACATCCCGCAGCAGAGAGTTGCCGTGGTAGACCTTGGGGACGTCCAAATCGTGGAGCAGCATATTGGTGATGCACAGCATATAGGGGAACTGCTTTTTCTCGATGCCGTAGATAGAAGAGGCATAGGCCTCCTCGTCCTCCACGGTCTCCACCTTTTTGTGCAGCTCTTTCAACCAGCTGGTGATAAAGCCGCCGGTACCGCAGGCAAAATCCGCCATGGTCTCCCCGATTTGAGGGGCAATGACCTGAGCCATAAAGTCTGTCACCGCACGGGGCGTATAGAACTCACCGGAGGAACCGGCGCTCTGTAACTCTTTCAGAATGGTTTCATAGATTTCGCCGAAGGCGTGGCTTTCCTCGTAGTCGTCCAGCTGCAATTCGTCGATGACATTGATGACCTGCCGCAGCAGAACACCGTCCTTCATGTACTGGTTGGCGTCGGCAAAGGTAGTCTGAACAATAGCCTTTTTGATGGGAGTATTTGCGTCCACCGGGAGGGTTTTCAGCGTGGGGAACAGGGTGTTGTTCACGAAGTTCAGCAGCTGGTCGCCGGTCATGGCCGTGCCGGACTTATCATCCGCCGCCCAGTTTGCCCATCGGCAGGCCTCCGGGAGAATGGACACATAATCATCGTCGTCAAACTCCCATTCCTGCTCCTTGGCGTCATACACTTTCAGAAAGAGCATCCAGGCGATCTGCTCAATTCGCTGGGCGTCGCCGTTGATGCCCGCATCATTGCGCATGATGTCCCGCACTCTTTTTACAAATCCAGATAAATTGCTCATTTACACTACCTCATCTTCGTAAATCGCTTGCTCCAGCTCCTGCACGGCCCTGATATAGCCCGCCTTGCCGCCGAAATAGCCGGCAATTTTAGAGGGCTTACCCAGCTTCAGGAAGGGCTCCAGCTTCAAAATCTCGGTCTTTTCAATATCATAGATACCGGTGTTCATGTATTTGTCCAGAAGGGCTTCCAGAACTTCACGGGCGACGCCGCTGTACTTGCTGAGAAAGTCCCGCTTCTTCACATTGTTGGCCCGTTCTTTCCGGGTCAGAGGCTTCTTGTCAAAGGCAACATGGCAGATGAAATCAAAATCATCTACATCGGCCATATTCTGATCCGCTTTCATGGTCTCCAAGTCGATACCACGCTCCAGAAACAGCTCACGGATCTTCTCTTTTTTCTCCTCAGCGGTCCACTTGCGGATGAAGTTATCCAGAGATGCATACTCACCCCGGACATTTTCCTTGGTGTAGTCGATGATACCCTCCTGCCGCAGCAGCTTGCCGTTGGCGTCATAGACCGACACGGTTTTGTGGATGATTGCCACCTTGCAACCATCCCGGCTCACAATCGGCTTCTGCTTGGGATCAACGGGAGGCATAGGCGGCTCCATGGGGGCGTCGGGGTCTTCTGGTGAGTTTGAGCCACCGGGCATAAAGCCGGGATCAATTTCAATGGGTCCGTCCCAATCCGGGTCAGCGAACAGGCGACTTACGTTACGGAAATCCATGACCACGAAATGGGTCTTGCCTTCCTTTTCCCGCAACCGGGTACCACGGCCAATGATCTGCTTAAACTCGGTCATAGAACCAATCATCTCATCCAGCACAATGAGTTTGGTCATCTTGCAATCTGCACCGGTGGACAGCAATTTTGAGGTCGTCGCAATGACCGGGTATTTGGCAGAAACAGAGATGAAATAATCCAGCTTGCTCTTGCCGTACACATCGCTGCCGGTGATCCGAACCACATAGTCAGGATGCTCCTTCACCATATCCGAGTTCAGATTGACCAGCGCCTGCCGCATCCGCTCCGCAGCATCCTCGGTGGCACAGAACACAATGGTCTTGGCCATACGATCTGTGGATTTCAGATACTGGGTGATCTCCTGCGCCACCTGCTGGATACGATCTTCAATGATGATGTTGTAATCATAATCGCTGTTGGTGTAGACACGGTCGGGGATCTCCATGCCGTTGATGTCCAGCTGTCCCTTCCGGGGCCGCCAGCCCTCTCCAATGTCCGTCATCACATTGATGACCTTAAAGGGTGCAAGGAAACCGTCCTCGATGCCCTCCTTGAGACTGTAGGTGTACACAGGATCTCCGAAGTACGACAGGTTGGAAATGTACTTGGTTTCCTTGGGCGTAGCCGTCATGCCGATCTGAGTGGCTGACTGGAAGTAATCCAGAATACGACGCCAGCGGCTTTCTTCTTTTGCGGAACCTCGGTGACACTCGTCCACAATGATGAGATCGAAGAAGTCCGGGCTGAACAGCTCACTGAAATGCTCCTGGTCGTCATCACCCACCAGCTGTTGGTACAGGGAAAAGTACACTTGATGGGAAGTGATGGTGGTTCTGTCATCCTTGGCTACATTGATTTTATGGGTGATTTTCTCCAGAGGAGCAAAATCCTGCTGGATTGACTGATCCACCAGAATATTCCGGTCAGCTAGGTACAGAATCTTCCGTTTCATACCACTTTGCAGCATCCGGTAAACGATCTGGAAGGCCGTATATGTCTTACCGGTGCCGGTGGCCATGACCAGCAGTAGCCGTTTCTGTCCCCGTGCAATGGCATCAACGGTGCGATTGATGGCAATCCGCTGATAATACCGGGGGGAATAGACATTCTGAGCCGAATAGCAGGGTTGCTGGATTATCTGCTCCTGGGCAGGGGTCAGACCGGATTCCATCTTGTAACGGGCAATCAGCTCTGCTTCAGTTGGGAATTCATCCAAGCCAAACTGACGCTCCGTTCCTGTGAGAAAATCATGTTCGGCAAAGCCGTCACCGTTGGAGCTGTATGCAAAGGGAAGGTCCAGCATCTGAGCGTAGGTCATGGCCTGCTGCAATCCATAGGAGATGCTGTGCTTGTTGTCCTTCGCCTCAATGATGGCAATGGGATTGTTGGCATTCAGGTAGAGAATGTAGTCCGCACGTTTTGGCTTTTCCCGAACAGCGAGATTGCCTTTCAAATTGATTTTTCCGTCCGTGACCTGCGTCTCCATGGTGATTTTATGAATATCCCACTTAGACGTCACGGCAGGGGTGATGTATTGGAGCTTCACGTCCTCCTCGGACATCTGCTTCTTGGATAAAATCACACTCATGGCTATGCCTCCTTCCCTTAGCTTTCGTCTGGAACAATATCCAGTATGTCATCCATGGTACATCCGAGGGTCACGCAGATCTTCGCAAGTACCTCTACACGAACATCCTCATTGCGCCCCATACGTGCCATGGAATTTGTGGTAATTTTAGCGGCTTTAATCAGCTGTGTCTTGCTCATGTTTCTATCAATCAATATTTTCCAAAGCTTGTTATAGCAAACAGCCATTGTAGCCCTCCTATATGTTCTCATCTACGACAAATTTCTACGCCTCTATAATATCACAGACATTCTAATTTTTCAATTTGCATTTGACTTTCTCAATCACTTTCTAAAATCCACAAAAGTGCTCATTACCTAACTGAATAACAATAGTGCATATAGGGCTGTGTCTTTCTCCTCCCGTCGAATCTGAAAGGATAGGATCAGTCTTACTATAATCAGTATTATTACATTGTGCTTTTGACAACTCTTTAATTGTCAAAAGCACAATTCAAGAATGTTCATTTCTGCAATTCAGGAATTGACTTTCCACAGAGAAACCGGGGTTACTCTTAAATGGCGAACCCGGTTTCTCTTATGCGTGGACCAATGCAGTAAAGATAGTATTCTCCACCTGTGCATTGAATGTATTCAAGCGCTGTACCCATACGGTAACAGTTGGGTTGTTGGAAAAGCATTGTGGCACATAAAAAACCAGGCATCATCAAGATTTTCATCCCAATGATGCCTGGTTCATGTTTTCCACCCCTGTCAGACAGATGCCATATATCAGTAATTTTCGTGGGTTACTGTTTTATGAC